>Ga0247742_10003174_pt1 | contig 10489 bp, 8 predicted proteins | sample UWRJL208509C2_FD_180944 | JGI IMG/M metagenome (GOLD analysis project Ga0247742, IMG submission 180944) | Plant litter microbial communities from Arlington Agricultural Research Station in Wisconsin, United States - UWRJ-L208-509C-2 | ecosystem: Environmental > Terrestrial > Plant litter >... | reverse complement strand
CCAGCTGAATCCGAGCCGCTCCACCAGGTAGGTCTCGATGATGCGATGGCGGCGCACCATCTGCACGGCGAGCGCCGAGCCCACCTCGGTCAGCGTGATCGGCCCGTACGGCTCGTAGTTGATAAAACCCTCGCGGGCGAGTTTCTTCAGGTTGCCCGACACCGTGGGCGCCCCGACGCTGAGCGTTGCCGCGATCTCGCTCGTGGTGATCGAGGTCGACGGCTCACTGCCGGCCTCGGCCGGCCACTCCTGCGCCTTCCAAATCACCTTGAGGTAGTCCTCGGTCATAGTGGTCGCGCGCGGCTGTGGCATCCCCCAATTTTAGGCGGCGCCCTGTCGCAGAATCGAAGTATGGCGATCCACATCGGCACATCGGGCTGGAGCTACGAGCACTGGGACGGTGTGTTGTACCCGCCGGGGATGCCCGCCGGCGACCGGCTCGCGCACTACGTGCAGCACTTTGACACCGTCGAACTGAACGCGAGTTTCTACCGCTGGCCGCGCGAGGCAACGTTCGCTGGCTGGCACCGTCGGCTGCCGCCGGGGTTCCTGCTCTCGGTGAAGGCGCCACGCGGACTGACCCACGCCAAAAAGCTGTACGCACCGGAGGTCTGGATCGAGCGGATCAGCCGCTCCTGGCACGAACTCGGCTCCAGCCGTGCCGTACTCCTCGTGCAGCTGCCACCAAATATGGTTCGGGATGATGCGAGGCTCGACTTCTTCCTGGGCGCGATACCCCCGTGGATCACCGTCGCCGTGGAGTTCCGGCACCCGAGCTGGCACGTGGAGGAGGTGTTTCAGCTGCTCGAGCGCTACGGCGCCGCGTACTGCATCATGAGCGGCGCCGACCTGCCGTGCATTCTGCGCGCGACGTCGTCCACCGTGTACCTGCGGATGCACGGGCCCGACGAGCACACCCTCTACGGCGGCTCCTACTCCGACGCCGACCTCGACTGGTGGGCGGACCGCATCCGGGAGTGGAATGCCGCGGGGCGCGACACGTACGTCTACTTCAACAACGACGGCGGCGGCAATGCGGTGCGCAACGGGTGGGCACTCCGGCACCGGCTGGGGGTTTAGAGTCGATCCGACCCCATCGGAGCCCGCTTGTCTTCTGCACGACCCGTCTCGCCACCGGCGGACCGCTCGCCCCTTGCCACCGAAATCACCGTCCGCGCCGCGCTGCGATCGCCACGGCTGCTGACCCGCGAGGTGCTCGCCGGGATTGTCACCACCCTTGCTCTGGTACCGGAGGTCATCTCGTTCTCGGTGATCGCCGGTGTTGACCCGATCGTCAGCCTCGTCTCGTCGATCGTGCTGGCGATCACCATGTCGATCCTCGGTGGTCGCCCCGCGATGATCACCGCCGCTGCCGGGTCCGTGGCCCTGGTTATCGCCCCGCTGGTCAAAGACCACGGAGTCGAGTACGTCCTGCCCACCGTCATCCTGGCCGGAATTGTCCAGATCATCTTTGGCGCCGCGGGGCTCGCCCGTCTGATGCGGTTTATCCCGCGATCGGTCATGATCGGGTTCGTTAATGCCCTCGGTGTGCTGATCTTTATGGCGCAGGTGCCCCACCTCATCGGTGTGCCGTGGCTGGTGTACCCGCTCTTTGTACTGACCGTTGTGATCATCCTGGTGCTGCCGCGGTTCACCAGGGCCGTGCCAGCGCCCCTCGTCGCGATCGTCGTGGTCACCACCATCGTGATCGTGGCCCACCTTGTGGTTCCGAACGTTGGCGACGAGGGCCCGCTCACCGGCGGGCTGCCCGGCCTCACGCCGTTTCTGGTTCCGCTGAACCTGGAGACTCTGCAGATCATCTGGCCGACCGCGCTCAGCGTCGCGTTTGTCGGGCTGATGGAAACCCTCCTCACCGCGAAGCTCGTGGACGACCTCACCGACACGCGTTCGCACAAGGGCCGCGAGTCGTGGGCACTCGGTGTTGCAAACATCTTCGCCGGCTTCTATGGCGGCATCGCGGGCTGCGCGATGATCGGCCAGACGATCGTCAACGTCAAGATTGGCCGGGCGCGCACTCGCATCTCCACCCTCGTCGCCGGGCTCTTCCTGCTCGCGCTGGTCACCGGGCTCAGCACCGTGATGGCCCAGATCCCCATGGTCGCCCTCGCCGCCGTGATGATGATTGTGGCCATCACCACGATCGACTGGCACAGTGTCAAACCGTCAACGCTTCGCCGCATGCCCATTCCCGAGACCATCGTGATGGCTGTCACGGTGATCGTTGTGGTTGCCACCGGCAACCTGGCCCTTGGGGTCATCGTGGGCGTGGTGCTGGCGATGGTCCTCTTCGCGCGCCGGGTGGCCCACGTCGTTGACGTGCAGCGCGTCGAGGGCGCCGCCGGTTCGCCGGTCCGCTACTTCGTCAGCGGTCCCCTGTTTTTCGGAAGCAGCAACGACATCGTCGACCGGTTCTCCTACGCGAACGACCCCGAGTCGGTGGTTGTCGATCTCAGCAACGCCCAGATCTGGGATGCCTCGACGGTCGCCGCCCTGGACAGCATCCAAACAAAGTTTGCCGACCACGGCATCTCCGCCACCTTCGTTGGGCTCGACGCCAGGAGCACCACACTCAGAGAGCGCCTGACCGGCCAGTTCGGCCAGTAGGCGCCCGACTCAGCTTCGCCGCCGCATCACGGACAGGAGATGCGGGACCGCAGGCACCGCGATCTCTTGTGTTACTCCGATGGCGGCGCGGTTCGTAGGGATCTCAACGCGGGCAGGAGCATAGGCAGCGCGGCGAGCAGCAGGGCGAAGCGAAATCCTCCAGCGATGAGGAACGGCGCGCGAAGTCCGAAGGAATTTGCGAGGACGCCGCCAACGAGTGCGCCGACCGGAAGCAGTCCCCACCCGACGAGACGATTGATGCTGTTGACCCGGCCTAGGAGTCCCTGTGGGACGAGGGTTTGGCGCATGGTGACGGAAACGACATTCCAGACCGTGATCGACAGTCCGACCGTCGCCAGGAGCGCCGTCGCTACAATCGCGCTGGTTGCCAGGGCAAGACCCGCGAAGCATGCAGCATTCAGTGTCAGAGCCGCGACGATAGCCGCGGGTGCTCCAATGATTCGGACGATTCGGGTGTTAACCAAGCCGCCGAGCAGGCTGCCAGCGGCCGACGCGCCGACCACCCATCCGTATTCGGCGTGGCTCAGACCGAGGGTAGAGGTGGCGAACAAAACGAACACGGACATGGCGATCTGGTTCGCGAAAGTGTTCAACCCCAGTAGGACCGTGAGAACTCGCAGCAGACGATGGCGCAGCAGCCAGCGGAACCCATCGGCAGTCTCACGGCGAACCCGTACGAACGACCCTTCGCCGGTAATGCCATCCGCCCCGAGCCAACGAGGAGGCTGCCCTCGCACGCTGAGAAGGATAAGCGTGCAGGCTATATAGGAGACCGCTTCGAAGACGAACGGAGAAGCGGACGAGGACGCGAACAGCATACCGCCGAGCGATTGGCCGACCAGAGTAAATCCGATGACCTGTGCCAGGAAGAGCAAGGTGTTCGCCCGGGTCAGGGAAGCGATCGGGACGAGACGAGGCAGCATCGATTGTCCTGCGATGTTGTAGACCACATCTCCGGCGGTCGCGAAGAAAGCGAGAACAGCAAGCTCCGCGGTGGTGGCGACGTGCAGGCCGACGAGCACCGCCAGCGCAGTCATCGCGGTAGCTTGCGCGAGCTGCGCGATGCGCAGGATAAGTATCGGGTCTGTACGGTCGGCGAGAACCCCTGCCGGAATACTTACGAGTGCCCAAGGCAAAGTCGCCGCCGCGGCAACGGAAGCCATGATCCTGGCATCTGAGGTGAGATCCGCCGCCAACAGGCTGACCCCCACGCCCAGCGCCCCGTTGCCGACGTTGTTGACGGCTCCCGCTGCCCACACGGTCCAGAACGATCGACCAAGAGGCGGATTCTGTGAACTGTGGTGCGGCATACGAGCAAGGTACAAAATCCCAATTGCCAGCGACGCCTTGTAGCCCTGAGCTACATACTTATCGGATGGATGATGTGCTCCGTGCGTGGCGGGTCGATCTTGACGTCGAGGATCTCGCAGCGGCGCGCTTTGCAATCTCGCCACTGTATGAGACCGGGCAGGCCCTCGCCGTTATTCGCGAGAACCGGGCGATCCCCGTCTTGGCCGGGTGGGCGCGTTGGGCGAAAGCGCAACGCCTGAACGTCAACTTGAAAACGCCCTTGCTCGACGAACTGGCGTTCCACGGCGGGCCGAGCTACCCGGAGTTTCTTACCCCGAGCCCCACATCAGCGTGGACAACCATCGATGACGAACTGTCCACGGTGGCGAAGACTCCGGCGCCCGCCGTGTGGGACAGCTTGCAGCGGATCTGGCCAGATAATTCTGGTCCGAACGCTGCCCGCCGTCTCTTCAGTGACACCGCGGGCACCCTGAGCGTGATCGTTGATGAACTACGTCTGGCTCACCGCGCTCTTGTGCGACCGCACTGGTCGCGGCTTCGGCCCCTGCTCGAAGCAGACATCGCCTTCAAAGCCAGGCGCATCGCTCACGGCGGATACGACTCCATCCTCACTGCGCTGCACCCCTCCGCGCGATGGGACGGCCGCACGATGCGCGTCGGCGGCCCTGCAGCCAGGCCCGTTCGGCTCTCGCCCGGAGGACTTGTTTTCGCGCCCACCGTCTTCGGGTCTGCAACCCTCAGCGCCAAGCACGCCAGCAGCACGCAGACCGTGCTTCGCTACCCCGCCCGCGGAGTGGCGAACGCGTTCGCCCAGCCCGCGAAGTCCACCGCGTCGCTCGCGCGGCTCGTGGGGCGGAGCCGCGCCGACATTCTCGCTCTCCTGACGACGCCCGCGACGCCGACCGAACTGTCAGCGGCTCTGGGGATCACGCCGAGCGCAGTGACCCAAACATTGCGCGTCCTGAAAGAATCCGGGCTGGTGCAGCCTGAAAGGGTCGGACGTCGCGTGATCTACTCCCTCACTGCCATCGGAGCGCCGTTGGTCCCTGAGATGAAAGTGTGATTAGCAAGGGATGACAGGCTCGCTTTCAGAGAGCGCCTGACCGGCCAGTTCGGCCAGTAGGCGCCCTCCTTCGAGCCTGCGGTGCCGCGCGGTTACTTCACGGCGCCGGTTGCGAGGCCCGCGACGAAGCTGCGCTGCAGCAGGAGGAAGCCCACCACCACCGGGATGCTGACCACGAGCGAGGCAGCCATAATCTGGTTCCAGTAGACGTTGACCTGGGTGGAGTACTCACCGAGGCCCACCGCGAGCGTTCGACTGTCCTGTGTTGTCAGCACTGAGGCAAACAACACCTCACCCCACGAGGTCATAAAGCAGTAGATGGCCACCGCGATCACCCCCGGCCGGGCAACCGGGAGGACAACCCGGAACAGCACACCCAGGGCGGATGCCCCGTCCACGCGGGCCGCTTCGTCGAGTTCCTTCGGGATGTTGTCGAGATAACCGGCCAGCATCCAGATCGCGAACGGGAGCGAGAACGTCAGGTAGGTGATGATCAGGCCGGTGCGGGTGCCCGCCAGCTGGATGCCGAAGGACTGGTTGATGTTGATGAAGATGAGGTACAGCGGCAGCAGGAACAGCACGCCGGGGAACATCTGCGTCGACAGCACCGTGGTGGTGAACACCGACCGCCCGCGGAACCGGTAGCGCGATACCGCAAACGACGCGAAGATCGCCACAGCGAGGCTGAGCAGCGTTGCCGCCGTCGACACAATGAGGCTGTTGACGAAGTACTCGCCCAGCGGCACCGTAGACCAAATATCGATGAACGGCTGGATGGTGAGGTTGGAGGGCCACCAGGTGAAGTTGCCCTGCACGTCGCCGAGAGGCTTCAGCGCCGAGGTGATCATGACGTAGATGGGTGCGGCGGTGAAGATGCTGAGGAACAGCAGCACAACCACGCGGAACCATCTGGAGCCGGTTGTCTCACGCATTGCGCGACCTCCTGTTGAGAATGAACAAGTAGAGCCCGGTGACCAGCAGCAGGAACAGCAGCAGCAACACAGACATGGCCGCACCGAAACCGAAGTTCAGGGTGAGGAAGGACGCGGAGTAGATGTGGAACGAGATCAGGTCACCCGCTGGAGGTTGAGCGCCGCCGAATAAGACGTAGGGCGTATTGAAGTCGTTGAAGGTCCACAGGAACATCACCAGCACCAACACGCGGTTGACCGGGCTCAGCATCGGCACCGTGATGCTCCGCCACTGGCGGAACGGACGGGCACCGTCGACCGCGGATGCCTCGTACACCTCCTCGGGGATGCTCTGGAGTCCGGCCATCAGCATCAGGAACGCGAACGGCCACATCCGCCAGATCGTCACGACGACCACCGAGATGAAGGCGTTGTCACCGATCAGCCAGAACGGCTTGTCCGCGGTGTCGATGAGGTGGAGGTTGTCCCCCAGCAGGAAGTTGATCGCGCCGGTGTCGCGCTGGAACATAAACTTCCAGGCGATGACTCCCGCGTACACGGGGATCGCATAGGGAACAAGGAACAGCGTGCGGAAGATCGCCCGGCCACGGAAAGTGCGCTGCAGAACAACGGCACCGCCCATCCCGAACAACCAGGAGAAGCCGACGACGAGGATCGTGAACGCGCAGGTGATGGCGAACGAGTTGAGCAGCGACTGCCCCATCGCGCCGTTGAAATCGAGCGCGAGTTTGTAGTTGTCGAGGCCGGCAAACGGCGCGGCCGACCAGTTCGCGATAAAGAACTTGGTGAGCTTGATAAAGCTCATCCACACACCCACCGCCATGGGGACAACATGGATGAGAAGCTCGAACAATACTGCTGGGGCGATCAACACAAAGGGGAGCCACCAGTGGTGTGCCCTCTTCTTGCGTCGCCGCGGTGGCGTCGTTACCGTTTTCCCCCGTTTGGTTGGTGGGGAATCGGATGAACGAGCGCTCGGTGGCGCCTCCGTCAGAGCCATGGGATTCCAATCTTCGTTGATTGCCTAAAACACCCGGGTCGTGCGTGCAGTGCTGTGGGGGGTGGTGCTGCCGCGACGCCGACTAGGCGAGGGCGTCGCGGCAGCACCGGTGAAGGGTCGCGCTAACCGATGGTCGCGACGACCTGGTCCTGCGCGGTTTGCAGGGCGGTCTTGATGTCTGCCTCAGAGACCGTTCCTCCGGTGGCGATCTTGGCGAACATCTCGTTCATTGCCTTACCGACGGTGCTCTCGAACTGATCCTCCGCCGGGACAAGCGGGAGGGGCTTCGACATGGTGCTGTAGATGTTCTGGAACGTCGCTGCCTCCTCCGCGTTGTCGGTGAAGGTCGGCTTGACGCCGTTCAGCACGGGAAGCGACGCGAACGGCTTGCCGAGCTCCGACTGGGTGGCCTCGCTCGTCATGAACTTGACGAACTTGAGCGCGCCATCCTTGTTGTCGGTGTTCTTGAAGATGGAGAGGTTGATGCCCGCGATGAAGCTGGCGATCTTCTCACCGGACGCCGGGGCGGGGAACGGCACAACGCCGTACTCGTCCGACTTCATACCGGCAGCAACAATGCTGTTGTCCGCGTTGTTCTGGTTGATCACCATGGCGACCTTCTTGTTCGCGAAGTCCGCCACCGACTTGGTGCCGTTGTCGTACTGCGCGTTGCCGATGTCGGCAACCTTGTCGGTCTGCATCAGGTCGAGGTAGCGCTTGATGCCACTGACCACACCGTCCTGGGTGAAGGTCGGGTTGCCCTGGTCATCGAAGAGCGCCGCGCCGTCCTGCGCCGCGTTGATGAACGCAAAGTGCGCGTTCTCGGTGTAGCTGCCCGCCGCGAGAGCCAGTCCGTGAATGTCGCCCTTGGTCAGCGACTTCGCGGCCGTGACCATGTCTTCCCATGTTGCCGGCGGCTGGAGACCAGCGTCAGCGAACATCTTCTTGTTGTAGTACAGGCCGTACGCGAGGCCATAGAGCGGCACCGAGGTGACGGTCTGGCCCGCGGCTCCACCGGTGTCGAGTGCAGTCTTCACGAACTTATCCGCGCCACCAATGGCGGACATCTCCGCGTCCTCGTAGGGCAGGAATGCCCCGGTTGCCTGGAGCGACGTCGCCCAGGTGTTACCGATGTTCACCACGTCGGGCGCCTGCCCGCTGGTGACCGCGGTCTGGATGCGCGTCTGCAGGTCGTTCCAGCCGATGACCTCCAGCTTCACCGTGATGCCGGTCTCTTCCTTGAACTTGTCGAGCTGCGGCGTGAGCACCTCTTTATCGTTCTCGAGGCTGGTGCCCTGGTTGCTCGCCCAATAGGTGAGGGTCTTCGAGTCTCCTCCGCCGCCGGAGGCGCCGTTTGAGTTGCTACCGCACGCGGCCGTGGCCAGGACCACTGCTGCTACCGCCGCTGTTGCGACGATTGATCGAATCTTCATGCTGACTCCCTTGTCGTGTGTGCATTCAATTACTGATGTCGAACGGGTGCGACAAATGTCACACTGCTGCTGAACTGGTGCCTCTCTCCTCTCGTCTCGTTTCGGGTCGCTCGTCGTCAGCCCTGATTGCTAAAGGCAGCGTCGAACGAAGTCTCAGGCAGCTTCCACAGCAGCGAGCGGATGAACCCGATCGCTTCAGCAGCCCCGTGGAGGCGGTCCATTCCGGCGTCTTCCCACTCGATCGAGATCGGACCGGTGTACCCGATCGCCTCCAGCGCACGGAAAGAGTCTTCCCACGGCACATCGCCGTGGCCGGTGGACACAAAATCCCAGCCGCGTCGCGGGTCGCCCCACGGCAGGTGGGAACCGAGAACACCGGCACGCCCATTCTTGGGACGCAGTCGGGTGTCCTTACAGTCCACGTGGTAGATCCGGTTGGCGAACTCAACGATGAATCCGACCGGGTCGATGTCCTGCCACATCATGTGGCTCGGGTCCCAGTTCAGCCCAAAGGCCTCCCGGTGGCCGATGGCCTCCAGGGTGCGAACGGTGCTCCAGTAGTCATAGGCGATCTCGCTCGGGTGCACCTCGTGCGCAAATCGCACACCCTCATCGTCGAATACATCAAGGATCGGGTTCCAGCGGTCGGCGAAGTCCTGGTAACCGGCGTCAATGACGGAAGCCGGCACCGGCGGGAACTGCGCAACGTACGGCCAGATCTTCGACCCGGTGAAACCCACTACAACGTCGACCCCGAGCTTGCGGGCAACGCGCGCGGAGCGTTTCATGTCCTCCGCCGCGCGCTGGCGCACCCCTTCCGCGTCACCATCACCCCAGGTGCTCGGGCGCAGGATCGCCTGGTGGCGGAAGTCGATCGGATCGTCACACACGGCCTGGCCGGTGAGGTGGTTGGAGATCGCATAGACCTTCAGGTTGTTGCGCTCGAGAATCTCCAGGCGCGAGGCGAGGTAGGCATCATCCGTGTCCGCCCGTTCCAGATCCAGATGGTCCCCGGATGCCGCAATCTCCAGCCCGTCATAGCCCCAGCCGGCCGCCAGCTTCGCCACTTCTTCAAAGGGCAGGTCGGCCCACTGCCCGGTGAACAGCGTCACCGGGTGGGTGGACTTCTGGGTGGCATCGGTCGTCATACGTGCATTCCTAAAGGTTGATCCAGGCGCCGCTTTTGGCGGACTGGAGGACGGCGTCGGTGATGCGAACGGCGCGGAGGCCATCCGCGAAGGTGGGCAGGCCGTCACGCACGTCACCGGCAACGGCAGCGTAGGTGTCGGCAACGAAGGCGTTGAAGGCGTCCTGGAACCCGAGCGGGTGCCCCGGCGGGAGGATCGCGAGGCGGGCGGCATCCGCTGACAAATTTTCGTCGCGTGCCAGCAGCTCCGACCCGGTGCGACGCCCCAGCCAGAGCGTTTCCGGCTGCTCCTGGTCGAACGCGATCGTCTCTTCCGTGCCCGAGATCTCCAGGTGCAACCGGTTTTTGCGGCCCGGAGCGACCTGCGACACCAGCAGCGTTCCCACAACGCCCGAGAACGTCTCGAACAGCACGGCGACCAGGTCTTCCGTGGCGACCCGTTTGGTGGTCGACCGCTCCCAGAAGACGGTGCGCGTGAGCGCCTGCACCCGGGAGATGCGGTCGGAGGTGACGAACTCGACGAGGTCCGCCAGGTGCGAGCCAATGTCGGCAAACGCCCGGGAGGGGCCGCCGCTGGCCTCGTCCACACGCCAGTTGTCGTCGGTGGGGTCGAGCAGCCAGTCCTGCAGGTAGCTGCCCTGGATGCTGAGCAGGCGACCCGTCTCGCCGGCGGCAATGCGCGCCCGCGCCTCCCGCACCATGGGGTGGAAGCGGTAGGCGAACGGCACCGTTGCCACAACGCCCGCCGCGGCCGCCGCGTTGGTGAGGTCAACCGCGTCATCGACGGAGGTGGTCAGCGGCTTCTCGCAGATAACGTGTTTGCCCGCGGCGACGGCCGCCATGGCGAACTCGAAGTGGGTGATGTTGGGGGTGACAATGTGGATCAGGCCAATCGCCGGGTCACCGAGGAGTTCCTCCATCGACCCAAAGGCAGCATCGACCCCGAGCCCGGCCGCC
>Ga0247742_10003173_pt1 | contig 10490 bp, 6 predicted proteins | sample UWRJL208509C2_FD_180944 | JGI IMG/M metagenome (GOLD analysis project Ga0247742, IMG submission 180944) | Plant litter microbial communities from Arlington Agricultural Research Station in Wisconsin, United States - UWRJ-L208-509C-2 | ecosystem: Environmental > Terrestrial > Plant litter >... | reverse complement strand
TAATCCAGTGCTTCCAGCATTCCAAGCAAATAGTGGAATTGTTGACAATGCAAGACAACTTCAAGACAGGTCTGGCAACTATCAAATGGCTGGTTACGGACAGGCGATAGGTAATATCAATCAGTCTGGCGCTACAGCGTTCAATAGAGGTGTACAGGGAGCTTCAAGTAGTGGAGACGTGTTAGATTTAGCTACACGGATAAATGCTGGTACAGGAGCTAATTTAAATCAACTGGCTGGTCAAAATGCTGCGGGTGCAGAACAGGCATTGATGCAATATCAACAAGCTAATGCAATGGCAGGAAATGAGCTTGTAAGAAAGAACATGTACGATATGGATCAGTACAATCAGCAATTAGCACAAAAAGCAGCTTTACTTCAAGCAGGTAATCAAAATCAGTTTTCAGCAGGAGATAACATTGCAAATGGGATTCGTTACTTCACTCAACCTCAACAACAATTAATTCAACCAGGTACTAAAGGCTCAATTTCACCTTACGGTAGCATTTACGGATAATAATATGGCAGATATAAATACAGTACCACTTGGCCAAGCCGGAACCGGAGCGGCATTTTTGCTTGGTCCCTCTAAAGCTTTAGATAATTGGATTTCACAAGACCAGCGTAATCGACAGGTAAGGCAAGCTAATGCTGCGGCACAAGCTCAATTTAACCAGAACATAGCCAAATCATATTCCACTAATGCTATAAAAGCTCCATTAGGTCAGGCATACAGAGCAGAGGTCTTGGGTGATGTAGAAAAATTAAATAAAGTAGGTGCTCAATATCTGGCTCAAGGATTTGATGTATACAATCCGAATTACAACGACAAGAATCAAGTAGCAGCACACAATCAGTATTTAGCCGACAGGAACATCCTTGAACAGAAGATAGCCGCACAGAAAGCTTATGATACTCATGTTAAAGATCAAAGGGAAGCTTACTCTAAAGATCCTTTTGGATATGAAAATCAGCCTGACAATATTTTTACTGACTTCGAAAAGAATAATACTTTGCAAAATGTTGTGACCAACGGAATGTCTTATCCTACTCTTCAAAAAACCTTTGACTACAATAAAAACGTAAGGAATCAAATTCCAGTAATGGACAGAGACGAAACTAAGGTCGTAGGTAATGATAGAATAACGACTAAAGTTGCCGATGTCCCAAGAATAACTTCTTTCGCTAAAAACTTATTGAGCAGTGGACCAAACAGAAACTATTTGGAAAAGGAAATTGGAGGTAGCTTAGATGGGTTGTTATTTGAGACGGACGAAGCTCTTGTGAAGAAAGCGTTGGATTCAGAATTTAGATCGCCTACAGGGATGCAAATGATGGCTGAGTTAAGGAATCAGGATAAGGTTCCTGCGTTTGGCACACCTCAATATGACAAGTTCTTGAATGATGCGGTGAAAGAACAACTTAAAGCTGAAAATAAATATGATAAGGTTTTGAGTAATGCAGTGCAAGATGGAATTGCTAAGGTTAATCCTGATTATAAAAAAATACCTGACTTCTCTCTTGCTCGTGAACAACGTCAACAAAGAGCTGCTGCATTAGCCGAAGAGAATGCGAGAATGAAACGTACTAGATTCTCTGAAAGGAAAACTGGTGGTCAAAACGATGAGGCTGTACTTTACAGGCAGAAGACAGTAGACGACATGCTCAATGGTGTAGAAGGGTCAGGTGAGAGATTTAAAGCGATTGTAAGTGCTATGCCAGGCTACGACAAGGATAAGGTCGAGAATATGATCGGCTCCCAAGGTAATTTCCTTGAAATAAGAATACCGGAGAAGGTTGTAGAGAAATCAGATGCATCGGGAACACCAAAACAAACTATCACACCAGCTTATACCGTTACTATCGATAAACGTTCACCAGAAGGTAAATTAAAACTTAATCGCTTATTAAGCGACATAACAGGCGAGAATGTATCTGAAAGTAAATTCCAAACAGGTAATGCGACTGGAAAGGTTAAGGGTGCTATTCAGACTGAAAGGGATAGACAAGCAGCTAAGCCAACTAAAACTGTTCCTGTCTCTAAAATTGAATCATTAGTTGGTAAAAAGGGATATGAAGGTTACAGTAAAAAAGAGCTTATAGATTATTATAAAGGATTAGGATATACAATAAAATAGTATTTTTGAATATGAAGAGGATTTATTTATATGAAGGAAAAGGTTGTAACAGGGTTTTATCTGAAAATTTCACTTTGGTAAGTGATGAAGATTATGATTACCTGATGCAATGGGAATGGTCTATGATGAAAATATATCATACTGATAAAAAAATATTCTATGCAAGACGATACGAGGGATTAACAAGGCTTGGTACGTATAAAGCAGTTCTAATGCACAGAGTAATTCTAAAATTATCAAACAAAGCTGATAAAGGAGATCATATTGATGGTGATGGCTTGAATAACCAAAGAGGCAATCTGAGAAAAACTACTCACGCCGAAAATCTAAATAATAGGCATCCATTAGTAGATGGTAACTACAGAGGTGTCACAGAAACTAAATCCGGAAAGTACAAGGTGTCTCTTTTCCATAAAAAGCAGAGACATTTTATCGATCACTTATTTGCATCTAAAGATATAGCTGCTTTAGCATATAATGAATTAGCTTTATCCGTTAAAAGTGGAAAAGGTGTAGAATTAAATAAAGTAAACCCATATCAATAAGCCATGGCAGAAGATAATATTGGATTAGAGGAAGATTTACTTCCTCTACCGCCACCAAAGAAAAAACAATCACAAAATACCACTACAGATACAGGTGACTTCCTTCCGAAGCCGCCTATTAAAAAATATACCCCACTCTACTTCTGGCACAAAATCATCAATTGGTTCAGGTAATCTTTTAAGCGCTGCAGAAAACCTGCAAGACGAACCATTTTCAGTTCAACCAAAAGAACTAAGGCAATCGCCTACCAAGGCTCCTAAGGTAAAGTTAGATTTAACAGCTTTAGGAGCTTACAAACCTATCACTACACAACAACAAGTTTCCGAGGCATACAGGGAAGATCCAACTGTTATGACCAATCGTGTTCGTTCAGAGAATCAGGTAGCGGAAGATCAACAAAAGCAAGCGGAGTTAGAGGAAGAGAAAGTCATAAATGATAAGCTTGAATCTTACAAGAAAAAATACGGTGATAGTTATTGGGGTGGGGTACAGAGTGGAGTAGACGAAACGTCAAGGCTTATAGGCAGAGGTGTTGCTCGGGGTGCAGCTAACCTTGGCCAAGGTTTGTTTAGTGCGGCTGATCTGTTCCGTAGAAGAGTATTGGGTGGCGAAGGATATACTCCCGAAGAAGAAGCGATCAATAATGAGTTTTTAGATAAGGTTCAGGAGAATACATCTGCGGGGTTAAAAGACGAGTTCAGGGGTGTTAATCCTGTTTCTAAGGCAATTGGATCACTTGCGGAGTTTGTTCCGGCCATGCTCAGCGCAGAGGCTACAGGAGGACTGTCTTTTGCTATGAATGGCGCTGGTACGGCTGACAAAGAAATCAGGGAAGCTAAGAAGCGTGGTGTAGAATTTAAGAATGGAGCTGATGATTTGTATATGGCCGGTAAGATGGTTACGGACTATGTTTTAATGAAGTCTCTTAACTCTCATGTGTTGTTTAACAAGTTACCGGCTGCTGTTAGAGACGATCTAGCAGGAAGGGCTACAGTTAATGCGATGAAGTCGTTAGTTGATTCAGGAGAAGCTATTACAGCCGAAAGTATAGCTTCAGCAATGAAACAAGAGGCGGTTAGTATAGCTAAGAAGATTCCGGAGTTTTTAAATAAAGGTGCAAAGGCATATCGAAACACCGCTTTAGATTTAACAGGGTTGGCTTATGTGGATAACGAGTTAAAGAAAAAAGCTAATGATGTAAATGAGTCTGAGGCTTTTGCTGTTCAGAGTCCACAGCAAATGAGTGATACTATTGGAAAGATACTTACTGAGGATGCGCCTATCTTCGCTGGATTCGGAATGAGACAGGATGTAGGTATGTTGTTCAATAAGTCTCCTTACAAAAATATGGTCATTGAGGCGGTAAAAGCTGATAGAAGTCCGGAGAATGTACAGAAGGTTGTTGCTGATATTGGTGCATTAGGTGCTAAGCAAGGATGGAGGCCAGAAGATATTGAGAACACTCAAAAGCAAGCGTTGGTTGTTGCGGATGCAGTATCTAAGTTACCAGACCAGTTCACGCCTAAACAATTCAATGAAGGTGTGGATTTGATTACTGGCCGCAACGAACTTCAAGAAGCATTGGATAGTATTAAGGAAACCAAGACTCCAACTGATCCTGCATTAGGTGAGATTAAACTACCTGAAGAAGTTGCATTGGAGAATAAGATAGATCAGGCGAATGATAAGCTTAGAGAGCTTGCTACGGGTCTTAAAACCAAATATACGTTTGATGAAGAGAAAGGAACGTACACGAAGCAAATCGGTAAAGAAAAACCTGTAGAGATTACCGAGGAACGTTACAATCTTGAACAGACTGAGAAATCTAAACCAGAGGCTCCACAAGAGGTTATTAATACTGAAGCAGGTGGTAACACTACTGTGAGAGAGAAACCGGATGAAACGGTTCCTAATGAAGTTATAGAAGAGGTTACTCCTATTGAGACACCAGAAATAATTGAACCACCTAAACCAGTAACAAATGAAGTTGAACAACCTGTATCTGAAAAAGCGAATGTGGTTAAGGAGGCAGTATCACAGGAAAGAACCGAAGAAGTCTTAAAGAAAGCGGAAGAGGATTTAAAAGTCTTAAAGAAAGTTGAAAACAAGACCGGTAAAGCTGATGCCATTACTAAGCGGTTACTGGAAGCTAAAAAGAAAGGAGAGATTACCGAGAATCAGTTTGAAGACTTGAATAATAGGGTTAACGATGTTTTAGCAGATAGCAAGCAAGTTGAAGTTCCTAAATCATACGGATATGAGGATATTGACGCTATGGCTAACGAAAAAGAAGTGGCTGATACGCTTTACAGGGAGATTACTGATCCTACAGAGCTAAGTGCAAAAGAACAAGCTATTCGTGAGGCGGGTGGATTTACTACAACAGCAGATAGTTATTCTCAATTCGGTGACAGGAACAATAAGAACGACCAAATGGCTAAATCCTACTTTAAAAAAGATGGGATGCCATTAGATAAGATCGCGGCATCTTTAAGTAAGGAAGGACTAGAGATTACACCCGCTGATCTGAAAGACTACATGGAGAAGTTTCCTGACGGAAATACAACTTATTCTCAACGTGCAAAAGCACTGCAACGGAAATTGTACGACATGACAGGTAAGCGATTCAACAAGTTCACTGTACAGAAGTTTAGGGAGCGTATGGAAGCTGAGGCTAAAGCTAAGATTGAAGCTGATCCTAAGCTGATGGATGCAAATACTGTCGAGGTCATAAATAGCGAAGGAATAACAAAAGAAAATGTAGACTCATTTAAAGATAAGATTGAGTTTATATTCGATGAACAAACATTTGAAAACATTAAAAAATACTTAGATGGAAGACCAACAGAAAAAAGCGGAACAACAAATGAAAGCACTACAGAATCTGTTTCAAATAGCGCAGGAAGCGGAAGAGTGGAACAACAGCCAAATGAAGGACGAGGAAGAACCGAACGAGAAGCCTCTCTAACACCAGAAGAAGTTACAAGGAAAAAGGAACTCAGGAATAAGTTTGCAGGTAGGTTTAACGACATAACTAATATTGTTGCTACGCTGGCTGATAAAGAATTCAGGGAGTATGCCGGCCTTGTGCTGAAAGAAGCTAAAGGAGACTTTAAAACCTTTGCTCAGGAAATGGTGGATAACGTTGGTGAGAAGATTCGTGAACACTTACCTAAGCTTTACGAAGAGATATCCAAAACTCTTCCATTGAAGAATGAAGCGAACAAAGGTAGGCTGGCTGAGGAAGGGGTAGAGGTTAAGGATACCAAAGGTAAAGCAAGGACCAGAGACGTTGTGGAGCAAGAAGCATCGAAAGCTTTGGAGGAAGGATACGACGTTCCGGAGTTGGTTGACGAAATCTTAAACAACAAGCGTACTGCTACAGATGCAGAGGTTGCAATACTGTCTAAGTACTTGGATAATCAGGAAAGCAAAATTAAGGAGTATAACGCCACTTTAGCTGAGGATGGAGCCACTATGTCCACCAAGAAGTTTAACGAGCTTACAGAAGCTAAATCACTGGTATTAGAGGAATTTCAGAATGTAGCACAGGCAGCAAGGAAAACTGGTACGGATACGGCCAGGGCTTTGAGCGCACGTAGGTTTTCTTTGGATAAGGAATACTCTCTTGAAAACATGATTACCAGAAAGCGTACAGCTTTGGGTGGGGAGAAATTATCAACAGAACAACTGTCTGAGGTTACCGCTAGATTTGAAGCTTTAGAGAAAGCGCAGAAAGCTTATGAAGCGAAGATCGCTAAGCTGGAAGAAGAGAATGCAAAATTACTCGCCACTAAGACTGTTAAACAAACTGCAGCTACAAGGCGAAATAGAAAGTCGATTACTAAGGAACAACTTAAAACAGAGCGTTCTAAAATATTCAGCGATATCCGTAGTGAGTTTGCCAAGATCCGTAAGTCTGGTAATCTTTCTGCTGATGTTCCCTACAGACAAGAGTTAATGGTAATTGCTAAACACATGCCGTCTATCCTACGTAATCTGGCTCAGGAAGGATTAGTTGAAATCAAAGATGTCATTGCAAGGATTCACGAAGAGTTTAAACAGGATATCCCTGATTTAACCGAACGTGATGTTACTGATTTAATTGCCGGTGTTTACGATGAAGTTAAGCCAACTAAGCAAGCGATCATTAATGATATTAATTCGCTAAGGACCCAAGCTAAATTAATCCGTCAAATTGAAGACTTAGAAAACGGTATTGCTAAACTACCTGCTGCTAGTAAAGCGGCTAAAGCTAAAAATGAAGCGGTAGAGAAGCTACGTGAGCGACTTAAAGTGTTGAATGAGGAATTGACACCTTCTAAAGAAGAAAAGAGCTTAGCGACGTTTAAAAAGCGTGTTCAGGATCAGATTGATAAATTAACCAAAAGACTTACAGAGCAGGATTACGATAAGAGGGAAAAACCAAAACCTTTAACCTTAGATGCGGAAGCTTTGGAACTTCGCAGGAAGTACGATGCGATTAAAAAGGAATTTGATTTTGAAGTTGCCAGAGACGAACTTAAAAGGAGAACTAAAATTGAGAAATTTCAGGATGACTTTTTAAATATAGCAAGTTTACCGAGGGCTATTAAAGCATCCCTAGATTTTTCAGCAGTATTGAGACAAGGTTTGTTTTCTACTGTAGGGCACCCAAGACAGGCCGGTGAAGCTTTTGTGAAAATGTTTCAACAAGCTTTTTCGGAGAAGAAATACGATGACTGGTTGTCTGATCTCAAACATTCACCTTTCTACGATTTAATCAAAGAGAGTAAGTTATATGTGTCGGATAGAAGTGATCCTAAAATCCTTGCTCGTGAGGAAGAGTTTACGTCTAACCTAGCTGATAAATTACCAATTGTAGGACCAGCGATTAAAGCATCTGAAAGGGCTTACACGTCTTATCTAAACGTTTTAAGAACAGGGGTGTTTACTACAGAAGCACAGAAGTTAATTAGTCGTGGATATACTTTTGAAAATAATCCGGAGCAATTTACTGCATTGGCTAAAGTTGTAAACGTTTTGACTGGCCGTGGGGATATTCCGGAGGTACTAGGAGGAAAGCAACCTAAAGTGCTAAGTAGCGTATTCTTCTCTCCAAGGTTTATTGCTGCAAGGATTCAGACGTTGTATCTTCCATTTGACGTTAGGATGCCTAAAGAAGCTCGTTTGCTTGCCGCTAAGGATATTGGTTCCACATTAGCTACTGCTACAGCGTTTTTGTCTTTAGCTGCTATGGCTGGACTAAAAGTAAACATGGACCCTAGAAGCACCAATTTTCTAAAACTTGAAGATGAAAATGACAACGGGAGTACTTACTACGATATTTTAGGAGGCCTACCAAGATATGTTAGCTTTTTAGCTCAACAGGTCACAGGCAAAAGAAAACCAGCTACAGGGAATGGAATGATTGATCTGACAACTGGTAAGTTCGGGAAACCATCAAGACTAACAGAAGCCGCTAAATTTGTTAGGGGTAAGTTATCTCCTGCGGTAGGTTCAGCATTCAACTTACTCGATGGGAAGGATGTTGTAGGTCAGGATTACAATTTATGGCCAAATGTTCCTTTGGAATTTGTACCTCTGCCATTTTCAGATTTAAAGTCTGCTTATGATGTCGGTGGAATTACGAACTCATTAAAAGTTCTAGTTCCTTCTCAGTTCGGGATTAGTGCATCGTCTTATGATCCTAAACATAAAGCGAAAGCAAAACCGATTAGTGATTCGGAGCGTAAGGAACGACTTGAAGAGAACCGCAAGAAAGCGGAAGAGGCAAGGCGAGAAAAAGACTAGCTACCAAGCCGTTCAGAAATGGACGGCTTTTTTTATACCTTTGATTTAAAATTATTATTCATCATGACGTATCCCGTGTACAACTTTAATCCGAATGTTGAGCCGCCGCTCGACTATGACTTAGTTTTGGTCACCGTAAATGAAATGTTTATGGATTTACTTTCAAAGAGTTCATGTTGCTGCAGTAAGTCGGTTATGAACGTCCTTAAAGAAGCTAACGTATTTATGAGAGGTATTTCACTAGCTGATGATGTATCGGATGTTACAAGGCGTAATGCATGGATACAGGCAGCTTACAAGATTCTTTATCCACTTGCATCCGAATGAGTACGATAGCAGAGATTACAGCCGATCTATTGCGTGGTGAGTCCGTTTATAAGGAAATGACTGACCAATGGCTGCAAGAGCTTAAAATGGGGTGTAGCTGTCAACCTAAAAGTTACGAGTGTTTGGGACTTCTGATTGATGCTTTGCAAATCGCTACAGATACAGAATTAGTTCCTTCTGACATTACGGAAGCAAACTATAAATGTATGCTTCTTATCATCGGGAGTGCTATCGTAAAGATACCACCATCTGTAAATGCTGGCGTAGACAAGACTACTCAGGCAAATCAATCAGTAGATTTCAATGCCGTGGCCATACAAGGTTCGGCACCTATTACGGGGTATTTATGGACTAAATTATCTGGTGCGTCAGTTTTGATGACAGGAACTACCACTTCTCAACTTACTGTTTCCGGTTTATCAGGAGATATGCCGATTGGCAATTATGAATTTAAAGTTGTTGTTACCGACTCAAACGGATTAACAGGTTTTGATACGGTTAAATTGACAGTAACGGCTAATAATGTAATTGTCAGATTCGGTTTTAGTAGCACTCCTATTGATTTGGCAACGTTCAATTATCAATACACCAAGAGTGTTCCGGCTGGCGCTACAAATTATGAGCTTGAATTTCCTGTTGACGTGCTGACTGGTGATAAGTATATCGCAATAGACGAACCGCAAGCAGAGCCATCTAAAGGATTCTGGTTTAACACTTCTCTGAACAGAGGTAGCATGGGAGACTTCACTTTGAATACAGGTGTAATTGTTGCGGCTAAAAGGGCTTACAAGTCTACAGGCATCTTTGTATTCGATGGAACTAATCGTAAACTTAAATTATCAGTCAATGAGTTATAATCCATCCAACCCAATGTTTACGGGTTCAAATAAACCGTATGCAACACAAGGACAGCCAGACACTGCTAAGAGTTGGTTCTATGATCAAACCACTGGTGTAAAGAGACCCTTTAATACGACCACAGAGATATTGGAGTACTTTGATACTGCTATCAAAAGAAAAGGTGTTACAGGGGCTATTTTAGTTAATGAATCAGAGGTAGGTGAATATTGGTGGCCAGACCCGTCTAAATTAACAAACGATGATTTAGTTAAGAAAGGTAGTGATAATGCGGGTATAGCTTTAATACCATCATGGTCTGATGACGGCGCTTATAAAGCAGATAATGTAGTTTATTGGTTCAATAACGGCACTAGATACTTATTTGCATGTACAGCAGATGACACTACCACAGAGCCAGGAACTGTTGATGCTGATTGGATACCGATAGGTATTTATATGCAGAAAGGCAGTTACACAGGGGGGGATATAACCAGTGATGGCGAAATACAATCTTTAGCTAATAAAACACTTCTTTCTGTTTATATAGATGGTATTCAAAAATCTGGTTTTGAGTATGATTTTGCTACAGGAAAGGTCAATGGCTTTATTGGATACGAATCAGCTTCGGCTATAATAATTAAATTTTTAAATGTATGAAACAGATCAAACTACTTTTAATTCTATTGATTCTGCCTTTTGTGGCTATGAGTCAGGGAACTACACCACCCGCAACGCAGCAAAGTATAACTCCGTCATGGTTTAGAACAAATTCGACGGATAGTAATTTCTATGCAAGAGTTGGTACGAACACTTGGTATCGTTTTCCTACATGGGAGAAAGTAAATT
>Ga0247742_10003172_pt1 | contig 10492 bp, 12 predicted proteins | sample UWRJL208509C2_FD_180944 | JGI IMG/M metagenome (GOLD analysis project Ga0247742, IMG submission 180944) | Plant litter microbial communities from Arlington Agricultural Research Station in Wisconsin, United States - UWRJ-L208-509C-2 | ecosystem: Environmental > Terrestrial > Plant litter >... | reverse complement strand
GCTTTGACGACAGTCGTGGCGGAGACAGGGCCCGTGATTCTGGGTGGGGTGGTCGAGGTGGAGGGCGTGGAGGTGGTCCTGGTGTGCGTGAATCTCACTTTGAATTGTCTACAAAAAAAAACTGATAAATTTTACAGGGCCCTCGACGTCGGTCGTCACGCTCACCTCCTCCACGCCGTAGGTCTCGCTCCATCACTCCCAGAGGGTCTCGTTCTCCACCTCGAAGGTATCGATCGCCGCCACAACAACGCCGTCGATCCCCATCAGTTTCTCGTGACAGCAGCTCACGGTCTCGGTCTCCACCGAAGCGTAGAGCCTCCCTAGGTCGCCGACCAACCCCACCTCGTCGACCGGCGTCTGTATCTACATCTCGTTCTCCTCCTCCTAACAGGCGCCGGCCAAGATCTCCTTCGGCCACCCCTCCTCGTGATCACAGAGAACGTCGGTTCAAGGATAGAGGTAGCCGAAGTCCTCCGCCAGCCAGACGACGCCGGATGAAGTCTGAGTCTCGCAGCCCTTCGAGGTCTCCACCCCGCAAGTATGCCAGGCGACGCAGCGGTACACCCGCCGGGAGGAAACGCAGCATGAGTCCACGACGACGTCGAGGGAGCCCTTCGTATTCTAGGTCCCGAAGCAGGAGTCCTAGCCAAGAACGTCCGCCTTTGAGAAAAGGGAAAGAATCGAAGAGACGCGATAGTCCTTCTCCGTCCCGATCTCGGTCACGTTCACCCCGCCCAACTCGACGAGGTGACGACAAGATGGATGTCGATCGCCCTTCGGTTTCGGGTTCATCCAATGGTGCAGGGGAGTTAAAGATCAAGGGCCAGGCAGAACTTGAACGGAGGAAAAGTAAGTGGGAAGAGGGTCCAGACGATGTGCGAATTTTAATTGAACAATCTTTTTGGAATAGGAACTGATTGATATTCACCCTCTGTCCCTGCAGGATCCCAAGAGGGCTGAACTTGAGAAACGAGAAAATGAGCTCAAGGAGAAGGCATTGAGGAATAAGGTGATGAGGTCGAGAAAGAAAAGTGATTAGTGGAAGGAGTTGTCCAGTGTCGTCGTCAGTGTTTGACGTATTGGCAAGTACCGTCGTGCACCTTTTCCTTTTCCTTCTCTTTTCGTTGGGTCCTCAAGCTGCCTCTTTTTAAATCTATTCACAAAAATCCAAACTCAGTAACCTATTTCTGAAAACAGCACTTGCCTTAAACTAAAAATCAAAAATGGACCCTCGCCTGGCCTCCATTGTCACTGCGTCATCCAAACTTCTTCCTAGATGCTGGTTGACTGATAATGCAGCGGTAAATAGGTATTTCGTGTCAGTCTTGTTCTTGTTACACAATATATTGATGATCCCGAGGTCCCTTTAATACCTGATACCAACCGCAATGAGAACTCTAGTTGCTTATGCTAGTGCAGTCACTAAGAATGTGCCTCTCTAAGGTTGATAAACCCCAAAGCAAGGAGCGCAGTCGTGAAACCCTTCACAGTCCTCGGGTAACGCCTTGACGAGCGAAACATCACATTCACAGCGGTAAAACGACGTTCTCTCGAATCCTGGAAATATTCTATGGGAGCCGATAAGAGTTCTTCCACTCAAACCCAAGTGTGCAACATTAAGATCTCGTTTGTTGAAGGTAAGTAGGAGGATACCTATTGTAATGTTCGAAAATGTTGATCCTGACATAAGCGGGCGCCGGGGCAAGTTGGAAGACATTGACAAATCTGACAAACACCGTGCTTCACATGCCAAGACTCTCAGGGACCTGGGTTACCATGTTGCACGCATATAAAGATCTGGAGTCAAGACAGCAATGCCACATCGGCCGCATCCCCCACCATTATGCAAGGAATTCTTCTGGTGGTCGTCTCTTGCTTCCTAGCCTATCTCGTACACCGTTTTCTGATAGGCTTTTGGGGAGTCCTGAGTTTTATTCAGTAAATCAACAGCCTTCCATGCTCTTTAAGTCATGTTCACCTTTTCACGCGCGCGACTTCTAGACATCATCCGGGATACCGACTACTTTTTCATCCTTTTGGTCTTATAAGCAATGTTTTCCCCAGGGCCAGAGGCATGACACTAGGCAGCCAATACGTGTTCTCCGACAAACATGAAGGTCGGTTCACGGTGTAAATCCTGGCTTTGGACGTTGGGCTGACGGTCAGTCTATTAGTCTTCCAGCGGGCAGGATGGGATGTGACAGCTATGGTAGATATCCCAGCATTGCTTGCTGTGATTTCACGTTCATCAAATGCGTACTTATTCTAGGTCAGCATGCTCCCGACGCCTGAAGTTATGTTTAATCTTGCGGATGCTGAGACGATCAAAGTTCGTCGCTGACCCCTTCATGAGATCTGCAGAAATCTGACTGTTATCGTAGGAAGTGACCTCCTCAAGATCACGTTTTCCGAAGCCAGCCCATTTGTATAATGGTGTTCTCTTCTTTGGCCCGAATATTATTGCCTCAGAACACGACGAGTGGAAGAAGTATCGAAAAATATGTGCCCCTGCTTTTTCAGATGTGAGTCCTCTCCGGCCAGGTATGATACGACTCATCCAGTTGATATTGAATTGTCAGCGTAATAACAGGCTGGTATGGGATGAAACTCTGAACATCATGAAAGGCCTTTTCGAAGATGTTTGGGGCGACAAGGATGTCATCACTGTCGATCATTGTGTTGACATTACGCTGCCAGTGAGTTTCCTTCAGCGTTCTTTGGCATTTTGCTCTATCTCTTATTCTCATGTCCGATTTAGATTGCGTTGTTCGTGATCGGTGTAGCTGGTCCGTGCCTCTTGCCCAATCTGAATCACGAGCGCCGTCCTAACGATCACACAGCATTCGGCCGAGACGTTTCGTGGAAAGAAGACACCTCAATCCCACCAGGCCATAAAATGACCTATAAAGATGCATTGCATACTGCTACGACCAACAGCCTTTTGAAGATTATCGTCCCCAATTGGGCCATGGGCCTCACTCAGAAACTAAGAGATACAAAGCAGGCATATGATGAGATCCACGTAAGTCTTAGCTACCTTCCCCATGTGCCTATTGGTCATTCAATGCCCTTTCTCCTATAGCTTTACATGAAAGAAATGGTCCGCGAACGCCAGAACTCACAAAAAGTCGAGCGCCATGACTTGTTCACAACATTGCTGGACGCCAACACTAATGAGACCGGAAGTGAAGCTCTGACCGAAAACGAATTGATCAGTGAGTTTCCTCAGTACAGCGTCTCGCATAAGACTGCATGAGTCGCTGACCGTAACGAAGGCAACATTTTCATTTTCCTACTTGCCGGACATGAGGTATGTTCCATATATTACATTTATTCCCTTTAGTAAACGTTTTGCAGACGACTGCACACACACTCTGCTTTGTCTTTGCGCTGCTGGCGTTATACCCAGGCGAACAAGAGAAGTTATACCAACACATCAAATCTATCATACCAGATGGCCGCACCCCCGTATGTCAATATTTGTTTTTGCCTTCTCAAAATGCAAGCTGAGAGTTTGGTCATTGTCAGACCTACGAAGAAATGCCTCTCCTCGTGTATTCAATGGCGTAAGTCGACTTTCGATCACGGATTGCCTTACAATTTGACTACATATCACATTCCGGCTCAGTGTCTTCAATGAAACTCTCCGGCTGTTCCCTCCAGTAAGTGGCCTTCTCCTGAGAGACGTGTTGGACCTTTAAATGTATTCTCCAGGTGGTGGGTATCCCAAAAATGGCGGCCGAAGACACGAGCATACTCGTTGGCAATATAAACGGCGAAAAGACTGCTGTGCCAATTCCTAAAGGATCGCTCGTTCAAATCGACGCGGCTGGGTTGCACTATAACCGTACGCCTTCTTTTTTCGCCTTCTGTGACTCCAAACTTAAATGCTAATGTGGTCTATTCGAAAGCGCGTTATTGGGAAGATCCACATGCCTTCAAACCCGAGAGGTTCCTCAAAGACTGGCCTCGGGATGCATTTTTACCGTTCAGTGCGGGCGCTCGCGCCTGTATAGGGAGGAAGTCAGTGATTGTTCCTTCTTATAACACTATTCATATCGCTCACCTTGCAATAATACAAATCTGTACAGGTTCTTTGAAACAGAGGGTATCGCAGTTCTCACAATGCTCGTATCTCGGTATAAAATCACAGTCAAGGAGGAACCCCAGTTCGCTGCTGAGACGTTCGAGCAGAGGAAAGCCAGGCTTTTGGACTGTAATACAGTCATCACGTTGACGTACGTTTTTCCCGTTGACCGCGCTTTTATGGTAGAATCTGATCAAGGAGACTACAGACCAACTCGTGTTCCGTTGGTATTCACGCGTAGGGCCCTATGAAACCATCTTGTGGGAATGTAATCAATTTGCATTCGGCATGCGTAAATTTCATTCTTCTCTTGGTCAATATAGATCATCCTGGGTGGGTACTCTGCGTGATTCTATCGCATTCAGGTTTTAAAACTATGAGACCGGATGCATTGATCTGGATTTCAGTTGGTTCAGTCAATATCGAATTTTGAGTGTAGACAAGTATGACCGTATCTATTCCAACGCCTCTCTCACATCTTCAGTGTTGATTACCACCTAGTGCTTTCTGGGCCACCCATAGAGCTTGTGGTAATGATAAAAAGCCTGACGGTTCTGCCTAAGTACTTGCCATTCGCTTGCAAAGCCACACTCATGTGCGACCACTACATACAGACTCACTACAACGATTCTCCTCTTCTCTCCCGACTTCCGCAGACAAATATTCCACTCCAACTTTTTTATTTCGTTTTTTCTTTGCATCTCGATCATGGCGAATCTATTGACCGACTCTCCAATTGAAATCTATAACTTGAACATTTGATATCAGCAAGGGATTCAAGCGTAGAATGTAAAATTGTCACCTTTGATCATTCATTCGCTTTCAATTCTCTCAAACGTGAGATGGCTTGGGCGGAGGAGAGAAGGTGGGCTTGGGGGGAAGGGAGAAAGTTGGCTTGGGAGGTGCAGAGAACGTGGGCTTGGGTGGCCTGAAAGTCATCTGACAATTCCTTCCTCTCTCATAGTACTGACAGCAATGCCCTGGTCTCTCCGTCCATGTCCGCTCGTCCGTACTCCCTGGCCTGGTCAATTATCACCATCATGGCTGTCCAACCCCCCCCCCCAGCGAGCTCGGCCTATCCTCAAACCTGCACAACTCCAAGTTTCACACACTGACAGACTTTGGTCGCTATGAAGTTAGGTCCATTGCCCATTCAGATCTCTGCATACTCTATGGGTTTTGACTTCGTTCGGCTCCCTTCCAACTTTTGAACCCTCCCTTCCTTCAAGCCCCCTTCGCTCCCCAATTGTCTAAGCATCTACTTATCCATCAAGGCTTCCTTCGCTCTCGCAGAATCTTATGACAAGTCAATTCGATTCACGCTTTGGATACAGATACCTCCACCAGATCCATAAACTAGTTTTCGTGTCACATACCTGCTGCGTTTGATAGGTGGCGTTCTTGGATCTATTCTAGGCTATAAAGTTGAAGCTCTAAATCACTCAACCTTACGCGATTTACTTGATTTCCTGCACGATTTTGACCGACCATTGATCGCCGTTTTCCACAGTCAAGGTTGGGACCTCGTTTCGGCAGGAGTCGACCTTGTTCTTGGCATCACGCTTGGTCTTCTCGCCACGTCGGATGCTCAGGAAGGACGCTGGAGTCATCTCCATTGAGCCAGACAGACCTTTGCTCGCCTTCGAGGCTTGCTCTACTTCGACTCTGGAAGAATGGGTCTCGAAAAAAATAAAACAGTGGGATACCTCTGGAGATGATCCCACAGACGATGTTTTAGCCACGTTGGCGCAGATGACCAGTTGACTTTGACAAGTTCGTGCGAACACTGAACTACTTGGGTAGGTTTTCAGGAAGAGTTTCCCAGAGTACAGTGAACCCCAAGGCAGAAGTACTAATGGAGTGAGTAACAAAGGCGCTTCGTTTTTCTATCGTATCTGATACATCCATTTTACTAATAAAGGTTGGCCACGTAGCGGACCGTCTTATCGAGCGACCACTCTCCCCCATTGAACGCGAAGGCGTCAACGAGCTTCGTCACTGGTCCAAAGTTACCCTTCCCATCATTATACGATACCCAAACCGAATTCTCTCCAAACCCAATAATATCCGCGCACCCATCGCCTGTCAAGTCGACTGGGAACCTGAGATGCTTCTGCACTGACCAGCCTTGTTTGACACCGAAGTTGTCCACCACGAACTTGGCCTGACCAAAGGTGCCGTTGCCGTTGTTGTAAGCGACGTAGACTCCTGCATCTCCAAATCCGACAATATCGCCGCGCTTGTTGCCAGTGAGATCGGCGATGAATCGAGGGTGTTTGTCCATCTGCCAACCTTGGGCTGTACCAAAGTTGTCAACTATCTTGTTGACCGACCCGAACGATCCACTGCCGTTGTTTAACGATGCGTAAACTCCAGCATCACCACATCCAATGACATCGGCCCTCCCATCACCTGTCAGATCGGCGACGAAACGTGGGTGCTTGTCGACTCGCCAGCCCCCTGCACTGTAGCAGAAGTTGTTGATAACAGGGCTGCCGGGGGTGAAAGTGCCGTTGCCGTTGTTGCGACCGACGAGGACATTATTTTCGCCAAAACCGACGATATCGAGTCGTCCATCGCCCGTGACGTCAGCCAGGAAGCGAAGGTGTCGATCAAGCCTCCAGCCTCCGCCGTTATACCCAAAGTCGTTGACAGCGAGTGTGGCTTTGCTGAAATTCCCATTGCCGTTGTTGGAGGAGACGAGGACTCCAGCGTCGCCGAAGCCAACAATATCGCATCGGCCGACGTTCCTGATGTCTGCCATGAAGCGGATGTGCTTGTCGGTGCGCCAACCGCCAGCAGAGTAGGAGAAGTCCCCAAGGACCATTTTGGGAGGATCGGCAAAAGTGTTATTGCCGTTGTTGGTAGAAATCCAGACACCGTTCTCGCCGAACCCTACGATATCTGCTGCTCTATTGCCAGTGGTGTCGGCGACGAGACGGACGTGTCGATCGATGGTCCATCCTCCGTTGTTGAGACTGAAGTTTTTGACTACAGTGACGGGCTGGAAATTGAAGGCGTTGCGCATGATGACGACACCATTTGTTCCGAAACCGACGACATCTGCGATGCCCGGGGAAGCAGTGGGAACTGGGATCATGGTTGGTGAGTGATTCTCAGCTCGGTCATCGCACACTTACCGGGAAGTGCTTGACTGATCGTTTTGCTGGACATTGTTCAAGGCAAGATTTTATGGTTGTAGCGAGGTCGAAGTTTGTGTTGATGCCCCTCTTCAATGAAAACTGCGAATCTTTATAGCAGGGCGGTCCATAGACGTAGATCTTGCGATATACCAGCTGACCGTGCTGAGCGTAGCTTTGGTATTCTAGAACGTTTGAAGAGATGGCGGCAGTGGATTTGTCAAGTGAGTAAGTCCCTCAAAATTCCAAGCATCTGCTCCCAATGGTGCTCCCCAGCAGACCTTTAGATGTCAGCCGCATGCCACTCGTGAAGGTAATCCGATGCCCTATTTCCACTCTACTAGAGCTTTCAGCCAGAAGAAACCGCTCTAGCAGGCATTTTTTGGGTTCCTCTTGTCCAAAAACGTCCATCCTTTCCTTGTAGTCTGCTTGACGTTACCACGAGATGCACCAGGTGAGCAAGTAGACTTTCAAGTAGAATAGAACCTGGCGTGCCCAGTACATATGTGTCGGCGCAAATTAACCAGTGGTGAGAGAGGGGTGCTCCAATTCTTTTTGCAACCACTGATTATGAGCTCGGCCTTACGAGACTCCAACGTTAATTCGAGGTTCAGAACTGATCAGCACTGTCTCAACAAAAGTGCAATGGGAGCCCAGCCTTCACCTCAATCGAATTATGGTATTGCATTTCCATTCGGCACATCGGTGCCATTCAACGACCGCTCAAGGACTAGCTACTCAATGTACCCCCACAACATGTCCGAGTCCGTGGATATTCTATGCCTAGAATAGGTCACTGATACCCCTGATTTTTGTCATGCTGCAGCTCCTCATGATCTGGTAACCTGACCATTCGTCGGGTGTCTATATAATTTGGCTGAGTTCCGGTGTAGAAGTAACGCGGCTTCATATGTGAAGTCGGGTTCGGAAGCTGGTTTTGTGCATGATCGCGTCTAGGCAAAGTCGTTGCTCTTTGAGGCTCAGCTCTATGGTCACCGATGCCCAACGACACATTCGATGGCCCCAACTCATGCCAGGTCCTTTAACGACTCTAGAGGACTCCGAGTCACAACCCAGACAACCCGTTGATGTCCAATCTAACCACTTGTCTTCTTGATCATAACGATCCAAAGGCCAGGCATCATCCAGCTGAACTACAAGCCTGGTCCCGTAGGCATCGATATCTTGGACTCGCACCATTGCCTCAGTACTTTTCCCCCCGTTTTCCCTCTGCCTTCCCTTCCCTCACCCATTTCTTCCCTCGAGTTGGGTTGCAGCAGCTATACTCCGATTGCCGTATGGCACAAGGGGCAAAGGTCTTTTGTTGGGTGGAGAGCTGTGGCCTAAATCGGAGAAAAATCTGTTAAATACTGCCTACCGTTCTGAGTTATTGTGAGGAATAATTGATCAGGTTATATATTCTGACATGTGTACTGAGGTGGCAGGACTTGGGTAGAAAATATCAATTTTATACTATGGTTCTTGCCCGAAAGAAGTTATCATTTTCTGCACGCTCTAGAACGACGGTGATTACGGTGAGAGAACCTAAAATGGAAAGCCATGTGTTCTTGGTATCCAGCCACGATGCGGCCACATTGAATGTTTTCCAGCACTTCGGAGGAAAATGCTGCAGAATATGTTGAATCCTCCAGTGCAACGAGGCAAAATGAAACGTGTTCTATACTGTTCCAAATCCGGAACACTTGAAAACATTCAGATACCAAGAACGCGTGGCCTTCCATTTAGGTTCTTTCACTGTGATCATCGTCGTTCGAGAGCATGCAGAAAATGATAACTTCTTTCGAGCGAGAGCCACAGTATAAACTTGATATTTTCTACCCAAGTCCCGCCACCTCAGTACACATGTCAGAATATATAAACTGATCTATCATTCCTTGCAACTAGTCAGAACGGTACGCAGTATTTAACGTATTTTGCTCCGATTTAGGCCATAACTTTCCACCCAACAAAAGACCCTTGCCCCTTGTGTGGGAAGCTACAGTCAACAAAATTTATACCCATACCTTCCGCGAGCAATACTCCCATACTACTTCTGGGTTCTGACCGGTCTTTACACCTAAATGAACCTCTCGCGACCATGATGGCTCATTGAACAACCCATACCAGCCAGGGCCGTCCACCAAGGGGCACATAAATGATATGGCTCATGCGAGCTTTGACGGTACATTCGATACAACAAATATTTAAGTTCATGAATTTCACACACATGAAAAGCAGGCTTATAAGTTGTAGTGTGGCGAGCTCCATCCCAAATTGGCCGAGTGCACGATGCGGAGGACCGTGATTGCGAACCAACAGAAATGGGAAGTTGTTCAGGCACCAACTTGAGTTCTAGCTCAACGTTGTATGTACAGCTCAAGGTGGCTTGAGCCACCGCACATAGTTAGACCCATGGCTAAGCTTAGGCCTTTAGCGGCTCGCGCTCGCGGCAACACTACAAACAGTGCTTGTTTCATACCAAAAATAGAAAATGGACCCTCGCTTCGCGTCCATTGCCACCGCGCCATCCAGACTCATTCCTATATGCAGGTTGACTGACAATGCAGCGATATATAGGCATTTCGTATTAGTCTTATTCTTGTTACACAACATATTGATGATGCCGAGAATCGAGATCGCCTCAATATCTGTGCTTATGCTCGTGTGTATACTAAGAATGAGCCTGTCTAGGGTTGATAAGCCAAAGCAAGGTGCGCAGTTGTGAAACTCTTCGCACTCCTCGGGTGATGCGGTGACGCCTTCAAGTTGGTGAACAAAACATCACAGATATTAATATTATGTCGATATAACACTGTTCTCTCGAGTCCAGGAAAACGAGCGTCAATATGTGTTCTTCCACTTAAACTCACGTGTGCAACATTGAGAAGGATTACAACCTTCGAAGAATGTTGATCCGGACATGAACGGACGGGCGCTGGGTAAGACGGGATCTGAGTCCTGACAATGCACTTCACATGCCAAGACATACCTAGACTCCCAGGGAACCTGGTTACCATGTTGCGCTTATATAAAGATCTAGAGTCAAGACAGCAATGCCGCACCCCCCACCATCATGCAAGGGATTTTTCTGGTGGTCATCTCTGGCTTCATAGCCTATCTCATACACCGTTTCCTGATAGGCTTTTGGGGAGTCCTACGTTTTATCCAGTAAATCAATAACCCTCCATACTCTTGACGTCATGTTCACCTTTTCACGCGACTTCTAGATATCATCCGGGATACCGACTACTTTTTCATCCTTTCG
>Ga0247742_10003171_pt1 | contig 10495 bp, 14 predicted proteins | sample UWRJL208509C2_FD_180944 | JGI IMG/M metagenome (GOLD analysis project Ga0247742, IMG submission 180944) | Plant litter microbial communities from Arlington Agricultural Research Station in Wisconsin, United States - UWRJ-L208-509C-2 | ecosystem: Environmental > Terrestrial > Plant litter >... | reverse complement strand
CCAGCGCCTAGACGAGCTGGGCGAGCAGCCGATGATGAAGTGAGAGTGCGAGGAGCCGCTGGTGAAGCTGTCGCAGGGGGTGGGTTGGTAACACCACTCGCTGCAGAGCTGGCTGATGGATTACGTCCGATGATAGGCGGTGTAGAGATGCGTGGTGTGCCTGGGTTAGAGGACTTGGGAGTTGAAGGCTTGGACCACGAATCGAAGAAATCGTCCTCTGTTTCCTCCTTCGCAGGTACAGTGGTAGGTGCATCCATCCCTTCAACATAAATGCCGTTTGGGAACCTGACTTGTACATCAGTGCCAATCGAACTTACAGGATGAATGATAGCTCACCGAGCAGCATCGTCCTTGACCCGGCGAGCGAGCTCCTCTCTATACAGCTCTGCAATACGACTTGAGTACTTTTTCTTCGTATCTGCATCGTTCAGCAGAGAAGTTCCACCGTGCTTCGTAAAAAATTCCGTCGCAGATGCGTTGCCCCCGATTTTCATGTTTCGTAGCTGGCCTAGTTGCCAACTGTCGAGATTGGTGGATCTATTGTACGTGTCAGCGTCTGGAAGAGGGGAAATGATTAGCAGACGCACCTGACGAAGCTAATGTGAACGCCCATGTTCCTATGAACACTCGAGCAATCCAGACATATGTAGACCCCAAAGGTAACACTCGACCATGTAGGGTTTCGGGCACTGCAGTCAAAGCATGACTTTTGTGGTCCATATGAATTGAGTGTCGGCTTCTAACGTTATGATGCATACCTTGTTGGCTTTCTGCAATTTTAAGACCTTGAAGACTTGCTCTGTCTCTTGTTTTGTGGGTTCAGCCATATTTGAGGTCGTTGTTGATGATAAAGTTGCTGTCGTGGCCGGATGCCTAATTCGGTTATCAGTCCCCTTCAATCTCGGCACATAAACCCGGCATCTGGTCCACAAGCCCAAGACGACCCGTGTTCATTGGTAGCTAACGCATGTAGGTAAATAAATTGAAAAAGATATGCATATAAGCGGTATGTATGTCTATAATGAGCTACTGTAAAAAAAAATTCCTGTGGTAGATGCGTGTCCTCCGTACGCCTAGGCGCTGGTTTGTTCATATAGTATTCCATACATTCGTAAGTTGTTGGTATTGTTGAGGTTCTATTCTGTGATTCCAGGTTCCGGAACTCGTGTGCATCCATCGTACGCGAGTACTCCCAAACCAGAATGAAATTGTCCGGACACTGGGACAGAAAATTTGAAGCTCAGAGGCGAGTACCTTTTGAGCTGGCACCAACGCAGGTGGGTGCAACCAATGCCCAACGTCGAGGTCAATGCTCGCAAGCAAATGCATTCGCATGAGATATTTATGGAATTCTGGCTTCTTGAATTCGTATCAGTAGGGAATACACTAAAGAAGACCGAAATACGTACAGCAGTCATGGGATAATGGAGGATGCCCAAATGTCGTAGATCCGGTAAAACCCCTGAAACACAACGAAGAATCGGTAGAGAGAGATCTTCGGTCACCTCGAGGAGGTTCAAAGAGCGCAGCGACTTTCGAAGTGCACCAAACCCTGGAAGGGCAGCAAGAGCTGGAGCTGGGTCACTGTCAATCATAAGTTGTAGGTAGACAAGTGGGCTTGGTATGAGTTGCATGCCGACCATAAGAGTCCCGTCGAATACTTTGAGGTTAGGGAGGGAGCCAGGGATGATGTGGTGTGCAATATCCTCTAGCGGGTCGTAGACGTGCAATGTCTGCAGTGCCTGTTGCCTTTCCAGGAACTTGATCAGGGGAGCGTCCCATGTCAGGCGCAGTTTGGCCTCTTTCAGGCTGAACTTGATTTCTGGGTGGCTGAGAACCCAGCCATTGGAGTGGCTAGCGTCACAGAGGACGAGGACTTCGAGGTTAGACATGGCTATGAGCGCCTGTTGAACGGCGCCCCAGAACCGATGCCCTAGATCTCCAGGCGCCCTGCGGTCATCTTGTTTGAAGCAGAAAGTTCGGACATGCAGGGGCAGACGATCATTGCGTACAAGGGTATTGCACACCAGCAGCGCTCGGTGTGTGTCCGTGAGTTGGATGTGGTAGTACAATCGCACCTCAGCCTCTCGTTGGAATGCCTTGCATGCCAGGCAAAGAGCGAGAAGATCCTCTCTAGAGCTGTAGTAAACAATTCGGCCGCATAGCTCAGGCGACAATGCAAGCATGGCTGAAGTGGTAGAGGTTAAACCAGTGGCTTGCAGACAGATTGACGATCACGAACGCATGCAGCGTCAACAGGTCCTGTAGATGTTGATTAGATTACTTGTGCGGAAAAGTTAACACATACAAGTAAATTTCTGTATATAACGCGACTTGAAGGACTTCGACACGTACAATCTGGCAGATGGTGGTTTGGGATCAAGTGGAATCAATGAATCCACAGCAGGACGATCAGCGTGCCGTCGGAACTCGAACATTGGCGCAATCAGTCGCGCTGAAGACAAGCTGAAGACTCTATCGTATGCTTTCCAATTAGATACTTTACATCTTTCGGTCGACTCTACCATATTGAAGACCTCATTAGAGAGTCTGAGCTCTCAGACTTACTACTGTTGGGTTTCGTGATCTCCCCTCGGCATCTTCAAACCCCGACTAAGGTTAGTCTGTGACACTACGGTGACTTTGGGATTTGCACCCTGCACCCACATTTTTACGAGTCACCGCTACGTTTTCTTACCTTCGTCACCAACAATCATGACGGCCTCAAGAACAGATCTCCTAGCATGGCTCAATGAATTGCTGCAGATTAACTACACAAAAGTCGAGCAATGCGGTGCAGGTGGGGCATATTGCCAAATTCTCGACTCAATCTATGGTCAGTGTGCCCATCGCGTGCTTATTGAACATCGAGTAGCCCTCAAATAACTTCTTCTGACCTGTGTTTTTTGTTACTGCAGGCGATCTACCTATGAACCGTGTCAAGATGAACGCGAAGCACGAGTACGAATATGTTGCAAACTACAAAGTGATGCAGAACGTCTTCAAGGCCAAGAAGATTGACAAGGTGCGTCGAGACCACTTCCTCTACATTTTCACGCGTTTTTATTGACTTCTGTGCGCGCTGTTATAGCCCATACCTGTTGAGAAGCTCGTGAAGTGCAAAATGCAGTACGTGGCGAATCACACCTGCAATGTGGCACTAGAATGACCAACACGCTATCGCAGGGACAATCTCGAGTTTCTACAATGGATGAAACGATTTTGGGACGCGAACTATGGAGGGCAAGGATATGATGCGGTCGCGAGACGGAAAGGCGCGCCTCTCGAGGCACCAGCGACTGTTGCCCCACTCCCTTCTGCTCGGAGTACCGCCACGGGCCTCAACGTCGGGGGCGCTCGCACTGGAGGGCGTACGCCAGTAGGAGGACATCGCTCAGGATCTGCCCTGTCAAATGAAGCCGTACAACATCTGCAGACCCAAGTCAAAGAACTATCGGCCCATCTGGAAGGTCTAGAAAAAGAACGAGACTTCTACTTCGAGAAGGTTCAGTTGTCATTGTGTCCTTATTAAATGGTTTACTAATTGTTCAAATCTAGCTTCGTGATATCGAAATTATGGTTCAACAACAGCTCGAGGTGCTAGAAGGTGAAGGAAAAGACGACCCCACCTTCAGAGAAATCCAGAAAATCCTGTACAGCACCGAGGTGGGTTCCATTCTCACCCAGTAAAACCCTTGCGTACCTCATTCTCTTTTACAGGAGGGATTTGAAGTTCCCGACGCTACCGACGTTCCCGCTCCTGTTGACGAAGAGGAGACCTTCTAGAACGACGATGTAGAACCATTCATTAGCATTGACTTCTTCCTTCCCATACTCTACTCCTCGAAGAACTAACTCAACTTTGGTCAATTCTGCTTCGATTTCATATCTCCTGATCCCAATACACAGTTGCCTGGTCCTAAATAAATCACGAACTTAATATCCGCACCATGCATTCCGCTATACCTTTATAATGAGCAATGGTATCTGTTTGTTCGAGAAGTAATGACAGCAAAGCAATAAACATTGGGTAATTGGATAGTAATAAAGATGAGATAATTGGATGCGGGGTATACACGATGAATAGCTATATGATGATAAAGAAATACATTAGAAATACAAGATGTCGTGGCAAGGTAATCGTTTGTCGTTAATGAATATAAGTTAGACCTTGGGCTAAACCAAAATCAGACTCGAGCCAGGATGCGTTTATCCATGACAAGTTTTGAGGCGAGGATGAAAATAGAGCCACCCATCACTGTGGCTCCTGAAAATACGATCATCACCGTGTAGGATCCGTTATTCCGTGCGAGCAAAGCTCCAGCACTGGGACCACCAACAAGAGACCTACATAGAGACGATCATGGTTAGCTCAGTTCGATAACAGTAAACGCGGTTGAAGCTAAACGATCTGATCATCGAGACAGTAGGCAATCAGGTACCGATATGGTTGCTGTGCAGCGAATGAGCGCCCAAGATCCCAATTTGGAAGGGACAAATGGGACGCTAGAACAAGTGAACAACGGCGACGATTACTCACGGAAAGGAGATAATAGTGTACAACATCCCAATCCTTGTGCCGATCTTTCTGATGTCCGATATCTGCGCGACGCATGGGGTGACGAGAGAGATGAACGCGCCAGAGAAGAATCCATAGAGAACACAAAATACTATCAGATGAGCGAAAGTCTTCGCACTGAGCCAGAGTGCAATGCAAGATAGACCGGACAAAAATGCTGCGGGAGTGAGGAGGTTGAACCTGCCGATAGTGTCGGAAAGGTAGGCTGGTGCGATGCGGCCGAGGACACCTCCTGCGTTCATTGCGGCCAGCACATAGAATGTCATATGGTCTGGGATGGCGATGTGCTTTGCGTATTCCACGATGTAGAAGAAGGGTATGAAAAGTCCTGCAATAAGAGTGTAAGAATCTACATCGATAATTTGCCCGCTAATGCCTTGCGGGGAAATCGGGCATTGCGGCTTGGCCAAGGATGACGAGCGTACCTAGGGCTACGAGGCAGCTACCTGCGGCTAGGAGTAGGAAACGAAGATCGCTGATGTTCTTGACATCGAAACAGGGTCCCTGTTTCCTTTGACCAGATAGATTGACGGTCAAGAGAGTTGCCACTATGCACCCTGATCCACTGATGATCCCGGAGATGCGTACACCCCATCCAAAGCCCACTTGATGAAAGAGGCGTTGCAGCATGATTGGATAGACTACGCCACCTGAGACATTCACGACGAAAGTTAATGACAAGTTGGGTGATTAAACACAGCACTCACCCAAGCTGGAACCGGCAGCAGCAATGCCTAACGCTGTAGCACGATATCTCGAGAAGTGAGTTGAAACGCTGGCCAATGCGGGGTAAAACCTGGAAGATGCGTGGTGTTAATATCAGTCAGACACGAGCAATTTGAAGGAATGACGCACAGCAAGCCAACCCCTAGACCGAAAAGGACTCCCTGAGCAAGGATATACTGATAGTACTGCGTGCAGATGCTTGTAAGCATGATGCTCATGAAGTAGCACAGCGATCCAACGCCCATCAACCACTTGGGTCCGTAGGCATCGAACAAACGGCCTATGGGAGCTCCCTATATTGTTTTAGTATGTGAAGAATAATATCACGGACTGATTGGCGCTTACAGAAAAGAAGAATACCCAAAGTTGTAGAGAGCCGATCCATGATATGGTAGACGCCGGCACGTGTTCTAACTGGTGCGAGGCATACCATGCCTGGAAGGTGCCAAACGCATTCATCTGCCCAAATGTGAAGAACAGTGCCAGGAAGGCACCGAGAACCGTCAATTTGGCCTTCATGCCTCCATCAGGGTACTCATGAGTAGAGGTCGTGGATTGTGAGAGGTCTGACTCGACAGAGAGCGCAGTGGGTGCATCTTCACTAGCAAAGTGAGGGTCCATTGACGAGTCGTCCTCTAGCTCGATGCATATAATCGGAGGAGTGGAGATGTATTTCTCTTTGGGTTCGGCCATCTAAAAGAGACGAGACGGAAAATATCCTGAAGTGACCGGGGAGGGGATGGGGGGACAGGACGAAGTGCCAGGCGATGGGTTGGCTTTATGGTACACCCATATCAAGGCAATAATAACCATCTTCAGATCGTCCCGCAACTTTAAAGATGTTAACACTGTGTCGAATGTCGGAATGGGAGCGGCTTCTGACCCGTCCATGGCGGATACTAGACGCCTAATTAAATAAAGTCTGTAATTTTTAGAAAAGCTCGTATACAAATTGATCGAGCAGGGTGTGACGTACCCGTCGTTGTACCTTCTTGGCTTGACAAAGGGTGACTCAAAGTAGGTACATACGACTTTCGATATCATTGAGTTATCGAATATTGAGGGACAAAGCGACGGCGCGCTTGCTCAGCGCGCCCCTACCCCGGAAAAGGCGGATGGGTACTGATCTCCGCTACGTCGGGCTGCCAGGTTTTCTGAATTACAAAATTTCTTGGAATGAACCTGTGACACGCAGCCGGAAGGGTGGAGTATAAGTGAATGGCATGCTGCGAAGCTGTGCGGGAGGAGCACAGCTCTGGACGCACCGAACTTCCTTCTAGGGGTGTCACGGTGACAGCACGCCTGTTCTACGCCAGGAACATGAGTGAATTGCCGTTCCTGTCGAAATTTTCAACTCTTGATGGGCACCCAAATGGCTAGCCGAGCTCTCTGTAATACCACGTTATTTCAACTGGTTCGCGCAGGAGAGTCAAGCGAAACTTGCTGTGCGTGGAATCATGCTCGCGATAGTTCAACTTCTTGGAATCAAATACGCCATACCTGCTACGCATGCTCGGCCGACTCACGAATCGTAAAACATATCAGGCGGTTGTCGTACATGGCTGGTTTACCTCGCCCGTAGTCAGGACAGAGATGAACTATGCATTTTACCGTGCATTTCTTCCTTCTTGCTCGGAACTTCGAGAAGGTGTCGAATGTGGGTTGGAGAGCCTCGTGGAAGTAACCTAATAACATCCTGGATTATCGGATGAGGTGAAATCAGGAAATAGATGTCCGCGAAGGTGTGGATGCTAAACTTGTTACGAGCTTCCCTATGCGGTGATGTCTAGGTGGCATGTATCAATGATTGTGCTTGAGATTTAGCAGAGGGCATAGAGGTCGGAGTAAATATTTATTGTTACTGTGAGCGGTTCAGAGGATAATCAAAATGTTCGAGGCGCCACCGGCCCTACTTGAAATAATGAAGGTGCGCTTGAAGGAGTGGTAGATGAATACTGTGAACTGGAACCGCCCACTAAGAATCAACATCGGATGTCTGGGGCGGCGAATTGGTCGCAAGTGGTGTATGGGCCAGGGTCTCTTTGCAGTCATGGACGACCGCAAACCTTTTAGTCCGCGAAGGTGGCAAAGAATGATATCGGATCAGAATGTCAAAGGTGAGTCCACAAGGCCTCGGCTGGTGATATTCAGAGCGGGAGTCGTATTAAGCAGGGAGAGGTTTGCCATAATAAAATGGGCAAGTCCGAGGATGCAGTCCGCGTTAGTCTGTTGCAGAAGCTTGTTGCCTCCGACGGTCTAGGTTGTCCAAACCCATCGTTTTCTAGATAAATTCCGAGAAAGGAGGGGGTAGCCAGAATGATCATTGCGAGGCGAAGGAACGTTGGGATGAGTGAGATTAAAGATGAGTATCATCCTAGTGCGGAGAATACACACCGTAATCCTATGTTCGTTTCGCTGGCCAGCGGGCAAATTACGTCCCGAGGACAATTAATCATGCCTCCTGGTCTACCGTCTGCTTCCTGCTAGCTTTGAGTTCTCGATATCGGACTATCGCCTTCTCCCTCTCCTGTTCCATCATCAACTTCTGGGACATCGACAGGACGCTCTCCTTCTTTCCGATGGCAGACGAGGCACCCCGAGGGAGTTTCTTGAACTCAGGAGGAGCTTGAGCGATATCATTCAGCCGCTTCTGTGCTGTAGACGAGGCGATGGCAAACTCTTTGGGCCGACCAGCATGTTTATCAACCTGTGGAAGTGGAGGTGCAGACGATGTGGCGGACTTCTCCACCTTCTGGCCAGACTTAGGTTGATCTTTTGACTGTTTGGCCTTCTTCGCCTCGACTCGAGCTTCTCTCTCTTCCTTGACCGCGTTGCGTTCAACGGCTCGAGAGGCATGTACAGCGGATTTTACGAGAGGTCTGAGGTCGTCTTCTACTCGCCTATTTCATACATCAGCGGGAACCCCGTATACAGGTGAGCATTACACACCGATTGAAGTGTTGCATGGATTCACCAGGTTGGATGGTTAGAGAAACTTTGCTTTTCTTCATTCCACTTCCTGAATCAATTGTATTCTTCTGCCGTTTTCTAGGCCTTTCTCCCTGGTTGTCAACTAGCTTCCGCTTTTTCTTGTACTCCTCACGTATAGTCTGTGCATCGAAAACACGTGAAGCAGATTTGGGAATTGCTTCGTTTCGTAAGGAGACCTTTTCTGGCGCCAGATCCATGCCACTGAAATGATATTTAGTCTAGACCGTAATCACGAACAACGAGAATCGTGAACGTACGTTTCTTTCCGTGTTTGCTCGCGAACACTTCGTTTTGCTTTCTTGTGTGGCATCGGAGGCTAGACACCTTCAATTAATGTTAAAACGCAATCTGAGCTCAGCTGAATATCCGAGAGACTTGAGAGATAGGCAATCTATTGCACAGTTGAGTTGGTGGTCAAAAATTTGGCTGTGCGCACTAAGCGGACTCCCAATCCATACGGCCGGCATAATGTACGAAGTTCGGACCAGAAGTGGTTACTCAGTATTACAATCTCGTCAAGCTTGAACCAAGTCCGCCATCCTCGATCTACATATCTCTACAGAACCAACCCCCGAAGCAACCTTCAAAATTGTCATCGCAATAAACCTCCAGAGCCTGAATTCTGTCATCTAACATACTATGATCTCCATGACAAAAATAGAAGACAAAAGGTCGATATTTCCCGCATGATTCTTCTGCTTTGAAAACGAAGCCAGCAACCGTGTGGATAATACCTTATCTTGCAGAAAATGTGGCCGAAGATGTCTGGCACTCGTGCTCGAGCTGTTTCGGCGGATGGCGACAGGCTGCACCACGCTGGTTCAGCCATACTCGTCGGCCCTGACGAAATTATCCTTGCGTACATTGGAGCGGAACTCGAGTAGCTATATTCAACTTGAGTGGCACATTGAAGTCAGTTATCAGGATCGAAGGCCGAAGTATCCGGCGCTGCTGCATACCATATGGTTTCGACGGCGACGCAATCCCTGATCGGCTCTACTGCTGATAGAACCAACAGTGTATCGTGCTAGAACCATTGTTGATGGCACTCTACCAAACATCATGCGGTCCTCATAAAGGTTGAAGTGCCTCTAGAATCTCTCCCAGATCTGGACGCAGGTCTTTGGTATAGCATGCTTTTCTCTGTCGTTTCTGCGTTGGCGTTTTGGCCTTTACAAGGAGTCCTAGGCCGTGTTGGCCAATTCCCTGTGGTGAATGGCGTTATCGGAGGTGTGCCGAATACCGTACTACCTCTTCAGGAGGCGCAGGCAGTCAGCCCTGCGGCCACCACTCCAGGAAAGCTTCGTGTCACAGAGAATTCGGGGGTTTGTGGTGAGAACGATTTCTGTTATATATGTTCCAATTCACTAAAGAAACACTCACAGAAACCACCCCCGGCGTATATCAAGCTTCTGGATACGGTGATCTGACTTCCACTCAAAGCATCTGGTACTCCTTTATTTGTTTCTCAAGATTTTGAATATCTAATGCTCTTCTAGGTTCTGGTTCTTCGAGTCTCGCAAGAATCCGGATACTGCACCTCTCGCACTTTGGTTTAATGGAGGTCCAGGCAGCTCTAGCATGATCGGTCTCATACAAGAGCATGGTCCATGCCGCATCACGAACGACAGCTCCACTGTCAAGCTAAACCCCTACTCATGGAACAACAACGCGAACGTCCTCTACATTGATCAACCTGTCGGAGTCGGTTTCTCACACGGAGACCTCAAGGTGGGGACCTCTCAGCAGGCCGCTGCTGATGTCTGGACATTCCTGCAAATCTTCTTGTCGGATGCGAGGTTCTCAAAGTATGCTACAAACAAACTCGCCATTTGGACTGAATCGTACGTTATTATACTCCTCAGAACTATAGATGCTCAGTTCAGTTCTATAGTTATGGGGGACATTACGGACCTACTTTCGCTGCCTACTTCCTCAAACAAAATGCTGCCATTGCTGCTGGTACCGTTTCTGGGAAAAGCCTCAACTTACAGGTGCTGGGAGTCGGAAACGGCCTTACAGTGCGTGATATCGAATTTGATTTATTTGCCCTTCTACGATGAATATGTTACAGGATCCATTGTTACAATACCCCGGATACATCAACTATGCTGGAAGCAACCCATACCATACTTTGGTGCCAGCATCGACGATCAAGAATGCAAATACATCATGGACTTCGTCCGGCGGTTGCAAAGC
>Ga0247742_10003170_pt1 | contig 10497 bp, 8 predicted proteins | sample UWRJL208509C2_FD_180944 | JGI IMG/M metagenome (GOLD analysis project Ga0247742, IMG submission 180944) | Plant litter microbial communities from Arlington Agricultural Research Station in Wisconsin, United States - UWRJ-L208-509C-2 | ecosystem: Environmental > Terrestrial > Plant litter >... | reverse complement strand
GGCGAGGGTGATGAAGAGGACGACGACTGGAGAAAATTCTTCGACGAAGAGCAGGCGGTTGCAGAGGAAAGCGGCAAATCAAAAGGACCTAATGTTCGACTGCATCAATTGACTATTCACCAATCCCTACACTCGCTATCCTCCCATAAGGCCGTCTTCACTCGGGCATGGCTGACCCTTCTACCTCGATTATCAGTTCCTGGAGATCTAGAGAAGAGCAAGGCGCTGGCTGCGAGGGCACTGAACCTGATGCATCGGGGAGTGATGCCCCACTTGACAAGACCTATCATCGTGATGGACTGGATCAGTGCTTGCGTAGATATTGGTAGGCATTGCTCGAATTGACGCAACTACAGCTAACGTTTACGTGCAGGTGGTTCGGTTGGCTTGCTGGCCTTGAACGCTCTTTTCGTTCTAATCAAGGAATATAATCTGTGAGTGCCATTTTTCATTGATGACGACTATTCTCATATATGAGGTAGTGACTACCCATCTTTCTATACGCGTCTTTACGCATTCCTGGATCGGAATGTGCTTCATCTGAAGCACCGAGCCAGATTTTTCCGATTGATTGAGTTGTTTCTGAGCTCAACGTAGGTTCGACTTGGTGCCACCCATTTCCATTGTTGAACTTTCACACCTTCAGGCATCTTCCCTCAGCACTTCTCGCGTCGTTTATCAAACGCCTTTCTCGACTTTCGCTCGCAGCTCCCCCAGCAGCTATAGTCATGGTTGTACCTTTCACTTACAATGTTCTAAAGCGCCACCCGGCTCTTATGGTGATGATCCATCGAGCGGATGAATGTGATGCGGAAACAGGTATGATCTCGTTTTCCCTCGTGGCTCGCATGGTCTCACTAGAGTCGCGTACTCTCTCAGATCCATTCTTGCCAGAAGAGACAGACCCTATGAAAACCGAAGCACTGGAAAGCTCACTCTGGGAGCTGTTGTCTCATGGGGCACACTATCATGCACCAGTGTCTACTATGTGCAAAATTTTCTTGGAAGCGTTCACAAAACCGAACTACGCGATGGAGGACTTTCTGGACCATACTTATAACACGGTACGTTGGCAGCCTCGTTTCTGTGTTGGGATGTTGGTTGACATGCGTTAGTTGTTCGAGACGGAAATCAATAGAAGAATCAAACGAGATCCAGCTTTGGCCATCGAAGAGTCAGGTCAGGTCTACCCTGATGAGGTATCAGTGGAACCCAGCTACGGATTGTTCTCTGGAACTCCACATCGTGAAGTCATAGGTGACCTGTGGACCTTTGAGTGAAGCAGAACGTCAACCCGTATACCCAAACACCCGATGCACCTCAAATGTAGCAACCGCAAAGCTCCTCAAGTGGACCATTTACTTTGTTGAACTTCTCATACTCTCATCCTCGAATCTCAAAAAATCATTGGTTGATCTAGTTCACCAATTATCGTGATACCTACGTCTGCTGGGGCCTCGTGCTTTGGGATCACGATATATCCCCTTCCCTTTTTACTGTTCATTGACCAATTTACTATTACCCAAATGAATCAATGAAATCAGACTTTAAACTGCGACAAGTTAACTCACAGATCCTCCAAACGACTCGACATGGAGTGTCACTGTTGGACCTCCTCGCAAGATGTCCCGAGCTCTTGGCGTTCTGATCGCTTCTCGCGCAGTCTCAGCCAGAGCGTGAGTGCCACAAACTATTGAAAAGTGCAATGAGAGGACATTTAGTTCACATGAGTAGACGCTGCGCACCATTTACGGAAACTCTACCAGCCGAATTGGCAATCTCTTTAGAGATAGTGCTAATCACGTCCGGGCGACCTTGTTCCATGGTCACAAAAGGCGAATCAAGTAGTTTTGTGTCCTTAAGGACTGTACTGCTATTGCTGCTGCTAGCCCCAACTTTCTCCTCAGAGACAGTCTCGTTGGTGTCATCTTCCCACTTCTGCGAAGATGACGATGAATCGTCGGCAAGCCCTGTTATCCCGAGCTTGATGAGCACAGAAAGGGTGGATGGGAGGTCTTGCAAAGCCATAGAGAGGCTATCAGATATCCATTGGATGTGTTCTAATGGTGGTGTGTTCAGACAATCGACTGCAGGTAAAAAGACGGTATATTGAACAGACCAGCATCACGTATAGCCCATATGAACACAAGGCGTTGACACCCGGTTTCTCCACGCTTCGCCCGACTGCTAATGTTAGTAAGAGGTCTAAAAAGACGACAGCACTTACTTTATTACGTCTAACAACAGGGGGAGAGTGAAAGATATGCCGGAACCGCCTAAGGAAACCCATGAGACCAGTTCGGATGATACAATTTCACGACAAACCTGCAACCAAGATAACCGTATTGTATCCAAAAAGAAGCGGTGGTGAGCTGTACGGCCCGTTGATGAACGTCTTGAATGTCTTTTCTGGAGAGGCGGAATTCATGAGCCGCTGCGTGAACCCACTCCGGACACGAACGAAGAAAGTCAGCTTCTGACTACTTCCATCGGCAGTACAAATGCTGCCAATGGTGAAGGGGTGAGATTGGAAAGGGTAGTTCGACAATGCCGGGAAGGAGAGGTAAGCGCTCTGGCCTGCTTGCCAGCGGAAGTGCTTCGAGCGGGTGAGCGTGAGACGAAGGAAGTGTGGGGAGAGCACTTCAACCGTCGCGTCGAGTTCTTTCTGGGACGATTTGGAGGCGAGGGGGTTCAGGTAGCCGAAATTAAGGAGGGCGAGACGGACGAAGCGAAGGAATCGGTCAAGGCCCCAGACAATCATTGCAGGCCATACGCCATAGTAGGTGAGGCTAGACAAAGGAAACTCAGATGTCTGGATGGTAGGATAGGGAAGGAGCTTACTCTCGTCCGCGCACGTGAAAGTAGGCACCCATGATGAACATACTGGAATATGGGGATGAACACGCCTGATCTGTGGAGAGCATGATGTTCGCGACTCACAATGCAAAGATGAAGTGGATGGCGAGGAAGTACTCGTAGTGTCTTTGCCGGATGGGGCGTATAGTTAAGATGCACAGGAGAGTGAGACTTGAGACAGCTAGCACTCCGCATTGTATCCAATGGGTTGTGATTACCTCGTCACCGGTAAGCCTAGTTCTATGTCAGTATAAACCGTATCGAGATTTAAGCCTTGACTAACCCAAGGTGCAGCTTGACGAGAGTGGTAGGTCAGCACGAAGATTGGTAGAGGGGACTGAAACTTACACGACCGCCCGCGTGTATCCAGAGGAGAAGACAGAGTGATCGAGCTGCCATTCTGTGCAGGAGATTGAGCTACCAAGGTAATGCGTCAGACAAAGGCTGTTGAGTTTAATTGATGGGCTTGCCTTGTCGAAACTGATTCCCGTGAGCACTGTGGGAGGGGTCAGCTTTGGCGCCGCATTCGCTGGAAAATATCGTACGAGATATAGTGTTGTTACGCATTCCCAAAGCAGTCAAAATTGGAAGCTGAGTGGCGGCGATGTTACCGGCTCGATTTGCGTAATAGTGAACTTCGACCTTGATTCCAGTTGTCGTCGTTGCTGGAGGATGAGGCCATCAGACCTACATAGTACCAGTTTGATCACGAGCACTCACTGTTCACAAACGTCCAAGAGAGAAGAACGGCAATGTACCCTATTGTTACGCCGACCTCAGCCAAGTTGAGTGAAAAGTTTGAGCCGACAGGGATTGTCCATCTGAAAGCGATGGCCTTGAGCGAGTCTAAAACTGCCAAAGGCAGCCGTCGAAGGGACGAGGACGTCCGCTGAGCACTCGTATAGACCCTTTTGCGAGTCGCATAGCGATAGGACAGCGAGGAGTAGTGGAGAAGAGTAACGAGGGCGATAAAACTCGAGAGGAAGTAAAGGACTTGCTTTGGATATGCCCAGGATCGTGCGACTCGCAAGGCTTTGTTGGGGTCAACCTTGGTGGCGGCGTTCACGACCGGATGGTTGAGGGAAGGCACTGCTTCGAGAAGTCGAGCTGTAAGAGCTTGAATCATCTCGGGGGGATGAAGTACTCAAAAATTTGCTGAAGGTGCAGGCTATAAGCCTTCTGGCTAGGAGATGGGAACGTGATCGGTCAGTGAGATCCCCGTAGAATTGACCATGAGAACCACAGAAACTCGGGCCCAGATAGAAGTTAAGCTCGGCATATTGTTCGAACTTGTGGACGCATCTGCAGGATTTCACGATATAAATAGACGGTCTGATAAGATTGTGCACGCTGCCGTGGAGTTATCTGATAAAAAGGCGGTCTTATCAGATTGCCTGTACCCTTCGTGAAAATCCGGCTTAAGATAGATCGCCAGACGAGAAGCGAGACTTCGGCTCGGTGCATCACCGGGACAGGTGGGTTGTGAAACACCCAATATCCGGCACAGAGTCAGTTTGGCTGAACGACTGCCTGCGACTGCACTCTGGGTGACGTGTCAGCCATTGTAAAAACCGTCAGTACTATCCATTGTTGTTGGAGTCGTACCTGTGTCCTGGTAATAATAGCGCCTGAATTTATATTTGCTCAGAACATCAGGCCGGCAAATAATAGAATCATAGAATGTAGCGGAACGTGACACACTGGTAATGCCAAATTCTCCCTAGCAGCACTGAGAGGGACTTGGATGAAATGCACAAGTAAACCGTCCTGGAGTCGTGAAGTTTCAGTGAAAGGCGAGCGGACAAACTGAGGCCTGCTTACATAAGTGATTACACGTGCCCACTGGCAGTTTTGCAGCCTGATCTTTTCTTGGCGTCGTCCCTGTTTCTGCTACGGGGACGCTGCAAACGAAAATTCGCAGTCAGTCATCCATTTTCCTCATCCACTTTCAGCATCTTATCTATTACATTGCTGCAGATTTTGAATTCCAAACTATCTCACAATTATGCCTGCTGACGCTGCAACTCACAACGACGATCGTGACAGGGAGAGAGGAGACTCAGACAGAGCAGAAAGAGGCGGATCCAAGCAGAAAGGCTCTGCATCTTCAAAGAGTACGTACCACCTTTTTTCACTGCAATTCTTAGATCAATTTGATTCGAGGATTTTCGTATCTGCAGCAAAAGACCTGTCGCATGTGCCTTGTAAATTCTACAAAGTTGGAGGATGTACAGCTGGGGCCTCTTGTCCCTTCTCGCATACCGCTGTAGAACCTGGGGGACAAAAGGAAACTTGCACTTGGTTTGTGAAGGGCAACTGCAAGTTCGGTCATAAATGCGCCCTTGCTCACATCCTACCCGGCCAAAGCATGGCAATGGACAGAAAGAACAAGAAAGCTGCCCAAACCGCTGCAGCTGCAGCTGCAGGTACAGAGAAGGGGAAGTCAGGCAACAAGGGTGCCAAGCGCGAGGGCGCCGGGGCAGGCGGCGGAGGCAACAGATTACCTCTCCTCGCTGGAGGGGCGACAGCGCCTACTCGTATGCTCAATACAAGTGGAAGCTCGTCCACCTCAGGTCGCCCACCTATGAATATGCCCCTCAAAGCCACGATCTCACCCTCCGCACCCGCACCCCCGCTTCAGGACACTGACTTCGCCTCGTTTGCCACATTGGACGAGATGGAAACTGTTCATCACCCACCTACATCCACGCAACAGCCAGACCCAACGTCACTTGCTGAGGACTTGAAAAACATGGATCCTTCCACTGAGGCGTCAAATTCAGCGCTTAAAACCAACTCCTCAGCGGCGGCTGTACCCCTTCCGCCATCCGCTCCTAGACCATCAAACAATCCTGCTGTTAATGACTTTGGGCCTATAGGATCTCCTCCAAACTACCGCCCTGGTCAACCTACTTCTCCTAACCGAGCCAATGGCACTACTTTTTCTCCTGGTACCTCTCCACGTAATCACTCACACCTAGGTGGAACCAATCTGAGCTCATCTCCATCGAACGGCATGCTTTCTTCCTCCCCATTCTCTGCCCCTGGAACCCAAACCCACTTTATGCCGTCCTCATACTCTGCAGGAGCTGGCATCGCGGCCAGCCTGGGTAGTGGCCTTGCTATGATGGGTGGCCGAAGAAACCGGGCTGATGCACACGAGCATGGTGCCAATTCTTACAGTGGCTTGCTCAGTGCTCAACTCTCGTCTTCGGTCTCCCAGCAGCGTCCGAATATGAATGGTCAACGCGATGATTATGATATCAGCATCGAGTATGACGAATTCTCCGGCGCCAGGCACAAAGTAGATACGGCTGTGGAGGATGAGGATCTGGAAGACTTCCTGCCAAGTTCGCTCAATGACCTTCTGACACCGGAAGAACGAAGCCGTAGAATGTCGAGAAGTAACTCTGGGCAACCACCCGCTGGTGTTAGCCACTTGAGGGACGCAATGGCGTCTGCGACTATTGCTGCGGAATCCGTCACCGGTGGCCCCGCTGGTGCTGCAGGAAGTGGAAACGCGGCTTTAGGACATCGGTATTCGCGCTCGGTCCCAGCTCCGACGCTTTTGGGGGATATCAAGTCGATATGGTCCGACTCGGCCGCGCATCCTATGCCTTCATCTCCACCGGCGCACCGCGGAACCCCTTCCACTACCTATACCTCGAGACTTGATCCATATGGTCCTGGTGGGCCCGGTGACGAGATGGGGCTTAGCATGAGCATGGGTAGCGCTGGGACTGCGTCATCGATAGGGATGATGAGCCCGAGCAACGCGAGCGCCGCATTCCTTCCTGGGCTCCATCACCACTACCTCAGTGCAAAGGCCAAGCAGCAGGCTCAACAATCTCAGCTGGGGCATGGAGGCGTTGCTCGGGCAATGAGAGGGGCAAGCAACCCTCTATTCGCGAGCAATGGTGGTGGTAATGGTGGTGGATCGATCAATGGTTTGGCCAACAACTATCTTCAGCCACTTGGTGGAGGCAACGCTCTAGGCCTCCCCTCCTCGGCTTCCAACTCTACCGGTTTCCATACGCATACCCACGGCAATACGCAGACTACTTACCGGACAACGCCTTCACCTTTCGATCTCACGCAGACCATGCATCAACACCAACACCAACAGCCGCATACGTCGAGGCCGATACCCGCGTCTAACTTGGTCAACCAGAGCCATCAGGTGGATGATCCGCTTTTGGCGCCACATTTGCTGTCCCCGAGTGCTAGAGCACTGCAGAGCCATGCGCCCGGACAAAGCCTTCCTCAGGGCTTGGCTGCAGGCTATTCGAGGATCCATGCTTTGCCGCCATTGACGAACATCGCTTCGCCGCCCACTGGAACCTCCTTCGGTGTAGGATCATCGCCTGGTACAGCTGGTTTGATGGGTACCACCAATAACAGCAATGGGCATGGCGAAGGACCGTATGGCGATTGGGCGACGTCTACGCAGAATATTCAACACCAGCAGGGCGGCCCCATTCAGTCGAATACCGGAGGAGCTGGTCTCGATTCCATGTTCTCAAGGCTTTCGTATAATGCTGCGGCCCGGGCCGGTGGACCATCGAGCAACCCTCCTCCTGGGCTGTCGAGGAATGTTAGTGGTCCACGGTATACCCAACCTGCAACAGGGCCATTGAGCCCACTTAGTGGACCTGTGGTGACGAGGGACGACGATGACCTGTTTGACATGGACAGGTAGATACCTAATGGTCAAGTTCATTCCCTCCGTGCCATCACCGCCATGGATTCCGATCCCGAATCTCGATACGCGCACTTTCTTTCTTTTAAAAAATCTCGGCCATCTCTATTCCATCCTCATCTTCATTCTTATACTGCACCATCACAGACTACTGTTCAAAAGCAAATTATTGACTCGATTTAGTACATTTGTGTACAAGACAACTGCCTGCTGTTGTTCTAACTTACCCATCCGCCTCGAATTGCCTGCTTTCTGTAATACCTTCTCATCAGTGTAGATCTAGGTCATTTCTGGTGATTTACATAGGGTAGTTTTCTCATAGCTGTTACTCCTCATGTTCATTCAGTTCTTGAAGTAGCAATTCTTGTAAAGTTATCGGATATACCACTTTTCCTCACCTGTCTCTTTGGAAGTAAACTGATCCCCCGGACCGCACGCATTCAAATTGATCAGCGAAGTAGGAACATGATCGGGTGATCGATCGATCAATTTCCTCCGAGCGGCGATCGCCCAACTTTGGTCAGAGAAGTATAAGTAAGCTGCCGCCATATGGACTGGCCCCATTCCTCAAGATGACTGGCTACATATGCAGCTGTACGGTCCGCGGATCTATCAGTTGGTACATCACTTGTATCGGGGAACCTCTTGCTAATCTTTCACCTGGTAAACAGATTGCGACGAATACTTCCATGGTATTTCCGCAACTCATGTTAGTGATATCTTGCGAGTAATTCAACTTTTAGTAACACATATCGTACGACCTGGAGAGACTATCTCCTCCTATGGCCACCAGAGGCGTGTTGGTGGCAAAGGTGCAAATCAAGCAGCAGCTATTGTCCGGGCTGGAGGACAGGCGCAGTTCTATGGAACCATTGGGGACGATGGTCTTTGGGTCAAGGACCAAATGCGAAGCTATGGTATAAACGTGGACGGGATCATTGTCTCGGAGGTGAGTCTCTCCGATGCGAAATGGGTGGAGTCATTCATGTGCAGATAGGAACTCTCAACGGGACGAGCTATCATTCAAGTCGATGATCAAGGCGAGAACAGTATTGGTATGTGCTACTCAGATAGAATGTTTTCCTTCTAAAATTTGAGTGACTCCGGTCCTGAAGTCCTATTCCCGGGAGCCAACCACGCTACTGTTCACGAAGACCGTTTCATGCAACGAGCAAAGGGATGGTTCCCGGAAACCACGCATCTCCTGCTTCAAAACGAGATCAGTCCTAGCTCGAATTACTATGCACTTCATCGAGCCGTGGATGCAACGGTCATCATGAATCCTTCTCCATTACCGTCCCCCAACGATATTCGCGAATACCCATGGAACCTCATTGATTGGCTCATCGTCAATGAATCTGAAGCCCATGGGCTGTACAGAGCAATGAGATCCTCCGGAACATCAGCAACTCAGCCACCTATTGCGGCTATGCCTAACCGCGACTTGCTGTTTGCATTGTCGGTATTGCCAAAGTTTGAGAACGTTAATATCGTCTGTACGCTTGGTGCAGACGGAGTATTGGCTTTTCTGCCAACATTTCATCGTCCTAAAACCCGGCATGAAACTGGTTCATTCATGTATCTTCCTGCAGCAAAGCTGGTGGGTGGAGTTAAGGATACCACGGGGGCTGGGGACTGTTTCACTGGATTTTTTGTTCAAGGTTTGATGGAATTTGGACCAATTGCGCAAGTTGGTACGGATATCAGGGAGCATGATATTGCAAAAATCTTGAAGATTTGTGTTTATGTGAGCTACTAAGTTTATCTATTACTCTCTTCTGACTTGCCCACAGGCATCCGGCATGTGCGTTGAGAGGTCTGGGACGATTGACAGTATCCCAACAAGGGCGGAAGTTGAAGAAAGGATGTCCTTATCAATGAGTGTATAATCTAAAAGTACCAAGCTGATTGCAGAAGTGAATACGAGAGGCGAAAATGGCTCAAGAAGACTTACTTCAAGTTTGTTTTCTAACTCTTTTCGATGACCTTGTGGAAACCGAACTTCCTGTAGCTGTATTCGGAGACCTGGGATAGGACTTTCCCAGACCAGGGAGTTTGGACGGCGGCAACAAACTCGGAAGTCTCGATGTATCCATCGTGGTCGAAATCGTGGATAGCAAGGTAATTGTGCGGTGGCTTTGTGGCGTCAACTCCGTTCCCTTTGCCGAACTCGACGTTGTTTAGAAGTTTGAAGCGTCGTGAACGGTGCCATCCAGGAGTCTTGGCTAAGTCTGGTACGTGTTCGGTGTTGTACCACTGATTGAATTCGTCATCTATCTCAGGTCGAACAAGCATGGAAACGACCATGATGTATTTTCCAGGGATCCCGGGGTGGTTCTCCTCTACTTTGCTGAATATTTGCTCGTAGTATCCTCGATTAAAGGTGCTGAGCTGAGGTGCACAGGCCCGCTCGCGCTCCGATGCTTGTGCGCGGAGAACCCGATATTCCTCACTCTGTACCACATCGGGGGACTCTGTGTCGAATAGAGTGAGCCATGTGGGTGTCTGTCCGTCCGTAGCTCTATATCGGACCGCGTTGTTGACGCCAGGTACCTTCAAACGAATGGGACCGTGTTCGTTGTCCAAGATATCTAGAAGTTTGTTAGAAATTGGAGGAAGCAAAACTGTAAAATAGCTCACGGTCAAATTCGTCCTGGCTAACCTTTTGGCCAACTTCAACCAAAGCGAAGATTAATCCCGGGCTGGACATAGTGAATGGGTACTGGAGATAATTAGGGGCATAGCAGCCATTTATATACGATGTGCGGAAATTGCCGAGCTCCGCTATTGTTGCTCTGCTCGTTGGATGCGCTTGACTCTGCTCTGCGATAATCGCGAAATGGACGCGGACATGCTCCCCGACGACCGTCTCGTAAACTTTGCCACCGGATCCAGCTATCAGCCTATGGATGTTATTGGAGAGGGCGCTTATGGTATTGTCT
>Ga0247742_10003169_pt1 | contig 10498 bp, 7 predicted proteins | sample UWRJL208509C2_FD_180944 | JGI IMG/M metagenome (GOLD analysis project Ga0247742, IMG submission 180944) | Plant litter microbial communities from Arlington Agricultural Research Station in Wisconsin, United States - UWRJ-L208-509C-2 | ecosystem: Environmental > Terrestrial > Plant litter >... | reverse complement strand
CTGGGCAAATATGCCGACCGATCCGGCGCCGCGGGTCTCGATCCTGGAGAAGGCAGCATTCGTAACGGTGACGTTGCCGCCATTGCCGCCGCTTCTGTTTTTCTTCGAGTCGCTCGGGTCGGGCTTGCCGGCATCGCCGCCCATTTCGAATGTGGCGTTCAGCTTGCCCTTGCCGCTCGCCATATAGCCGCCGGCCGTGCCGCCGCCGCCGCCAATGCTCTGCGCGTGGATGCCCTTGGCGTTCTGGCCCGTGGTCAGGATGCTCTTGAAGTTTCTGACCTCGACCGCGCCGCCAGCGCCGCCTTCGCCGCCCCGGCCGCCGATCACAACGTTTCCGGCGATGGTTTCCGATGTCGGCAACGCGCCGACGATATTATCGATATGGTCGTTCCAGGAGATGCCGGGGCCGGCCTTCGCATCGCCGGAGCCGCCCTTACCGCCGCCGCCGCCAATGCTGATGGCGGAAACACCCTTGGAAAAATTGCCGGTGGTTTCGATGTCGCTGTAGTTGGTGACGTTGACGGCCCCGCCGCTTCCGCCGCCGCCGCCGGTGCCGCCAAGCGCGACGCTGATCGGGACGTTCTGGAAGAATCCGATGACATCGGAAATCGACTTGGCGACGCCGCCGCTGCCGCCGCCACCACCGATGCTCATGGCATCGATGGCATCGGCAGTCGCGCCTGTGGTGAGGATCTTCGCGTGGTTTTCGACGGTCACGATCCCGCCCGCACCGCCTGCGCCGCCCGCACCGCCAACCGAGAAGCTGATGCTCACGGCAGGGTATTCGGGGGGCGAAACGGCCAGCGCGTAAGCGTAGGCATTACCCGCCGTGCCGCCGCCGCCGCCAATGCTCTGCGCTGAAATGCCGACCGCATCGACGCCGGATGTCGTAATGGCGGACTCGTTGCTCACCCGCACATTGCCGCCCTTGCCGCCGCCACCGCCGGCGCCGCCAACGGCAACCGACACAGACCCGACGACCCCCGCGGATTTTGCGGAAGCGGCGCCGCCTATGCCGCCGCCGCCGCCAACGCTGATGGCGACGATACCGGTGGACGCCTTACCGGTCGTGGTGATGGCCGGGGATATGCCAGAAGGGATGGAACCGTTCAGAAACGCCCAATCCCGGGCGATCGCCAGACTGGATTCACCGGAGACTTCTGTGGCGAGCTGTATCGTCACGTCACCGCCGTCACCGCCGCCGCCGCCGCGGCCGCCAAGGGCGACACCTATGAAGGGAAACGCTGCATTACCCTCGCCACCCGCGCCGCCACCGCCGCCGATGCTCTGCGCCAGAAGCCCGTAGGCCTCCTTGCCGGAGGTCGTTATCGTCCCGCTCTGCACGGCCTGAACATCGCCGCCCTTGCCGCCGGTTCCGCCCTCGCCGCCCCGGCCGAAGAAGAACCACCCGCCTGAACCGCCTGCGCCGCCCCCGCTGCCATTGGTCACGCCCGGCTTGATCGCCTGAACCTGAAACGCGCCCGTCGCGCTGCCGCCGCCAATGCTCTGCGCGACCATAGCGGTGGCGCCTTCGCCTGCCGTCTTTATGACACCGAAATTCCCGGCATGAACCTCGCCGCCCGCGCCTGCGGTACCGCCGGCGCCGCCGACAAATGTATCGCCACCGCCTCTGCCACCCGTGCCGCCGAGGGACTGCGCAAGGAGGCCGAAGCTGTACAGGCCGTCAGTGGAAATCAGTCCCGCATTGGCTGCGACGGCCTTTCCGCCCTTGCCGCCATCGCCACCGGCCCTGCCGACATATTCCACCCATGAATTGCCGCCTTCGCCGCCGATGCTCTGCACGAGGATCGCCGCAGACTGGTTGCCCTTGGTGCTGACGCCGCCGCCGTTGTAGAGCGTGACGGTTCCGCCCAGGCCGCCATTCGTCCCATAGCCTGCGCTGCGATCATCCCCCGCGAGACGTTCGCTGCCATGGCCGCCAATGGATTCGGCGATAACGCCGGGCGCGGTAACTCCCGCCGTGCTGACCAACGCCTTCTTGCTGAGAAGGACGGTGACCGAGCCGGCATCGCCCGCCTTGTCCAGAACCCGTCCGTTGTTCGATCCTGTTCCGCCCCAGCCATTATTGCCGCCCAGCGAGCGCGCCCAGACGCCGGCATAGCTCTTTCCTGTCGCAGCTACGGACGAATTCAGGGTGAGGTCGACGGAGCCGGCGTCACCGCCTTTGGCCCCGTGCCCCTTCCAGGGTCCGCCATCGCCACCCTGCGAATAGACGAGGAGGAGAACACCGCCGCTGGTCAACCAACGCGTGTCGATCTTCGGGGCCTCATTATAGACCGCGCCCGTGGAGGATATGATGGTTTGCGAATAAGGATCGGATGGCATGACGCCCGACGACTGGTCGCCGGTGCCCGCCAGCGCGCCGTTCTGAGTGAGGGTGATGGTCCCACCCTTTCCGCCCACGCCCGCCGGCTCCCAGGACGAGGCGGCGCGGCTGCCATGGCCACCATGCCCACCGGTCGACCCGATCTGCACGGCAACGCCGCGATTGCCGTTGCCAACCGTGTACCGGTTGACGAACGACATATTGATTCCGTCCTGGCCTGGGGTCGCCGTCGTGTTGGCGCTGAAGATGCGCGCTTCCGCATTCCGCCCGTTCAAGCCGTACATTTCGGAGCGCGATATGTTGTCATCGGCAAGGGCTGCATCGCTGATGAAAGCCAGCGGCACGACAAGAGCCAGCCGGCTAATACCGTTGAACAGCCTGTCCCGAGAGACGCGAACACGAGACACGGCCGACCGACGCACAAACATAGAAAATACCCACATGCACCAATAGACGAAGCCGGCTTACCGACCTGCACGACCGCACTTTGTCGGAGCGCCTTCGATTAGTATATAAAATATGAGTCAAACCGTATGACGGTATAAAATCGCCAAAATACTACGAATTTAGAAGTAATAACGCGCGCGTAAGTATAATCACTGGTATTTTCAATCACTGCTAGGTAAGCTGCGGCGGGCACAACCTAGGGCCGACATCTCTATCGTGATGCGCACTCCCGGGCTTTTGATGATGGCCATTCACGAGTGCCTCAGAGCCCGCCAGCGCCTGTAGCGGTTGATTTCCGACATGTGAGACGGCCAACAGACTGCGGCGTAAGCCACCGTGTCCGTGGCATTTACCTGACAGCGGATACCTCCACGTCGCCCCATTTCCGTGCGAGAACATAACACGAACATGCGAGGTGTGACGTGGATGAAACAGTCGTCGATAAATTGCGCATCCTGGCTGACGCAGCGAAATACGACGCCTCATGCGCCTCATCGGGCGCGCCCAAGCGAACCGCCCGGCCCGGCGGCATCGGCTCGACTACTGGCAGCGGTATTTGCCACTCTTACACGCCAGACGGGCGTTGTGTGTCGCTGCTGAAGATATTGCTGACCAATTACTGCCTGTTCGACTGCTCCTACTGCATTAACCGGCGCTCCTCCAACGTGCGGCGGGCGCGCTTCAGCGTCGAGGAGGTCGTCACCCTCACGCTGGAATTCTACAAGCGGAACTACATTGAGGGTCTGTTCCTGTCCTCCGGCGTCATCCGCTCGCCGGACTACACGATGGAGCAGATGATGCTGGTGGCGAAGCAGCTTCGCCGCGTCCATGGCTTTGCCGGCTACATTCATTTGAAGGCCATTCCCGAGGCCAGCCCGTGGCTGGTCGAGCAGGCCGGGCTGTGGGCGGACCGGCTGTCGGTGAACATCGAACTCGCCTCCGATATCAGCCTGAAGACGCTGGCACCGGAGAAGGACGGCCCCTCCATCAAGGCCACCATGGGCCAGATGAGCGAGCGTATCGTCGAGGCGCGCGAGGAGCGCCGGACCTTCGCGCCCGCCGGGCAAAGCACGCAGATGATCGTCGGCGCCGATGACACCACCGACGAGACGGTGCTGCAGACCAGTGCGAGCCTGTATTCCGGCTATGGGCTCAAGCGGGTGTATTATTCCGCCTTCAGCCCGATCCCCGAGGCCAGCCCGGCACTCCCGGTGAAGGCCGCGCCGCTGCGGCGTGAGAACCGGCTTTATCAGGCCGACTGGCTGCTGCGTTATTACGGCTTCACCGTTCACGAGATCGCGGCGGGTGGCGAAGGCGGCATGCTCGATCTCGATATCGACCCCAAGCTCGCCTGGGCGCTGAAGAACCGCGACCGCTTCCCGGTCGACGTCAACACCGCCGAGCGCGAAATGCTGCTGCGCGTGCCGGGGCTGGGCAGCCGGGCGGTCGAGAAGATCATCACGTCCCGCCGCCACGCCCGGCTGCGGCTCGACGATGTCGGCCGGCTCAGCGCCGGGGTGAAGCGGGCGCGGGCTTTCCTGATCACCGCCGATCATCACCCCCTAAAGCTGACCGACCGCGCCGATCTGCGCGAGCGCCTGTCGCCGCCCGCCCGCCAGCTGAGCCTGTTCGGATGACCCGCCGGATCGATCTGCACGAGGGCGCCGACACGGAGGGCTTCCGCACCGCCGTCCGGCAGCTCATCGCCGCGCAGCTGCGCCCGGAAGATGTCGTCTGGAATGCGGATGGCGCGCTCGATCTGTTCGGCGAGCCGCCGCCGGGGGATGCGCCGCCCGTTGCGCTGCCGAGGGCGGTGGCCGAACTGGTCCGGCTGGTGGTCTGCCATCGCGATCCCGAGCGCTACGGACTGCTCTATCGGCTGATCTGGCGGGTGCTTCATGGCGAGCGCGCGCTGCTCGAGGTCGCCAGCGACCCGCTGGTGCATCGCCTGATGATGATGGCGAAGGCGATACGCCGTGACATTCACAAGATGCACGCCTTTGTCCGTTTCCGCCGCGTGGAGGCGGCGGAGGATGAGCGCTTCATCGCGTGGTTCGAGCCGGACCATTTTATCGTCGAGGCGGTTGCCGACTTCTTCGTCGACCGTTTCCCCGGCATGAAATGGTCGATCCTGACGCCGGCGGGATCGCTGTACTGGAACGGCGATTGTCTCGTGGTCGGCCCGCCGGCAGAGCGCAGCGCCGCGGTCGGGCGGGACGAGGTGGAACAGGGCTGGCTCGGCTATTACGAGAGCACCTTCAATCCCGCCCGCGCCAATCCCACCATGATGCGCGCGGAAATGCCGAAGAAGTACTGGCGCAATCTCCCCGAGGCGGAGGCGATCGCCGGAATGCTCCAATCGGCGCCCGCGCGCGTTAGGGAAATGCTGGAGCGCGAGGCTCTCGGCGCGATCAAACGCAATCCCGACAAGGCGGTGGCGGCGATGTCCGATCAGGAACCCAGAACGCTCGACGAGCTCAATCGCCTTATCGCCGCGTCCGAACCGATGGTGCCGGGCGGAACCAAAGCGGTGCTGGGCGAAGGGCCGATCGGGGCCGACATCGCCTTTGTCGGGGAGCAGCCGGGGGATCAGGAGGATGTACAGGGCCGCCCCTTCGTCGGCCCGGCCGGGCAGCTGCTCAACCGCACCATGGAGCAGGTCGGCATCGATCGCCGCCGCGCCTATCTCACCAATGCGGTGAAGCACTTCAAATATGAGCAGCGCGGCAAGCGCCGGCTGCACAAGACGCCCACCGCCGGCGAGGTGAAGCATTATCGCTGGTGGCTGACCAAGGAACTGGAGCTGGTGAAGCCGAAGCTCATTGTCGCGCTCGGCGCCACCGCCGTGCTGGCACTTACCGGCAAGGCGCAGCCGATCACCAAGATACGCGGGCCGGCGGAATTCGACGGCCGCCTCGGCTTCATCACCGTGCATCCATCCTATCTGCTGCGCCTGCCCGACGAGGACGCCAAGGAGGCGGCCCATGCGCAGTTCATCGCCGACTTCGAGGCGATCCATGACCTCTCCACCAGGGCAGCCTGAAGCGCCGGGAAGCGATCCGGTTTACCGCACCCACAGCTTCTGGGCGGGAACGCGGACGCTGACCTCGGAGCCGGCCAGGATTTCGCCGGCACGCTCGACCCAGGCGACCAGCCCGCGCAGCCCCTTGGCTGCTTTGACGAAAGCGACGTCCATGCCCTCGCTGTCGGGATAGAAGGCGGCGACCGCGGCGCCGGCATGCCGGCAGGGCGCGTTTTCCCCCTCCACCGCCAGCGCCGCGCCGGAGGGGAAATGCAGCCTTGTGCCGGGCGGCAGCTGGGTGAGGCGTGGAACGCCTTCCAGCACCATATTGCTGCCGATCCATTCTGGCTTCACCTCATCGACGCCGAGGCGGCGGGCCATCTCCATGAGTTCGTCCGGCGCCAGTATCGTCACCTGCCGCGAGTTGCGGATCGGCGTGCCGCGCGGGTACCACGGAACCCGGGAATCCGCCGGGCGGGCAATGCCTTCGTGCCGGTCGCCGGGTACGCCGTCCAATGTCACCTCGAGCCGCTCGACATCGCGGGTGGCAAAGCCCGCACCATCCGCGATCAGTAGCCGCGACAGTTTCGCGTTAAAGCGCTGGCCGGCGACCGAGGGCACGCTCGGCTCAATGCCGAACAGATCGGCGGCGGAGTGGACGGGAGACGGCATGAAGGGCTCCGGTTAAGGCAATACTGCGAACAGAGAATACAGCGCGGTACTCCCTAACTATAATATGTCGCACTCGTCCGAGGACGAGTCGCTGGAACTCCGGGGGGCGGAAGTCGTTACCGCGCTGCCGGCGTGGCGCCATGCAAAGGCGAGACCCTACCCATGTCTACTCCCACCCAACCCTTCACGCCGACGCCGGGCGCGAGCCTCGCCGGCCATCTGCATATGCTGCGCGCCAAATGGGGCTGGTTCGTCGCCCTCGGCATCATCATGATCGTGGCCGGCATGGTCGCGCTGGGCAGCATCTACACGCTGGCCGTCGGCACGCTGGTCTCGGTGCTCTATATCGGCGCGATGATGGCGGTGGCCGGCGTCGCGCAGATCATCCAGGCCTTCCAGGTCAAGGGCTGGGGCGCCTTCACCTTCTGGCTGCTCGACGGCCTGCTCTATCTCGCCGGCGGCATCATCGCCTTCGTCAATCCGAGCCTGGCGGCTTCCGTGCTGACGCTGCTGCTCGGCGTCTCGCTGCTGGTAGGCGGCGGTTTCCGGCTGTTCGCCGCGTTGAACCTTCGCCCGACCACCGGCTGGGGCTGGCTTGCCTTCTCGGCCGTGATCGCCATGCTGCTCGGCCTGGAAATCATCACGCGCTGGCCCATCGACACGGAATGGATCCTCGGCATGTTCCTCGGCATCAACCTTGTGTTCAACGGCTTCGCGTCGCTGATGCTCGGCCTGCGCCTGAAGAAATGAGCGCTGCGCAGTGAGTTCAGCGCCCGCCGCATCGGCGGACACCAGAGACCGGGCGACCCGGGGGGACACTCCCTCCGGGCCGACCGCAACCAGCGGGCGGGAGGTCTCCAGCGGGCGAGATCTGCGGCTGGACCTGTTCCGGGGTCTGGCGCTGTGGTTCATCTTCCTGAACCACATTCCCAACAATGTGGCGAACTGGATCACCAACCGGAACTTCGGCTTTTCCGACGCCACCGAGGTGTTCGTGTTCATCTCCGGCTACACCGCCGCGATGGTGTATGGCCGGCAGATCGACACCAACGGGCTGCTGGTGACCTCCGCCCGCATCATGCGGCGGGCATGGCAGCTCTATGTCGCCTTCATCTTCCTGTTCGTGATCTATCTCGCCGAGATATCCTATGTGGTCGGCTCGTTCTCCAACCCGCTCTACGCGGAAGAGATGGGCGCGCTGCAATTCCTCGCCGAGCCTGACGTGGCGCTGGTGCAGGCGCTGATGCTGCGGTTCCGCCCGGCCAACATGGACGTGCTGCCGCTCTATATCGTGCTGCTCGCCACCTTCCCGCCAATCCTCTGGCTGCTGAAGAAGTGGCCGGACGCGACGCTGCTGGTCTCGGTATTGGCGTGGGCGGCAGCGGGCTATTGGGGCTTCAACCTGCAGGGTTACCCCGACGACCGTATGTGGTTCTTCAACCCGTTCGCCTGGCAGGTGCTGTTCGTGTTCGGCGGCTGGTGCGGGCTTGGCGGCAGCGACCGGCTGAATGGGCTGGTGCACTCACCGCTCGTGCTGGCGGTCTCCGCGCTGTACCTCGTGGTGTCGCTGCTGGTGGTGGTGAGCTGGTGGTACCCGCCGCTGGAGAACATCGTACCGCAGCCGATCGCCGACATCATCTACCCGATCAGCAAGACCGACCTGTCGCCGCTGCGGCTGTTGCACTTCCTTGCGCTCGCGGTGGTCGTCGTCAAGCTGATACCAGTAGACTTGCCGGTCCTGCACTCCAAGCTGTTGTACCCAATGATTTTATGCGGCCAGAACTCGCTTGAAGTCTTTTGTTTCGGGGTCTTCCTTTCTTTTGCCGCACATTTCGTGCTGAACGAGATCACAGGAACGCTGGCGATGCAGCTGCTGCTGAGCGTCGCCGGCATCATATTAATGATCTCTCTCTCTGCCTTGCTGTCGTGGTATGCTCGCGTCGAGCGCGAGATAGCCGCGCGGAAATATGGTTGAACGGCGCGGTTCGTCAGGTGAGACGCTCTACACTCAGTTTGATACTCGCAGGGGCGGTCGCGGTGGCGATGGTTTCAGCGGGCACTTCCAGTGCATTCGCACAGAAGGAGCCGGTATGCGCGGCGCCTTCAATTCTGACGCGTGCCGGCTTTCAGCTGCCGCTGCTGGCGAAGTCGCTGGAAGCCAATGCGCCGACCACGATCCTTGTGATCAACAGCGCCACCGTGGCGAAGAAGATCACGCCGAAGCCGGGCGCCGAGAAGGACGCGATGCCGCGCAGCTTCCCGAGTTACATCGAGGAAATCCTGCGCACCCGCTACCCCAAGGGCGACATAACCGTCGAGACGCATAACCAGCCGCGTGCCACCGCCGAGACCGTCGTCGACGCGTTGCCCGCGATACTGGAAAAGACCAAGCCGGCGCTGATGATCTGGCAGACCGGGACCTACGACGCCATTCTCGGCGCCGATAACGCCATGTTCGCCGACGCGGTGGGCACCGGCATTGGTTACGCCCACGCCGCCGGCGCGGACGTCATCATTGTCAGCCCGCAATACAGCCCGCGCACCTCGTTCGCCTTTGACGTCGCGCCCTACAACAACACGCTGCGCTGGGCAGCGCGAGCGCGGGAAGTGCCTTTCTTCGATCGTTACGACGTGATGCGTTTCTGGGAACAGGAAGGCATTTTCGACTTCGACAGTACGCGTCCTTCGCCTTCCCTGTTCGAGGATGTCCATCGCTGTATCGGCCGGCTTCTCGTCGGCATGATCGCCGATGGCGTCGACACCCGCACCATTGGCTCACGTTGATCGATTGGCTCACTCAACTATGCGCTCTCCGCTCTTCGCCACTGCCGCTCTGGCCCTGACCGCCTCGCTCGCCGCGTTCGCCTCGCTGTCCCCGGCGTCCAGTCAGGCGCTGGCACCGACCGAGAAGATGCTGCCGGTCTCCTGCCCGGCCGCGGGCAAGGCGCTGGGCAAGCTGTCGGCACCGCTGAGCCGCGTCTCCGCGAGACTGCGGGCCGGCGAGCCCGTGGTGATCGTGGCGATCGGCTCGTCCTCGACGGCGGGTGCGGGCGCGAGCAAGCCGGACAATTCCTACCCCAGCCGGCTGCAGGCGATGCTACTGGAGCGCTTCCCCGGCGCCGATATCAAGGTCGTCAACCGCGGCATCAACGGCCAGGACGCCCCCGAGATGCTGGCGCGCTTCGACGCCGATGTCGTGCCGCTGAAGCCGACGCTGGTGCTGTGGCAGGCCGGCGTGAACGCGCTGTTCCGCGACAATGGCCTCGCCACCACCGAACTCCTGCTGCGCGAGGCGATCCAGCGTACCAAGGCGCTCAATGCCGACATGCTGATCATCGACCCGCAATATTCCCCGAAGGTGCTCGCGGATGACGATATCGGCCCGATGATCCGGCTGATCGACACCATCGGCGCCGAAGAGGGTGTCGGCGTCTATCACCGCTTCGCGCTGATGCGCGACTGGCACGAGAACTCAAAGATGGCCTTCAATGCGTTCCTCTGGAAGGATAACTTCCATATGAACGACTGGGGCTATGACTGCTTCGCCCGCGACCTCGGCCGCTCGATGGCCGCCAACATCGATTCCCAGCAGCGCTCGGCCGATGTGACGCCGACCTCGCTGCCGCGCACGTCGGGCGCCACCATTCCGGCCACCGGTGCCTCGGCGGCGGTGATGGCGCCGACATTGTCGCGCTGATCCCATGATCTCGCGCCGTGCCGTGCTGGCGGGTTCGCTGCTTGCGGGCCTGAGCATCCCTGCCCGCGCCGATGACCGCGACGCTGCCCTGGAGCGCGCGCTGGCCGACCTTGAGCGCCGCCACGGGGGCCGGCTCGGCGTCGCCATTCTCGACACCGTCAATGGCCGGCTGATCCAGCATCGCGGCGACGAGCGCTTCCCGCTGTGCAGCACGTTCAAATTCCTCGCCGCCGCGCTGGTTCTGGCGCGGGTCGACCGCGATACGGAGAGCCTCAACCGGCGCATCGTCTATGCCCAGTCCGACATCGTCCCC
>Ga0247742_10003168_pt1 | contig 10501 bp, 8 predicted proteins | sample UWRJL208509C2_FD_180944 | JGI IMG/M metagenome (GOLD analysis project Ga0247742, IMG submission 180944) | Plant litter microbial communities from Arlington Agricultural Research Station in Wisconsin, United States - UWRJ-L208-509C-2 | ecosystem: Environmental > Terrestrial > Plant litter >... | reverse complement strand
AGAAGGGAATCAGATGAGATGAGAATGACCAAGAACCTGCCCACATTCGTTTCCCGGTCGTCGAAGGGGAGAAGGGGGACGCGTTGGGTCAACTACAGACGATGTTATGTTATTGCCAGTTGGTGCTCAGCGGAGTACATACCTTGCACAAACGCAAAAGATCTGTCTATATCCTGGCCACTCTCTGCATGTATAACTAGCCTCAGAGCAGCGAAGAATTCTGCGCCAGTCAGCGTCTCACTTGGCCCAAGTTCTGGGCAAAACAGCCTCAAAATCTAAAGAACGGGCATTTGAGCATGGAGCCACAAGAATGTACAAATCTACTCGCCGTATCGATTGAGGACACCGGAACATGCGAATAGCGTCCTCGCAACCAGGCTCTCGCCTCACGGATACCCAAAGTAATCCTCTCAAAGTACGCATCATCGGTCGCTCCACTCGAAGGTGATTGATCAACATCCGCTATGTCACGCAGGCTTTCTGTGAAAACGTCGTATTCCACATCGCTGAGAGCGGACGCATGAAGAGCTAGTCTCCGCATGGTTGGGAGTGCGGACTGAGCAGTGGTGGATCCAGGCGATTCTCACCACTCCGAATCTGGAAGGTCAAAGCCTCATGTTGAGCACGTGCTTTCCGGCGCAGTGCCAAATCTCCCACCGTCAATTCAGAAGTGACACTGTAATGAAATCCTTTTCTCAAAGCTGCTTTCCAAAAGCGATAGACCCCATTTGACATTTTCTCTCTAGATTTTTCAGTACCTGAATTGGAATTGAGTGTCGACCCGGATGAGCGTAGGACAGAGCCTCTCGGATGAACTTACACGAAACTCACCTCGACATTCAGCAGTGATACTGTATGTCAGATCGCACACGATAAAGGTGCAATTAACTGCTCACGCAGCATATACAATCGCCTCAACATACTACTAGTGGCTAGTCCTTGCGTTTGAATCGCTAACCTCCCGCTTGAAATAACCTCTCGGCGTATGCTAAGTACCATGTAACGAGCCAAAATGATTGGGTCTCTTCAGCATGATCAGCTTAATCTCTCAGGCAACAGATCAACTGATTTTGACTGTAAGATTTTAGCGCGCTACTGTTTGAGATTATGTTGGTGAATTTCTTGTTACCATTGGGATGTCAATATTTATTACACGCTGAAAAAGTAGAAACAGCTTCAAAGAATTAGAAGTTCTGAGAACATGTCCAAAAGCGCTTCTGTAATACGATGGTAGAGTACTTAGGAAGAAGATTTTGCCTTGGTGTCAGGCGTCGCTCAGGATGGGCATTGACTATCATATTCATCGTCGGCAAATACTACTCGAGTGGGAGTAGATGAATGGCGGCGAAAGAATGAACGTTCGTTGAAATTATTTGTGGAAATAGTACCTTCAAGGTGGTTTTAGTGCAAACTGCCTACAGTAGCAAAGATGTATGAGCGAACTCGGAGATAAAGAAATGAATTCAATATGGAATGGGGTTTTGTTTTCTGGCCATCAAAGCTTTATATCCAGATATCGGCTCCATCTGAGCCATTCGTGGTAATACATTGGCTGACGGTTGCACAATACGTACAGACTTGGGTCAAATAACCAAAAAAAATTTGGTTTGTCAATTATTCAGCTACTATCTATTAGCTACGGGGGTCAATATTAGCAATGCTACTACAAGAGGGAAAAAATACTGATCACCACCTGTAATGCCCTGGTCCGTTGCTCTTCTAACCAGTCTGAGGCTTGTATCACCAAAACCTATTTTCGGACGGGCTGGATTAGCACATTTGATGGAATGGTAATGAGTTCAAGCTCACGACAAGAAGCGCGTAACCAGATACTAGACAAAGCAGTATCGCACTAATGACGGACATCCAAAGTCCAGTTGCGAATGCTCGATTTCCATGCATCCAGGAAGCGTCTTTTAGAGACTTTGAGTAATCTAGAAAGTAAACGAGGATCCAGCCCCAACCGGCAACCTAGGCGAATGGACCAAAAAGTAACGCGACGTTCGTCATCTATCTTCCAACTTCGAATACCCGCTCAATCAAAATATAGTTCCCTTGCTAACAAAATCGAACTGACCACGATTGACAAAGAGCAAACGATCGCTTTTGAAGAAAGATTTCCAGATACCGAGTGGGTTGTATTCGTAAAAACCTATAATGGACAGGCTGAAGGATCACATTGGTATATTGGCGGTGTTCTTCAGTGATTGTTGACGCACCTTGACGTTACAACAACACCAAGCATCCAGTCGACTCAATTCATAGCTGAGGAGAAACCAAGGAACATAAGCAAAGCCTTGGAAGAACCAAGTGGTATTACATTTCCAGACAAAACCAGTCTGTACATTGTAAAGATGGGCCATTCGTTGCAATTTTTGGTTCCTGGAGGGGGCCTTAGCTCATAACTTTGGTAGAGGGGCCAATCGATGTCCAGCTTAGAAGAAAGTAATGTCCATAAATAGACCATGCAATCTTTCTTCCAAAACCATGAGATGCGCCTGGTACATTTTCCTCCGAATTATATACTCCAGCGCTGTGTAAACTGCAAGAATTGGAAGTCGTCAGCGACGGACCGCTAGGATGAACCAGTCGATCCACTAACACCAAGAAGGTTACAACACCTAATATCCATTCGATTGTTGTCGATAGAGAATTGCTTCCTCTATAAGTTGCAATAGGTTTACTGGTGCCTAGGCCAATTGTCGTCAGGAGCATCGTTGGTCGATAAGGACTCAAAATTGGGTGCCAATTCGATGAACAGATTGGCCGCCGTGATGAGTTCAATAGGGGTTAAAATGCCATAAGAGCACATTTACTGCAGGAGATCCAAGACTTGTTGAGGACTGCTGTTCCTGTAGTTGAGGTCAAACGCTCATGGTAATAATGGAAGTTTACAGGTCAACTCAATTGCACGGGTGATTCAAATCGAGTAACCGCGTGACTTTGCCCACAGCCAAGCAGGCCAATATCATAACATAAGCCCGAATTTACGATGAGACAACTATTCAACGACAAAACATTATGCTAAATCCTTCCTTAGGTGGCCTCGCGTCAGTGCTCTGCGGTCACCATAAATTACATGAAGGCAAGCAGGTCAAGCAAACAAACGCTTGAAGTATTCCTCCACCCCCTCAACCGACCGTATACGAGCGCCAATGACACCGTCAGGACGGACCACAAAGATGGAAAACGTGTCGTCAGCGACATGATAGCCATTGTGCGCATGACCTTCCTCGTCAACAAGGACAACATCGCAGTCATCGTCAGCGGGAAACGGCGAAGTGGGGTTGAGAATGACAGCGCTCTGCACTATGCCCTTTGGTAGAGTTTTGAGGAACTTGAAAAGGGATTTACGGTTGTCTTCGGATTCCGAAAAGCGTAGGACTGTGTGCTTCGAAGGCGAGAATATCGAGAAGAGACTAGTGAACCCGTCCGCAGCACCTGCTGGCTTCAATTTCGGTGCCTCAGGCGCTCGATCACCAGCCCGTGCCGCGCTCTCACTATCCTTGTTGTAGCCAGGCCACTTTGTAGCCGGTGCGTCGGGTTCGTCTTCGTAAACTATAGAGCTTCCACGACAGTTGACACCAAGCTGGTTTAACTCTGGTCCGCGTCTAATATCTCCGTCGGTAAGTTTCATCACTTTGTGGTGGAGCTCAGTCGTCTTATTGAGCATCTCTGCGATGACAGGGAGTCGTTCTTCGTTGTAGCTGTCGAGTATCTTTGGCGAGGAGTAACCTTGGTGCACGAGGGCTATCTTCCATGCTAGGTTGAACTAGATCGTGGTCAATCAGAGAATCCTCGTTGTGACAGAACAATGACTTACAGCATCTTGAACACTTGAGTTCATTCCCTAGAATGAGTGACCGTTAACTTCACGCCTTACAATAATTGCAGGGGGTGTTGAAGCATACCTGACCTCCCGCTGGGCTGTGACAATGAGCCGCATCTATATTTGCAAAATGCGTAAGCGGATCGTAAAGGGGATAAGCATCCATAGGAACAAACCTCCAGCGACGAAAACCCTGCCTTGCCTTAGTTTGTTGACCATACGAATGTTCGGCCTTCACGACCAAATCAGTTAGTCACAATTAAAAAATGAATGAGGCAGAAAACCGACCTGTATTTGGATACCCAGACCAAGTCTCCGAATGTGATATCCCGTCTGCCAGTAGTCTCATAAAATTGTTCTACTAGTGCTTCCCGGCTTGACAACAACTTTGGAACATCCACATCTCCGGCTGCCACAAAATTCACGATCTCTGGATCCTGCGAAGATGGTCGAAGAGAAAACCTGAGTTCAATTCAGTTTGAATGCTGTAGAAGTGACAGAGAGAAGGATCGTACATGACCTTGTTCACAAGCCATTGCTCCCAGAACTATGCCACCAATAAGTTTATATACAATGGAAAATGAGAGAATATGACACATACTTCGCGCTGCCCGCTTGTCAACTTTATGTCGCCAATCACCATATTCATCGACTCTTCCGTTTCGCCTAGAAAATCTAGTCCCAGTGTGCGGCGGACAACGCTATGTGCCCCATCGGACCCGACAATAAATGAGAACTCGGTTTTCTCCACCGCCACTGCATCGCTTCCCTCGCTGTGCTTGATAATCTCAGTAAACACAGAGTCTTCTGACTGAGTAAACGTCCGGAGTTCCGATCCAAATTCGACTTTAGTTCCCATCCTTTCAAGATGCTTGCGGAGAATTGCTTCGTGATAGTTTTGACCCAACATGAGAGCGTTCAGCTAAGGAAGTCAGTTCTGGTAGCATTTCACAACTAGGCCGAGGTACATACATATGGCATGTTCGGGGTGGGCGCGACATATGGAAGCATTGCATAGGTCTTTGTAGGTTTAAACCCGTCAATAGGATCATACTGCCTTGTTAATGGAATCGGCCTCGCTGCCCCCATAATATCAGTTGAAGTTCCGAGAATTCTGTGCAGTTCCTGGGTACGCGGCTGAATGATACACGTTCAGTATAATTCAAACTGGTCGAGTAGAGCTGACCGAAACACCTGCACCGCGTTCTCCAAGCCGCGGTCGAAATTCCTTGTCGATTATTCGAACGGCAATCCCATTCTTGCGCAGTGATAAAGCAAGGACTAGACCAGTAGGTCCTGCGCCGCTCTGTAAAAACGAACAGGATGTTTGAGCGCCGAAGATCAGATAAAAAGCAAGTCACATACAATTAAGACTGGTGCCGCAATGACCATGTTCATAATCTGGTGAACCGTGAAATGCTTTGACGTTGGAGAACTTTGGGCGTCTTTATAAACCTTGCAGCTAGAGCAGTTTCATCGCTTTACACAGATCCCCTCAAACGCAGGTGCAAGTTGTGACGCGTTGAATCGGCACGAATTGATGGGAGGAACAGAGGACGAGAATAATTGCAGAAATGAGTAATGCCGCTGACGTGTGCCTCACTATATGTCACGTGACCATACGCGTCACCTTGAAGCGCGACTTTCAGGGATCGAAAGGTGGGCGGGTTTGCGGTAAGCGCTGTGACTTACTAGATAAAGAATTCATCGTCCTGCCGCTTGCCTACCAGGTCTAAAAGCCGATCTGAGTCTCGACCGATCTGTTTATCTCTTTGTATGCCCCATGATCCCATGGATTTTCACCCCTGTTGCGAACTGCATTTGACCCCCTGTTATCTGGCTCACTGACATTATTTCGCTTCTTAGGCATCATGGGCTTATTTTCTCCACCACCTAGAATCACCTAGGTCTGATTAATATTGGCCATGTTACAACTCACGTGGTTATACTGTATAATTAGGACTCAGGAGAATTGCAAAAAGTCTTGTTTCTATGAGATGATCATATCTCAAGGTCTTCAACCGGAGCGATGTTATCTAGAATTCTTTACTTTATTTTACGCTAATCTCACCATGAAGACGACCTGTTCGTGTTGAGGCACATTTCAACTCCGAAATCTCAATCGAACGGAAGGACATGGGTGCCCCATATCACTAGGTATGTGCGTCGAGATATATACAAATGGGTATTTAAGAGGCTTTAATTTGACAAATGCCGCTTCTGACACATCTTTCTGCTATGCATGGCGCATGATCACAAAATCGTAGCGACACGGCCACTCGCGGCCATGACTTTCATCTCTTCTATGGTTCTCCATGACGTCGATTACTCCGTGAATATAAAATGCGGATTAGATATCGAGAGCAACCTAAGCTGTGGCCTCATCTTCCAGATTCTCCAAGTTCCAAACTCATACCATGCTAACCATGTACAAGTGTTTCGCCTCCGGAGTTTCTCTTCTCGTCTACACAATTGCAACGTTTGCTCTCTCTAGACCCATTGACTTCTCCCTTATTACCATGCGTGGTATTCCAACTCCCCCAGGCTTCAACATGTTGGTCTGATTCGCATATTTGCTCATATATGAGCTAATGTTGCGATAGTACAAGCTTTCGTTTTACGGGACCCGGCTGCCCACCTGGATCAGCTTACTATACTCTTAACGGTATGTGTCAAATGATCTATCCACCGCAGAACGGATTAACAGTTTTCAGTTGATGGAAGTGCTCTCACAGTTACTTTCACCAAGCACTCCGTTCAAATTGGCCCCGGCATCCCTACGGGTAACAACCGCAAGAGCTGCTCGCTGAACTTTGAGTCCTAGTGATGATTAGCGTTTTTTAGACTGATTTTCACTTGCTGATCTTGATTACTTAGCGTCCCTCCTGGTTTCGCCTATAGCTTCGCGAACGTCGACTTCGTAAGGTAGTTTTTATCTATTATCCTTCTTTTCTCATGCTTTATAGCGTGGCTACTATCAATTCGATAACAATGTAACGGCTCGTCAGATATTCGTTTGCTCCTGTACGAAATGCTTCTCATATTCTTTCTGGCCGTTAATCTCAGACTCGCTTAGTCCAAGGAGGTCTCTTGCAAGGTAACTAACTCCCTTCTGCTCCTCAACCCCAGTCCAGACATGAATCAAGGAGTTTTAGCCGACGCCCGCTCTGACGTTGTTGGTCCCGTTGACGGTGAGTTAATGTCCTTGTTCCGGATGAGCCTATCGTGCTGAATGAATAACTTAAAGGCAAGGATTACACCTACCATACCGACTTCAGTTACGCGGTCTGGTCCCCATGCAATTTTGCAACACCTGTGCACATTCAGAGTGAGTTCCGTACCAACAATTCGTTGAACACCCAGGGGAGCGGCTACATTGGTGCTGACTCTGTAAGTGCAAATACGTTTGTAGCCCGCTGTTTCTAACAACACTTTTTCTTTTTACGTAGCTCGACAATGAATTCAACGCTGTAAGGATTGATTGTTTTTCCTGAGACTGTATGATAGGACCTAAATTTTTGCTATTCAGACCCTCAACTTCCAGTGGCGGCAGTGTTAAAACCATTTCTCCGTCCCATGTGAATTATCTCACGAGTATACCCACTGATCATTAATCCTATCGAAAATATATCATTGGATCCGGCATACTCTGTAGTTAGTCACATAGGTGGGGTGAAGGAAAAATTTATCAATCATATGCTGGATTTATTTCGAGGCTGTAACAAGGGAAGATTGGATCGGATGTAGAGTAGGGGAATGTACTCCAGGTCGTGACGAGAAATGATGCAACAGGCTGTTGATGGTTTTGAAGAAACCCAGGTTATTTCATCACAAAGCTCTCATTGACACCTGATCCAAGGAATACAGCCTGTCGAAAAGGGCGGGAAGGAAACGAATTTGAGACGCGTAATATCACTTAAAAAGAACCGGTGATGAACACGTTGCCCAACGCGTCATCCAAATAAGGATTATTGTAAGGGATCTGAAGAACCAAGAAACGACGCTTGTGACAACGGTCCCGCTCAAATCCAAGACATATGATATGCGTCATATATTTAGCGAAATAGTATAAACAGATGGGTATTTGGTGAAGTATCGATTATCGTCCATATATCCTCAAACCAAAACCACAGACCGTCATATAAACCGATTAATCAAGCTAGGAAGATGGCAGAGACGACAACACCGACGGCGGCCGCGAAGCCTGGAATAGCTACTGTCAACGCTCCACTGGTCTTGGAGGGTGTTGGCGCTCCGTTGGTACCCGTGGTTGGGCTGTTGGTTTTAGTAGTTGCGCCGGTACCGGTGGCAGTAGAAGTCTTGCTTGTAGAAGACCCAGACGCAGAGGGCAGCCCGGTGAAGAGCGCCCTACTTTCGAAGGGCGTGCAAGAGCTTGATGCTGGGACGCGGGCGGTATACGGCATGGTGGAGATAGCTCCGAGGGACTCGGGAGGTTGAGTATAAGTTACGACCTGTCCGTTGGTGGTATAGATTCCAGGGAAGTCCTGGTTCTCACCGAGGCAAGATTCGAAGACCTTGTCGCGAGCAGCGTTAGGGGCGTTGTAAGCACAGCCAATGCGATCATAGATGTGTTCGCAGAAGTGGGCGGCATTGGGACCAGCCGGGTCGCATGCTTTCAAGCAGAATGAGTCGGAGCCCATGAAGTTGTGCCATTCAATCATCTGCTTATATTGTCCACCGAAGGCGTTGGAGTAGAGAATACCGCCCATGGGGTTACCACGCTGGAAGTATAACATAAGTGAGTTGCCTGGAAACTGATGAATAAAATTCGTACAAGATCGGCACCATGAGGGTCCATCTCTCCTCCATAATCGCCCTTGAGCATGTTGATCTTGGTCTGGTCAATGAAGCCAACAACTTGAACGTAGTCGGGGGTCTTCATGTATTGTACTCCAGTGAGAGCGCCTTCAGGGATCAATCGTGTACCGTGTCCAGGTTTCGTACACCATGCAATCATCTCTCCTTCGATCGCACCGACTTCCTCGCCAGGCTTTGACGGTGCCCAAAGACAAAAATCTGCGCATGATAATGCATGAGAATTACATGCAGCGAGGATAGTAAAGAAACGCACCATCGAGAGTGTTTATGAACGATGTTTGGCACAATGAGGTTGGACCTTCGGTAGTTGAGTTGCAGATATTGTAACCAAGCTGAGTCCCACGGACAAGACCCTGGTCGGTGTCAACCTTGTAAGGCTGTGTTGGGAAAATAATAGCGTCAACGAACGTCCAGAGAACAAAAAAGTTTGCGCAATGGCGAAAAAACTACGCACAATGCCTGTCGGATACGCAAATGGCCCCTTAGAGGCGAGAGGTGTGGCAGGGTACGTGCCAGTGACTTGCGCCGCAGCAATGGATGCGGAAACGGCCAGGGCAACCAGATGAGAAAGAGTGGAAGGAGACATTGGGTTTGCTATGAGAGCTTCACCGCGGTGTAATTAGAAGGGAGTAAAACGGGGAATGACCAGAGAGCGACGAGGAACGGATGGAAAGGGAAGAGACAAGTGGGAGGTTGGCAGAGGCAAAACCTGATATATAAGGGGCACTTCCCTGATGCCGCCCAGAGTCTCAAGAGATCACAAGAGGAACCCAAGCCCATGTTTCGCGACAAGCCGTGAGTTCTTGGTCAAGCCAAGCAATAATCGAATCGTCTGTCACAGCCCATAGGCCGTTCTAAACCGCCATCGCGATTCGCCGGGCATCAACCGAGTAGAGCCAGTCAAGCGGATACAAAATAGTATCTCCAGCAAACCTGTTCGTTCCGCTCTGTAGAGGCCTCGACAAGAGGATTTGTTCCAAATTATTTCGTAAGCCACGAGGGAGCCAGAGGCTTGGGACGTCTAGACACCTACGCTTGGCCCTAAGTCTGTTCATTGAGGTTGTGCGCGGTATGAATTGAGCCCAGTGAGTACAAGCAGTCATGTTCAACGCCGAGAGCCTGCGTGCCATCGTTGTGTAAGTCGCAAGGCAGGAATACAAAATAAGACTGTTGCAGGGGATCGGGACTCGGAAACGCCTGTGAGCGGTCACAGGCACCTGTGATCGTTACCGAGAAACATGGCGCTATGAGGGGCCAGAAAGTACCATCCTGCTCACTAGCGCCACTCGCATTTGAGGTAAGCAATCAAGAGCAATGAAATACCAGACGCTCATTGCATCCAAGGGGCGAAGAGATGAATATGGCAGACACAATGTGGGTAATAGGGTAAGCAATGTACGTCTGTACTATCGAGCGGTCAAAATATCTATTATAGATCGTAAACAGTCCATTCCCGCATGAAGGGAAACTACGAATCAAATGTAAGCGAGCGACGATGAAGATCGTGTGTGTGTCGTGAAGCGGACCATACTCCTTTAAGCGAGGAAAAGAGCCGAGAAAACAACACCCAGGAACGACACGCCAGAGATGGCGAGAGTCGAGGCATCGCTAGACGAGGTTTGAGCAGGCTTGCCAGTGCCGGTAGGAGTGGTCGACCCAGACCCTGTCTTCGAGGTCGTCTTGCCCGTTGCGGCGGCAGAGGTTCCAGTTGAAGTGCTGGAAGCAGTAGGAAGACCGGCGAACAGTTGAGAGCTAGTGAGGGTTTTGCAGTTTGAGGACGATGGGACACGCGCAACATAAGGCATGGTGGAGATGGCACCGAGCGACTCAGGT
>Ga0247742_10003166_pt1 | contig 10504 bp, 10 predicted proteins | sample UWRJL208509C2_FD_180944 | JGI IMG/M metagenome (GOLD analysis project Ga0247742, IMG submission 180944) | Plant litter microbial communities from Arlington Agricultural Research Station in Wisconsin, United States - UWRJ-L208-509C-2 | ecosystem: Environmental > Terrestrial > Plant litter >... | reverse complement strand
TGCGCAAAGCGCAGATGCTTGTACCGCGCACGGATGTGCTTGAACTCGAGGCGTTCGTCCGCGCTCAGCGCTTCATTGCGTAGCAGCTTCTCGACCAGTCGCGACGCGTCCTCTCGCCTGGCGCCATCCTTCCAGAATTGCAGGCACAGCGCGTAGCACTGCCGGATCGACTCCTCCGGGCAGGCCAGCACGATGGGCTCGGGCAGGGCGACATGGGCATCGACGATATCGTTGACGTCCACGGCATCGAACAGACGCCGCAGCGTCTCGGCCGGGAATGTCTGCCACGGCAGCCTGCGACGGCGGATCACTGCTGCGCTTCCTCGGGCTTGTAGAACGAAAGCGTGTGTCGCTTGCGATAAGACGACACGGTCGGGACCAGGAAGAAAAACGCCTCCAGGCACTGGCCGCCGAAATAGGCGACGGCCGCACCCATGATGCCGAAGTGATGTGTCAATCCGATGAGCAGCCCGACGTAGATCATGGCCGCGAGTCCTTGTGCGACCAGTGCCGCGCGCTGGCGGCCGGCGATATAGAGCAGCGATTCGAGCGGGAAGGCGGCCATGGAAACGACGAGGGCGCCGCACATGACCTGAAGCAGACTGTAGGACTCGAGATACTTCGCGCCGAATACCCCGGAGATCAGCGGCTTGCCGACAACGAAGACCAGCATCGCGACGAGCACGCCCAGCCCGCCGGCCAGGGCGCCCGAGCGTATGCCCAGCTTCCACGGCCGCGTACTGGCAGGGTCCAGGCGCATGATCTCGGGATAGAAGCTCTTCTGCATCAGCGAGGCCGGCGTACCGGCGGCGTCGAAGAAGGTCAGGGCGACCTTGAACAGACCAGCCGCGGTGGGCCCCAGCATGATGCCGACCAGCACGTTGCTGCCCGCGTTACGCGCCGACCAGATCGAATGGGAGAAGTTGGTCGTCCAGACGAAATCCCACGCGCCCTTGATGCGTCGGGCCGGGCCGAACAATCCCGGCCGCAGGGCGTGGTCGATGTTCTGCCGACGCAGCTCCTGCACGGCGAAAATCCACAGTGCGATGTCGCCAACCAGGCTGGACACGTACCAGGTTGCCAGGAAGCCTGGAAAACCGAGGTGGGCGAAGTAGGCGATGACGCTGCCGATGGCGCGCAGAAACGGGGTGACGGCCTGCTGCACGGCGATGAGGTCGAAGCGGTCGATCGAGCGAAGGATGCCCGTCGGCGTCGCTGCCGTCATCGTCGGGATCAGGGTGCAGTAGCCCAGCGCCCACCAGAAATCTTCCCTTGAGATACCGACCGACTGACTGAGCAGCGGCAACAGGATCATGCCGCCGACGGCCGCGAGAATGCCGCTGGCCAGGTCCAGGCCGAAAGAGAACCCGGTGACGTCACGGAAACGCGGGATGTCCTTGTGGGTCAGCGCAGGCGTGCCGAACTGGACGACGAACTGCCAGGTCTGGAACTTGGCGATATCGCTCACCGTCTTGGCGTAGGCCTGGACGACGACCAGGGTTCCGAACAGCGCCGGCGTCATGCCACGGCCCGCGCAGCCCAGTGCGAGCAGGCTCAGCAGAGCGCTGACCACATTGCTCGAACCCAGGATGGACGCGTTGCGCACGATGGCGCGAAACGCGCCATCGGAGAACCAGTGCTTCATGCCTTTACGCCGTTCCAGCTGCCGAAGGCGGCACAGATGGCATCGATCTGTTCGAACGTATGCGCGGCGCTGACGCTGCAGCGGAGCAGCGATTCGTTGCCGGGCGTGGCTGGCGGCACCATGAGGTTGACGTACACGCCGGACTTGAGCAGGTGGTCCCAGAATTTCAAGGCTTCCAGCTTCTCGCCGACGAGTACGGCGACCACGGCGTTGGGCGCCGCGCCGAGGCGGAAACCCAGGGCCGCAAGACCGGCGTGCAGCCGTTCCGCATTGGCCTGCAGGCGCTGCCGGAGGTCGGTCGCGGCCTCCAGCTTGCGCAGCGCGGTGCGCGTTGCCGCGATGGTTGCCGGGGCGAGTGAGGCGGTGAACACGTAAGGGCGGCTCGCGTAGCGCAGCACGTCCATGTCGGCGGAGTCACCGACGCAGAAGCCGCCGGTGTTGCCCAGGCTCTTGCTGAAGGTGCCGACGACATAGTCGACCTCATCGAGGACGCCGTCCACTTCGGCCAGGCCCTGGCCCTTTTCCCCGAGCACTCCCATGGAATGGGCTTCGTCGACCAGCAGCGTAGCGCCGAATTCCTTCTTCACGCGGACGAATTCACGCAGCGGTGCGCGATCGCCGAGCATGCTGTAGACGCCTTCGACGATGATCAGCGCATTGGCGGCTTCGTCGCCGAGGCGGCGCATGCGCTTGGCCAGGTCGTCGGCATCGTTATGACGAAACCGAATGGTGGTCGCGCCGGCCAGTGTGCAGCCGTCATAGATGCTGGCGTGGCTGTCGGCATCGATCATCACGGTGTCGCCAGGGCCGACCAGCGCCGAGATCATGCCCAGGTTGGCCTGGTAGCCGGTGGAGAACACGATGGCATCGCGCTTGCCGTAGAAGCGCGCCAGGTCGAGCTCCAGTTCGCGGTGCGAGGCGTAGCTGCCGTTGGCCATGCGCGAGCCGGTGGTGCCGGTGCCCGACGATTCCAGGGCCTCGCGCGCCGATGCAATGCAGTCGGCATCGAAGGTCATGCCGAGATAATTGTTGGTGCCGGCCAGGATGGTCGGCCGCCCGTCGATGATGCCTTCGGTAGGCGAGACGATCTGGTCGATCTGCACGCCGAACGGATCGATACCGACCGCTGCCAATTCCGCGCGGACGGCACGAACCGCCTTCAGCCTGGGATTCTCTTTCATGCGATTTTTGCCCGTGGAATACTGGAACAGTGACGAGACGGTGCTCGCTCGTTTAAGCGTTGTCGCCCGTGGACTTCTGGATCAGCGCGGCGAAGTCGCCGACGGTCCGCACTTCGGCGAGCGCATTGATCGGCACGGAAATATCGAATTCGTCTTCGACGGCAACGACCAGATCCATGACCTTCAGCGAGTCCAGTCCCAGTTCGCTGGTAATGCCCGTGCTCTCGGTGATCGCCACCGGGCGGCCTTCCGCGAAGGGGGTGACGAGTTCGATCAGTTTTTCAACGACAGCTTGGTGATTCATCAGGGCACTCCGTTCAGTGCGGCAAGGGTTTGCCGAGCGTGTCGGCAAGACCGCGCTCGAAGCCGAATACGGGCCGCCACCCGGTCGCGTGTTCGAAGGCATCGCCATTACCGACCCAGTCGGCATGCGTGACCTCGCGCACCTTGCCGAGGGTCAGCATGGGCGCGTATCCGAAGATGCGCGCCGCGGTGAGATTAACGCCGCCAACAAGTCGCAATAATGACGCGGGAATCGGCAACCGACGGATCGGTGCATTACCACGCAGCACGCGGGAAGCCGTGGCTAACACGGTGTCCCAGTCGTAGCCGTTTTCGTGGCCGTCATCCAGCTCATAAGTATTTCCCGAATCGCCTTCGGACGCCAGCCACGCGACCACCGCGGACGCGAGGTCGGCGACGTGGATGAGCGAAAAGCGGCCCTTGCCGTCGCCCGGGATCGGCGCCAGTCCACGGGCCATGCCCTGGAACAGCGGAAGCATTTCGCGGTCGCCCGGGCCGTAGACGGCGGGCGGCCGGAGGGCGGTCCAGGCCAGGTGGCCAGCGTTGGCCGCGAGCGCGCGTTCGCCACGCCACTTGCTGCCGGCATAGTCGGAGAGCTGCGGCTCGCGGGCGGCAAGGGAGGAGATCAGGAGGTAACGGCGGCACGAGGGCTCACCGGCGGCGGCCCGGACCGTGTCCAGGACACCTTGTTCGTTGACGCGGTCGAAGTCCTCGCGCCGGGCACCGCGAACGCTGCCCGCGCAATGCACGAAAGCGTCGGCACCCTTTACCAGGGTGGCCAACGCAACGCGATCGGCGAGGTCGCCGGGGATCCATTCGAGGCTATCGGTGTCCTTAAGGACACGACCGGCGCGGGGCCGGAAGAGGGCACGTACGCGGTAGCCAGAAGCCACCAGCTGTTGCCGCAACGCGGTGCCAACGAAACCGGTGGCACCCGTCAGTGCGACGACGGGCTGCCTTGCGGCAGCGGCGTCGATCATGCCGCGGCGGCGGCCCGGGGAGCCTGCACCTGAGCCTTGGCCTGGCGCTCCAGGTAACCCACGCGCGTCGCCGAACGCGACAGCTTGCCGGACGAGGTGCGCGGCAGGGTATGACGCGGCACCAGTTCGATAAGGCAGGCGATGCCCAACTCTTCGAGCAGATCGCCGCGGATACGATTGACCAGCGACTCGCGGATCTCGACATCGTCGGTATTGCACTGGACGACCACGGCAGCGACTTCCGCACCATCCGGACCCGGCACGCCGAAGGCCGACGCGTCCTGCGAACGCAGTTCCGGCTGGCGCTCGACGATGCGCTCGATGTCCTGCGGCCAGATGTTGCGGCCGTTGACGATGATCATGTCCTTGTGGCGACCGGTGACGACGACTTCGCCGTCAACCACGTAGCCGATGTCGCCGGTGTCGAGCCAGCCATCGGCGGCCAGCACTTCGGCGGTCTTTTCCGGCTGCTGGAAGTAGCCCGACATGACGCTCGGACCGCGGACCATGATGCGGCCCACGTGGAGGTCGGCCAGCTGCGTCCCTGCGTCGTTCCAGATCTCGAGCTCGTGGCCGGGCAATGGACCGCCGCAACGGACGAAGCCCGTGCCGGTACCGGCAGCGACCGGCGTCGCGATGAGGTCGTCGGCCAGGTTGGCCGGATCGATCCACTCGACCACGATGCCAGCCTGCAGCGGCGAGAAGCTGATCGCCAGGGAGGCTTCGGCCATGCCGTAGGACGGCACGAATGCGCGAGCGTCGAAGCCAGCGGGGGCAAGCAGTTCGGCAAAGCGAGCCGGAACTTCGGGCAGGATGGGCTCTGCGCCGATGCCGGCGACACGCCAGTGGGAGAGATCGTACGAAGCGATATCCGACGGCTTAACGCGACGTGCGCACATCTCGTACCCGAACGGCGGGCTATAGGCGATCGTGGCCTTCGACGAGCTCATCAACTCGAGCCAGCGACGCGGACGCATTGCAAACTCGCGCGTGTCGAGATAGTCGATCGAGCGCTGCCCCGCCATGACGGTAAGCAGGCAACCGACCAGGCCCATGTCGTGATAGAACGGAAGCCAGGACACGAAGCGGTCGTCGTCACGCAGGTCGAGACCGTGATTGTTCGAACCCTGCAGGTTAGCCATCAGGGCCTGCTCGGTGATCATCGCCGCCTTCGGCGTACCGGTGCTGCCCGAGGTGAACTGCAGGTAGGCGACTTCGGTCGGACCAAGCGGCTGCAGTTCGATGTGCTGAATCGGCAGCTCGGCGAACGCGGCCGGCGTGCCCCACTTGACGATATCCAGGCCCGCGACGGCTTCGCCGAGGAAGCCGATGAAGGCTTCCGAGGCGACGGCCACGGAGGCGCCAGCGGCCTGGAGCATGCCGCGAAGCTTCTTCACGTACGCATCATGGCCGCCGAGATTCACTGTCGACGGTAGGGCGACAGGAACGAGGCCCACGTACTGGCAGGCAAAGAAGAAACGCAGAAAGTCAGCGTTCGTTTCGGCCACGATTGCCAGACGGGCACCGCGTTCGAGCCCGAGCGTCGCGAGGCGCTGCGCCAGCTCGAGGGCTTCCATGCGGAGTGTCCGGTAGGGCAGGGCCAGATCAAGCTTGCCGCCCGCGTAGAAGTTGGCACCCGTGACGCCACATGCGGCGTAGTCCAGCACTTCTGCAAGGCTGGCAAAGTCCGCACGGCGCAGCGGCACCGTGTTCATGGTGGGCGTGGCTAGCCCGACCTGGATGGCAATGTTTCCGTCTGCGCTCATGGTCTTATCGCGTTCTCAAGCGTTCTCCGAAACTAGATGGGGACATTCCCACGTTGTTTCCAGGAGGTTACTGTACCTAATGGTACCATAATTGGTCGGTTTGTTAAGAATTTACTCAATCTTTCGTTAAAGAATACGGAAGTTGCTTCAGCAACGCTACAGCCAGAAGTCGGGGTCCTTTCCGGGCCCTTTCCGATCAGTGTCGTTTGTGATCCTGATTCCACTTCGCGAGGTTCTTTAGCGGGGCTTTCACGTACGGGCTTGCCTGGATCAGCGCGAAGATCGCGCGATTGAATAGCGTGCCGATCCGGTCGCTCGGCCGGTCGATGTCGATGAACAGCACCGCCCGGTATTCGTCGGTGTCGTTGTGGACTTCGTGCTCGTAGCTGTCGTCGAACAGCACCACCTTGCCTTCCTGCCAGTGCAGGATCTGGTCGTCGACCCGGATCCAGACGTTCTTCCAGTCCGCTGGCACCTTCACGCCCAGGTGGGCCCGGATCACCGCGCGGGTAGGACCTTTGTGGGCGTCGATGCGGTAGCGCGGCTTCAGGATCGAAAACATGGCAGTGCGCATTCCCGGCAACCCGTCCAGGGCCGCAGCCGTTCGCGGGCAAACCGCGCAGTTCTCGTCCACGCGTTTGCCGTAAATGTAGAAGCCGAACGTCTTCCAGTTATCGCCTTTGGAAATGCGCTTCTGATCGGGTGACAGCTGGTGGAACGCCGGGATGTCTTCCGGGTGCTCGAGCAGGTGGTCGAGTTCGGCGCGGATATCGGGCCAGGCCGCCTCGAGGCCGGGCACCCAGTCGAACTCCTTGTTGTCGATCACGGGGGTGGTCGGTACGAGCGAATGCTTTGCCTGGAACTGTCCGCTCCAGCGCAGGAAGTGTTTACCGCCCCGGATGAGCAGGCGGCGCCATAGCGGTGCTTGCGACGCAGTCGGAAGAAGTGTGTTCACGTCTGTTCGAATCGTTGAGGTTGCGATCTGTAGCTGAGCTTGTCGCGAGACGGCCTAGGCGGCGGCGTCCTGGGCGAACGGCAGCGGTGCTACGGTGGCGGTAACGGCGCGCAGCGCCTTTTCGAACACGTCGGCATAGGGCGCCCGGGTGTCCAGGTCGAAGATGGGGGCGCCGTTGAAGCGGAGCCGCCTCATCACCGCGATCTTGTCGGTCAGTTCGGCCGTGCCATGGTCGGGCTTGCGGCCCTGAGCCGTGGCGAGGTCGATATCCAGCTTGATTACCAGCGACGGGCGAATCATCGCCATGCGCTCATACAACCGTTGCTCACGGGCCGCGAGCTTGCTCACCAGCCACTTCTGGCTACGCGCCATGCCCAGCCCTGGACCGTCGTAACGGAACCCGGGAATCTCGGCCTGGGGATAGCGATCGGTGATGACCAGCACGCCACGCTCCGCGAGGCGAACCACCCGGCGCAGGTGTGCGGCACGCCACAATGACAAGCCGTACATGACAAGCGCACCCCACGCGTTGGGCAACTTGTTTTTCATGTCCTGGGCGTGCGCGGCCTTCGCCGCAAGGCGTCGCTCCAGGCGTGGGCCGATCAGTGGCAGGCGCTTGATCTTGTCGCCGGTCTCACCTGAAACCAGGCCCAGGTAACGACGCACGGCCGTGCCGTCGTTGCTTAGCCTTTTCACCAGGTCGTGGGTGAGCGTCGACTTGCCTGTACCGTCACAACCGACCACGGCAATGAGTCCGGCGACCGGAAGGTCAGAAACATCGATGTGGGTTTTCAGTGCCACCGTACTAACCGTCACGCCGGTGACGCCTGGGCGGGCGACACCTGAAGTGCTGCGCGAATCGCGTGCAGCGACGAGTTCAGGACAGCGCTGGCTTCATCGCGCGCGTCGAGGTCGAGGATGGGAGCGCCATTGAACTTCAGGTGCGGCCATCCGGCGATTTTCTCGCGCAACGAGGCGAGCTTATGGTCGGGTTTGCGGGCGTGGGCGGTTTCCGCGTCCACATTCAGGCGGATTACCAGCATCGGGACGCTGGCAGCCATCCACTCGTAGAGTTTGCGTTCGCTGGCCCTGAGGCGGCGGACCCACCAGTTACCGCCTTCGGTCTTCGCCAGTTGGGGGCCGTCGAAATTGAAGCCGGCCTTCTCGGACTGCGGGTAGCGGTCGGTCACCACGAGCACGCCGCGGCGGGCCATGGCCAACATGCGACGGAACTTGTGCGCGCGCCAGCGCGACAGCAAAAAGATGGCCAGCGCCGTGACGTTGCCCGGAGGCGCGGACGGCCGATCGTGGACCTTGTCGGATTTGCCGACGAGGTAACGATTCAGGGCCGGGCCGATGACGGGCAGGGTGGCGATCCACTCACCGATACGACCGGAGGATTGCCCGAGGTAGAGGGCTTCGGTCGGACCGTGCTCGCGCAATTGGGCGACGAGATCCGCTTGCAGTGTCGACTTGCCCGAGCCATCGCAGCCGGTCAGGGCGACGATAGACAAGGGACGAGAGGAATGGATTGGTTGGGAAAAGGTATGCACACCAGAGACCCCCCGGCTGCTAGACGAATACAATTTTATTACATCGTTCATTTTGCGTCTACCGGTGTTCCACAAAGCCTTCACAAATGCGAAGGCGACCGCGACAACACCTACGAATTTTCTGAATTACGAACCTACGAATTGTCTCAATCTGGATACGCGCTGGTATGATTTCAATGACAGTTTTCTTAAATTGGGCTTAGACAATGCGGGAAGAGTCCGGCGCGATGGCGCCGCTGATTGCGATTATCGGTAGCGACGGCTCCGGCAAATCCACCGTTGCCGAGCACATTCTGGAGTGGATCGGGCGCTACGGACCGGCGGGGCAGGCCCATCTGGGCAAGCAGTCCGGCAATGTGGGTCGTGCCATCGGGCAGCTGCCGCTGGTGGGCCCGGCCATGGACCGTGTGATCCGCCGGAAGGCCGACGACGTGAACCACCGGCTGAAGGAGGACAAACAGCCCACCCTTCTTCCGGCCCTGGTCATCAGCGCGTTCACCCTGCGACGGAAGTTGCGCTTCAAGCGCATGCTCGCGATGCGCAAGCAGGGGCTGATCGTGGTCACCGATCGCTATCCCCAGGTCTCCGTTCCCGGCGCCTACGATGGTCCCGGCTTTCCCGATAGCCCGGGAGGCTCGCGAATCGTCCTGGGCCTGGCCCGGCGCGAGCAGGCCATGTTCGAATGGATGGCCAGTTATCGGCCGGACCTGGTGCTGAGACTCAACGTCGATGTCGATACGGCATTCGCCCGCAAACCCGACCATCGCCGTGACGCGCTGGCCCGGAAGATCGCCGTGACACCATACCTGACCTACGGCGGCGCTCCGATCGTCGATATCGATGCCAACCAGACGCTCGAGCGCGTGTTCCGGGATGCCGAAGATGCCGTTGCGCGCGTCATGGCGGAGCGTGGCTACGTAGCGCAGGAAAGCGAGTCAGGTGGTCTCGGTAGTTTTTCGTAATTCGTTGGTGATAGGTAGGCCGTTTGCATAATGGCCGCGCGCGCCGGATCGGACTAGATCAGGGTGGAACCATCCTGATCACGCCAGTCCTGCGGAGCGCGAAGCCATGCCCGTCAACGAAGAAAAACTCAATGCCTTTCTGGGCAAAGCCGTCGGCGATCTCGGTGCGGCATTCAGTGCGGTGCTTGTCCTGCTCGGCGACGAACTGGGCTTATACAAGGCGCTCGCAGAAGAGTCCCTGACACCGGTCGAACTGGCCAGGCGCACCGGCACCAACGAGCGCTACATTCGCGAATGGCTAGGCAACCAGGCCGCAGGCGGTTACGTCGACTACGACCCGGCATCGGGTCAATACCGGCTCAACGACGAGCAGGCGGTATGTCTGGCCGATCCCGACGGGCCGGTGGATCTGGCCGGTGCGTACGAAATCGCACAGGCGCTGTTCCACACGTACCCGCGCGTGCGCGACAACTTCCGCAGCGGTGCCGGCATGGAGTGGGGCGAACATCATCCCTGTCTGTTCCACGGTGTCGAACGGTTCTTCCGTGGTGGATACCACGCCCATCTTCTGGATGCGTGGTTGCCGGCGCTTGACGGTGTGGTCGACAAGCTCAAGCGTGGTGGCAAGGTCGCCGACATCGGTTGCGGTCACGGCGCTAGCACGGTCCTGATGGCGAAAGCCTTTCCCGCATCGCATTTCGTCGGCTACGACTATCATGCACCGTCGATCGACGTCGCTCGCGACCGGGCGAAGGAAGCCGGGGTGGGCAATGCATCGTTCGAACAGGCCGATGCGACCGGCTATAACGGCCGCGACTTCGACCTCATCGCATTCTTCGATTGCCTGCATGACATGGCCGACCCCGATGGCGCAGCTCGTCACGCGAGATCGGCGTTGAAGGAAGACGGCACCTGCATGGTTGTCGAGCCGGCGGCTGGCGACAGCACGTCGGACAACCTCAATCCCGTCGGTCGCGTGTATTACGCGGCGTCTTCGATGATCTGCGTGCCGGTGTCGCTCGCGCGGCATGGTCCGGCGCTGGGTGCCCAGGCCGGCGAGGCTCGCCTGCGCAAGGTGATCGTGGAGGCCGGCGGCTTCAGCCAGCTTCGCCGCGCCGCGCAGACGCCGTTCAATATCGTGCTGGAAGCGCGGCCTTGA
>Ga0247742_10003165_pt1 | contig 10506 bp, 12 predicted proteins | sample UWRJL208509C2_FD_180944 | JGI IMG/M metagenome (GOLD analysis project Ga0247742, IMG submission 180944) | Plant litter microbial communities from Arlington Agricultural Research Station in Wisconsin, United States - UWRJ-L208-509C-2 | ecosystem: Environmental > Terrestrial > Plant litter >... | reverse complement strand
TGCCGCTGGGAACTGGTCGTGCGAAATACTGGATTACAAATTTCCGCGAGATACTATTTAAGGGAATCTGTTCGAAGATGAACAGCTGTTCGTGCTGCCGAAGGGACCCTTATGGAACACAGAAATGCTACGAATTTCATCAAGCAGTTGGTTCCATTCGCCAGCAATTTTGATGTGGCTATGAGCTTCGTCTTGTAAGCTGATTCTTTGAGACAGCGGGGCATCTACGGCAAGAGTTTCCAGTCCACGTCGAGATCCTGACAACTCCAGAGCGCTCGAGGTATCCATAAAGCGCTGCGCCAGGCGCTCATCATACTCCCGTAGACTGTCTACGGGTGTACGGAGTTGGTGGAGTTGGCTCCAGACCAGGCAACGACCTTGCTCAAGCCATTCAAGGGCTTTTTTGATCTCACTCTGGGCGAAAGCGGCTGACGCAGCAGATGTGGCCAACATTGAGAATTTGGTGAGATGGCTATGGCGCTGCTCTATTGTGCGGTCCATACCCGCGATCTGTGATATGAGATCAATTGTGACGGCATACGCTGCCAGGGATTGTGCAAGATCGTGAGTTATTGACAGTTGCGCCCATTTTTGAGCTGCATGTAGGCGAATTGAAGGAGGTCCAAAAGTTGTGGCGGACTTTTGATAAAGCGACAAGGTGGTGTGGATATCTGCGGGATTATTGGTGTGATTGAAGCGACACTGGTATGAAACTCCAAGGTTATTCAGTCTTGCTGGCATCTGTGCGTGGCCATTGGGAGTGAGTTCAACCGCACGTTGTTGGGCTGCGATGGCTTCCTCGATATCGGAGAGATCCCCTGTGTGTTCGAAGCGACACTGACATGAATTCCCAAGGTTATTCAACCACCCTGGCATATCTGCGTGGCCGTCAGGAGTGAGTTGAATGGCTCGCCGACGGAGTGAGATGGCTTCTTCGATGTCAGGGAAATCGCTAGTGCGCTTGAAGCGAAAGAAAAATGATACTCCAAGGTTATTTAGTCGGACTGGCATATTTGCATGGCCACTGGGAGTGAGTTCGACTGCTTGCTGCTGGGCTAAGATGGCTTCTGAAATATCAGATAGTTCACCTGTGTGTTCGAAGCGACATAGATATGAATTGCCGAGGTTATTCAAGTATAGTGGCACATCTAAATGGCCATTGGGAGTGATTTGAACTGCTCGCTTCTGGGCGGATATGGCTTCTGAGATATCGGAGAGATCACCTCTGCGTTCGAAGCGACGCCGATATGAAATCCCAAGGTTGTTCAGATGTCCTGGCATATCACCATGACCATTGGCAGTGAGCTGAACTGCTCTCTGCTGGGCTGAGATGGCTGCTGAGATATCGGAGAGTTCCCCTGTGCGTCCGAAGCGACACTCATGCGAAATCCCAAGGTTATTGAGGTACATTGACATATCTGCGTGGCCGTTGGTAGTGAGTTCAACCGCTCGCTGCTGGAGTGAGATAGCTTCTGAGATGTCACAGAGTTTCCCTGAGCGTTCGAAGCAACATCAATATGAATTTCCAAGGTTATTCAGGCATCCTGGCATATGTGCATGGCCATTAGGAATTAGTTCAACCGCTCGCTGCTGGGCCGAGATAGCCTCTAAGATACTAGATATTTTTCCTGTGCGTTCGAAGAAACAACCATATGAATTCCCAAGGTTATTCAGATACATTGGCAGATCTGCGTGGCCATTGGGAGTGAGTTCAACCGCTTGCTGCTGGAGTGAGGTCGCTTTTGAGATATCAGAGAGTTCCCCAGTACATTGGAAGCAACGCCGATATGAGATCCCAAGGTTATTCAGGTACATTGGCATATCTGCGTGGCCATTGGGAGTGAGCTGCATTGCTTGCTGCCGGAGAGAGATTGCTTGCTCGATGTCAGGGAGATTCCCTGCGCGTTCGAAGCGGCACTCGAATGAATACCCGAGGTCGTTCAGGTACATTGGTATGTCTGCATGGCCATTGGGAGTGAGTTGAATAGCCCGCTGCTGGACAGAAATGGCTTCTGCAAGGTCAGCCAGATTGCCAACTCGCTCGAAAATTTCCATCAAATCATCTCCGCGGCTCGCTAATTCCCAAGCTGCACTGTACATTAACCGTCGTTTTTCTTTCGCAGCCCAAAATTGAACATACCAGTTTCTGCACATTCGTTGTCACTAATGTCTTCGTCCATCATTTTCTTTTCTGACGACCCAAATACCACCAGTGATAGTTTGAGTGGTGATACGCCAGATCCAGCAGCGAAATATTTGGTGATCCCTGAAGGTTTGTTCAGTCAGCAGCCATTCTTGGACGACCCATCATAGACTTACGCGCTTCATCGGTTTCTTCATCCAAAGCGAGTTCGTCTTTGGTCAAAGATATGCGCGCAAACACCATCGAGTCCTCAGAGGTAGCCACGATTGAAAGGCCTCTGGATATGTCCATGGATCTAAAAACGAGGGGCGTCAGACCATTGAGTGGGGTTATGTGTCACCGAATTCTTACAGTTCGATGACACTCGATACTTGCTTCCATGTATCTTCTGATACCCTTCTCAACAACCAAACCACCTCGGCCCCGGTAGCAAGTCCAATAATGGCAAGCCCGACCGTATCGACGGGCGGAAAATCAAACCCTTCCGTTGTGCATTGAAGTTCGAGGTCTGTTAGATATAATGCTTGAGATACAGTGTTTCGGTTGTTGTTTTGAACTTACCTGTTATATAGAGCCGAAGAGTCACATTTCCATCTAGATCCTGGCCATCGTTCTCGGCCAACTGAGATTCTGGCGTCTCAGAAAGGCCTTGAATAGATGCCACGTTATCAAGTGCATGGTGACTGCGTTCTATGGGTTTGGTGCTGTTGTGCACAAGATCTGAAGGACTCATAAGATACTGGACGCCTATATTTTCAAAACGTTGTACTCACCAATTGTACCGTCTTGCATAGCAGTGTCCCCAGCCTCATCATGGGTTGCAAACGACGCGACATTCGGGTAATCTATTGTCGTTCTTCTGAGTGGCTAGAAGAGACGGAGGTGGGTGGTTGACATACCTAGTTTGCCACCCGGTCTTGGAGGACATAAAACAGCATCGACGTTATCCAGGACAGACATGTATCGGCGATGGCCGTGGTTTATCTGCTAACTGAGTTCCCATGTCAGATATCTTATATGCACGCCAAAAGGGAGGCAGTACAGTACTTTTTGCCCCGCGTAGATATGCAGCATTTCGTGTCCGACACACAACCCTACTGAATCTGGGTGAGGTGCCATCTTCAAAAAGGAAATTCTTTATTTTTAGAATCATGCTTGTGAAGACACGATGGAAACCAGGCTTCATGGGCACTTTTGCTGCTGTACCTAGCCTTTCGGCAGTCGTGGTCCCCATTCCGTTGCACTGGAGTAGTGGACCTGCCGGGCCGCCACTACTCCGCGGTCACATGTCCAGTAGCCTTTACACGTCGCTGCGGCTACGCTTGTACGTTCTCCAGCCTTTATCCACTACGTTCCCTTGAGCCAGCGACCTGCTCGGGACACTCGGTCTACTCCAGCACCCTCTGCTGTCGTCCGCGCTGCACGCAACTGGACTTCCATCCGTACGCAGATGAATTTCTAACTCCACATTTCGCGAATATGGGCGCCTGTCTGAGTCTTCATCATTGTCCGAGCCCTCTCACTATGCTTGGGCTTGTGCATTATCGTATACGACCAACCCACGAACGCCCTCCATCTCTCTAGGCCGGCATCTGAGGACATGCAGTTGTGCTCGCCGTTGAGAGTAAGCCCTCCCGTTCCATCTCTTACCCTCACCCTCTTGACTAACCGCGCCTTCCTCCCAGACACGCATGCAAGCATTTTCCCTCTCGTGGCATACTCTTCCATTGGGAACACTTTTTCGTGTATCTTATCCACCAAAGGTATCCGTGCTGAGGTATCGTCTACATACTCGATGCTGGCCCCGCGCATGTGATCCGTTGGAGGTTGTAAGGAAGTTGACTGAGGATGGGGAAGGTAGTGGTAGGGAGGAGTGGGAAGGACGGGAGAGAAGATACGACTCGCGACCTCGTCAACCTCCAACGTTAACGCGAACATGTTGAAAGCACAACAGATGTGCCTATGGATCAACTCGTGCTTCTGTCCGCACGATTCACGTTCTGGAATTCCAATATTCACTTCCGCTATCAACGTATCAACCCACAACCTGTCCTCTTCCTCTTGGACTCGCCACTGTCCGCGATTCAATCCTCCTACCAGTCATGTTCCACACCTTGGAGAATATAAACGAGACCCTGCGGCCATTCCTCACGCTGCGCAAAGGCATTGTTCTCCGCCCCAAATCAATTGTCAAGGCCGTCCGAGGCGAATCCACAGGCACCACGCCGATGTGTCTGTACACGCCTACCGCTGGCCATTATCTGTCCAAGCTATAGGGAGTGTATCGATAGGTTGGGTCTGGATCTGGGTTAGGCGACTCAAGATTATCAACCGTCGGGGATATCGGTGGTCTACTCTTGACACACGAAGCTGCTTCCGCTTCTCTTCCAGCTCGGGCTTCCGTTCAGCTCTACAATAGACCGACCGGACGACTCCAATCCACCACTGGTACACTATCTAGAACACAGACTGGATGGCCATACACTCTCGCCATCCGGCTTAACATTGAGCAAGACTGCGACTGCAGACACCCCGTATCGTGCGCGATTTCCACTACAGTTGAATAGCTCATAATGCATACCGTTTGTCCCTCCGCCAAATTTCATGACATCTCAATGCATTATGAGGTTTATGCATTATGAGTACGTATTTTGGCTGGCGGAGGGTGATTTGGTTCCACCAGCTGCTCATGCAGTACGAGATTTTTTGGCAGGGTATGCGTTATGAGCTCATGCATTATGAGCTAGTCTACTGTAGCCATATGCGTGCAGCACTGGATCGTACACGTCTGCTCCCTCCCATCATCAATTTGTTGATAATGATTCTTATGGGCTGCTGCCTGAGGATGATGTGGAATTTCGCTGTCATTTTAGGCGTGGATCAAAATGACTCGGTATGCCTGCTCTTCTCCTTGGATTCTGAGATTCCACTCACAACACGCGCATAGATTTACAGATACAGCACCGCATCTCCACATGTTTGGTATAAGCTCATACAAACCAAACACCTCGAGCTCCTCCCATCTGGCCGACAACAGTTCAACGTTCAACTCTCGGATCTCTTCTCCCAAATGGTATTATCAGCAACCCCCTTCTCCTCTTAGACTTTACATATCCAACAACCCCCAAATTCCTCGCAACTGGCGCGCAGTCTACTTCCCTGGGCACTGGAGAGTTTTATCATCTTCTGGCTGCAAGACTTGCATAGCGATTTCTGTTGGAAGGGGAGGTGAAGGGCGTTGCTCTACTGTCACCAAATCCCTCCCTCACCTCCTATCCCTCTTGAAGAACCGGGGCTATATATGGGAGAAGAGGGGTTTGTCTGAGTTACCCGTGATGAGGGGGTGAAATGGAAATGCTGATGGAGCGACTCCTGGATATTGAGGATAAGCCCGTAGTTCTCCACCTCATGGGGGGAGCTGACAGGGCTGGTTCAGATCATGGAGCGGGGGAGGGTGGAACTGGGTTCATTGTGACAGAGAGCCTGGGTGGTGAAAATATGGTCTATCGTGTGTAGTTTTGTCGAAAGCTCGGGATCATTTGACCTTCACAGCTATTTATCATTAGAGTGTTACGAACACATACTTTGAATTTTACTTTGTACAGTGCATACTTTCGTATGTCAATCACTTTCAGAACTTGTCCGCTTAGCGCTTGTTGTGACTCAAATTCCATCTGATAATTAAAGTTCACTTTTGAATATTCTAATGCCGAATGATACCCCCTAGTCAGAAGATGTGAGTCAGAGTAAATATGTTTCAAGAATCATCTATCGTAGCATTTAGGCTTCACAGAACGGAATACGAAAAGTCTTGCTAATAGCCAAAGTGGACGTACGGTACCCACGTCAGGAGACCTCGTTCTGTGTCACCAACTTGCTCTCGAATGCCCTGTATAGCGTGATGGAGGGCCCGTGCAGCATCGGCGGTATCGAGGCTCGGCTTTCCAGGAGCACTCTCCTTGTCCATAAGATACTGGTAGAAGCTTTCCGCCACCACAGGGCCATACTTGTCCTTGATCGACCACATTGTTGCTACCACACCTCGATATCCCACCGCCAACATGCCAGCCGCGAGGTGAACTGCTTCTTCCGATAGCTTCTCATCTCCAGTGCTCGTCTGGCATGCTGACAAAAATGCTAGCTCAGAGTGAGCAATCTTCAGCTTCATAATCTCCGCGAGTTCGAGTCTTCCATCATGTAGGTAAAACCCACTGTTGAGCGGACTCTCGATGTCCTGGCTCGCGTGGCACGCAAGATGAATAGAACTGTGCGATGCCATTTCCAGTTTCACTTGGTTGACCGTCGCCGTTTCGGCCTCCAAACAAAGAGAATCTGAGAGACTCGACCCAATCGTTTTCCATATAGCGTCCATTTCTTTTGTAGTGCACGGGATTGGTGAACGACCTGGGGTATTTGGTTGGCTGATGATAAGGAGCTTGGACAGTGGTAGTGGCTGCACACCAGCGGACACTCTGACTTTTGAGAGGAGTACACTGACGGTGGGAGTATACGAGGATACAGCAAAGTCGGACATACATGATCCAGGTGCAGATGTCTCGTTTTGAATATAAATTCCCGCAGCATGGAGAGGGAGAAATGCCAGGGGACCGGTTGGACACCACCAGATCCGACGTGGCTTCAACGGGGCACGAGGCTTGGATAAAAATCAGTAAGACGATATATATGGGGTTCAGAGACTCACAGAGTACTCAAGACCATCCAGGATGGGCTTCACCACACGCCGCCAGAGTTCTTCGAGAACGAAATGGATCTCACTTTGCGTTTCGACCTCGTTATCCAGCACTGGGCGTGGGCCACGATCTTCATCTCGTAATCGAACACCACGAGATGAAAGAAATTTACGCAGACGCTCTCGGAGCTCAGACGCCAGTTTGTGAGTGAAATTGTTGAGAGGGATGTGAACGGGGGCATTGGAACCGGAGATGAGAGCCAAGGCGTCACAGCGGGTCTCCTGAACATTGATAACAATGACAGGGCCATCTACTGGGAGATCTTTCAGAAGGCCTGACGTCTGAAGGGGTCGAAGAAAGTTATGGAATCCAGAAATACGACGAATTTCATCAAGCAGCTGGTTCCATTCACCCGCAAATTTGACATGAGTGTGAGCTTCGTCTTGTAAGCTCATTTTCTGAGACAGCGGGGCATCTATGTCGAGATTTCCCAGCCCACGACGAGATCCTGACGACTCCAAGGAGCTTGAAATATCCATGAAGCGTTGCGCCAGGTGCTTGTCATGTTCACGTAGGTTGTCCACGGGTGTGCGAAGTTGGTTGAGTTGGCTCCAGACCAGGCAACGACCTTGTTCAAGCCACTCAAGGGCTTTTTCGATATCCCCCCGCGCGAACGCAGCGGAAGCAGCAGATGTGGATAAATTTGACAATTCGGTGAGATATGTATGACGTTGCTCGATTGTGCGGTCCATGCCCGCAGTTTGTGATATGAGATCGATTGCAACACCATATGCTGTAAGGGATTGCGATAAATCATGAGTTGTTGACAATTGTGCCCATCGTCGAGCTGCATCTAGGCGAATTGAAGGAGGTCCGAATGTTGTGGCAGATTCCTGATAAATTGACAAGGTGGCGTCGATATCTGTGGGGTCATTGGTGTGGTCAAAGCGACCCTCAAACAAAAGCCCAAGGTTTTTCAGTCGTCCTGGCATATCTGCGTGGCCATTGGGAGTAAGTTGAACTGCTTGCTGCTGTGCTGAGATGCCATGTGAGATATCAGAGATGTCCCCAGTGCATTCGAAACGATGCATATATGAGTTCCCAAGGTTATTGAGGCATGTTGGCATATCCGAGTGGCCATTGGGAGTCAGTTGAACGGCTTTCCGTTGCGCTAAGATGGCTTCTGAGATGTCCGAGAGTTCCCCTGTGCGTTCGAAGCGACACAGATATGAGATTCCAAGGTTATTGAGTCGTCCTGGCATATTTGCGTGGCCATTGGGAGTGAGTTGAACCGCTCGCTGCTGGGCTGAGATCGCATCTGAGATATCAGAGGATTCCCCTGTGCGTTCGAAGCGACCTCGATATGAGGTCCCAACATTATGCAGGTACATTGGCATTTCTGCGTGGCCATTGGGAGTGTGTTGAACTGCACCCTGTCGGGCTGAGATGGCTTCTGAGATATCAGAGAGGTCCCCTGTGCGTTCAAAGCGACACTGATATGAATTTCCAAGGTTATTCAGGTACATTGGGATAGCTGCATGGCCGGTGGGAGTGAGTTGAACTGCTCGCTGCTGGGCACAGATAGCCTCCGAGATATCGGAGAGTTCCCCGGTATGATTGAAGCGGCGAAGTAATGACATCCCGAGATTATTGAGTCGTCCTGGCATATCTGCGTGGCCGCTGGGAGTGAGTTGAACCGCTCGCTGCTGGGCTGAGATAGCTTCTGAGATATCAGAGAGATCCCCTGTGCGTTCGAAGCGACCCCGATATGAATTTCCAATGTTACTGAGTCGTCCTGGCATATCTGCATGGCCATTTGGAGTGAGTTGAGCCGCTCGTTGTTGGACTGAGATGGCTTCCGAGATCTCAGAGAGTTCCCCTGTGTGATCGAAGCGACATTGATATGAACTCCCAAGGTTATTCAGGTATATTGGGATAGCTGCATGGCCATTGGGAGTGAGTTCGACCGCTCGCTGCTGGGCAGAGATGGCCTCCCAGATATCAGAGAGTTCTCCTCTATGGTTGAAGCGACGAAGGAGTGACACCCCGAGGTTATTGAGTCGTCCTGGCATATCTGCGTGGCCGCTGGGAGTGAGTTGAACCGCTCGCTGCTGGGCTGAGATGGCGTCTGAGACATCAGAGAGATCCCCTGTGCGTTCGAAGCGACCCCGATAGGAATTTCCAATGTTATTGAGTCGTCCTGGCATGTCTGCATGGCCATTTGGAGTGAGTTGAACCGCTCGTTGTTGGGTTGAGATGGCTTCTGAAATATCAGAGAGTTCCCCTGAATGTTTGAAGCGACACTGGTATGAATTCCCAAGGTTAGTCAGGTATATTGGGATAGTTGCATGACCATGGGGAGTGAGTTGAATCGCTCGCTGCTGGGCTGAGATGGCTTCTGAGATATCAGAAAGTTTCCCTGTGCGTTCGAAACGAGACCGATATGAGTTCCCAAGATTATTGAGACATGCTGGCATATTTGCGTGGCCGACGGGAATGAGTTGAAGCGCTTGCTGCTGGACAGATATGGCTTCCGAAATATCAGAGAGTCCCCCTGTACTTTCGAAGCGACGCTTATATGTGTTTCCAAGGTTGTTCAGGCATGCTGGCATATTTGCATGGCCGTTTGGAGTGAGTTGAACCGCTCGCTGCTGGGCAGAGATGGCCTCCGAGATATCAGAGAGTTCTCCCGTGTGTTCGAAGCGAGACTGATATGAATTCCCAAGGTTATTCAGGTATATTGAGATAGCTGCATGGTCGTTGGGAATGAGTTGAACCGCTCGCTGCTGGGCCGAGATGGCTTCCGAGATATCAGAGAGTTCCCCTGTGTGGTCGAAGCGAGACCGATATGAGTTCCCAAGGTTATTTAGGTACATTGGCATATCTGCATGGCCATTTGGACTGAGTTGAACCACTTGCTGCTGGGTTGAGATGGCTTCCGAGATATCAGAAAGTTCCCCTGTGCGTTCGAAGCGACACTGATATGAAATCGCAAGGTTATTCAGGTATCCTGGCATATTCACGTGGCCATCGGGAATAAGTTGAAGCGCTTGCTGCTGAACAGAGATGGCTTCTGAGATGTCAGAGAATTCCCCTCTGTGATTGAAGCGACGAAGGAATGAATTTCCAAGACTAGTCAGGTATACTGGCATGTCAGGGTGGCCATCGGGAGTGCGTTGAATGGCCCGCTGCTGGACGGAAATAGCTTCCACAATGTCATCCAGATTGCCAACTCGCTCGAATTTTTTTGTCAATTCAATTCCGCGGAGCACTAATTCCCAAGCTGCATGGTACATTAGCCATTGTTTTTATTTCACGGCCAAAGTTTGAACATATGTACCGTTTTCGTCGTCACTATCATCTTCATCCATCATTTCCTCTTCGAACAACCCAGTTTCCGCGAACGATAACTTGAGCGCTGGTGCGCCAGATCCAGAGGGGAAGTATTCAGTGATCCCTTCTTCAGTGAGCAGTCATTCGTACACAACGCAGATCATAGACTTACGCGCTTCATGACCTTCCACATCGAGAGCCAGTTCGTCTTCCGTCAAAGACATACGCGCGAAGTCGATCGAGTCCTCAGATGTACAGCCGTTTCGGATTTGCTTGTCCACGGCATTTCGCACGACTCAAAAATCACCATAAATCGAATAAATCAAAAAATTGAAGAAA
>Ga0247742_10003164_pt1 | contig 10508 bp, 8 predicted proteins | sample UWRJL208509C2_FD_180944 | JGI IMG/M metagenome (GOLD analysis project Ga0247742, IMG submission 180944) | Plant litter microbial communities from Arlington Agricultural Research Station in Wisconsin, United States - UWRJ-L208-509C-2 | ecosystem: Environmental > Terrestrial > Plant litter >... | reverse complement strand
TCTCTTCTGGGAACGTGGAGAAACAAAAGCTTGCCTAAGCCAGCTCGCATCCGTCATTGAATGTGACGCCGATGGCGAAATATCCATTTTGCATGCCTCGCTGTCAGACTTTCTACTCGATCCTTCTCGATCCCGTCAATTCTACCTATGTCGAGAGTCCGTTTTGGGCGACAGTGCAGCTCTTGGCCTGTGCCATCTGCGCCAGCCAGGGGGTAATAAAAATGGTATGTATATTCTACCCTCTTGGAAAGTTATATTTCGAGTGCTGATCTGCAACATATTCTATACCAGATTTTGGGCGTTACCGCCGGGTCACCACATACTGCATTGGAGCTGGTCCATGCTGCACCCCTCAACTTCAGGAGGAAATTAGTCAACTATCATTCCAGACTCTCCACGGCGTCAGTGAAATTTTCAGGCAGACTGATGTGTTTTGGTGGTTTTCGGAGGGGGTCATCCAGATGCTGGAAAAAAAGGTAAGCGGTGATTATTTAAATTGAGGTGAATGAGATACCAACGGACGCCAGAATTTCCAGGAACAATTCCCTCATCTCATCTCTGACCTTCAGGCTGTCTGCCTTCAAACAGTGTCTATCTCGAATAGAAAACTAGTCTCGCTGATCTATGAGGTGCAACACTCCCACATCCTTCAGGTTGAGGCCTCAGATCCCGCCTCGGTGGCTCCCCTCATGGTTTATATGGGATATAAGGAGCCTTTTGACCGGGTTTTCGAGATATTATTCACCAAGTATCCCAAATACCAACGGCTCGAATTTACAGGACAGCATTACACAACAGTTGCTGAGTACTTTGTGACATGTTTCTTGGACTTACCGTAGGTCTTCGGTTTCAAATCCTGTTATTCATGCACTGATAAATGCCATAATTTTAGCTTCTGTCAGAGTGTTGGTGAGTTTCACATGGCCGAGGACGAGGAAATGCGAAACCATTCCAAGACCCTGTCGGTTTTGCTCTACATCGCCCATCTGCTTCCCCTCGCATGCATGTCTGAATTCATTCTGGAATATATCTTCTTTCCAGAATGTGATGAATACTGGGGACGTAACTTTCATGCAGATTTCACTTTGGATGGGTGGAATGATCATATCCTTCACCCCGCTCGAGACGCCGCTCTCGATTATTACAAGGTACGTACGCGCCTAATGTCTCTTCACACTGTGCTCACGCTAAAACTTATTCAACCGAACTTCATTTGTTTTTCAGCGCTACGCAGAGCCATCCAACGTTGAAGAGTACATGCGTGTCAACAATCTATCCTAGTTTCTACTTCTGTTTGGTTGTATCCATTTGCTATATTTTCTGTCATTTGGGCAATCCCTACCGTACTCATATAATCAATCCCTGACTTCGTCAATCAAAATTCACGCCCGAGTCTTCTGCGGTATCATTACCTTATGATTCGAGGGAATCTTCGCTCCAGACGTAACACTCTCCGATCCGAAGACGCCTGCGGGCTCACGCGACTCTGGAAGGAAATGCATATTGGAGAGACTCCACATCCGAAGGTGTGAGGATAAAAATGGATATTATATCTTATATTTCCCCCCTTAGTTCTATCGAAACAGACTTCAATGTGTATATAGGATGGAGGATATTCAATTAGTCTGTCCGACGACTTCACTTGTGCAGATGTTTAACTTCTTCGAGAAAGTTCCCCACGACTCATTGCCGTCTCATTTCACGAGTTCTAATGTTTCGACGTATTGGAGGATCCTCGAAACCCTCAAGTTGGTACTAAACAGTACAGGAAAGTGGTAAGTATTGTGTCTAATGTTCGCATCAAACATTGTAAGGCGTACCTACAGAAACCTCAGCACTGAAAGAAGACGCGACGGGATGGTAACACCACTATATCTATCGAGAAGTTAAGTGAGTATGAATCAACAGATGTCACAAGGAGAGAGCTGTTGGACACACGTATCAGTAACCCGTCGCAATTTGTTGAGCGAACGAGAGAAGAATAACTTGCTGGAGGCAAGAGAATAATAATTCGCGGTGCGCGTAGTCGACGAGATTACCAAAGGATATGAGTACTTCCTGATGTTGTATTTGACCCTCCCACTCGAAATCGTCATTTTCCTATGAACTACCGGTCGAAAAGAAGGTCATATATTGGAGTTAGCGGCTGAAGGTTTAGGTTTGGATGACGATGTACATACCATGATTCAGTTCCGATCTCTTAGCAAAGTCCTTCGCCTTCCGATTGTTCAGTGGTTCGGAGGTGGAGTTGAAATCTTGAAACATCGTTTTAACTGTTAAGCTAGATGAACGATAACAATGTTCCGAACCTGTAGATTGAAATATCAGTACAAACTAAAGGATATATGCGCCAAAAGTTTAAAAGAAGAAACAGATCCTGTCGGAGTATCCGACGCGGAGCAACCGACGAGGAGTCTCGGTCAGTCATCTCCTTAAACTCGAACCTCCGCAAGACGGTGACGATAGACAGTACTGAAACATACCCTTGTTTTATCTCAACGAACAGTCTGACCACAGTCCGTTGATTTTCTCCTCGCCAGCGGCGTACCCATCCTCCATGGTGAATGGCCTGATGCGAAATGTGTTTTAGATCGTCAGCGGTGTCAATGAGGAGAACACACCATTTTTGATCTTCAATGGCGCAGCGCTCGTGCTGGTTGCTAGAGAGTCATGTCAGTGAAAAGGACGAACTAGAGAATCAGAACTTATCGCATACACACCTGTGTCCTTTTTCCTAAATCATCATGTGCTCAGTCGTCTCTTTCGATTCTCGCACTCCGCTGATCCTCTTTGAGCGTTCTCGGAGTCTGATTTTTGCTCCGACTTGAGAGTGTAGATGAGAATAGTTTCGAGGGGCGAGGTCTATGCGAATTTGATCGACGTTTATGGTGGCTATGACGTCTGTGGTCTAAAAGATGGAAGCAGTAGAGATATTAGGTTATTGAACAGTGGATAAAAAAGCCAGGAAGTACCCTTGGTTGCACTGACTCGATGACTCCAAATTTCATTCTTTCGAGAGCTGGGTAGGAAGAGGATCAGCCTTCACAAAGTCGCTAGACCGAATCTCGAAAGCATATAGATATAGAAAGACTTACCCTTCAAGTTTGTTCAGCTAACCTTGATCAAGGGGTAACTGCCGCCTGCGCTGGATAGAGGAAAAGTTATCGAAACTCGAAAGTGTGTTTGCGGGGATGCGGGTAAAGATACGTGGACCTTGGAACTAGAATTTGTGAGAGGAGTGAGGGAAGATGAAAGTTGTGAGACGCACCAAGGCGAGGAGGCGAACGGGATCAATCTCAATGAGCCAGTTCTATGATGAGCCAAACGTTCCATCGTGACGTGAAAAGGGAAGGAGGGATCGACATAGCAAGGATTCTGAGTTCTGTTCACCCCTCAACATCTGCGAATGAAGTAGTGATGTGATCGTCAAGAAAAGGACTGACAAAGGACGAGACCTACGAAGGTAAAAACGGAGCTAGAGTCGAATTGGTTGATGTCGAGGATTACATAGGAGAGTCCTCACGAACGGCAGTGTATCCAAATCAGCGCTGCTACACTGGCTAGAGTCTGACGTTCGAGCAGGTCGGATTGCGCAGCGAGTAGGAAGATTGAGGGAAAGCGTAGACTGGAAATGGAACAGGAACTGAGGGGTGTTGATTTCGACTTTGGGTGTGATGAGTGCTAGCTAGAATCTGACGTGAAAGGGCAATGAGATCAGGGAAGAAAATGAGGGGATGGAATGGGAAGTACCATATGCAGAAGAGGATTCGATTCGATTGTACGGTGAGGGAGACAGGGGGGCTCCATGAATTCAACAGTACCGGTGCATATTGAATATTGAAGAGGAGAATAGGCTGACGAGAGGCATCGAGCTGAGTGCGGGATCACTCAATCATGGACCGCTAGAGCTTCGACATGGCGTGGGTTCATGTTGGACGAAACAGTGCCGTCGTGCATAACTGCGAGTAGTCGAATAGTCGGCCGTTGAATGCACTTATGCAGCCCTAGTTGTCTTTTGTCGCTGACTTTGGATGTGGACTGGGAGGCGGAAGAACTTTGGGCTTGGCAACTTGAAGGAAAACGGGCTGTGATTGGTTCGCACGTCATCGCGCTGGCGGTCCGCACCTCCCAGCTTAAGACATACTTGGTTTGCGAAACACTTCCAACGCAGTGAAACCACCACGAGAATATGCCCTGAGCCTGGAAACTGAGAAATGATAACTGCATAAATATGTATGGGGCGGCATCAACATCGATGGATTGGGCTGGTGTATGCCATGTAAGAATCAAGGCTTCGTACATTAAAAGATGAGGACCCGCGCATGAATTTGCCAGATAAAATAGGAATATCGAGTAGAATCACGAGAAGATCGGTGCTTGGATATGGGGGAGTTGATTTTAAAGGCTATTTCTAGTATGGTCGGCGAAATTGCAGTCACCGGGATTGGTACTGTAAACGATAGAGAGTTGAATGAATCTCGATGCCTTGACTGGCTCAGTTGTCATAGAAGACGTAGAATCGTACTCATCAACTATTTAGGAGAATACATCAGGGAAGCGAGACCCGATTCCTCCATCGACTGATTATTCCGTCCGCGGGTATTTGAGTGAATCTGACTGAGGTTGAATGATATTTCAATTTATGATCGAGAGTACAGTTATATAGCGGCGCACTCTTGTGGGGTTAATTTGACCGCATTGAAATAATGGGAATGGGGAGGCAGATATGGGGTTCATCGAGAATCAGATATATGTTACAAGCTTCGAAACGGCCGATATTTTGACTAAGGCGAAGCGAGTAGCGTGACAAAACGGACTTATAACAGCTATGATCTCGGTATACCAATCTCAGGCTTGCCCCGATTCAATGCCAGTCAAAATTTGGAAAATTTGAACTGTCGTTATTGGAGGGGTCCGACACCCATAGATACCTGTCGTCACGAAAGTCAATCAGTGCGCGAGCATATATCCACCAGATGAACAGAAATATGACAAAGGCGAGCGCTTCACCGATTAAACCGTCACCGGCGATGACTCGTACCTTCGCCAGAAATCAATGTGATAAAACATAAACCCAGCTTCATGCGAATATTGTATCCCATACAACGTTCTCCTAACCCCGTCCTCCGCGCTGAACACATGCACCTTCATCGTGTGGTCACCAAAGGACAATAGGCACGGCGGATTGTTCGAGGATCCAAGTGTTGTCATTGGTACGAGACCACCAAATAGGCCAGCTGATGGGACGACCGTGTTTGTGCCTTGGTATCGGGACCCTGTAGTGGAAGAAAAGTCTCGTTAACTAAGAGTATCAAACTTTCGAGAAAAGGCCGTAGAATCGCGCCAGAGAATGAATCCACGCACAATCAACTTCATCCTTCATCATCCTCATTTTTTACTAGACGTTCTTCAAGGACGCAGGATTGATGAGTATCGCGGAATTGGGGCCAATAGTAATCCTATGGTATGAGACGGATGTCAGTGAAAAAGCACAGAGAGAAGGGTTGGAAAGCATATACTGACGCTTGAACGCAAATGCTACCTTATATTGTTCCTCCTCCTCGAATATCGCCTTCTTTCGCCAGTCATGAAACATCCTCGGAGCAAGAATGTCCCGACTTGGTGGACGCAGATTTTGGCCGCGAATATGTACGAAGTTCTGAGAAAAGTATTGGAGCTCGTCTTCATTTCGGGTGTGTCGCGAGGCCTCTGATCTATCTGAAACCGAATGCGATGTCAGCGGTGGTGGAACTGGGTCTGAGAGAGTGGGAAAACGTACCCTAGGTCTCGATAACCTTACTGACCTCGACTTAACTCTCTTGGGAAGAAATAGTCCAAATGGAAGAAGAATATTTGAGGGCATGTAAGCAAGAGGGTCTCTGGATCATGAGATTGGAGAATGAAGGATGAAGCAACGGGACGGAAGTACCATGTCGCAGAGGAGGACCGGATGGAGCCGGTGGTTCAGGGTTCTGGTTGATTTTGAAGAGAAGAGAGCGGGCTGAAGAGACAAGTTGAGCCTGGCGCTGGATCGTGACATGAGAGAATTCAAAACGCACCTCCAGTAAATATTGGAACCTCTTCGACCAGTGTCTCCCTCCTTGCGTGATTGCCAACGAGTAGTCCAACGAGAATCAATGTATGGACGGGATCTCGATGTCGAAATTGGTGCGAGGTCATCAAATAGGTGGTCGTTAGAGACATTATGTTTGAGCGACAATGACGGAGCCACAATGCGCTAAAGAGTCCTATCAGTCAAAGTACGCTGGGAGACAAATCTGGAAGCATACCTTGTCATCATGAGTAAAGGGTCCGTCTCTAGTTGTCCGCCTTCATTTCCATCCCCCATCATCTGAGTTCCTCCCAGCAATTCGTGAACGGAAAAATATTGACTCGGATGGTGAGTTTGAAGGTGGGTCCTGGTTCTGGGGTGTCAGACAGCGGCGTTGGATGAAAGGATGTGACACGGATAACGAGGCTGATGTGTATGTGCATGGCCACTTGAACGCCGAACCCCTTATGCTGTGTTTTCTCTTTTCTAGTCCCAGCGAGTGTTGTCCGATGATGTTCAACGGGTCTTCCGATCCGGATGCTTAGGAGTAGGCAGTCCTGAAGCGCAAAGTAGAGGGCGAAGTGGATGTGGTCGTCTTGCTAGACACATCGTCTAGCCTGAGCGAGTTAAAAGAGAAGTCAGATCGTCGGGCTGAGGTTGAGAGGGAGAAAAAACATACAGTGAATCTATCTATAACCTCCATATGTACTTTCTCCTGGACGCGTTGGGTTGGAAGGAGGATCTTTGTGTATAGGTTAGATTGGATATTGGAGGCCATGCACTTCCAGTGAAACGCATCTTCAGGTTCAAATTGACAGCCCCGATAAAGTGGCCACTCCAACAGCAAAAGAAGGGTGATATTCCTCCACAAAGGGTGTCCGGCTGGTGGAAAGGGGGCAGTCTGATGAAGAAGAGAATCTGCGATTGTGAGATCAAGGACGGAGTGAGAGGATGTAACTTGCCATAGTGGAGAAGAGGAGGGGATCGAGCTGGGCGGGAAGGAATGCTTCATGAATCCAAGAGGGTTCCAGTATAGCTTGGATTGGGGTGGTCAATAAAGTCCTACGTACCGGTGTCGTGCAAAAAATGAAACAACTTGTAGAGCGCGGTCTTGGTGACCAACGCTACTACTGTTGAAGAGGTTCGCGTTTGGAAGATCCAGCGTCGTCGAGCAATGCAGCGAGTAATCGTCGATAACTGGTAGGATTTATTGATCCAGGTTGACGGAGACAGTGCTGGAGAGAAGAAGATGAAAGAGGGTGGAGCCGCTACGTCGACCAGGTCCAGGTCTTGCTTGGATAGATCGGCATTCTCTGCGGGGGCAGCTTCACGAGTAAGTGATAGATGATGTGCGTAGGCTGGCTAATCTATCCATCGTTCGGAATCGTAGGCGTCTTTCGATGTGACACTCAGCACTGAAAGGACAAAATCATTGGCATTGGTCCGCACGTGCTCGTTCGCCTCGGCCCGACCTTGAGGCTGCTACAAAACTTGGCTGTTCTCCTTCACACCATTTGATCTGAATAAAACCCGTGTTGAATTGCACCCCGAGGCGTCATGTGTATACTTTGGCAGTGCTGCACAGCATCAAGAACATGCGTATGCCTGCCAGCACCAGGCAAAGCGGTGTGAAGGTAGTCCAAACACCCGTGAACTCGAACCTCTTGCTTGTCTACCTACTCCTCACCTCATCCATAGCAGACCCGTCTGCAATATTGTCCAAACTGTCTACAAGCGCTGATATACTAGCCACCGTCTTCAGTCAGGATGTCTTGGGGCCCATACCCCGCCGAATCCAGTGAAAGTACGCCCGCATGGCCGAATCAGGTCGTTCATAGCTACAACTATGGACCATCAGGTGCGTTAAAACTCGTCGTTTATATTATTATCCTGATTATTCTTGCTGGTATCACCGTTAGCATCGCTATTTAATAACGCCATAAACCCCACCTTCACGAATAGTCAAATCAATACGAACTTCAATACTACCCAGATACAAGCGCGTAGTACTGGTGTGCAACAAATTCATGAATCCTTGATGTTTTACTCTAATAATGACCTATCAATCCAGGACTCAATATTCTTGGCAAGAATTCCGCACTTGGTGCCATCTACAACTCCTTAGAACGTCAACGACTCGACCCACCAAAATGCCATCCGAACACGCGCAAGGCAGTCATCAAGAAAATAATCGACTGGATACGTGGGATAATTGACTCAGAGGCCTTGATTATGTGGCTCTACGGTGCTGCTGGGGCGGGGAAGTCCGCGATCGCACATACGCTCGCTGAGATCTGCGAGACCTGTGGATGGCTCGTAGCATCTTTCTTCTTCTGGAAGACATCTGGCGAACGCAACAATGCAAATCGATTCGTCGCGACGATTGCGCACCAAGTCGCTCTGGCGATCCCTGCGTCACGCGAGCTCATTGCGGCAGCCGTCGACTACAACCCATTTATCTTCGAACAATCCATCGACGTCCAGCTCAGTAAGCTCATTATCGAGCCACTTGAGCTGCTTTTCTCCGCTGGAATCATCTTTGACATCTCTCCCCTCATCATTATCATCGACGGCCTTGATGAATGTCAAGGAGGAGATGTCCAGTCTGGCATCGTCAAGTCCCTGGTTACCGCATTCCGTCACTCATCACTCCGTATTCGCATTCTCATTGCGAGTCGTCCAGAAGTCCACCTCCAATCTACCTTCAATCCAACATCTATGCAGCCTCATCTGTCACGACTTGCTCTATCCGACGAATATTCCCCCGATGAAGATATCTATCGATTCTTAGAAGATTCATTCGACAAGATTAGACGCGAACACCCCCTGGCCTCCTACATTCCCTCTTCTTGGCCCTCCACCGATGTCCTTGGTGAGCTCACCCGCAAATCATCAGGCCAGTTTATTTTCGCGTCGACAACAATCAAATATATCGGTGGAGACCCTCGGCAGCTTCCACATCACCGCCTAGACATCATCCGCAGCTTGCGATCTCCCAAAGAGGAGAAGGATATGCCGTATGCAGAACTGAACTCTCTTTATCACCATGTGCTCTGCAATGTCGACGACATCATTGCCGTAAAACAGGTTCTGGGAGTCTTGATTATTGTTAACCCAGAGCTTCGCTGGAAAAGGATTTACACGCCAGAAGCCGTCGATGATTTTCTCTTCTGGGAGCGTGGAGAAACAAAAGCTTGCCTAAGCCAGCTCGCATCCGTCATTGAATGTGGCACAGGGGGAAAGATATCTATTTTGCACGCATCACTGTCGGACTTCCTATTCGATCCCTCTCGATCCCAGCAATTCTACCTATGTCGAGAGTCCGTTTTGCGCCATTGTGACCTGCCTGACGCAAAAGCTGGGATGAGGGCACGGTACTAATCTGTGATACAACTCGATGACCGTCAGCGGTGTCTGTGTATAGGAGACTAGACCGTGTTTGATCTTCAATGACGCAGCTCTCGTCCTGGTTCTGAGAAAGAAGCGTGTCAGTAAAAGAATGAGCTGGGAAGAGGTCGCATACACACCTGTAACCATGCGCCAGTCCATATGATGCTTAGTCGCCGCCTCTTTTGAATCTTGCCCTCCGCCTGCCTTGACCGAGTGGCCTTGGAGTCCGGCTCTGATTCCGAGTTGAAGCGTTTCTGTCGAGCTCGAAGTCGAGGGCGAGATTAACTTTGTGGTCCTTATACCGTTTAACACCAAATCTAGTGAGGCAGAAGGGAGATTAGGTCGTCGAACTGAGGATAACAGAATGTCAGAACGTACCCTGGGCCGGAGTAACTCGATGGCCTCAATGCTCCTTTCTTTTGGAAACTAGGGTAGAAAGAGGAGAAGTCTTCACAAATCGTTAGGTTAGACATTGGAAGTATATGAATTCAAACCAGCTTACCCTTCAAGTTCGACCAGCCAACCAGATGCCCTGTCGCAGTGGCAACAGTCACCTGCCTTGGATATTGGACGAAGTTGCAGACTTGAGGGGTGTGGCGCGTTCTATGGAATGGCAAAAAAAGGAGAAAATGACCTTGGAATCGAGAAGTTGTGAGCAGATCGAGGGAAGATGAGAGTCGTGGAACATACCAAAGCGAGGTGGTGAACAGGATCGATCTCAGTGGGTGGGTAGTTTCATGACGAGCTGAACGTTCTCTAATACGACTTGAAAAGAGAAGGAGATATTGGTGCGGGAACGACTGTGAATTCTTCACTTCTCGGAAGCTGCGATTGAATGTAGTGATATGATTATCAAGGAAGAGATCGAAGGACGAGACTTACAATGGCTCAAAGGAAGCTGAATCAGACTTGACGGAAGGCTTCACGAGGGAAAAGGAGCAGTTGCCACATAGGTAAGTCACATCGTATCGATAGCTCGGTGTATAGAAGCTGTACAATGTATCGATACAACGGGGCCGTGGGGCCCCATGGGGTTGGCCGTACCTATACTGTAGGGTGCGGGATC
>Ga0247742_10003162_pt1 | contig 10509 bp, 16 predicted proteins | sample UWRJL208509C2_FD_180944 | JGI IMG/M metagenome (GOLD analysis project Ga0247742, IMG submission 180944) | Plant litter microbial communities from Arlington Agricultural Research Station in Wisconsin, United States - UWRJ-L208-509C-2 | ecosystem: Environmental > Terrestrial > Plant litter >... | reverse complement strand
CTTCTACAACTGTCAATGTGGAAGTACTCAAGTAGGCCTAGTATTCAAACACCGTTTCGTGAATATTGCATGTCGAGCCAAAGATTTGGTTTCAAATCAATCATATCTTCCTATGTGAATTCGTAACGTAGAAATTTACCTAGAGAAACATCTCGGGGTATGGCATCCCTTTTTCAAGGGTGACTAACATTTCTACAATCGCGTCTATGGCGCGTCGACGCGTCTTGAGTGGCGTGATTTGCACGTGATGCGGTCCGTGCGCAGTACGGACACCACAAATTGCGCGGCTAACTGCGAGGAAGAGGAAGGGGATACATTAACTTTAAGCAGCCAAATAATCATAGAAAAAACTTCAAGTAAATGTACGTTCGGTAAGTATTGGTTTGGTACACTTCCCAAATGGGACGACATAATTTTTCTGAGTCCAATTCCTGCGCGAGACTGCGGTGGAATGGGAAGAAGGGGCAAAGATGTTTCTGCGTAAGCAAGGGAGCGGCATAAGGGGGGGAGATATAAAGACCTAGCTTTTATCTTTCCCGAATCAATAACACCGTTCGTGATTCACCTGAGACCGACTTCTGGGTGAGGGAGAGAGCGGTAAGATGAGGCCAAGGGGTTTCTGCATAAGTGAGGGAGTAGCATAAAGGAAAAGAGGGGAAAGGAGGAGAGGCTTGAGAGATTGGGCTTTGTGTTAAGTGATTAGATGAAACCAAGTTGGGAATTGCGTTCCTTAGGGCGGACTCGGATAGTAGGAGAGGATGGGACTGTGGATGTCATTGGTGCATGATGGTTTAGCACAACAACGCAAGAGGACGTGGTCGTGTCTAGGGGGAGATATCTACGTCGGAGGTGAGATTTGGTCAGCTTGAACTCGATGATGTGATCAGGATTTTGAAACTGAACGCGCTAGAGAAGAGACAAGAGCGCGAGGACGGCATTGAAAACCCGGTGAAAAAATCTACCGCCTGGCGGGAAGACTACCAGACTACCCACAGAAAAAGGTATCAGCACCTCGCAAGTGAAGGAAAACGCACCTCGATAGTGGTATCAGATAGGGGTGTTTCACTTTCACTTTCTCATTCTTGGTCGAATGTACTGAATGTCCGGATACATATCAGGCCCAACCAGTTGTAACAGTCTGCGGTCCTCCAGCATCTCCGGCCTTTCGGTCATCAGAGCAGCACTGGCAGCACTAAACTCCTCGATATTGTTGTAATATTGATGATAAGATTCTAAGGTCATTTCGAGCACGTACTCATTTACATTAGTGGATAGGCAAATATACCATGGGACAAGATCTGATACGATCGGGGCGGCTCTCGTAATTACATATCGTAACTGGCAAGGTGAGGTTAGCGATGAAGCAACGCAAGTCCAGTGACGTACTTTTATCTCCTTCTTTAAGCATATGGAGGAGGCAACTCCCTTCCAGCATCTGGCCTCTGTTGCGCCTCCGCATTATCAACAGCACTAAGCTCAATGACACGTTGATGTGCCTCTCGAATGCATTGCGCATTGTCAACTCCATCCTCGGTCTCCAAACGGTGAATCTCAAGCATGAGGCGCTGCACTTCCTGCATGCGTTTGAGAAGACCACTTTCGGCTGTTGAACTAGTTGGTGACGGCGCTACGCGAGAAATAACACCTGATGATTCATTCGGCATGAGATGAGCGATCTGTGGGGAGGGTATTCGCGGTCTAGATTGAGGAGGCCCTGGGCGTGGAGGGTATCCTTGAGTAGGCGGCAATCCGGCGTTTGACCTCTGTCTGTCCAACACCGACGAATGTGTCGTTCCTGGTGGAGGGATGGGAATAGCAATGGGAATGGTGTTTCCACGCGGGAGTGGAGAAGCGATGGGTAAGGTTTGGCGGGCTTATCAAATATATGGACGTTGAAATCGATGAATGACTGGATGTTTGAACACACCTTTCTGGACACTCTCATTCCTACGAACACTGCGGCATGCAATGCTCGTGCCCAAGATGCAAACAAATACAACGATCACCACGACTGCGACAAGGACCAAGTTAGTCATCGAGAGAAACGAGGGAAAGGGATGAATTGTAGGCGAAAGTTGAAGCCAGATACAGATATAGGTGTCACTGAATCCTGGTCTCAGTACAAGTATCACGAGGTCCCCGATGGCCACTGAGACTTGTGGTTCACGTCGTGGAGTATCGGATGCTGGCCAGCTGGATTTAAACACCGATGAAGAACCTGTTCCATGTCTTCCACCTATGTAAGTCCCACTGTGTTTTGGTTGGGGAGAGTTGGAACTTGATCTGTGTAAGAGAGCGAACGACTGTGGTCACACCTACTGGGAATCACGGACCGCGGCATTCCGGAAGAACCGGTGCGATCAATTTTCAGAGTCTTGTAAATGTTTAATGTATTAAGTATGAATAACCATTTTTAACCGCTTCCTCGATGGGCCTGAAGTCCTAAACGGCTTTTACCATGAAAGCCTCTCCGTCTCTCTAAAACATATCTGGCCTTTAGCGGTGGGTAATCGTTTATATAATTACGAAGAGTTAGACTGCCAGGCTCTGAGTCCGTTTCGATCATCCACTTTGCGAAGTTTATAGTACTCTCTTTAGAGTACAAAGTAAAACCTCTCATAGCCCAAACCCATATGTGGACAATGAGGGATTATGGCCTTGCAGATGTATGGTAAAACCTATGAGTCTTGCCTTCAGATAGGTGTGGATTATCGGTTATTGCGGACCTATGGGTTTTTTCACCGAAATATCCGCCCACAAAGCTGGTATAAGGGATTATGGGTTATCAGAGGTATAGTTTATGAGGTTTTCGAATGTATATGGGTAATGTAGCCAGTGATCCATTCAAATGCCAGCTCAGTAACACTGTGAATTTCTTAATTTCGTTTGTATCATGCAGACTAACTGGCTGCCTTTCCGAGATGGTTCTAACTTCAAAGAGGCATAAAGGAGTCATAATGAATATTCAATCATACAGGGCAATATCATAATTTCTTTCGACTCTTCGACTTCTCCGATATCAAAATTTACAACTCAATCTCGCAAATTTGACGAAGTAGATTACAAGTTCAAGTCGACGGGGGTGCAGCCGATGGCAACGACTCCCTCTGGAAATAATCATGAGTACATCCTCTGAAATAAAGTAGACAAATTGCTTACTGAAAGAATTGTTGGTGCAGCAAACGGGCTGAGCAGAGCTGGATGTGAATTAAATTATCAGCCAGCGCTCAAACATACACTGAGAAAATTTAAGCTTACCAGGAATTTCCTCCAATGCCAATAACACTGATTGGGTCGCAGGTGAGACCGATGAGGACATTGACATCGCTGACGTCTACACCGACGAGGGCGAGAGCCTTTGCGATGGAGGCATCTTTGGTTGTCCCAGTTTCGTTGCAGCACTGAACTGGGCCGGTGTTGCACTGGCTGGCGGGAATGGGGGAGCCTCCGGTGGCAACTCCTGTGGCAGCAGCAAGGGTGGAAGTAGCAGCAGCGACTGCGAAGAGAGCTAGAGTAGCGAATTGCATGTTTGAATGTTTGGTTTGACTGTGATGTCGAGCTCGTTTGTTTGAGTGAAGAACATCAGGATATCTTGAGTCCTTTTATATTTTTGAGGCAGTCTTTGGCAATGTTGGCGACTGAGATGAACAATTTGTCCTTGGAGCAAATAGGAGAACGTATAACGTGTGGTAGAGAACCTCGGGGGACATGGACGAAGATGATTTTGTGTTACGGGTGACCCTTCCCATGTCAAAGTGGAGAGAGAGCAGAGTATGTGGAGCTGGACCCAGTTTTAGCGCAAGAAGGTAGCATCGTGAACAGCGTAGTCAAGAGCGAGGCATGAATGGAGAGCCTCGCCGAGACCGTAAGTGCGGAAAAACCTACGGTAAACGCGTGAAGCTCGTCATAACGATTAAAACGCGGAAGAAGTTTGAATTGGTCTTGAGCCTTGAGAACTATTGTGAAGTATTCAAAGAGCGTTTCTATGCTGCGGATTCAGATTACACTTAGATGCGTCAAGTTCCTCGTCATATCAGGACCATTGACACAACATGTACCTCTATACTCACATGCCCTAAAATATAGTTAGCTTCTGATTTTGAAAATCAATCGATCGGTTACGGAGTGATGTCAGACTTCTGCAAGGTGAAAAAGCGTGGTAACTTCCACGGGTCTTCTATGAGTAAGTCATCGCGACATAGCATTTCTGTGGTCCGTTTTACGCCTTAGAGTGCTACGACTCGGAGCGTTTCTTCCAGATTCTTCTAGAATCATTGCCAGGCTTACCAAATTTAATGTTCGATCGAACCAACATATATTAGTTGTTTCTCTCCAAGATATGGCTTATGAACCGTTTCGTGCTCTAAATATAGACGCAGCTCGTGCGCCACATCAGTCAACGTGGGACAAGCAAATCGCCGATCATCTAGGCGCCGAAGTACAGGGTCCATGACACGAGTATAATCGACGGATCTCGGACCGAACCTTACGATTATTATACAGTAATTGGAGGATCCAACTCTACCGGTTGCGTTTACTCGAGGAAAGCATTCTGGGTTCTTTGCAAGCCTCATGGATATATTTACTTGCGAATGTGGCAGGCCATCTAATCGTTCATCCCTCGATCCTTTCATGCACAACTGAATTTGAGATGCTTGCATGGGAATCTGTTGTAAAGATACACTGATCGAACACATGCTTTTATTTTGGGGTTACCAACTTACTCCGTCATGAATCATGTGTTGCATCTGCGACCTCCCGGTTCCCACAGATCCTACTTCGCCATGATGGTAGATGACATTCACAAGACATGCCCAAGCACTATTTTAAGGTGTTCAATAATGGCGATTTTTCTATACATGCAGACAATTGACAAGCTCTTGGAGACAGTGGTCATTAGAATCCGCTTGTAAAATGTTCGCCTGTACCCTATGGCCCTCTATTGCTTGACCAGAACAATGTTTTCAGGCATTCGAACCTGTTGTGATAATGATCAGCACCGAGGACTTATACGTCAGAACGTCTAAGAATATCCCTTTGATATCTTAACGTGCCCAGCCTCGAGGCACGACACACTGGCTCGATTGATCGCCAAACGCTGCGACTACGGCCTTCGCAACTACGACCTGGGATGACAGATTGAGTTCAATGACGAAAGGTCCTTCCGCGCTGTCAGAGGGTTGAATGGCAGTGTCAGATTCTACAACCGTGGGTGGACTGATCAACTTCTCCGCTTTCATATCAGCTCAGGCGAAGGTACATTACGAGTTCCTCTCTACTTCTGCCTCAACGATGTCACATTCCTCGGAATATTACCTCCTAGCACTCCACTTACTCTGGTTTCTCTCCACTTCGACATGAGAAACATGTTCATGGTCATGATTCCCAGTTGAAGTTGAACGCACTTTCCTACCACACGATGTCCGTCAAGGTGTCCTGCTCCAAGAACAAACGACTCATCTCACTCACTAACATTGGCAAAGGGTATTTTGAGAACCTATAAAAGGATCCAAGATATCCTGATGTTCTTCACTCAAACAAAGAGCTCGACATCCACAGTCAACCCAAACATTCCAACATGCAATTCACCACTCTAGCTCTCTTCGCAGTCGCCACAGCTACCACTACCCTTGCTGCCGCCACAGGAGTTGCCACCGGAGGCGCCCCCATCCCCGCCAGCCAGTGCAACACTGGCCCAGTTCAGTGCTGCAACGAAACTGGAACGGCCAAAGACTCCTCCATTGCCAAGGCTCTCGCCCTCGTCGGTGTAAACGTCAGCGACCTCGATGTGCTTATCGGCGCTACCTGCACCCCCATCAGCGTCATTGGCGTTGGAGGCAACTCCTGGTGAGTTAAAAATTTCGCAGTGTATATTGTCGCACCGGCTCAACATTTAATTCGCGCGTCCAGTTCCGCCCAGCCTGTTTGCTGCTCCAACAACAACTACAGTAAGCAATTTGCCTACAACCACTGTCCTTTACTTCGAGGCTCTTAACTCACGATTATTTTCAGGTGGAGTTGTTGTCATCGGATGCACCCCGGTCAACTTGAACTTGTGAACGATATTGCCGCGAACGGCCAATGAAGCTCCAAGGAAGTTAGGAGTTGAGGGCGATGTTCTCGCAGTTTATAGTCTCTGAATACATCTATCTCATTTGCGTTATACGTCGGAGTCGGACCTACTTTAAGATATGGTATAACCTTCTATTTACACTAACATAGGCTCCTTTCATGTGTGTATGAGGCTCGTGCAGTCGAGCTTATTGCAAGATGTGGCAGTGCTGTTGTTAGGCGCCCACCCATGACTCATGTAGAAACCCTTAGCACGATGGATGCCACCCAGAGGTCTACTATAGACATTGACGAATGGCTTTCCGAAGAAAGTTATTTTAATCTCGTTCAATAACAAGCCTACTTCCGAAACTCTTCAGTTTTTCGATATGAAGCGGCTTTACTCGAGTCAAGAGTGATTGGTCGCGCTGCTCAGATTGTAGATCAACTACACTCTGTGGTATCTGGAAGTGGCTCTCTAATCTGCTTCATGTGACTTAAGATCCACTGGAATGCGGCGTGAGTCACTGGCATCGCCTCCTATAGAAATTTTAACTCCCAATCGTCAGCTTCATCCACTATGAACGGGAAATTTCGGTAGGTCTTTTCACTTCCACTTTTACTATTAGCTAGTGAATTCCCTGGTACCCTTGATAATGTCATCTGGGAAGGAGGGTTAGCGCTCTGCTCGAGGAAAGAGAATACCCGCCGCATGGTACGCAGGGGTTAAATCTTGTATATCGGCCAAATTTATTGGAATGATAGACACTTATCGATTATCTTTGGTCTTCGACTCTGCTTGAAAGTTGAAGAGGACGGAACAGCGGTGCGGGGCAAGGCCCGATATGCGGGAATGTTCCCACAGTCCTCGTTGTCCCCCTTTCTTCCACCACAAAAGCTTTCCTCGATCTCATTCTTGCGCATTATGGGCTCATTGGGCAATCATATGCATCGCCGTCCACTGTTTTGCAGCTGTACCCTTCCCCACCCTTGTTCCGCATAAGATTGATGACGACGTGTCGAAATATTGTCGCTTCTCTGGCTACCCTATCACAGCGCCAGTTACAATTGTCAGTTATGCCTTCGCCCTGAAATTAATAGTCGCCAGGCTGTCAGTTATCTGACTGTCTAACTCCGACCGTGCTTCTTACTTGAGGAGTCGCACACATCGGTTCCAAAGCCGATACCCTCCGCCTCCCGTTCCACGCATGGCACAAGCACTCAAAACGTTTGGTGCACTCGTCCTTCTCCGTGAGTTGCACCCATCTCAGCCTTTTCTCATATTGACGACCTCCCGTATCCACAGCCGCTGTATGTATCCTACGCCTCGCCCTCTCTCCAATCTCCCGTACCGAAAAGACCAAACCATGGCGTCGAATCATCGGTGACGCCGTCTATCGCTGGCTCCTCTCGACTGTCCCGTTTTCTACCCTCCAAGCCCTATTCCCATCCACCAAAGCTGTGTACACGGGATGGGTAAAGAAGAACAAGATGCCATTGGTCGTTGACAACCTTCCCGACGCAGAGGACGCGAAGTTGTATTGGATAGGAAAGAAAGATTCGAAGAAGGTCTTGCTGTTCTTGCACAGCGGAGGGTATACCTTGGCGTTGCCAGAACCGAGCTGTGATTTCTGGTGGTATGTTGTGAGGCAGGTCAAGAAGGAAACGGGTGTGGATGTTGGCATCGCGATTCTACGATACGGTGTGTTCATGTTCCGTTCCTTTGATTGATTTTCATCTCACAACTCTGGTTTTACAGGTCTCGTTCCAAAGTACCACTTTCCAACTCCTTTGCGGCAAGCTGTCGCTGCACTCTCACTCCTCCTCGCTCCGTCGACAGGCCGAACTCCAGACGACATACTTCTCGCTGGGGAGTCAGCAGGTGCTAATCTCGTTATGCAGATTCTGCTGCACGCCGCCAACCCAATACCGACCCTCCCATCGCTCCCATCGCTCGCTGTGCCGCCTTCGCCCTTATCGCTCTCTCCTCATAAAGGCCGTAAATTCCTAGGCGCATTCATGATGTCTCCCTACTTCGATGTCCTCGCCCGGAACCCAGCGTGCAAATCATATGTGACCAATGGGAATTCAGATATCATCCCCCTCCACGCCTTGCAGAACTTTGGCAAGGGCAATATGGCTGGCATACCCGACCCTGCATCCAACCCGGAGGTTGCGCAGGTCCTACCCTACCTCGACGCTTACCTCGCTCCGGAAGGATTCTACGCCGACCTCCCGAAGGTTGTATCCAGTATGATGATATACGCTGGCGGGGCAGAGTCGTTGCGCGATGATATCCTCCAGTTCGGTGAAATGCTCAAAAAGACGACGGATGGGAAGGAGCTGGAGGTTAGAATGGTGGTGGATGAGTTTGGAGTTCACTTGGATCCGATGTTGGATTTCTTCGTTGGGATACCAGAAGATGAGTTGGTACCTGTTACGAAGGAGATCGTGAATTGGTTCAGGGAACGTGTTACTGTTTAGGCGTTGGCTTCGTCGGAGCGTGTTGTGGCCTCAGTTACAGTTCCATGACCCCCTATCACTTCTTGTGTAATTTCGCTAATCCCATCCACATTTGCTCTCGATAATCTGTGGAAACACGACATCGTGACTTACCTGCGGGGTTTAAATTTGTCTTTCCGGCAGCTACCTTGGCGTCGTTCATACTACTGCATTCGCCTTCAACGCGTGATTTTGAGAGATTCTGCAGGCCATCATGAATGAAGATGGACGAGATGAACCAGGATCCACTAGAGGTGAGCTTGTATCACCTTTCAGATAAGCGCCCACTGATTCCAGGTTTTCAAGGAGATCCATCATCTACAGATGGTACGAAAACCTTTCCAAATGCCATGCTGCTAAGACTGTTTGACCTGGACGGTGAGCCGGTCGAATCTGAACTGGTTCCATTTGCGCAATCATACGAGGTAGATTTGATCGATCATGCGTTGTATGGCAGCTGACTTGGTTTGGCCACTATCTAGGAAGCTATTCTACTGAGTCGTGTTGCATTTCCAAAGCAGTTAGGCTCCGATAGCGATGATTTGACTATCACCCTCAAATATCCATGTCGTTCCTATGATGCCTCGATTGTCTGGGCAGGACTCCGGGTGACGAAGGACTCCCCCGACACATGGCGTCGCTTATTGTCGAAGAATAGCGAAGTTATTGAACTTCAAGTATTAACGGGGGACATAGATCAAGATGCTGATCCATTAACCGGGTTGGGTGGCATTCCTCTCACATTTCACTTCCATCGTGCCAACGGCTCCAGTTGGACCGCAGCTGCTGACCCCGTTCCTGCACCTGCGACCTACAGAGTGAGTGTCAATCTCTTTGAATTCTAACAGCCGGTCTTAATAAATAAAACGCTATAGGGGTGCTTCAGGCAAGCACTTGCAATCGTTGAGCGACTGGGTCTCCCCGATCACCCAGGTCGTACCGCCGATCAGGTCGCAAAAGGACTACGACTTGGAGTCTACGATGTTAATAAGTTTGTCTCCTTTGACCGCCATGAATATGTTGAATACGTCAAGAAGGCCGCTAGATCAAACACTAGTGTTTCAATTCTTATATCTTACCATCCATGATACATACTCTGACTGATTCGGTTTGCCAGTTGTGAAATATAAGCTCGACGCTGCGAGTACTATGCAATTGCGCGATATTATTTGACCTCGAAGTGACTTAAATCAGTTCTTGAACGTAAATCTCAGCTATAAAATACTCCGAAGCGATCCATATGCTTAACCAAACCAAGTCATTACTCGGTACTATGCTACATTTGACTTCATCGAGCGACCTGTCCAAAATGGATTCATCATGAGGTGATTTACAGGTTTAAGTTGACGGGGGTGCAGCCTATGGCAATGACTCCTTCTGAAAAAGAAATGAGTGACGAGTTCTAGTAAACATGAATATCAAATTTACTCACTGAATGAGTTGTCGGTGCAGCAGACTGGCTGAGCAGAGCTAGCAGAGGAGTCGAATTAGCATGGGGTCAGCAAGCTATCCCGAATAAGGAACTTACCAAGAGTCGCCTCCCGCGCCAATCACAGTGATTGGGGTGCAGGTAACACCGACAATCGCATTGACGTCCTGGACGACAACGCCCAAGAGGCCGAGAATCTTGGCGATGGAGGCGTCGCTCGCTTTTCCGGTGCTGTCGCAGCACTGAACTGGGCCAGTGTTGCACTGACTGGCAGGGATTGGAGCGCCTGGGGCACCTCCTGTGGCGGCAGCAAGGGCCGGGTAGCAGTGGCACTGGCGAGTGCGAAGAGAGCGAAAGTCATGAATTACATGTTGGATTGAATTTGAGGTGGGTTAATGATCGATGTGCTTCGTTCGAGTGAAGAATTGGCAAAGTCTCGAAGAGTCTTTTATACGTCCAAAGCTCGCTTTTTCGACGTTGGTAACGAATGTGAGACGTTTGTCTTTAGAGTAGAATTCGATTGCGTA
>Ga0247742_10003160_pt1 | contig 10510 bp, 7 predicted proteins | sample UWRJL208509C2_FD_180944 | JGI IMG/M metagenome (GOLD analysis project Ga0247742, IMG submission 180944) | Plant litter microbial communities from Arlington Agricultural Research Station in Wisconsin, United States - UWRJ-L208-509C-2 | ecosystem: Environmental > Terrestrial > Plant litter >... | reverse complement strand
ATCTGAACGTCCACATGAGTAGACACGCACTGAATTCCTTCCCCCACTGCGCATAAGTTTCCCATTCCAAGGTTCTTGGGGCATTCAGCAGGTTTCCTATGAGAGGCAAGCGTTTAGGACCGGGTGGGAGAGGCAACGAGCGCGATGGGGCACGCTTGAAATAGAGGAGGGCCGCCAATACAATGGCGAGCAGTATGACGAGCTTATCTTTGTCGTCGAAAGACATGCTGACTATGTCGGGGGCAAAATTTGTGATTTCCGCCTGATAAAAAGGCATAATCCTCGAGGCGATTGTGTATGACACGACATATAAACTGAACTGATTGGACATGCCTCGTTGTGAAGATAAACATGCCAGCTGTGCAGCGCCGCCCACAATGAAGGGCACGAAGCGAATCGCTGAATGCCTCATTTCATTCCTCGTTCGTAACGCGAAAACATGCTATGGTAACATTAATAGAAATATCCCATGGGTGAACACATACGGAGATCATAGGACATAAATCGGATGGCGGCTTCATTCTTGACTCCTGAAGTCTATTCGGCCTGTAAACCTTACACGGGCATACGATCTCATCCAATGTCGATGTCGATTGTCCACAACAAATGTCGGACTGGGCAGCGCCTATATCGTGAAATTGGTAAACTGGTATCTTGCAATTCTCCTTCCGTCAACGGTGTGCCTCCAGGAGTCCAGTAAATGATGGGGCGGCTCAGGGTCACTCTTGTCGTAAGTCAGCCAAATGGTACCGATGGAATCGGATGGATGACCTGCCACAAAGAGAAGCCGTTCAGGATACAGAATTTGAACTGTTCACCCTTTAAGTGTAAGTATCTTAAACAGCAAACCATAAAAAGTGGCGTGATGCGTTTGCTTGCCATTCTATTCCTGAGCCTTGAGGCTAAAATGGAGGTGGTCCTATTCCACACCTAACCGGCAAGGTGCGAGTTATTTCCCGGTGAATTTAAGATTGCACACCACACAAGTGTACTTATGATCTGAATCGACATATATCATACATGTCAGACTCGTGGGCGCATGAACAATGATCAACGTGACGGAGTTTAGAATAGTGAATGCCCATCCTTCTCATCGTGGCAGGCTATTAAAGGACCACCGCAAAACAGGATGTTAATAGCACAAATACGCTGAAGTCGAGGCTTTGGGGAGAAATTGTTGTCAATAAGATCCAAGAGTAGATCTAGGACACCCCGGATGGTGGGAGGACCTGGACGTCGAAACCAATGTTGAAGCCTAGAAGACGTACTCGACGTTACAGTTTCTTCCCTTTGTGGTAGTCAGAGCAGCAGCAGAGGCTCCTTTCAGGAGCGCTAGCGGCATGAGGCACCTAACCCTCGAAAGCCAGCCAGGAAATGTCAGTCACAAATATTTCCCCCGCCGCCACAGGATTCACAAAGCCAGAACTGAATGGCGGAGTTGTGCCAGGTATATCAGAGGAGAAGTCGTCGAAGCCATTTAAAACCGTACGCTCCTACGCAAGTGTATCGTCCTATTCGATAAAAATATCAATTGCCCAAGACGACATGTATACGTCAGACTCGGTGCTATATTGATCTTGAAGTTTGAAGCCAAGAATAGCACGTTCGTCTTGCCGGTTCCCTACCTTCTCAGTGTGGCTGCAGAGCAGGTTAAGAAACAGCCGCCACCACTGTCTAGCCTTTGGAGGAATTCCTTTCAATCAGATATACTGAACAGAAATACGAGATTTTTGAAAAGCAAGGAAAGGCCAAGGCTCAATTGAAACGTGCTATAAGAACTTCTAAGAAGGGTCCTATTTCATTGCCACGCTAGCTGGTTGCCCACGCGTGCCACATGGCTTTCGCAGTACTTTCATCTGACACTTTGCCTCCAACTATAGTCTCGCCAAAGGCTATCAAGAACCTCAAACAATTCTGGAATTTGGAAGACCTGTACAGCCAGCTGCATATTTTGTCATCTCGCACGGTAGTGATAGGATTGTCTTCGTGTAAGCACTGTATTTAACTCGGTGATGCCGTTCCTTTTCAGGGCAGGTGCAGTTTCTCCAGTACAGGCGATATCCGATACATTCAAGTGGAAGTTGTTTTATGCGAACTGCATACAGAACGTGGTGAGTCTCGGAGGCTCTAATACCTATATTCAACCAGCTCTAAATTCTCGTAAATCTCGTGATAGCTCGCGTGCCCTTGGCGACTTCGAAACGGAGGAAAGAATCTTTACGGAACAACCTGAACGCGGAGAAAGAAGTAAAAAACGCACTGTTTCAATAGAATTCAACATGTGTTATGACCTTCGCCAAGTCAGAATAGCGTTAGCTTGCTCGATTGTCCTTCTATGTGCCCTGACGAACCCGAAGCAGACCCGAGACTCAAGCGCTTATTCCTCTTTGTATTGCTATTGGCTATCGGCACGGTAGCGTTCATGTGCTCAATTACCCCACGACTTAAATATTGTCAAGAAGGAAGGCATTCGCAACTTGGAATCCCTCACAACAACTCAAGTTGCGAAGATGCTCCCCATACTACTATGGATCCTAGGTCCTATCCTAGCAGGTTCGTCTATTTCACGTATGGTCCTTGGGTTTGACAGCCTAATGGGCACTTTTTACCCCTCCAGCACTCTCCGTTCAAGCCCAATATGCCGCCAAATGGACTGATAGTATTTCAAAGACACCTTTCACCCGTTACTACTTTGAGATTTTGGACACCAGCTATGGTTACATATTTCCCTCAGCACAAGCTGCTTCTGATGAGTTCATTGGAATCTTCATTGCCCCGATTTCTTCGGGATGGGTTGGAACCTCCTTAGGAAGTGGAATGCAACAGAATTTACTCGTCGCTGGATGGGTGGACGGCTCGCGTCCCGTTCTGTCTACCCGATACACCACGTGCGTCCTTCCCCCATTCGCATACTTACTTTGCTAATGATGCTTCAGATCCTATGCTCCACCTACCCCATATGCCGGTCCCAAGGTGACTCTGCTGGGCAGTTCGGGCACAAATAAAACCCACCAACGTATTGTCTATCGTTGCCAGGTCAGTAATTATTCATTGCTTTCAATTCATTTACTAACCTACCGAACAAACAGAATTGCACGACCTGGAAGGGTGGCAGCATTCCTCTGAGCGCTAGTGACGGTATCTTCGGTTACGCAACACAAGGCTCCCTCAAACCTGACACGCCATCTGACCCAAATTCCGGCCTCTCCCAACACACCGCGGCTGGTGCATTTGGAATCGATATCGCTAATGCACGCACCGACCAATACTCGACGTACCTCGCCCAGCTTGTCGCTGCCCCTCCTTTAGGTGGAACACCTACCACTTCCCCCACCACTCCCCCTCCTGTATCTACTATTCCCGTCCCCACTGGGGCCTTGAATTGCCCCAGTGCCCCAAGGCCGAGCTACGCGATGGTTGCCGGGACAGGATTCCAAGTTGTTCCTGTCCTCGGACGGCTAACCCAACCCCGTGGTATTGCGGTCGACACAGTTGGGAATCTCCTTGTCGTTCAGCGTGGTATGGGTATATCAGGCCATGCATTGGATGCCAATGGGTGTGTGTCGAGCACGAAGACGATTATTTCGGATACCGGCTTAAACCATGGGATTGATGTTGTTGCCGATAAGTTGTTTGCTAGGTAGGCAGTTGAGCCGTAGTCCGGTATATCCTATAGCTGATCTTACTGTCTTATAGCTCGGCTGACGCTGCATTCGTATGGGACTATAACCCTACCACAATGACTGCCACCAACAAGAAGACGCTCGTCACTGGGTTAGCTGTGTTCCCCACTTCCTTGTCTTTTCTGTATCTAACTCCTAATTCAGAATGAACCACGCCGACCACATAACCCGTACCCTCTGGTTATCCCGCAAATACCCCAACCTGCTCATCGTCTCCTCCGGGTCTGATGCCAACATTGATTTGGCATCGTTCACGCCTGCTACGGGGCGAGCCATTGTCAAGATATTTGAGTGGAAGACATTGCCGTCGAATGGTGTCAATTATGCGTGAGTTTTATAGTACAAACTGATATGCGGTGCTGATATCTTAGTCTAGGTCCGGAGGAAAAACATTTGGGTACGACTTATTTTCAACCTTTATGAAGTCTCTGCTCAATGAGAATAACCAGTTATGGCCTACGAAACGATGTCGGTATCGTTGAAGATCGAGCTGGCATTATTCACAGCGTCGGTATGTCCTAAGCTAACCGTTTACTGATAGAACTATCTAACGGCAGGGTAGAAAACTCCTGTGACGATGCATACCGAACCGTCAACGGCCAACGGACGGATGTTCATACTGACAATCCTGCAGAGAAGATTTATAATCGTATGTTCCGATCTCTCTTCACGATGTACTCGATTCAAGTCTGATACTCTGAATGACTAGTTGGCAATCCAAACGCGCCAACTAACCGTAAGTCTTGATTCGACGAACTTCAACCTGCGGTACTTACTGACGGTATGGATAGCCTACTTCGGTGGATATCCATACTGTTTCACCGTCTGGGAACCTAGCAGCTTCAGAGATAAGACGTTTACTCCCGGTGATTGGTATGTATTCTTGCCGCATTTTCATTGACGAATGACCTGTGACACTCACGATTAATCTACTTAGGTTTGTCCAAGCACCTAATACCACCCTAACTGATGCATGGTGCAATACCAATGCCAAGAAACCTACAGCCATACTGCCCCCTCATACCGCACCTTTGGACGGGAAGCTTGGGGTGGGCACGGATAGCTACATGTACGTCAGTTTGCATGGGAGCTGGAACAGGCAACCCCCTACGGTACGTGAAGTTAATATTCTCGATTATCCAGATACTTATGTTCCTCATGACAGGGATATAAAGTGAGCGAATGCACATTTCTTAAACACGACGGAAGCCAACATCATTTAATAACTTTTAGGTCGTCGCCGTTAATGGACAGTATTCGTCGGCAGGCGAGTGGTCCCCCTCAGCCTCATTTGGGTCGAAGACTGGCTTCATAGATGTGATCAAGAACCAAGATGAGTCAAGGTGTACGACTGGTACGTTGCGTCTCTACCATCACTGTTGAGAGCCATCTGACAGGCCCTAATCAGGCTGTTTCCGCCCCGTCGGTCTCGCATGGGCTTCAAATGGCTACAACCTCTACGTTTCCAGTGATACGTCTGGCGAAGTGTTCCTCGTCCGCAAATCGAGTGGCAGTGGGGTAACCACTAGTGTTGGACCTGGCCCCGGCCCGACGTCGGTACCTACCAGCGCCCCCACCTCGCCAACAACAGTACCTACCAGTGCACCTACGTCGCCAACGACGGTACCTACCAGCGCACCAACGTCACCAACGACAGTACCTACCAGCGCACCTACGTCGCCGACGACAGTCAGGCCTACTACGACGACACCGTCGACAACGTCGTCTGCACCGCAACCGACCCAGACTGTTTACGGGCAATGGTAAGCTCTTTAAAGTGAGGTCAATTTCTTGGATACGGACTGAGATTTGTACCTTTTTCAGCGGTGGTCGCGATTGGAAGGGACCCACACAGTAAGTTCTTGGTCTTGTATTGTAAGGTTTTCCAAGTTGTGCTAACTCATCGATCATAGGTGCGCGTCAGGATCGACCTGCAAATTCGTGAGTATCTTTCAGTTGACTTCAGATTTTGACTCAAGCCCTCTTCTTAGTCAAACGATTATTACTCCCAATGCTTGCCTTAAGCAAGATAAAATTTGCGATGGAAAGCAAGGGATTTTTTGTTTCCACATTGTAAAGGCTTTCAGGTAGCTGCGGTGAGGGCCTTAGGAGTGGGACGTTTCAATACATAATTCAATCGTCTCTGGTATCGCCATATCCTGTCTTTGATGTGTGGAAATGAGTTGTGAGCGGATTACGCATTTCGTGAACTGCGCTGCACGGGGGGAATGGATTCGCAACAAGCGACGGCCAGGGCCAGAACGCAACTGAAATTGGTGACTCCAGGTTAGAAGCACCCTGCTATTCAAGCCTTGATATCAGTTGGCCAGGTGGCATCTGCAGCTTCAAAATCTTGACCGGAGGAAACACGTCGCCGGCGTCGTATTGATTGGAGTTCACTCAGCCCCAACAGCTAGTGCTAGTGGCTAAAAATAGACACATGTAGCTTGTCGGCGCTTGCAACTCTGGGGTTCTTCATCCTGTTATCACACCATGTACTCACCATGTAGGCTACAAAATAAGACAACCGCGTAACTTAGGTTACCTGCTCCCCATGTGACGATAAATGGGTAAAATGCCCGAGGCCAAGCGCTTCAAAACTCTTTATCACGTTCTAGAGGACTACCACATTGGAACTTCTCTGTAGAAACGAGCGCTTAGCTTTAAGCGAGAGCAAAGCAGTAGGTCCAACGTGTAAAGAACCTGGAAATCCTAACAAAGTCAGGGTAAATCAGAAGTGGAATTGCTTCAGGAAACAAGTCATAACGTAAGTTTCCACTTTGAATTTTAGGCGCCCCATGAACAAAGTCTTCGGATGGCCTCAGAGTTAAGTTGACACCCGTGTGATTGGCTGTGATAGGTGTCCCAACACCGCTCACGGGTCTTGTCTTTCCCGACAAGCTGTGCTCTGCGTCTAAATAAATGTTGGCGTCCATTTCAACGTCGTAAAAAGTGGCCTGACTATCGTAGGAACTTAGTCTTGAGGTCGCCCTTCGGCACTGATGCCGCTCGCTGTATGATCATGCTGTCTCTGGGCTTCCCTCCGAGTTGCAAGGTGTTTCATCATTGCACATAATAGTCCGATGCTTCGGCAAAAGTATTTTGGGCCGATATGATTGGAATTGAGCACTAGCGGCAAGTAATGCCGGGATTGATGAACCATATGTGGGGAAGAAACGCAGGGAAAAGGGAGGGGGTACGGGGAAAAAAGAGGACATATGGGTTTATCAGACATTCGTATGGTTAGGTGACAAGTGATATCTCCTGACGAACCTCGACCTGTGTTGTTAAGAACGCCTTGCTCTGCTGTCCCGTGCTTCTTTTTCCCCCGATGCATGACCAACGTTCTTGGATGCTGCCATTGACCTATTGACATCGTATATTCGCTGTGGTACGTCCTGATGATACTCGACTGTCATTAACATCTTATGAGTTTGTTAGACGACGCGGCGCTCAATTATCATATCAGGGGGTCAAGACAGCTGTTGTAGGCGATGGCGTTGTCTGTCTCGGGGTTCCCTGAACCGTCGCGTCACCCAGGGACCTCGAATGAGGTCTTTACGGGTGGCGAAGATGGTAATAACGCGGCCTCTCTTATGGGAAGTCCAAGGTTGAGAGGGTTTTTTGGTGCCAGCAGCAACGGGCCAGCCAGAAAGTCGCAGCCGCCAGCGAGCAAGTCCGACTCTGAGGCGGACGGTCTGCAACAGAACGTTACTCCTCCTACCACACCATCTCTCTCGTCCCCCGAGTTCCCTCTCTCGCAAACAGAATACGAACTGAAATTGCAGCTGCCTATCACGGAATCCCAGAATCAGCTTCAAAGCCATGCCGCTGGAAAGCGGGCTCAGCTACCACCTCTACCACGACGGACCACGGCGTCGCCTGTAAGATTGCCGCCAAGCATTGGGAGGCTTAATATTGGAGCAGGAGCAAGGTCACCACCGTCAGCATCCCATTCAATATCCAAACCCACCGCAGCACCAGCTGTTGTTGTGGAGGAGTGGGGTTCAAAATCTCCGGACAGCTCTACGGCAGCGGTTCACCAGCGACCCCTTCCCTCAGTGCCAGGCTCTTCCCCGCCTTCTCAACCATCCAACGCTGCAGGTTCATCTAGACATGCGAGTAGCAGCAACAGTTCCTCTCCACCAATTGCGGGGCCATCGAGGCATCCGAACGCCATCGCTGGCTCCTCCAAACACGTAAACGCCGTTGCAACATCTTCCAAGCATCCTGCAGCTGTTCCTGCAGCCTCACCTTCCTCGACCACCCCAACAGCGACTATACCCCCATCATCTAAAGTTTTGATGAAGCAGCAGCCATCACCACGCACGCACAAGCAGAATTCGCCGTCATTCTCCATGCGGTACCAGCCCCTAGTAGCAGATCCATCCCCATCTTCCTCTGCCGAGTCTGTCGCTGCCGTCACCTCAAGTACTTCTAGTCCCTCCAATCCTGGTGCATCGAGTTCGGTCAGGCCTCTACCGCGCATACCACCCTCGTCTGCTGCTCCTGTTACTGCTCCTACGGCACCATCTGCCGGCGTGAAGCCAAGTAACAACTCGTTACTCGCCGCTCCCACCGCATCGCGCTACATCCCTACGCCTGCAAAAGTGAAACGTCCGAAGACCAGCCCGAGCGTGATCACAGGCTTCTCACCGTCAACAGGGAGTTCTTCTACCCCGTCGAGGTCGGCATTTGAGAATATTCCCAGCTCATGGGCCTCGAGGCCTGTGGATTTGAATGCTCAGCGCCCTAGTAGTCCTCCTGCGGTGGCGCATTCAAGGCCGTTGCCTTTGAAATCACCTAGAGCTCGTTCTCACTCTCGTCCAAGACGGGATAGATCTCTAGACTCTTACCACTCGAGACCAAGTTCTTCTGCTCCTAGAGTTGCTGGCCCGAACAGTGCAAGGGCTACTACCACCTCGTTTTCGCGTCACCTGCGCTCCTTACCTTCACCAACTATTACTGGCGGGAGACCATTACCAAAGAGATCGACTACTACGGAAAATGGGCTAAGTCGGTCAAAGACCCTTAACATCAATGTCCAAACCTCAATAGTGTCGCCGACCGCATCTACGCCTCTCAACAGCGCTTCAAATAATATTCTAAGCCCTACTGGTCGGCGTCTGCCTCCATCTCCTCCAACGGGCCCAGTACCCAGAATCAAAACGCCTGTCACAACTCCTATCGCCACAGTCCCTCCACGATCTCTCCCTCCACGAGCGCCATCAGTACCTCGCCCGTCAATACCAAGAACATCCCCTAACAAACCTTCCATTCCCGCCAAGCCTTCACCCCCGATCATAGCTGTGAATACCACCTTGAAAATCTATAGAGACGACAATGGTCATACTCCGACCAACGAAGCGCCCTTGCACGCGCATCCAGTGGACGCTTTTGTCGATAGCGAATCGCTGCTTCATCCCCAGATTGAGCCTATCGAGGTACCCATCGATTCGCCTATCGAGTTCTTTGTGGATGACGAAGCTCTCTCCCGGAGTCCATCACCAATACGGTATGCACGACCCGACTCGCGCGGACACCTTAGCGATCCAGAGGAAGACGACATATACGCCACTGCCTCCGATTCCTCGAGCTCTAGAAGCGCATCTCCTTCTGGAGCGGCAAGGAGAAAACGAACGCAGCTGAGAGCCTTCAGGAACAGTTATCGACCACGTGAGGTGGGCTCAAGTCCGCCGCTTATACCACATAGGCACACAAGCCAAGTCCCGCTGCTTGAGGTGCAGGAGTTTGAGGTCGGGAAAGAAGGGGATAAAGAGAAGAAGAAAGAGAAGAAGAAGAAAGAGAAGAAAGAGACACGGAGAACCGCTCGATCGTACTTTGAGCTGGGTACAGGTCCTGCTTCAGCGGCTGGGTCTGCGCCTGGCACTCGAGCATCGTCTCCTGAACGGAAATCCCGCTCTAGGCAACCTCGGAGGTTGGCTGAGGCTGTGACGATGGCGTTGGAGGAGGTGAGGAATCGAGGTCGAGCTGGCAGTGGAGCGGGTGTTCCCAGTGTACCTCCTTTGCCTTCGACCACGAACTCTTCATCTGGGGACCTAGGCGTATTGGATATTAGCGTGCAGTCGTTGACAAAGCCTTTACCCACTGCTGATAGTACAAGCTCTGGGTCTACAAGATCATCTTCTGGTGTTGCTTGGGCTCAGGCAGTGGCAATTGGTAGAGCGAGACGGGCAGCTGAGCTAGCGGAGACCAGCAGCACGGGAAGTGCAAGTGGTAGTGCAAGTGGCAGCCATGGATTAGACCCTGATGATACCCCATTCATGTGGTTGTCCACCAGCAAGCCGCCAGTACACAGTGCGCCGTTCATTCCTCAGCCACCACCTCAGCTCTCCCAACATCGTCGAGTCAATTCTTACGGACGACAGGATATCTCGATGCCTGATAATGTCACAGAAGAGGATTCTGAGAAAGGCGGTCTAGCTTGCGGTTTACCTCTACCAAAGCCAGCGATCACGACGACAATCACCTCCACTGTCTCCGTTTCCCGCCCTCCTTCTGGTGCATCCTCGACCTTCTCCTTCGGTATGGGCAGGAACAGCACCAAGAACAAGAAGAAGCGTTCAAGAACCGGCAGCATGCCTCAACCCGCCTCGGGCTCTCTCGACCCCGCATCTGCATACAGTCCTGATGTAGCCCTCTCGATTCATGTTCAAAGAAACGGGTCAGAGAGTAGCTGGGTCAACGTCGACAGTCGCACCGAAGAGAGTGGCGGTGACGGCGGGAGTGAAGCACAGGAGGGCGAGGTGGTGGTGGTCACAACCAAGAGGGTTATGCGGACCATTGATCATGGCGGCGATATATTC
>Ga0247742_10003159_pt1 | contig 10516 bp, 8 predicted proteins | sample UWRJL208509C2_FD_180944 | JGI IMG/M metagenome (GOLD analysis project Ga0247742, IMG submission 180944) | Plant litter microbial communities from Arlington Agricultural Research Station in Wisconsin, United States - UWRJ-L208-509C-2 | ecosystem: Environmental > Terrestrial > Plant litter >... | reverse complement strand
GGGATTGACGTTCAGCCACGTAGTTAATAGACCAAGCTACTTTCAGTGGTCTGCTTGTACGTACTTCTTCCCTCTATTTCCTCGTCGTTGTCACCAACCACACTTTCCTTGCTGTGCTAGATCACGAACATTCTCGGAACCTGCTATCTGCCTTCGAGTCTCTACCGAAGTATATGCACGCCTTCCAACCCTCGCAATTTGCACATTGGCGTACACACAGCCTGGATCCTGCAAACTCGATCGATTTCATCTTATCCAATGTATTAGGCCTCGTGTTGACTCTTGGCTGCTCACAATACGCCAGGATCTGGCCTAGATAGTCAAGTTCAGCCCCCCTTTGTAACCGTCAAATCGTCAGCGGTGTTGACTACCCCACGAAATATAGTTCTTTTCCTACAAATCGTTCGTGTTGTTTATCTATCTCCCGACCGCCTTGAACCTTCCCAGATCTAGACGCACCCTCGAAGCGACCTCCTCTTGTCCTCCGACTCACGGGCAGGACATCCCACGTTACCTATACTCGCGTCCGCAGGCACCCTTTCGATCCACGGAATTTCGATTTCTACTCGGCCTCTGCACTCCAAGACTCTCTCGAACGCCATTCTCTTGGCCCTCACGATGCTCTGGGTGCTGTGTTTCCAAAGGACGTTCGACATCTTACACTCCGAACACCTTCGCCTCACTTAAACGAACAAGGGAAGGATTTTCAGTCGGCCTCAACTATTCGCTGCTGCCCTCCATGAGATGAACTTTGGTTTTGCATTCGACGGGCGCTTATTCTCGGCTTCAAAGCGCCTGGCCGGCCTGACGTCACCGGGTGTGTTGGATGTAACCTTCTTTCGTTTCGTAAATTTGTCATACCTGGCGCGCAGGCATTCCACATTCATTTAAACTTCAGATTCCTGCTCCTACGTCTCACAAGAGCTCGGAATATAAAAGTCGATAGCCACACAGAACGTATCGATTTGTGCCATTTCGGTCGAATCAATGTTCACTGAATATTTCCAAGCCCAAGTTTCGAGGCTGCATTGCGCGGGTTGTTGGTCTCCCTCAGATGTCGATAAACATCTGGCGATACTGTCGCCATCAACGGACTGAACGTTCGTAATAGATTCTGTCATGTCCTGCGACCCACGCGTATATTAGTAAAAGGCCGTGTACACAGGATATTGAGACTTTCTTCCGAGATGGACGAGAAAGGAGGATTATTTTTCACGTTACTCACATGTGTTATTGTCAGGCCCATTCTGGATGACCATGAGCCGTGAATCGACCGGGCAAGGAATGGAGGAGGACCTAAAGAGCGGGCTCGAGGGAGCTGGACCGTTCAGAGGTGATAACTCAGTAGAATTTGTTCATAAGGTCACCAGAACCAGAGGATAATATGGTCGTGTGCTTCATCAGCATCCCGCCGACGCCTGAGGGGTAGGAGGAGTCGGAATTACTTGGACGATGGCATTAGAGCTAAATAAAGCATCGATATCGTATTGGATCGTGGGGGCTTGGAAATCTCAGGTTTTAGAAATCAGTTAAATTTTCAGTTGGAACATACTTGATACATAGTATTTTCAGACAGATCAGATACAAGAAGTCTGATCAACTTGAACGTGCTTTCTGGCTGGCCGATTCAGGGATTTCGAAGTGCATGACCGTGTGAACACAAAAGCCCGGTCCGCCATAGCGCGGCCCACTTTTCGAACCTCCTCACAATGCTCCTCGCGTTTTCCGCCTCATGCTCGACCAATCCAGCCTGTCTAGCCGCCACATGGACACCCATTCATTCAGCCGCCTCTACTATTTCCCACCTCGGACCTCAATAGATCATGCCTCCGATTCCTGTTACTACTTTTCCGCCCCAGTTAGTGGTCTGCCAATTGGTGCACCCGCAATTCACCTCGCCTCTATCGTCATATTGTGCGCATCCCCGCCGTGAGATCAGCTCCCAATCTCGAATCTCCAGTGACTCCGTTATGGTGCCACGCACTATTCTAGAGCACCCGGTTCTCTAGACGCAAACACCGTCCCAACGCGTCGCCACTGACGTAGGCTACTGCCTCCCGCAATGCCCATCGTGGATGCCTATATGCGTTGTGGAAGCCTCAAGCGCGTGTTACTGCGTCAGTCTTGGTTTAAGAGCACTCTTTCTAGTGGAAAGGTGGTGGTTCGTGACGCCGATCACCGTACAGCTACCATCTCTTCAAGAGGTGAGATACACTTCGTCTTTCTCATCGAATCCCAGGCACTGATATTCAAGCCTTCTACTCTAGATCAGCACTTCGCCGCTCACACACATGAGGTCCAGTGATCCTGTGCGCTGGCCTCCCCCAACCGCTCCCGTACATACGCCTCTCGACAATCTTGCGTTGGTTACTAGTCTAATTGGATCGAAACCTCGATGCATATCTGGCCCCGTCGGACCCCCTCGTCGCCCATGTTGGACACAGGACAAAGGATTCACTGGAAACGGGAAAGGACCTTCATAGGAGGAAAGCGGTCAGCGGATATATACTGGTAGTCGAGGCAGCACCACACTTGCTTCGACGACCACAACGTCGGAGTCAGTAGATGCTGGGTGGCCTGACTCCGCTCCTTAACCTTTGTCAATCGTCAACTCGACCTAGACCTTTCACTTCAGGCCGCTCCTGGATAATGCTCAAATGCAAACCAATGCACGACGCACCAGCATGATACAAATATCAAGACTTCTTTCTCTGGTGCCGAAATGGAGGGCCGTCAAATGGTATCTTGGCGTCGTTCACATCTTAGCTGAGCCGACCTTGCTTCAAGATTCTCGACTACAAGGAGGCGATGTTGGTACTAGGCAGGACCAGGTAGGGTATGTCGGAGGTGGCGTCTAAGCGATGGTGGCGGTCTGGGTGCTGCTCATGCGCTGGCTAAAGTTCTTTTCGAGGCTCATGTTACTTTCCAGCTTCCTACCTCAATTCGATTCGAGTTGGGATCTTTCAGCTCCGCTGTCCATCGACCAAACTTCCTCCAGTGCTAAATCGTACGTCCTATTTCCTTCTACTTAACTTTTGCTGTGGCGTGTCGCTAACCGCATATCCTCCTTTCTAGGTCTCATCTCGAATGTTCTCGGAGCATGCAAGCTACCTTCCGAGTCGCCATCGCTCCAATGCACACAAGAGAAGGATGGCTGTTGCAACAATCTACCTCTTTTCCTCGCTCTTCCAATCTCGGGAATGGCAATCACTCGTATACAAGTGTACACCGCATCCTGAAGCCGGGGAACTCTATCAAATCGCTTTACGAACGTCTTGGGGCTCATGTTGACTGCTCACGGTACCTCAAGGTCGGGCCCGATACGCAAGTTGAACCTCTGTTCGGACCAAGCAATATAGTTTTTTTCTACGTCCCCAAGTCGTTCGTATCGTTCATCTCTCCCCTCATAACCCGTAGCTGACAATCTTGAACCTTCTTAGATGACGCCTATATATACACTCCCTGTAACAGCCTCCCCTTGTCCTCCGACTTGTATACCTGCAGAACATACCCTTGTATATATCTGCGTCCGCATACTCCCTCCGCCGTGAAATTGGCCCTTTCAAATGAATAAGATTTGGTTTCTGCAGTATATTAGACTTGGACACCACTGGAAAGTAAGGGCATCAGGCTGCACGATACTCTGGCCTTCGTCATAGGTTATAGGCTGCTACCTTCCTCGTTGCCTACTATTGTCTTCAAGCATACATCTCTGTATTCAAGTACACGACTCGGCTTCCAGACGACCTTCGCCTACCATGTTTTCAAGGTGTCTTCGAATATACGACTCGGATTCCAGGTGACAACGTCCAACTCCATCAAGAATTCAGGGTAAGTATCTTCATTATGGGTAGATTAGGCGGTGAGCCCATCTCCTACTTTCTCTTCCCTGTACATTCGCTAACGACCATATTTCTTCTATTCTAGTCCTTCATTTCCTGCTTCTGCAAAAATACAGTCCCACTTTAGTCGATACTAGCGCTATGCTCATTGGTCTCATCTCCGACTATGCGTCCTAGGCGTCGACTTCGTTCGCATGAACCAACAAGCGGATGTTATCAATGGTTTGGCATTCGATGTCTTCCGTAACGTTGAATTGCACTACTTTTGCTTAGATGCATCGTCACCCTGGAGATAGGTTTTACGAAATTGATACTTGGAGAAGACGAAAGCGGCCAGGAGACTGACGCAGGATGTGTGCCCGGGCTTGCTGGAGGTTTATGGGAGGGGAATGACAAGTTCGCTGTCGAAGTCGATGAACGCTGGATCGTCTGCCTCAGCTAAACATCGACTCGATATGTAGAACTACTTTCAAGTCGCACCTGCGAGTTCCTCAAATGCGTACCTACAACGCAAACATCTATACTTCTCCAGCGTTAAATTGGGGGTCTATAAATTAGTGCCTACCTCCTACCCTTGCAACGTATGGATGGCTTTTGGGCTATTCTGTGTATGACAAGAGGGCGAAAGTGGGTGCTCGTGTCGATATATAAGATAGTAATTATGATGAAAACGTACATATGCAAAATGAGTCTAAGGTATATATGGTATGGAGACTGATCATATGTGAGGAAAGAATTCAGACCACTTCAGTTCGTGAAGGGCTGTAGGAGGTAAATTACGTAGTAGCATAAGAGGTAGGATCAGTAGGATAATCCGTGAGATTATGTATGCTGCTATCAGTGTGAAGACCACGAATATGAACAAGATGCCTAAGATGGAATCCAAGATTGAATACGAGATGGACTTCACGATGGAGTTCCAGATGGTGTTCAAAATGGAATTTGAGATGGTATTCACGATGGTGTTCCAGATGGTGTTTAAAATGGTGTTTGAGATGGCGTTCGCGATAGAGTTCAAGATGGCGTTCAAGATGGAGTTACTGACCCACTCAGCTATTATGCGTAGAAACACAGGAAGTAAGGGTCCACCTATGATCAAAATTGCGGATACCCTCCAAAGCCACTTTTCAGCAGCAGTCGGAAAGGTGAATGACCAGGGTATGAAGTGGATGGCCCCAAAAAGAGCTACCACACCCATCATGGTCCAGAACGAGGGTGGGACCTCGAGGGACCTCTTCTTCTCTTCAGGGGAGTAGAATGTTGGGACTCGAGCAGTGTCGTTGTTGTGGATTCCAACTTGATCCAACATGATCCAGAGAGGACCGAAGATGACTTTTATTGGCGCCCAGAGAAAGGTGTGGAGGATGGTGAGGACGAGACCATGTTCATTGCACCTGCCTGCAAATGAGCATCTGAATGATGCAAGGAAACCATCTTGTTTTGTGGCCACGAAATTTTTTGTGTCACGTTGCTGACGCGCCTTAGACACCTCCGGGTTTGACGACTCTGCTGACTTGAGGTAGACTGGTACAGCGCATCGGACATCGGATGGCTTATCCCACCAAAGCCAGTACGTGACACCATTCAGCACCGCAAAAGCGAGGGTGACAATCTCAAGCTCGGTGACAGCAAGCTTGGCAGCAAACCGACTAATGCACTGGACGATGAACCATGTCGTCTGCATCAGCACTATGCCCTTGGAAAAGATATCTGCCTTGCTTCGATCTTGTATTTCCTTCTTCGTGATGGTCGGCCACTCTATTTCCCCTGCCTTATACAGTTGTTCGAGTGTGCGTTCATCCAAAACACGGAGGAACGATTTATCGGCGTCGTGAAGGGCGAATCCACCCATCATGGCAAAGAATGCGTGTGTCCTTGTCCATTCTCTGTCTGTTAAAATCAGTCAGTCGCAAACCTAATAAGCAGTTGTAACTTGCATGCCTTCAGGTCGGTGTTTAACTGCAATTTCCTTCGCACTAAAGTGCTGGTGTGCTGCCCAAAAGATGACCAACTCTGGAGCAAGAAGCATATATCCCATCGTCGCCAACCTCCTTCCGAGAATCAATGCTTCACTATCTGTTGCTCGCGGAACATTGGGATGTACTGCAACCCAACTGCAGGCGAAGAGAGTTACGAGACAGCTCCAGACGATGCTCCATACTGTTCGATCGTCAAAGTACTGGTCGCCGAGTCGCGGGAATAGAGTGTCGCTCTGATATTCAAGCTCGAGCGGGATGGTCAGGGCTTGAGTGGCGTTGTGGGCAAAGTAAGCGACCAGTAAAAGTAGGAGCATAGTGGTGGGTGGTTTCTGAGATCGGTGAAGGTGTCTGCTCACTGTCTACTTAGTTTATCAACTTGCCATGAGTTCACAGCGAGGACGAGGCGGTGTCACAGCACACGTTTGACAGCTGGCATTGGGAGTTCATTGAAACCTCTGTACGGTCTGTTCAAACCCATTAATAGATCTGGAACATGTGGGAGTCTGGTAGTCTTGCACATGCATACCGCTGTGCGACAGGCGCCTAATCTCGGCAGAATTACAGCGCCCAGTCGACGTCATACAATGTTTGAGGGCGATCACTGTGGGAACATTTCGGTCACGAGATTCCTCCAGCTCAGCTTCGTCCGACTGCGACGTTTCAAAGTACTCAGTCCTCGCGTTTTCTGTCTTTGCTTGGCCAATCCAGCTCTCAACCCGCCTGTGGTCAGTATTTTTGTCCCCCACAACGATGAAGCCTCGAGGTACCGCCCCGGTGCCTGCCCTCCAACTGCCGCAGCCCATCTCGTGTGTACACAAGGCGCCTCAATCAAGGCGCCTCAATCACCGGCGGACCTCGAGCAGCGACTCTCCTGCCGCAACCACACTCGTCTCAGAATCAACCACCATTTCTTCCTATGCGCTCGGGCCCACGCGACATCTCAACATGTCCCACATCTCTAGCACGTCACCTATACCCCTGCCTCCTGTTGGGATCGTCCCCATCCCCAGTGCCTTCATGCAAGTTCTCTTCATGCGCGCCTCGAACCTCTTTCCAGGGCCCTGTTTCCTGGCCATGGTGGGGTGGTGCTTCGCGATCCTGACCATCGTGCATCTGGTATCCAATCTCTCCAGGAGGTAAGATGCCTCTCGTCTTTATCATCGAATCTCTAGCTCTGACTGACCAAACCTTCTGCTCTAAATCAGCACTATCCAGCTCCTCCGCAAACACACACAGAACCCCACCGATTTTGTAACCCATGCTGTTGTAATCGTGGGCATCAACTACGCCCGAATCTACGAGTCTTACTCATTGGTCACAAGGCCGATACGATCGAAACGTCAATGCACCCTCTGGCACCGTCAGACCTCTTCATTGTCCACTCGAGGAACATTGTCCACTCGGATACGCCGGAAGCTGGAGCTTGAACGGGATGCTTATACAATGGCAGCGGTCAGGAGACGGATAGCTGAGGTCTCGCTGCTGGCATCGTCGAGGGTGGTGGACGTCAACCGAGTCCCAACAATAAGCTTGACGTCGGTAGCAGGAGATGAAGGCTGGTGTGCGCTCAACCTCCGTCAATCGTCGACGCTGCAAGGCCTCCACCCAGGCTGCAGCTACAAAGTCCTCAAATACAAACCCGTCCAGTGTTCATGACGCACAACACATTATACGAACGTCCAGGCCTCTCCAGTGCCAGAATATGAGACCCTTAAATGGCGCAGTCGCGTCATCTGCGTCTTAGTGCTTCAACCACGATGGCACTTCGTTCCATGTTGGTCTCGCTTCGGGGTTCTCGACTACGAGAGGCGATGTTGGTACTGGGCAGGACGGAGTTGGGTCATGTCAGAGGCAGAGTCTGTGCTATCTGGGTGTTGCAGATGTTCTCCTAACCAAAGTGGCTTCGGGGGTCGTGGTTATATACCAAGTTCCTGCCTCGATTCAATTCAAGATCAATGTCTAGACGTGCTGAGTATCAACCAAGCTATTTCCGCGGTCTATTGTAGGTTCCTTTTCACTCACTTTTTTTGCCTTTGCGTATCACTAACTATACACTTTCCTTGTCAGGTCAGGTCATGATCACTGGATCCTAATGTTCTCGAAGCATGCTAGAAGTTGCTGCCGATTTCAATGCATTCCGAACGTGTGGATGGCTCAATATAGACCATGCCTCCGAATCACCTTTCTTCCCCAGTTAGCGGTCTGGCCTATCCTTCGACTGGTGTACGCGCAATCCATCCCGCTTCTGTCATCATGTTGCATGCATTCCCTGCGTGAAATCAAGACCTTCTCGGTGACTCCGTTTTCGTCTCAAGCACTGTTTTAGCCTTGGCTCTCTGGACCTTCCAACCGCGACACCGTCCCCATATCTCGCCATTGGCATGTGCTACTGCCTCCCATCATGCCCTTCGTGCGCACCTACATGCGTTGGGGAATCAAGTTGTTCTCACGCGCATGCAGTCCTTGTTCAAGAGCCCAAATTTCTAGAGGAGAGATAGCCGTTTGTGATGTCCAATTACTATATATCCTGTATCCAACATTTTCTGGAGGTGAGTTGCATCTCGTCTTTCTTGTCGAATTTTGAAGCGCTGACAATCCAACCTCTGCTCTAGATGAGCACATCACGGCCCCGCACACGCGCACAGGCTCTAGTGTTCTGCACGTCACGCTTTTTGACATCGCGGGCAGCGACCACGTCTGCATATACGAATCCTACCGTATGCAAATCCCAGACCGATAATAGATGCTATATACGAGTCGATCACCAGGTCGATGCGATCGAAACATCAATCCACCCTCTGGCCCCGCCAGCCATCTTCATCGTCCACTCGTGGAACATTCGACGTAAGGACGAGCGATTCACAAGAAATTGGAGCGCAAAAGGATACTTCATGCAGGGAAGCGGTCAGGAGGCCGATAGGTGAGGCTTCATTTTGGTACTGTTCAGGGTGGACGTGAACTGAGGCCCGACAACACGCGGTAGATGGAGGATGATGTACTACTCAACCTCGGTCAATCGTCGACTCATTATACGAACATTTAGACCTCTCCAGTGCCGAACCGAAGGGCTGTCCAGTGGTATTCTTGGCGTCGTTTGCGGCTTATACGCTCGTCTTGTGAGCGCTGGCCTCGCTTCAAGATTCTCGACTACAGGAAGCACTGTTGGTACTGGGGAGGATGCTATCTGAAGTTGTTTCGAGGGTTATAGCGCCTCCAAATCCCAATCTCGATTCGGTTCAAGATCGATGCTCAGCCGCGCAGATCCAGCTATCTCAGCGGTCCATTGTACGTTCCTTTACCCTCCACTTTTTCGACGTTGCGTATTGCTAACCACATAATTTTCTTTCCAGACACAGCTTGGACATGGTACTACACGTTGATCTGGCCTTACTTACAGCTTGACGACTATGGAGTGGGTTTGACACAGCAAGTGTCTCCCGGGTCCATGATACGCAAACTACACTGAATATTAAAATTTCATCATCCAGCGATGACTGGCCGATATAAATACTCTTCAAGATGACGTGGGTCGTCTCGCCAAAATTGCATGTATCGAAGCTCGGTCTATTCGCCAGAAACTACGTCAGTGTAGGAAATAATACCGCCTCCAGGTGTTCTAGCAAGCTTGAACCACGGCGAGGTATTGTTGATCCTATTCATCGACAGAACATTCTCTGAAAACATGGCGTCTGGGGGTTATTAGCTATTGAAATATTTTGTTGTGATCTGAATCAGTCATTTCAAGGTCGCGTATGAGGCAATGGGTATGCATCACTACTGAAGGTCCAATATGGGCAATTGACCAGCTGGAATGCGCAGAGCACTCACTGATAAATGTCCGTTTTTCTCTGGAGACGAACACCTCGCCTTAAAGAGGGTTGGAGGCTACAGTTTCGACATTCGGTCATTGTCTTATTGGCACGTTAATGAGGAGAGACCCTGAGTTAGGGGTTTGTTGATGACCGTGTGAATGTAGTCACAGCACGGCCCGTAACCTCAGTTCCAACTTCGTTTGCCTTGTCCTCGAGCTGGTAGCATCTCTTTTGGTCCTCACTAGGCCGTATTACAAGCACATCTCGCGTTTTTGACCCTCCGTGGCCTCGCTCGATCTATCCAGCTCCAAGGGCATCAAAAGTTCCTCAATAAACTTTGACCAAGATTTTCGCACCTATGCAGTCTCAAGGGAATCTTCATAGCCCTTTCGCCGGTCCACCTTTCCTATGGCCATGCCACTACTGTCCCACTTCGTACCTCAAGGCTTCAATATAAACCATGCCTCCAGTTAGCGGTCTGGCCCATCTCCCGACTGGTGTGCGCGCAAATCATCCCAACTCTGGCATTATGTTGTACCCATCCCCCGCGTGGAATCAAGACCTCCTTCGGTGACTCCGTTTTCGTTTCGAGTACTCTATCCCTAGGCTTCAAACTGCGACACCGTCCCCACATGTCGCCATTCGCATGTGCCTCCCATAATGCCTCGTCGTGTGCTGCGGAAGCAAGTCGTCCTCACGCGCTACTGCGTCAATCAACATCCAAGATCCCAACTTCATTGGAACGGTTGCAGTTCGTGATATATAGTCCTCGTGTAACGGGTATCCAATTCTTTCAAAAGGTAAGCTACATTCCCCGTTCTCTAATCCCAAGTTCTAACAATTCAGATCTCTGCTCTAAGTCAGCACTTCGTGGCTCCGCGAA
>Ga0247742_10003158_pt1 | contig 10518 bp, 12 predicted proteins | sample UWRJL208509C2_FD_180944 | JGI IMG/M metagenome (GOLD analysis project Ga0247742, IMG submission 180944) | Plant litter microbial communities from Arlington Agricultural Research Station in Wisconsin, United States - UWRJ-L208-509C-2 | ecosystem: Environmental > Terrestrial > Plant litter >... | reverse complement strand
ATCTTGCTTCTTCGCGTCAAAGTGTATCCAGCCCTGTTAGTGCCACTAGGTCGCTTTCTTCACGCTACGATGCGCTCGACCACGTCTGTCTGCGCGTCTGCGCTTCTTGTCTCCCTTTCTACAGTCGGTCTCGTCTCTGCTCAGACTTACCAGCGACTCGGCGCGTGTCCTACGCTTGGATGCGTGTTTCCTCCTGACCAGACGGACTTCCTCGCTGGGCAGCTCTTCGACATCCGTTTAGAGGTCCACGCGCCCGTCAATGGTAGCGAAGCGTCGAATGGTGGTGTTCCCGATGAGAAATTCGCGTTGTGCATCCAGAATGGGAAGGGGGCCTGCCAGGATGTGACAAAGTTCTTCAAGGTGCAAGAGGCACCGGTCGAAAAGTGGTCTTTTACGTACGTGACGCTAGACTCTTCATTGTCCTTCCATTGATAGTTGCCAATAGGTACTACGAGGACCTCTTTGCAAAGGATGCAGGAACTTCAGTCGCCGTCAATGTTGCTGCCAAAGCCTACCGTGCAGTGAGTTGCGTACAATATCTCGACCTACATCATCTTAAATTTGCTTTCTTTCAGCTTTCTCTCAAAACAGTACGATGTGATGCCATTGACGCGTTCCCACCTCTATACTCACCGAATGTTATTTTCAGCCCGGTACTTATACAGCCCAATTGACCTACAATGGAGGTAGCAAGACCGTCGCGACTTGGGTTGTTCGCCAACCTGCCACCAAGCGCAAGGCAAAGAATGTCCTCTTCTTTATCGGAGATGGTACGCCTTCGCTTTTTTGCCTTCTCATCGGTATTTTAATACTAAATGCTGGAATCCACTTCATCAGGCATGACCCAGCCCATGATCACGGCCGCACGTCTGATCGCGCACAAGTCTATCAACGGAAAGTATCAGACTCTGATGCAGATGGACCAGATGGAAGCTCTTGGACAGTACGTCTCGTCTTCTTGTTCAGTATACGTATTATAGTTCTAAATTAACTTTAGCCAAATGACCCACTCTATTGACTCTTTTATCACTGATTCCGCCAACTCTGCCACTGCCCTATACACTGGCAAGAAGTCAAGTGTCAACGCTTTGAATGTCTGGGCTGATAGTGTACGTTCCGTTCCACCCATCGCCTTGATTTTGTCTCAACTCAAAGCTGGCTTTGTAGTCCAAGAACTCTCTCGATGATCCTAAGGTCGAGACCATCGCCGAGCTCTTCCGGAGGCGCATCGGTGGTGCACTGGGTATCGTTTCCACTGCCTACATCGCCGATGCTACTCCCGCCGCTCTGTGTGCACATACTCGCGACCGTAAGCGTCCACGACACAATACTTCCTTATAATTGAAAGTGCTGATCTGTGACTGCTTTCGTTCATCTGCTCTTTAGGTGGCCAATCCGTTACAGTCGTCACCGAGTACCTAAACAGCGCTGAATTCGTCAACTCGACTATTCCTTGGCCCACGAGCTGCCAGCAGCCAGATGTTATCTTCGGGTGGATATCCTTTTTTACTCCTCTTTTAGGAATATCGCTCACGGGTTCTCTCTGATTTAATCAGTGGTGGTGCTGAAAACTTTATTGCTGGACCGAAATCGCCCAATGGGACTGATTACTACAAGGCTTTCCAAGCGAAGGGCTATAATGTTGTCAACACAAGAACACAGCTATTGGCTGCTGGAAATAAGGATAGGACTCTTGGTATATTCTCCAGTACGTGTCATCATCCTATGATATATTTTGCGAGGGAGAGCTAATTTTTCTTAATTTCCAGTCGACAATATGTGAGTCGGCCGAGGCGCCTCATTAGACGTGCCAGTGCTAACCCGCGTACACGTTTAGGGCGAAATGGCTCGACCGTAACGTGTGTTATCCTCTATAGCCAACTCTCGCTTTCTTACCAGTCCCCTTTGACTCAGGTCCTCAAAGAAAACCTCAAGGGCCAGAAGGACAGTCCGACTGGAGATGGTACCGATGCCCTCGACCAGCCTGGATTAAAGGACATGACACTCAAAGCTATTGATATCCTCCAGGCCAGGACCAAGAAGAACGAGGGCTGGTTTATGATGTCAGAGGCTGCTAGTATCGACAAGATGATGCATGCTTTGGATTACGATCGTGCACTTGCAGAGCTTTTAGAGTTGGATGACACGATTCGGGCGTCGATTGAGCGTATGTGATTTGTTGGAAGGAACTCAAGTTTTAACAGGGTTTAATTTGGTTCTTTAGACCTCAAGAAGATCGGAGAGTATGATAATACGCTAATTGTGGTCACCGCTGATCATGGCCATGGATTTGATGTCTTTGGTGGTGCTGATACCAAATATCTTGCTGCTCAGTCGGGTGATAGGAAGAAAAGGAAGGCAGGTATGTTGATGTGCGGACTCTGTGCTCACAGTCCACTAACCATACTCCAGTCGGTGTCTATGCCAACTCTGGGCTGAGTGGCTACACTGTTGCTGAAGGATCCCTGCCTAACAACAACACCATCATCTTTGGTACTGAAGGACCCAACTTCCCCGTACAGTGGAACCCGCGGTATGCTTACGCTGCTGGTATGGGTGCAAACCCTGATAGAAGGGAGAGCTATGCGCTCAATACGGGTGGAATTCGTTCCCCTGCTACCTCTGGATCGGATGGGTATGGAGTTAACCCAAGTGATAATCCTGATGGGTTCATTGCTAGTGAGTGTCATGGGTTTTCTTTGGCTATAAGATACTGATATTGGTGGCTAGCTGGTACCCTTCCTGTTGACCAGGGCCAAGGCGTTCACTCTTTACAAGGTGAGTTTTCGACTCTTGAATAATAATAAAAGCCGAAGCTGAGGAAATTTCATCAGATGTGTCTGTGTATGCCAATGGTCCAGGAGCTGAAGCCTTCCGTGGTGTTTGTACGTCATCTTAAACACTCTTTTCTGACCTTCTGCTCATATCAATCAACAGACAACAGCGTCGATATCTTCTTCAAAATCGCCGACGCTCTTGCCCTTGGCAGTACTCGATGAAATCACACATAATGTAGTACATAGTCGCAGGGACTTCCCTGTTAAATTCTAGTATACCTATTGACGAACATGGCGCGGACAATGTGGGAGAAATCAACAAAGACGCGTTGGACAATGCGCGTGGCACCAAGAATGGGAACAATGCACGTGTTGAGGAAGAAGCCAAACACCGCCACACATTGGAACGCGCTTTGATCCAGTTTTGGCACGTTTTTGGAAGAGTGCTCATTCACCTCGAGGCTTTGTTTTCTAATCACCACCACCACCAACTCCTGCAATCCTGCTGACAATCGCGTGCCGACAGTTTTGTGTTTCGAATCTGTTACATGTCATTTTCGGGCACACCCTTAGGTCAAGGCAGACGTCTCGATCATAGCTCTTTTCTCGGCAAACCAACATCCAACGGCAGCTTGCCTCCTTCCTCCTACGCCTACGGGTCTGTATCTTTGGCATTCTACTATCGTTATCGTCGCTAATGCAATCCCCTAGTGCACCAGCGCTTGGCTCTAGATCACCACCAAAACCCTCATCTCCATCGAGAACGCGAGACGACGACGACGAAAACGACCCCGCATTGTTGCGCTTTGCCCGTCTGAAGCAACGAGAAGCAGTACAAGACCATCGGCCAGGCGCACCAAAAGTCATAACATCACCACCCAAACCAGAGAAGTGGAGCGTAAAGGACACCTCTGTCAACATCGCAACTGCATTCACTCAAGCCGCCAACAGCGACATGAGCACCACCTACAACCAGAACAATTCATGGGCATCCACCTCACGGAGCTCAATACCTATACCCCGAAGCACTTCCGTCGAATATGAAGCCAGCGCACCGCAAACGGTCAATCGAAGACTTGCGCCTCCTCCAGACAAGCTAGGACGAGGCACCAATCCCGCACGGAAGCCACCCTCAAAGTCAACGTCATTGCGACACGTCCCTGACTCGGAAGGAGAAGAGGAGCGTCCCAGTGCCAATGGCCGAGGGAAGAGTCCCTTCGAGCACGGGTTGACCTTCGCTAAACAAGCGTTGGGTGCTGCAGCGTACTATGTCCGCCAGCGTTCACGCGAACCTGAAGATCCCTCAATAGAGCAGCCATCTCTAAATGGCAACCATCCCACGAACGGCAACGATTCAAGTTACGATTATGCAGCTGAGGAGCAGGCCTTCCAAGCGCAGAAACGGAACGCTGCCGCCATCCATAAACGCAATCGAATGTCAGTGGATAACAAGGCGTACAAACCCACCCAGTCGGATGACGAGGAGTCTGAGTACTCGGACGATGGGAAGCCGAGACGAAGACGGAAGTTGAAGAAAGGTCCAGCCGGTGGCCCCTTATCGACTCTCCCTGTGGTCACCGCTGATAAACGGAAGAAGAAGAAAGGCCGTGGTTCCAAAGGGGGCCTACCTGGTGCAGACGAAGAAGAGGAAAGTGGAAGTGAAGATAACACGCAAACAGATATTGTGAGTTTGAATGATCCTTCGTTGAAATTTGATTCTGAATGGAATTAGCAATCGCAAATGCGAGCCTCCGTACCCCGATCGAATCAATCCTATTCCCGCACTCTGCCTCCCCGACAGTCCCAGGAGCCTTCCTACACTGACATGGACGATTCCATGCAGTCTGCCGACCAAGGTCTACATTCCATACCCGAAGTCGAGGAGGAACTCCTCACCCTCGAGCCCGTCACCCGACAAGCATCTCAACGGCCGCGTTCTTCCTCACGAGCGCGATCACGGACGCCAGCTCCTCAGCAACAACACTCCCCGTTTTCAATAGGAGGTCTATTAGGCAAGATTGTTCACGTCGTCATCCGTCTGGGTCTATGGATATTCTCAGGCGTGCTGTCTCTCCTCAGCATGTTTACTTTCCTGTTTGGACAGGTGTTTGGCACAACATTCGATATGCTCCTTCGACGGCCGGCCGGTTGGGCACGGAGTGCAGGCTCCCTTTTCAAGTATATCATCCCCGCACTGGTGCTCGTCGTTGCGTGGTATACGTTACAAAACGCGTCCTTGGGCCAGTATCTCCCCAGTATTTCGTTCCCTGGGTCCAAGTCGCCTGGTTATGGTTATCAACACCCGGATGTACCACCTGCCGATATCGCGGAGCTCGCTGAACGATTATTGAAAATCGAAAATGCGATTTCTGCTTTGTCCCAGGACACAAAACAGACGAAGGCAAAGTCGGAGGATGGCGTCAGAGGTTATTCAGATCTCCTTTCCCGCTTGGGCTCCCTCGAAGGTCGACTCACGACAGAGACCAAGAAGGTGCAGGATTCTGAGGCGCGGGCTCGAGATGCGGTCAGCCGGTCCATTGACACTGTCAAGTCTGAAGTGGAGATATTGCAGTCACAGTTGATCGCACAGCAGAAGCAGCAGCAACAAAACAAAGTCCACAGGCCGACTGGAGATATTTCAGACGAGGAAGCGAGAGCAAGATTGAAGTCACTAGAGGAGCGCGTTGGAGGCGTGGAAGGCGGCGTCAAGGAGGCACTTGAACTAGGCAAGAAGGCAGTGACTGCTCCTGCCGCCCCTGCCGCTGGTTCTGGTTCTGCATGGTGGAACAAGCTCGCGAGCGGCGTTGGATCAAAGACTGGCCTCCAAATCAAAACCCATGATGGACAAGACGTCAGTGGGCTCATCTCGCACCTTGTTGATACAGCAGTATCGGTCGCATTCTACAAAGATGGTGTAGGCAAACCGGACTTTGCGCTCCACTCTGGTGGTGCCAGGGTTGTTCCACACCTTACCTCGTCAACCCTCGAAATTCATCCCCAAGAGTTCACTTCGGTTGCTCTTGGTTTATTCACACTTGGCACTATGGGTGGTGGCCCACAGGTTGGCCGTCCACCCGTTACCGCATTACATCAGGAAGAGCACAGTGGGTACTGCTGGCCATTCAAGGGACAAGACGGACAACTGGGTGTTGCGTTGGCACACCCAACGCTCGTGGAGGAGGTTACCATCGACCATATACCCAAGGAGATGGCGTTCGATATCAGGAGTGCACCGAGGCAGATGGAGGTATGGGGCCTGGTGGAAGGCAAGGACAACGTCGAGAAGCTCAAGGCTTGGAGAGCAGAGCGAGCTGCAAGGAAAGAGGCGGGTGAAGATCTGGGAACGTACGATGACGACGTTGTCTACCCAAAGACACTGCCTAAGCAACCTGAGTACATCCGACTAACCAACTTCTCATACGACATCCATGCATCGCACAACGTACAAACCTTTGCTGTTGATCCGGAGATCAAGAAGCTCGGTATCGACTTCGGGATCGTGGCGCTGAGAGTGCTGAATAACTGGGGCCATACCTTCACATGCATCTATAGGTTCAGGGTGCACGGGCAGCGGATGGGCGGTGTGCCAGAGCCATGGTCAGAACCACAAGAGGCTGAGGGGTTGGCTTCATCATGACAATGGTAGTGGACTGTTACGGTGAATACTCACGACTTTAATGACATAAACACTTTCCTTATTTACTTACTGCGATACAATACCTTCCTTATTTTCTTATCTGCCTCTGGCCTTGTCACTTTTTATTGCTTATCTTTCCATTATGCACTTCCATTTACTTCTCTGTACGAGTAACTCGGGCTGCATTCTTTGTCTCGTTACCTCTATATACGCTCCTTCTCTCTCTCCTCCTAAGGAACAATTGGTGTTGTTGCGTTAGAACCATAATCCCCACTTTCATCATCACACTGCTGTCTATCGCTCACCCACAACCCTCTTTCCCAACTTTAGTCTCAAATAATAAACAAGCCTCTCAGAAAGAATGCAGACAACGTCTAATTGCTACCTGAGGCGTGTGCCACAGTACGAGATTGAATTCCATCCTAACTTAGTGGCGTTTATGGTAACTATTTCCGTATACGGTCGAGTGATTTTCCGGGTACCTTTCGTTGAAGTTCGAAGCATCTGGCTAGCCTTCATGATCACTCAGTCTCCAATTTACATAAAGATCATTTCATTTGAGTCCATTACTTCCTGGTCCTTCCGTGTTATCGAACTGAGCATGTACTAGTATTCATTGCCGTTACGCCTTCCTGAGCACTTTAGATATCTGCAAACGAGTCGGTTGCCTGTGGGGAGTTTACGCATTCATGACTCTCCTCGACATTGATTCAAAGATAGACGTACCTCAACAAGGAGCTTCGCAATCCCACTCTCGCGGGACGAATGCCCAGCATCGGGTACGATATTGAGAGTAATCTCAGGGAAGGCCTTCTTCAGTGCATAAGCCGTCGTCGCCTGTGGGTTTTGGAATGAGTAATTGCATGCAAGGCGCGGAGAACATGATAGGGCCATTTCTAGAGTGAACATACCGGACAAACGACATCATATCTCCCCTGAACGACAATTGTAGGAATGTGACGTCTGCGAAAGGTACACCAAAACATCGACACGAATCAGCAAGATACGTGAAGTACCCAGATTATGTATGAGAAAACACACATTTTGTCAATCTCTTGAGATTCCAATAGCTGCCCTTCCCTCATGAATCCCTAAATATCAAAGCGCGTCAACAAGTGTCCACACGAGGTGCATTTCATGCCTACCTCATTCACGAAATAATGATTCTCAATACGAGCGAAAGCACTTGGGTTTTGTAAGATTATAAATACAGGTGGACGTTGGATAATGAGAGACGCTGACTTTGCGAATTTGTCGTCATCTGCGTGTGCTATGTGCGCTGGGTCGACGTAGAGCTTTGACGTCCACATTCTATGGCAGTTCAGGTCAGTAACGCTGTAAAAATTTGAGGATATAAAATAGGTAGTGAAATCACGCACTCCCACTTCGCCCATGCTTTCGCAGCTTTGAGCCGGGTTTCTTCATCGGCTGAGTTAAGTTGGGCGTGGTAAGCGAGAATCATGTCTTTCCGCTCTGTTTCGGGAATCGGGGCTAAATATTCGTCCCTACGATTCATATAACTTGAGTAGAATTCTGGCTTCCAAGGGCTCCTGCAATCTCACCATGCCTCTGGGAAAAGATGCGACGCCCCGTCTTGATAGAAGAATTTAAGTTCGCTTGCGTCATTGGGTATTAGCAACCGATTATGCGTTGAGATTGAAGATTGTGTCAAACCTCTTGCGAAGCGTGAATATCCCTCTAGGAGATGAACCGCTTTAACGACCAAAATCAGAAATCAAGTTTGCATGTACACGCACCTGAGGACCAGACTCTTCACCCGATCCGGGTGAGTCTACATCACATAAATATCAACGGAGCTGGCCGCTATATCTACCGCGGACGTTACCTGAGCATAGGCCAGAGACAAGGTCGATCCCTACAATAACGATCACTAACAGTTTTTAGTAATGCAGAGAATAAATCTACCCAAGACCCTCCAAAGACATGCCATTTCTCGATCTTCAAGAGCGTTCTGAGCTTCTCAATGTCCTTCACAAGATCCCAGGTCGTATTTTCCTCTACGCAAGCGGTTCTAAACCCAAAATAAGCTGAGGAAGTTCTAGGGGTGATAGAGCACGTACGGGGTTGACTTTCCCGCTCCCCGCTGGTCGAAAAGCACAATCTATGCAATGTTGGTGATTAACGAGGTCGAATAAGCGCCTGAAAGGGATGCATGCCTTGTATTTTTCTGGGTTAAAGAAACCTCGGTCCGTCCTATCTGTCCCACCCCCAGGTCCGCCTACAAATATCTGAGGCATGAAGATTCGGCACCAGGGTCAGACATCGGTCGCGGACGCACCGTGAAGAAAGACAACTGTAAAGTCTTCGTAAACAATCGGGCTTTAAGGAAACCATTCACCTGCCCACCTGGATTGCCATCCTTCTTCCCTGAAACCTCGTAACTTATGGAATATCTGATTAGATCTTCCGGCGTTTGGTTTCTGGGTTGTTGGTGCTCACTACAACTCGTGAACATCGGAGACCTTGAGCTTCCCAATCTCAAATGGTTCAGTTGCGGGATACATTGAGCTGAGAAACCTAAAAGATAGCGATGGGATGTGTCGTGGACTTTGTCGGACGAGTGATAGAGAACTGACTGTGCGCATGCTATATATGGAATCTGTAGAATCCGCACCGAGCAATCCCGAAAGCGCGATGTTGTTTATTGAACCCGTAGCCAAACATTGATCGCCATATTGGGCAGGAGCATGTTCAACTTGGATTCAATCCTGTAGTCCCCTCTTCCCCCACGTCTTGATGCTTGGTTGTACGCGTTTTTGGTAGAATTTTGTCTCAGACGGTCAGTTCTTGCAGATATTCCTATTTCTCTGACTGATGTCTTTGTCAGGCGCCATGGTATCATATGCAAACACCTCAAGCCATGTTTCGGACTCATCAGAGCCTCAAAGTACACTGGTTCACTCACGAAATCTGTCAACAATATCCAGTGCGACTCTGCACACAAGCACAACTCTTCATTCGCAACCATATGAGCCCTTGTTGCGGCCAATAACCCCAGGGTCTGGGCACTATGATGTCGTCTCTCGTCAATCAAGACCGTCGGAGAGAATACTTTCACTGCCCCGGTGGTCCCGGTCGCAAAGTAATGTTATGTCCAGGCACTCTCCGATTCTAGACGAGAAAAAGGAATATGTTACGGAGAGGAAATCACGGACGCCAGGGCAAATGTTAAGATGGAGTAAGAAGGCTCTCGAGACAATCATGGGTAAGTATGACGTGCCATTCGACATAAATAATACTAAACGCGTGCTCGACAGCCATCTGGTCAATATATAGCACCATCAGATATTTGCTCGCGTTCACCATCTATGACGGCCAAACAGGACAGCTGGTATCTGTCTTGCTCGGAATCTGCACAGGACTCTCCTTTGCCTTTTCTGTCTGCTCTACCATTCTAAACATGACGCAAACAATTCTCCTCATGAATGGACTCTCCGTCCAAGCCTTGATTACTCTTCGTTCCCTCCTCCGATATCTTTCATCTCTGTGTTTCCTCGCCCCAAGCATCGTGAACTTGGTCCTCAGCATTGTTTGGAAGAAGACCAAGGACACGGAACTTCAAGCCTGGCATCGATGTAGACTCGACGTGGATCTTATTTGGTCCATACCGTATAGTCTTTGCAACCATAAAACGCGTTCATGGGGTCTGTGGATGACGGTATTCGTAATCCGCATTTTCCTGAGTTTAATTATTATTGTGAGTGTCAAATTAAACCGCGTAGTCCCGTTACTAAAGGTTGCATAGATTTCGTTCCATTTCATCGCGTCTTCCTCCCATTTTGCCCCACCTCGCAAATTCTCTAAATCCCACTACATTAAAGGCAAAAAATCTCATGTCCGCCTAGAGTCTGAACAAACGGACGCAAGGCATAACGACTCCCAAGAATCGGTAGTAATGCCGCAACTCAATCGCGACGACCCTATTGGCCAACAACAAATGTCTGACTCCTCAGGTCTGTCAAACAAGTCGTCACCCAGAAATCGCCTACGGACGGCGCGCTCTCAGTTATCTGCCAAATCTGGAGCCGCGCCTAGCTATGATGACACGAACTTCCTGCCAATGGGAAGCCATTCTCATGATGT
>Ga0247742_10003155_pt1 | contig 10522 bp, 11 predicted proteins | sample UWRJL208509C2_FD_180944 | JGI IMG/M metagenome (GOLD analysis project Ga0247742, IMG submission 180944) | Plant litter microbial communities from Arlington Agricultural Research Station in Wisconsin, United States - UWRJ-L208-509C-2 | ecosystem: Environmental > Terrestrial > Plant litter >... | reverse complement strand
CATCCTGACATGCCAATATGGTTGAATAACCTTGGAAATTCACTTCAGAGTCGCTTTGAACTTATAGGCGATCTCTCTGATCTCTCGGAAGCCATCTCGAACCAACAGCGGGCAATCCAACTCACCCCCGATAACCACCCCCGCAGGCCGACACAGTTGAACAACCTTGGAAACTCATTCCATAGTCGCTTTGAGTGTACAGGCAATCTCTCTGACCTCAACGAGGCTATTTCAATCCAACAGCGAGCAGTACAACTCACCCCCAGTGGCCACCTTGATATGCCAGGACGGCTGAATAACCTCGGGATTTCATGTCAGAGCCTCTTTGAATGTACAGGCAATTTCTCTGACCTCTTGGACGCCATCGCAAATCAACAGCGGGCAGTTCAACTCACCCCCGATGGCCACCCCGACATGCCACTGTATTTGAATAGCCTTGGCAATTCATTTCGTAATCATTTTGAACGTACAGGCGATCTCTCTGACATTAACGAGGCTATTTCAATCCAACAGCGGGCAGTCCAACTCACCCCCAGTGGCCACCTCGACATGCCAGGACGGCTGAATAATCTTGGGATTTCATTTCAGAGCCGCTTTGAGCGCACAGGCAATCTCTCTGACCTCTTGGAAGCCATCTCAAACCAACAGCGGGCAGTTCAACTCACCGCCGATGACCATCCTGATATGCCAATATGGCTGAACAACCTTGGAAATTCGTTTAAGATTCGCTTTAAGCGTACAGGCGCGCTCTCCGACATCTCGGAAGCCATCTCTATTCAGCAGCGGGCAGTCCGACTCACCCCCGATGGCGACCCTAACATGTCGATGCGATTGAATAACCTTGGAATTTCATTTCACGCTCGCTTTGAACGTACAGGCGATGTCTCTAACATCTCAGAAGCCATCTCATACAAGCAACGATCAATTCAACTCACTCCTGATGGCCATCCTGGCGCTCCAGCACGGTTGAATAACCTGGGATTGTCATTTCAGACTCGCTTTGAACGTACAGGTGATGTCTCTGACATCTCGGAAGCCATCTCTATCCAGCAGCGGGCCGTCCAACTCACCCCCGACGACCACCCTGATATAACAATATGGTTGAATAACCTTGGAAATTCATTTCACCGTCGCTTTGAACGTACAGGTGAGGTCTCTGACCTCTTGGAAGCCATCTCAAACCAGCAACGGGCCATTCAACTCACCCCAGATGACCACCCTCACATGCCGATGGAGTTGAATAACCTTGGAATTTCTTTTCACAGTCGCTTTAGGCGTACGGGCGATGTCTCTGACCTCTCGGAAGCCATCTCACACCAGCAGCGGGCAGTCCAACTCACCCTTGATGGCCACCCTGATATGCCGGTTCGGTTGAATGACCTCGGAATTTCATTCCACAGTCGCTTTAAATGTACAGGCAATGTCTCCGACCTTTCAGAAGCCATCTCAACCCAACAGCTAGCAGTCCAACTCACTCCCGATGACCACCCTGATATGCCAGGATGGCTGCATAGCCTTGCAAACTCGTATCGGAGTCGCTTTGGTCTTACACAAAATCTTGCAGATCTTTGTACCGCTGCATCAACATTTCAGAAGTCTGCCACCACCTTTGGACCACCGTCAGTTCGGTTTAAGTCTGCTCGAAAATGGGCAAAGCTCTCAATGACCCATGATCTTCCGCATTCTTTGATGGCTTATGGAATCGCAATTGATCTCATCTCCGAAATTGCCGGTATGGATAGCACCATCGACCAACGTCACACACATCTCATTGACATCTCGGCTCTAACCACATCTGCTGTTTCGGCCGCCTTTGCTAAGGGTGAGGCCAAGAAAGCTTTGGAATGGCTTGAACAAGGTCGTTGTCTTGTTTGGAGCCAACTCAACCAACTTCGTACACCCTTGGACCATCTTCGCGCACACGACAAAGACTTAGCTCAATGCTTTTCGGATGTCTCAGGCGCATTGGAGGTTTCTGGGTCTCGTAGTGGACCTGGAGGTCTTAGTATAGATGCTTCATTGTCGCAGAAGATCAGCTTACAAGACGAAGCCCACCGTCACATCTTGCTTTCGCGCCAATGGAGTGAGCTCCTCAACAAAATTCGCAGCATTCCCCAGTTCCACAATTTTCTTCGACCACCTCAGACTTCTGACATTCTGAAACACGTCCCTCAGGATGGCATCGTAATTTTGATCAACATTCACGAAGCTCGCTGTGACGCCTTGGCTCTTATCTCTGACTCCGAGATCCCCACCCACATCGCTCTTAATGACTTTACTTATAAGGAGGCGTCTGAGCTCAGAGGGCGTCTGTAACGCTTCCTGTCATCCCATAGTGCTCGCATGCGGGAATTAGATCGCAGCATACGCCCCGCTCCACGTCCCGATGCCAAAAAGCAAAGTGAAATACATTTCGTTCTCGGAGCACTCTGGGTGCGTGTGGTGAAGCCAATCCTGTGTGGCCTTGCGCTATCCGTGAGTTTTCTCGATTCATTATTTCTCATTTGTTGATATCTTTTTCAAGCCTACTCCACTGGCATCATCAGACATAGCCCGAATTTGGTGGTGTCCAACGGGATCCCTTGCATTTCTTCCGCTCCATGCTGCGGGAATTTATGATCAGAAAGGACGATCAGAACCCGGCTCCTGCATTTTAGACTTCGCAGTCTCATCATATACGCCTACTGTCAGCTCGCTGCTCCAGAAGCTCAGAGTATCTGACAATGACCAACAGCGCGGATCATCAAAACTCCTTATCATCAGCCAACCAAACACCCCGGGCTGCTCTCCTATCCCTGCAACTACTAAGGAGATGAATTGCATTTGGAAAACAATACGGAAATATAACGGCGAATGCCACCGCCTGGAAGGAGCATCCGCATCGGTCACCCAGGTGAAACTTGAAATGGAAACCCATGGTTCGATCCACTTCGCATGCCATGCTAGCCAGTCTCTCGCAACCCCTCTAAAAAGCGGCTTCTACCTCCACGACGGACAACTGAAACTTGTAGAAATCATGAAGCAGAAGTTCGCCGTTCGCGAGTTGGCATTTTTGTCAGCATGTCAGACGAGCACTGGCGACAATAAGCTTTCAGAAGAGGTGGTTCACTTAGCGGCTGGAATGCTTGCGGCTGGATATCGGAGCGTGGTGGCGACTATGTGGTCCATCAAGGACAAGTTCGGCCCCATTGTAGCGGAAAGTTTCTACAAGGATCTTATGGAGAGAGGAAAGATCTCGGGACAGCCAGGACTTGATGGTAGCCATGCTGCACGCGCTCTTCACCATGCTATTCAAGATCTACGAATGACTCTCGGTGGTACGGAGCAAGATCTTCTGACATGGGTACCATATGTTCATTTTGGCTACTAATTTTTGTTTTCATCTTAGTGTAAGGGTTTTGTGGTCGGAAAATCAAATTTTATGTATATCGTCACTTCTGCTATGTCCCTTCCTCAAAAATATTTCTTCTCGTATTCCTATGTACAGTCCAAAGAGGTTAATTATTTGCCTGGCTGGGCAGCGTCAATCTCTAGTGTTCGAGGTCAAATTGATCACAATCCACGTACTTTTTTCCTTGTTGGATCCGGTGCTCATACTCCAATGTTTCGTATCTTTGATGCGAACGTACACAACACATGCAGTAGGTGTACACTGCTAGAGTCACGGTTGTAAGAGATTGCATCTTCGAGCCCGTCAATATCTACCAATATTTTTTGATATAGTATAGTATTGGTCAGTCCCCTGGATGGAAAAATAGAGTAAAACTTTTCCCTAAAGTGTCCCGATAAAATTGCATTGAATGGTCGGCCGGGAGCTCCAAAGGTGGGAGGCCGCCTTTAACCAACTCCCGGGAAATTTTCTTCTGCGTCTTTTCCTCTAAGACGACGTCGTCGGACTTGCCTGTGTATACGTGTAACTCTGCCAAAGCACCGTAAAAGATGGGACAGTCATTGGTCTGGCTCTGGCCTTGATAGTCTGTGCAACTCGTTGATGAGCCGCCTGAGCTTCATACGATGCCCCCTCAGCCACGAGGATGGGAGAGATATCGATTTGATGTTGAAGAATTGGTTACATATATCATGTAACGGTGAAAAGTCGTCGAAGATTCCCAACTGGGCGAATATGGTAACTCCCTCGAGGCGACCTTCTAAGTCACCATAGTCGGCATGAGATAAGATGACTATGTTCTGTATGAGCTCGCGATACTCCGTTGGGGGAAAATGGACCATAGCATTTTCTTCGGAACGTGTGCACCTTAATATTGAGACTGACGCGGGTAGGGATAGGTAGCGGAGAAAATCGAGGCAGCCGTCCAGGCTATGTCCCTCATCGTCAGGCATTACCGTGACCACTATTTGTCTGAGGTACAGGAAATGAATTTTTTCGCCTGACTCTGGCAGGAACTCATCCACACCAGAATTTTGGAAGCTTAGAAACTGTAAAGTGTTCGAGAGTGACGATATGAACCTGAAAGTCCAATTATTGCAATGGGGGTAAAATATGCGGTAATGTAAAGAGAGAGGTGGGTGATGTTAGGATAGGATTTTTATACGCAATAGCAGCGGAAGAACGAGAGTTTCTTGATGTTGAACGTGGGCCCCTCGAACCAATTCTCAACTACGGTTTGAAGCTACAGATGATTGCCATAAATCATATATCGGTAGTGGCGGTATTAGGATAGAGGCCGATTTCAACAGCGTTGCGATGGCCCTCCTGCAGGAACTTCCATGCTGTCTGGTGAAATAGGCCCGACAAGAAGAACCCAGCCATGTGATGGATGGTTACGTGAAGCGGCTTGGAGCGCTCCAAGAAAGTTGTGGCTTCACGCTGGAAATTGGGTCTGGTGGTCCTGCTGATTTGTATGAAGCACAAGAGTTTTTTATCATACGTGACTGAGGGCTACCCACGAAAGGGATCTTGGCACCAAGTGATGTTGTTGCGGCGTACCCCGGTAGAAGGGCTTGCCATAGTCTTCCCCCCTCACAAACTCGAACAACAATTCCAAAATATCCAGTGGCATAGATTTAATTTGGACACACATTTTTTTGCCATGCGAGATCTGAGTTTACGGTTAGATTCTGTTCGAAGAGCGATGTCCGCCCGAACAAACGTAGCCTAGGAGTAGCCTGCCTGATTTCTGTCATCTCTGCGCAGATCTGCAATTCAGATAGGTAAATGGTGTTGCATAACGAATAAGTACACATTTCCGCTAGCCCTTCTCCAGTGGCCGTCCTGGCGTCGAGAACATTTTTGGCCTGGTCGACAATCGCACCAACATCTAGCCGAGACTGGGCTATTTTTGTGATGAACTTCCCCAGAGTAAGGGTAAGCCCAAAAAGATGAGATCTAGCGAGAACTGAGATATTGCACTTGGTCTGGGACCCGGAGTGATGTGGCGGTGGTGGTTTAAGTTCAAGATCGAAGTTGACTTACACATGTGTGCCCTAAGATAAGTCAAGTTCAGTTGGCATAGATTCAAATATCGTTATATATCACACTAGTGGCAAGAAATTACACTAGTAGGTGAGTCACGACCTCTATGGTTCCTCCCTCGGCCTCGGATCAAGGCATATGTTGCGAATGTTAGCATGAACGTCAATACGAATCCCCCATGACAGATGGCAGCTCGATCGTCGATAGCCCAACATTGAATGATGAATTCCGCCGCAAATTTATCGGTCTGCCTTTGGGTCCTCTTGAGGCCTAGCAACATCAGCGTTCAACGTGAATACACGACGATTGCTTGAATTAGATCACGGTTAGCATGGGTCGTTGAATGGTAAATCGATAAACGTTGTGTGACTGCGATCGATACATTATACTCTCCTTGAATCGCCCGAGTTGACGAGGGGTCCTAGGCTTGGGGCTGAGACCGAGAGATTAATGGAGCCTGTAATAGGAAGCATGAGACCTGATGTCCGATGGAATGCCAACTTGAACTCGAACTTGAACTCGACCACCCGAGACCTAAGGTGAGGGTGATGGGGACTGAATACTAAACTCAAACTCGAACGATGAGGATTTCTGGAGAGGAACCCAGTGTCCTGTATTCTGTTGGCGACGTTGGCGTTGAAAGTTGACCGGGATGGACGATAAATTGGCGAAAATGTGTCGCCGACTCGTTGCGGTGCTTGAGTGGAGGGCCGAAACCGGGTTCCAAGACTCGCGCCCACGACAAACAAGCATGATCACGATCACAACCACGACTAGCACGTGTCTTTCATCGACCACGTCTATTGATAGTGGCATTTCCGCCATAGCATCAATATACAGGCGAGTCCGTCTTCTATTCTTTTCAAGGTCTAAGCTGTGGGTGTTCATGCCGATGTGAACGTGGACAGTGATAACGACGGAAGCTTGATTATCGATTGGCGATAGTTGACCTTTGAACAATAATCGTAAATTTCAGCAGTATCAACACATCCTCGTGTCCTCCCCAGAGTTGATAACGACAATCTCCTCTCGTCGTCGTCGACTGACCAACGTTGACGTTGAGTTAGAGCCCTGCGAATCAATATCCAACGATGAACGTCCGATGAACGTGAATTTGAAGCTTGAACTTGAGAGCCCTGAGGCTGAAGCCGAGGCTGGGGTCGTGGCTGAGGTTGGTATGGTGGGCATGGAACCCGAATTCGAACGATAAGCATGAGGGCGAAGATGGACGATGCGAAATGGGAGATGGGAGATGAAATCCGGGTTCGAGAGCTCTCCTCCAACCACATCCACAGTAACGAGATGCCAAGTAAGATCCAACGCCGGTGGCGTATGAGGACGAATTAGGACGATGTTTGGAGCTGAAGTAGCGAGTTGAAAAGGAACTAAAGCCGTCTTTTGTTCACTTTTTACACGACGAACGTTGACCGGCACCGTCTACCAGCGTGAGTTAGCACAAGGTATGCGGACATAGATTACAAGGAAGTATACATACAGATATGTTGCCATGTATGTAGGCTTTTCTGATACAGCATTCTGGTCCTCTCAAGGTCCAAGCTAGAAATGTTAACGTTAACGTGGACGCAAACGCCCGATGACAGCTTGATGGTGGATAGTGGTTGAACGTTGAACGATGATCGACAATCTCCTCTCGTCGTTGTCGTCGTCAACCGACCGACCAACATGGACCTTGATGTAGACCTGGAGTACTGTAAGTCCGTGGCCAATGAAAGGAACATCTGATGAACGGATCTGGGCTAGCTCGAACTTGAAACTTGAACATCGAGGGGTGTGGGTGTGGCTTAGCGTAGCCAGAATCAGAATCCAAGCAATGAGGACGAGGACAGGGCAACAATGCGGAGATGAGGATCCCAGATCCAGAGCCCTGGTCGAGCCAATAGTGAGATGCCAACTGGATATGTTCCATATGTTCCAGCAGCAGCGTTGGTGGAGAAGGTTGGAGCCTTAAGCTACAGAACGCGGGTTGAGAACCAACAATCAAGCTCTCGGTTCACTGTGCATCGTTCGAACGCGAACGACGAATGCAGAACGTCTGCCAACGAGCGCGAGTTAGCACAAGCACAAGGTGAGCAGAACACGAGTACATACCGATCAGTTGCCATGGCCAGGTTTGATTCACAGATAGAGATTCCATTCCCGACTTCCGCCTCTGCCCAACTTCTTTCATTCGTTTCTTCCTTTTATTCCCCTCCCCCTTTCATGCCCCCCTCGTTCCTCCTAACACTTCCACACTGTCCATCGCATGGACCATTTATCCCCCCATTATCCAGATGGCAATCCAAACGTCCGAATGCAGAGAACACATGGCCTAGGGTGTACAACCCCCGGCGCTCATGCTTCCAGCCTCAGCAGAACGGCCCAAAATCAGCCCGTTCAGACCTCCTCCCAAACGCGTACAACGCCCAGACGTCACCCAGAGAGATTACTCCGGTGGAGAGACATGAGTAGGGCAGCGGTGTACGCGTCGAGTGATAGACGCATCCTGTGCAGCACTCCATGGTTACAACGTGTCGAGGTTCACGTCGGGAGTCAGGTGTGACGAAGCGATTCCGGGGTGCTGGGACCAGTTGACGAGTATGATAATCAGGCGAGCGTTGGGTATCGGGCGTTAACCACCACTTGCAGAGTACAGAAATATGCAAGTCTGCTACACGTCTGGAGGTCTGATTATCAATGCCACCGTTGATGCCGACAATCTCAGACGGTGCTGGTGCACAGAGATGCTGAGAGGACGCTGAGGATGTACGCCCCATAGTACGTGCTTCGACGATTCGAAACTGGTAACGATAGCTGGAGTGAAGTGGGCATTTACGTTATGAGGATGAGGATGAGGGTGTATCGGTGACGATGGATGTCGGTCCTTGGTCCTGGGATGGGCTTGGGATGGGCGGTTCAGTGATGCATGGGCTGCTGGTATGTCGCTCTCATGTTGTAGGCAGACGTTGACGCAAGATTTGAACGCATTGATAGCCTTGTAGCATGAGCAGGCCTTTGAACACCTTTCGTCCAGAGAGGGCCGGGTCTCCTGCCACCAGAAGGCGTGGACGCCAGAATCTACGCTCCCCCTGCCTCCGCCTTCAATTTCGAATTTCAAGCGCCTATCGCATATGCATTTGCTTACGGTGAAACGACACACGACCCAGGTATGAGCGCCCGAGGTCAAAGGGCGCCTGAGGTTGCTGTGCAGTGTATGCCGATGGAGGAAATCTGGTGGCAAGAAAAGGGAAAGATGCGATTGAAAAATCCGACAGGGCACGAAGCTTACGTCACTGCTGCGGAAATCTAGACACGGTAAACTACAACAGCCGCTCTGACAGGATCGTCCCGAGCCACGAACTTTCCCTCTCCTTTCTTACCACCTGGTTCTGCCAACGACAACGTCAATGTCAGCTCAAGGGGGTGTCACCGGAAGATTCCGAAACACCCACTTCACTCAAGTTGAGCCCGACGCTACACTCGGGGTCCCTTCTGCATTAGGCAGGTGCCATTAGTCCCGCGCCAATTTCTCGTTCGCGAGGAGTGATACTATCTTGCAAAATCATTAGAATAAAGTTAGGCAAAACTGGACGTTGGTTTTGATCCATACGACTGGATCTATATGGCTATTGTGCTACACGAGAAGCCACGATAGGATTAGGGACTAGCATGGATGGACCGGTGAGTATCCGCAACCGGCCCGCCGGGTTTGACGGTTGACGGATTGCCACGGGTCGGATGGCGGTTCATCCGCGGTTCACCGTCGTCGACGTTTTTCATGAAAATATTGATTCACCTCTAAATTTCAACAATACCCCATATCTGAGCATATACATTACTTTTCACGAGCTGCCCAGATGCATCCAAGAGCTAAGAGTGACTGATATGCCTAATTTAATAATTATGAATAAAATGTTGAGAAAATGGAATATAAAATTAATTATCGACATGTTATACATGTCATTATTGACATCATATCGATAGCCAATAAATAAAATTGAGCTTTGCTTGGTCTATAATGTCTCTCCGAACGTTATATATACTCTTATCCTCTTTGAAAGCAAACTTGTTGCATAATCTACTATCGAACAAACTGACGCCCAAACCACGGTTCATGCGCAAAACCGTGGTTTAGGCTGACAAACCACGGGCCGCATCCGTAATCCACCGGTAAAGCAAACCGTGGGAATTTACCGGTAATTGTCGATCCGTGCTAGTCCCTAGATAGGATGAGGATCATGTGCGTGAGGTGTAAGGCGAAGTTGAAATCTTGCAGTAAACATTCGGTGTTGTGTAAGTGGAGTTTCAAGCAAATTCTGGGCTTCATATAACACTGAAAATTGCAGCTGGCCCCCATTTATTTGACTTCCAACTCGGTGGCGTCGAGTAACTATAGCCAAAATTTCCGAGACAATGACCTTGAAGTATAACTACAAACGGGCAAGCGTACCATTGACACGAACGTCATTAGCTAAATATTTACTTTATATAACTCCCTTTACCCCCAATATTAATCCTATCACAGCCTCTTCAGATAAACAGTCTTCTCAATACGCCAACCAACATCCAAGAACGACGGTAAGTTCCACCATTTCCTCGCCCGCTTCTTGTAAAATCAAGTACTACCATAAGCGAGAGCTAGCATTCTACTTGTGTATGGATACGTCTCTGGATTTATTTTGGTTGTTCGAACACCAAGCGGTGTAAGGGGAGTGAGTAGAGACGGTCGAGACTTATGAGCCGGACTTTGCAAGGAGAGGCCAACTCAAGCCTTTTAAGACAGTTCCGCTCCTTCACAACGGCCTCTATACAAGAAATTATTGGTGTGGTTAGCGATTGTATAGTTGGCCCACAAATTTCTAAGTACATTGCACCGACGAAAAGCAAACAAGACAAAGGGGCATTGACGCTTCTGTAGCAGGACTGATGCCACCTGCCTAATGCAGAAGGGACCCCGAGCGTAGCGTCGGGCTCAACTTGAGTGAAGTGGGAAGGAAGGAAGGAAGGATTGATTACCGGGGAGGTCCCTCTATAGGAACGACCGGCCCGTAGGAACACACCCGCATCCTAACTACAAAGTAAAGTACAAGT
>Ga0247742_10003154_pt1 | contig 10526 bp, 11 predicted proteins | sample UWRJL208509C2_FD_180944 | JGI IMG/M metagenome (GOLD analysis project Ga0247742, IMG submission 180944) | Plant litter microbial communities from Arlington Agricultural Research Station in Wisconsin, United States - UWRJ-L208-509C-2 | ecosystem: Environmental > Terrestrial > Plant litter >... | reverse complement strand
CATAAATGTGTTTTATTTTGGGCTTGTAGGGCGAGGGGGACGGCCACGGTCAACAGTCTCATTTCCCCCACGAGCAAGAGGCGAACCTCGACCAGCAGGAGAGCTAGTGCGAGATGAGAACTGAGGCTGGTTGGGTGGGAGAAGGACGGAACCGTCTAAGTTGGAAGGTGACCCATTCGCTCCTCCTGGAGAAGCCCTGGGGTCGAAGTTAGAAGTCCCACTCATCTGCATACCAATTGGCATCTGACCGCCCAATTGACTACCACCACCCATCTGAGGAGGCATACCCATCCCTCCCATTCCTGGCATACCCATGCCCATGCCCATACCCATCATGGGCATTCCCATCATCGACATGCGAGGATCAAAGCCAGCCATGCTCCCAGTCATTGCGGGGTTCATGGCACCCATGCCTGGGTTCATATTACCCATGTTGTTGAGCTGGGAAGGAGTCTCCCCGCCGTTCCCTCCTTCACCTCCAATCTGAGATCCAGCGACCGAGAACGCCATCATGGCTTGCTGGTAAGCTTGTGCGGCCTGCTGAGCGGCAAACATATGAGGATTGAAGCCACCCATCATCCCTGGGAAGCCCATCTGCGGTGTCATGCCTGCACCAGTCATCATGGGCGAAATTCCACCCCCAGTCATCATTGGATTCATGCCCATCATGCCCATCATCATCGGGTTCATCATTGGGTTGTATCCAAACTGATTGCCATACATCGACCCTCCTTGTTGCATCTGATCCAACTGCTGGCGTTGGTGGTCGTCGAAACGGCGCTGTCGCTCTTCTGCGAGTCGCTTCTCGCGCTCTCGTTCAGTCAAAGCTGCACCAACGCCGCCTTCTCGTTTCCTCTCCCGCTCATGTGCAGTGATCGCGCCAAGAAGACCCGTCTGCGGTGGCGGCGGCTTGTTCGGGACGTTGATTAGAGAAGCACCGCTCTCACGAGCGAGCTCTTCTTGCCTCTTGGCCGAACGGTCTTCCTTATCTTGTAAACCAGCAGACAGGAGACCTTGTGGCGTGAATGCCTTTGTCATAGTTTCAGCGGGATCGAGCTGGACGAAGGTATCTCGAGAAGGTTGTTGATCAGGTCGACCAGGGGCACGACCGGGGTCCAACACTTGGCTCCACATAGATTGTCGGGCTGCACCCGGTGTTGGGAACTCGGATTGGCTGCGTATTTGGGCGCCGTCGTCATAGTAAGTTCGCCTACTCCCGTCGTTATACTGATCCATAGCCGGCCGACGAGGTATGGGTTGAGCATGGCTGACGTCGTCACCTATAATCAAATCAGCAACGACCCATGTGGTGTAGCCGATCAATACGTACCAGGCCCTCTACTACCTGGAATCTGAGGCAGGTTTCTCGATGGTCTCAGATGTGATGGTGTTGGGGGTATGTCGTGCTGGTTCTCGTTGGGTCCAGTATACATTGTCTGAATCTGGGGCTGCGGTCGTCCAGAAGCTAGCGAAGCAGTAGATGCAGTTAAATTTTGGTGGGAGGATCTGCTTTGAAGACCTGATTTCTGCAATTCGCCATCTGAGTCCACATCGTCGTCGTCTTCTTCCTCCTCTTCCTCTTCCTCCTCGTCACTGCTTTCCCACGCCCCGACCGCCTTCGACTTGCGCTTTCCGTTCGCCCTGCCCGGTTTATGCACTGCAGCGTGATGGGCAGCCTGGTGTGCCTGCGCCTTTGCCTTCCTCTCGGCAGCTTTGCTAGATGGCGCAAAGGATGACTTGTACTGCACACCGTCGCCACCATTTGAGGCTATGTTCTGGTCTTGTACGTGAGGTTGGTGAGAGTCTATATCTGCTGTTGACGCTGTTGGTTGGGTACGTGACCTCGAAGGAGCAGCTTCGACCTCAGAGTCTGCGATGTCGAGATACTGCAGTGCGGCCAGTGCTTCTCCATTTTCATCTTCGTATGCGCCATGTTGGTTATCTTGCTCGGGATGAACGGGTGGTGCTGGCTGCGGTGGTGGGGACATGTGTTCGTCAGTCTCAGTGACGGTTTGAGAAGACATCGTTTCTGCCCCGTTGTACGATCGAGGCGCAGAATTCGGAGCACGTGCTCCGGAGGGTTTACGTCCTAAAACGGACCGAGTCGGGCTGAGCCGACCAACCGGCACCCCCCCTGCGTTCAAGGTGTTCGCCTGAGCAGGGGCTGGGACGGCATTGTCTACGAAGGCCATCGGAGTGTTGCGTCGTACGGGAGGAGGTTGTGTGTTGGCCATTTTCGAGCTGCCAGCAAGAGGGGCAGTCTGGAACGATTCCGCCGCGGAAGTATTTTTACGCTGAACTGGGGACTCGTCAAACGAAGATGTTTCGTCCTCTTCCGACTCTGGCTGCACGTTACGCTGCTGTTGATTATAATGACGAGGAGGGCCAGAGGATCCAGCCAGGTTAGTATCCGATTGCTGCATGTAATAAAGCGCGCCGGCTTCATTGAGGAAGTCGTTAGGCTCTTCAGAAGGCGAGGATCGGGCGGTGTTATCGACCAAACGAGGCCCAGGTAGGCTTGAAGTTGGTTGATTCCAAGCATTGACTATAGGAGAAATAGGTTTCTGATCTGCATCACTGATAGGCTCAAGAGATGTGACTTCTGCCTGACTGGACATGGTATCCTGGGTCATGGTTCGTGATTCGTTCATTAAAAAGTTGGGATGAGATGGCGAGGGACCAGAAGACGGCGGAGTGGACTTTTGGGTTTGGGGTCCGGGGATTTGTGGCTGAGTTGGGGGAGAGTTCGCTTGATTGAAAAATGGCGTCTCGTCAAGCTTTGGTGACAAAGCAGGATTCGACGCTGGAGGAGATGTTGTCGTGTTGCTAATGCTGGATAAAGAATTCTGGGTTGTAACCGTAGTTGAGGGTTGGGTACCCATATGAGTCAAATGAGTCGATGTCGGACTGGACCTTCCATTCATGTAGGCCAGACTGGTTGGGGAATTTGGTTGAGGACTGTGTGACACTGGTCCATCCGTGATCATGGATGGGTCTGTTCGTAACTCCTGAGGTGGTTGGGGCTGTTGAGACTGTTGTTGAGGGTTCAGAGGAGAGGTGGCTGGAGCTAGAGACCCATTGAGTTGCCCAGTGGCCATCGGTGAATCCATCGAGAGCGACTGTCCATGAACAGTGCTAATGCTGCCACCTTCTGTGATAGCAGTCAAAGGCCGCCCTCGCGTAGGTACCTGTGCTGTTGTCTTTGCAGGAGCGCCACCCCCAAAGTTTAGAGGCGGTAGTAATTGTGGCTGAGAAAAAGCTCCAGAGCTCGTTGCACCAGGTTGAGCGTCAAACTGTGGTGATGCCGCAGGCAGGGCCTTATTCTCGCCAATGTTACTCAAGCCACCAATGGGGGGTAGAGACGGTGGCATATCGGCGGGGGTTGGCTGGGTAGGCGAACGTGTATTAGGGACCGCCTGAACAGCGGGTTTCATGTGCTCGGTGAGGAGTTTCTTCAAAGCCTCTCGGATTACTGAAGTGCGATCATCCCGAGGATCCATCGTCTCCACGACGTCCCGATCAATGAACAAGTTCTGAGGCGACGATAAGGACGTGACTTGTATAGGCTCAATGTAAAGAACTTGCCTCCTTTTGTGGTCCCACAGGGTAACCAAACATCAGAGATTTGGGATCTCGAGGGTCCCAAGTCCAGGCATCAGGACGTCCATATAGTTCGAAAGCGTCGTGTAGAGCTACAAATTCGATGTTAGATTCGTCATCCATAATTTAGTCTCTTGACGGCACCCACCCACAACCCATTTCAACATCTCCGCCGCCTGACCCAAATTATTCTCCAACTCAGGCATAATTAGCGCCCAACCTTCTCGCATCCTCAACGCCGCCGCCATGTCCTCGTCTCCAAAAGTACCTTCAACCTTCATCAAAGTACTCTTGCTAATGAGCTCTGGACGTTCGGGATATACTCCAAAGGCCTGGGTAACGCTTGCTAATGTCAATAGAGGCTTCTTGCGGTCCTTGGGTTTAGGTGACGTGAACATGGTGATGACAGGCCTCTGGGGTACTGGGGAAGTGGGGATATTGGAGTTTCGAGAGAAGAGTGTCGACATTCGTTTTCCCTTTGCTGAAGCATGTGCAGCGGCTGCCCCGGCAGCATTTGCCATCTGTTCACCAGCTTCTGAGCCTTCCTGTACTGATAACCAAACTCGCTTCCAGTCCGTTTGACCTGCTATGCGAACACGAGCCCAGCCCTCCATCTTTCCTCGCACGAGAGTCGTAGGAACGTCGCGAGCTGCAAGTCGTCAGGTCAACCACTCGGGTGAAGAATCTTCGGAGAAAGTACGCACCACTGAGAGTAATTCTGATCAGATGTGCGGTGTAAATCTCCTCGAGCCGCGACTTCTCCCAGGCAGCCAGTCGTAGGGCAGCAGCCCAGGAGATCAGAGCAGCAGTTGAAGGGCAAGAGAAGAGTAGCAAGTTTGAACCTGCTGTGTTCAGAGTAAGAACATTGGTGTATCTCTTTGAAGGCACCGTTGGAGTGGCGGGAACCGTCACGGATCCAAGTACTTGGACGAACTTGTCATAAATTGTCAGTACAGAGAACACATTGAGAGATGGACACTCACCGCGTCCGTCACATTTACGTACGACGGGGGCACCTCCTTCCCCTGCTTGCTTGCCTCTTGGATCTCTTTCATGTCCCAGACGCTCAAAGTCGTGCCACCGAGCTGCGCCCATATTTCCGTCCATCCCTCGTCTTTGTGAGGTTTCTGACCGTCAGGCTGCCTTTCGATCCTCCTTACGAGAGGTCCAGAAAAGTAGATCTTGTGAGCATGCGCGATTGTCAGTTGAACCACAGACCGTATCTCAGGGTGCAGTGGCGCTGGTTGTCCTTGCGCTTGTCCTTGCGCTTGCTGAGACGACACGCTTGTCTGAGATGCGTTGGCCGTGTGCCCCATGCCAATAGCGCCAGACTGTTGACGAGCTGGGGGAGGTCGCTGCAGTTTGTTTGGTGCGGGCGTCTTCTCGACCGGTGGTGGTGGTGGCGGCGGTTGCGAACTAAAGTTGGTTTGTGGTTGTTGTGGGCCTATCGTGTATTGTAAAGGTGGAATGTTTTGCGGAGGAGGCTGTCCAATTGAGCCCTGCCTCGGGACCCCTGGGGCAGGTGCTGTCGAAAAATTGTTCGACTGAGGTGGCGAATACTGTTGATTGGGCGATCCTGTCCCGTTTGGACCCCCCGTGGACGACATTGTCCTCTGATGTACGCTGGGTCGGACATCAGTCGGCTGTTTATTGCTTCGGAAGAAAGAGAAAGATGGAGACCGAGTGTGCGACATCTGGGGAGACTCAGATGGGGGTACGCCGCCAGGATTGCCGTTCCCTACTGGAAACTGGATCTGGGGCTGCTGAGGCTGGAACTGATTTTGTAGCTGCTGCTGCTGGTTGTCGAATGCGCGCAGCTGCTGGAACCGTGGTGGCGGGACGTAACCGTTTCTTTCCCAAGTGGACGTCATGCGGTAGAAAGTAGCAGGTGATGCAGAGGATACCCACCCCGCCGCTGAAAACTAACAGCAAACCTTCCTTATGTCATGCACGTGCTTGGAGAACGGGCGCGTATCCAAATTGACGAGGGAAATCTTTGATCGGCGCGATCATGACTTGTTCACTACTTGACCGGAGCCGTCATGCGTTTGCGCAGCTTGCTTCGGCCTCTCAACAGATAAATGGGTGTCAAGTCGTTATGGACGCTACTCACGCCAGTGGGAAGGCCAGTTATGTATGTGCTTCTTCTCTTTCCTTTGTATATTCAAGACCAAGTGTTCCCCAGGTTGGAGAACGTAGAGGGGAAATCCATGGCAATCGACTCTAGCATCTGGATCTACCAATTTCAAGCCACTATGCGCGACAAAGAAGGTCGTGCTCTGGTCAACGCGCATGTCCTGGGCTTTCTGCGAAGGATTTCCAAGCTGCTATTCTACGGAATCAAACCCGTCTTCGTCTTCGACGGAGGTGCACCCGCATTGAAGAGAAACACCCTGGTACGACGGCTGTTCATGACTCATCGACTCGACCTGACATTCTCGCTAGAATGACCGAAAGAAGAAGAAAACGGGAGCTGCATCCAGCCACGTCAAATTGGCCGAAAAGCTCTTGGCTGCACAGTTGAGAAGAGAGGCTTTGAATCAGGCACAAGGCACGCCGTACGTTATAACATGCGTTTGAAATACAACAAGTGAGCTCACCAGCTCCCTCTTGGCAGTGCAGGAAAGTCTGCGAAAGGGAAGGCTAGGGCTCGAGACGTGCCGCTAGAGGATAACACCGTGTACTTGGAGGATATTGATGGGTCGGCCCCAAAGACTCCAGTCAAGAGAAAGCCGCCCACTCCGTCCAGCTCAGCAAAGAAGAACAAGTTTCACGACCATGATCCATATCGTTTACCACAAGTTGACATGGAAGAGGCTGTTTCAAAAGCTACTCGTGCTGCTGTACCAGATCCTCGACTGGCTACTGAGGACGAACTTAGGACATTCATCGAGGAAATGCGCCCTGAAGATTTCGATATCAACTCTGCCGCCTTTCGTGAATTACCAACGGAGATTCAGTACGAGATAGTCGGTGACCTTCGACTAAAATCACGCCAAACCTCGTACGCTCGCCTCCAGAAGATGCTGCAGAGTGCACCGACTCCGTTGGATTTCTCCAAGCAGCAGATTAAGAACCTTCGTCAGCGAAATTCCCTTACCCAGCAGCTCCTGATGACCACGGACTCTATCGGAAGTGCACACATTGCCATACCAGTGCGGATAGCGAGCGAACGCAACAAGGAATACGTTTTGATGAAGAACGAGGGTGAATTTGGAGGCTGGATTCTGGGAATCAAAGACATAGGCACGAAAGAAAAGCCTATTACGATCGACCACGAGGAAGACCCAGTGGACGAAGAGTTCGACAGCGATGAGGACATGGAAGAAATTGATGTGTACGTTGATATTAGTACTTCTGGACACTCTCTTATCGAGCGACAGACCAACTCCTGCAGCACCTGACGTTGACTTGCGCGAGTATCAGAGAGAAATGGCACTTTCGGCCATCTCAGGACGAAACTCGAAGCGAGGAAAGCCCCTGCCTGCCAGGCCTATCAATCGCAAAACAAAATCCAACCCACTTTTCGAGCAGGATGACGACCAAGAGGACACAGTCGACGTGGTTCAATACGATACGATGGACGATGAGTCTGACGACGATATGCTTGCTTATGCAATACAACAGTCGCTGGATCAACCCGGTTCGTCGCGCCTGCAGGAATCGCCCAACGAAGCTAGACAACCTTCTACGTCGAAACATGCACCTCTCTCGCATCAACAGCCTGAGTCTTCAGACGATGATTTTTACGTCGACGCATCTCCACCCAATCGGTTGCAAACAGCACTATCTATTGCAGGTCCCCGCCCTCATACAACACCATCAAAGTCTGGGACGATATCATCTCTATTCGGAAAACCGACGCTCTTGTCCCCACCTAAGTCAGGCCTAGCGAACAGAGACTCTTTTCGACAACTGGCTGAACATACAACCGAATCAAGGGCTGCATCTTCCACCACCAATTCTGAAGCCTCATCTGGGCCTACCCTTGCCCCCTCAATTTTCGGTGCTCCGACCTTATTGTCATCCATTGCCACCAAAGAGTTGCTTCCTGAGGCACTATCAGACTCGGACCAGGATATGGAAGATGTCCTACCGATCTCATCAATACCTTCACCACGTACTCAGTCGCTACCTAAAGCTGCAAGCCCTCCTGCATTACCAAGCGAACCGCAACTCGACATACCAGCTGAGTCGGATTCTCTCCAGCAAGATGGCAACCTCGTCCCTGCTGAAGATCCTGAAGATCCTACTGAAGTTACCAAAGATCCGTCAGAATCAGAATCAGATGAAGACATGGAGGAGGTGCCCGTAGATGAAACCCCCACTGCAACGGCGTTGAATAACCCAGAACGCCCACTAGCTCGGAATTCTTCTTCGCCGACCCCGCCACCTGCGTTCCAGACGGAAGTTATCCCTGAGCCAATTGCGTCACTAAAACCTGTAGCAGACGTCTCCTTCGCTACTCAGGAGAGCATAGAAGAGACGTTATTCGCATGGTCGCGTACTCCTTCACCCTCTGGAGACATGTTCGTTTCTCGACCTCCATCCCCACCGGCTGCTGAAGGGTGGGACGCGGCTGAAGAAATGGATCCCCATGCGGAAGAGGGCGAATTTGCGCGGTTCATGTCGCAGGTCAAAGGCAGAAATATGGACGACGTGAGGAAGGAGATTGACGATGAAATCAAGCACCTCAATCAGCAACGCAAAGCCGCCTTGCGTGATTCAGAGGACATCACTCAACAGATGATCTCTCAGATCATGGTGAGGTTCTTCCTTTCGCCTTCGATTGTTCGTGGTATCCTAAATGTTTAACAACCGCAGACGATGCTACGCCTCTTTGGAATACCATATATCACAGCACCAATGGAAGCCGAAGCGCAGTGCGCAGAGCTTGTTGGACTTAACCTCGTCGATGGTGTCATTACCGACGACTCCGATGTTTTCCTTTTTGGAGCTCAGCGTGTCTACAAGAATATGTTCAATCAATCAAAGACGGTTGAATGCTTCCTTCTCACGGACTTGTCAAGGGAACTTGGATTGAACCGCGATACTTTAATCCAACTGGCATATTTACTAGGAAGTGACTACACGGAAGGTCTACCCGGTGTTGGCCCTGTCGTTGCGATGGAACTCTTGAAGGAATTTCCTGGGCACAACGGTCTACACAAATTCAAAGATTGGTGGATGAAAGTACAATCCGGGAAGGATCGCGAAGAGGACAGTCAGTCCAAGTTTCGCAAGTCTTTCGTAAGTTTGCCTTCTCATGATGATGGCTGGTAAAGTGAAGCAATTATGAATTTTACAGAAGAAAAAACATAAGGACCTGTACCTCGCAAGTGATTGGCCGAACTCTGTAGTGGTAAGTCTGCGTTGCGATGGTCCACTTTGCCAGATATTGATTGTGACTGCAGCGAGATGCGTATTACCATCCAACGGTTGATAGCTCTAATGAGCCATTCAAGTGGGCCATGCCTGACCTAGATGGTCTTCGCGAGTATGCACTCTTTGACTTTATCAAAGGGTCTTACTGACGTTTAGGATAGATTTTTCCATCAAGAGCTGGGATGGCACAAAGCCAAAGTAGACGAATTACTTCTTCCAATCATCCAGAAAATGAACAAGCGGAATCAGGTTCGTATTCCCTTTCCATTTGCCAATCGTTTCTCATACTCTCCCAAGGTCGCCGCATTGAACAAGCAAGGAAACCTCAACGATTTTTTAGACATCTCAGCTGGCACAGGGACTCATGCACCACGCCAACGTCAAGCATATGCTAGCAAGCGTTTACAACAAGTCATCTCAGACTTTAGAAAGCGTCAGAAAAGCACTTCCCCCTCAACACCTCGATCTGGATCACAAGCACCAAGTCAGGATGAAGGTAGTGGTAGCAACAGCAACGAGAGTGAGAACGACGCCAAAGCTCCCGCAAAGAAAAGGAAGAAGACAAGTTCTCCGACTAGAGGAAACTCGAAGGGCAAGACGAGGGCCGCTAAAGGATCGACCTCTGCAATACCGAAGCCGAAACGAAAGTCGGCGACGGCATCGACTCGAGGTAGGGGAAGAGGTGGTCGGGCTGGAAAGGGTAAATCACGACAAGTCGAGGACAATGACGACGACGAAGTGTCAGACCAGGAGGATGCTGATAATTTTGTTCCACCTCAAGATGTGACCATGGGGGAGCCGGCCGTGGAACGCGACTTGAGACCTAGACCAAAGCCCCGGCCTATCTTTAAGGGAGCGACTGGTGGCCAGAGCAGTCAGTCTGGAGTTGCAGAAGCAGCTGACCCAGTTGATGATCTATGAAGTGCACGATTTAATGGTGCATTTCTGGTGACCTCTTCTACAATGTATTAGACTTATAGTATTCTATAATTTATACACTGCTATGTGCGGATCTATCCTATCACTTTATTCAGTGGCTTCTTTCACAACAGCTCGTGTCTCAGCTTTGGGTGCATGTTCATACTCTCCAAATCCAAGGGAGTTCTGTACGACATCTTCAGCAGCGTCCGGTTCTAGTTGGCCATGTGCATTGCGACGAGCACTGAAGCCACATCAGGAATGAACTATCAAGACAACATATTGACCCACCGGAAGAAGGTATACGATAAGACGACATCTTCCACATTTCTGCACGCCGGGTCATCCAAAATGTCCTTGTCGATAAAGAAGAGTAGAGGCATATCGACCTCCTCCCCGGCGAGTAGACGCTGCTCTTCGAAGCAAAAACACTCGACTTTCGAGAAATAAGGCGCGACCTGTTGTGAGATCAGCTCTCTCCAGAAGTCACTGCTTGAAAAGAAATGTACGAACTCGATCCGGAGTGACATTGTAAGTTGCAATACCAATTATATCCTTACTGGAGGTATTCTTTGCAGTGTAGAATGCTAGACTGGTTTCACCAGGAAGAACTGTAACAAACT
>Ga0247742_10003153_pt1 | contig 10529 bp, 9 predicted proteins | sample UWRJL208509C2_FD_180944 | JGI IMG/M metagenome (GOLD analysis project Ga0247742, IMG submission 180944) | Plant litter microbial communities from Arlington Agricultural Research Station in Wisconsin, United States - UWRJ-L208-509C-2 | ecosystem: Environmental > Terrestrial > Plant litter >... | reverse complement strand
GGCGATTCTCAAGCTTTTGAAGCGAATTCTCCAAGAAAATTCCAGCATATTCGTTTCGAGCTTGCGGTCCATCCATGTGGTCAGTAATTTCGGGTATTCGGCACAACTTGAAAGAGCCGTAGATCGGGTTAGCCACTAGGAAGAACAGCACATGCAATTGCAGAAGGCTAGGTGATATACAATCTTGAGACACTTATAAGAAATCACTATGGCGGTGACTCTCGTCTACCGCTCATACACGCTTCACCTCTCTGGCATGATTTCTTGGTATCAGGCTGCACTTTGAGATGCGCTAGAATTTAGAATCATTTTCTAGGAGTACTCTGAGTCAGGGCACAGGAATTGAAGAGGGGCGTGTCAGTGCTCAGCGCTCAACTGCAAGGCGAAGAAGACTTATGGTAGATCCAGCCACCGCGCTGGAGCGTTCCCCATTTCGAATCCAGGTACACCATGACATCATTTCCCGCCCTTCTGCCCGTGGCATCACCTTTTTCAGCCCGTTCCGGGCGTGGAGACTCCGAACCCGCAAACATGTGCCTTGTCTCCAACCACGATGCTCGTCGTATACCGCAGCGGCGGTGCCGTCGTCCAACTCCTTCTATCATCAACCCTTTCTTACTTCCTCACTCCTGATGCTTGATGAAAACGAACGCTCTCATTATCGTTAGCCGGGCTAGAACTTGGCCACGAACGCGGTCGCTCCTACAGCAACAACACCATTGAAGGCAGAGGAAACGACTGAGAACGGTGGAGGTCATGGTTCGTTGCAATTTTCCTGAAACTGGCGTGAATACTGGCCAAAGTACGCTTATAATGATTATGTGCATCGTCTTAGAACCTGACTTTGTACAGGTACTTGGTCTCTATTATCTCAGCGTACACCCAAGGTGTCGCCCGCTCATTGATATCCGTACCTCAAAGTACGAATCGAATATGTATGTCTAGGTAATATTCGACGCTCGCCCTCACTAATGCTCATTCATCAATCATAGGTCCCAAACCCATCCAGCTGCTACCGCATCCGTCCTTACCATTATCGATCATATCTATCTCAAAGCACGCACCAGAGCAGGTATGTCTGGCCGACCTAGCCCTATGTTCAACACTCATTCATGCTGATCGGCTCTGTAAGCTTTAGAATGGCCCAGCTGCAGCCACTCCCCCGCTTCGCCACCAAGAGCTCAAAATCTTCTATGCTCAACGCTCTCAGTCTCTAGCTCGGGCAACGAAAACTGAACACCGAATACCAAAACTAGACACTCAATAACCAATATCCAACCTAAATCGTAACTAACGTCCATTAGTAGGCCTCTTGTTCACGAGTGGGCACTTCGCAGCTGGTGGACTTCGCGCCCGAGGTTTGGGCGTTTCGTTTATGCATCGCTTATCGTTGAAGATGGAACCTGTGTTCGAGTCGTAGTGTCGAGACGACGTGCAGGAGGAGACTACGAGATCAACTATGGTTGGATATGAACATCTAGTGCGTACTTGTTTCTTCCGTTGGGCTATTGGCTCACCATATCTCTGCTGCAGTATATATGCCGAACTGCTTGACGTTCAGGTTCTTGGACTGCACCTGCCTCCATGTGTATGTGTGGTGAACGCTCCTCGTCTGTGCGTTTCCTTTGGACACAAAGTCGTGATATGAATGTTCAAAGATCGAGCACACTCCTCTCCACTCTCGGGCTATGGATGACCATCTGCCAACGACACTCGACTTAAGTCCACATCCATGTATATTTTCTTCTATGAACCTATACACTTCTCGACCGCCTCTACACTGCTCAACGATGTAACACGTATCTGACCAACCTTTCCCTTAGGTTCATTCTCCTAGGCCTTCTTATCGTAATCGGTACACACGTTCGACCCGCCTCTCGTATTTGATGTCGATTACACTGGCAAATGCTATCTTTTGATAATCAGCGAATGGCTATGGCAACCGAAGCGTCTCGACAATCGACATTGTCAGGAATACCTTGACAGATTTGAGATTAATGCGTCGCTTCAAATACAGCGCATACAGGTGACTGGTTCTCCGGTTTTTGGTGAGGTGTCGGCGTGATATATGCAATGAGTTTGATCGACGATATTATTGGTGGATTGGGGGGTATCGAGCCAGTGTAATGGAACAAACTTCTTGGTACGTCTTCACTTTACTGAACCTCGATTCCGTTCTAATCACTGCCCGACCTTATTATAGGCTAAAATGATTCTACCAACCATAGCAGGCTATGGGTAGTCGGACGGTAGACGTCTTCGTTTCGAAGCAAATAGCTGGCCGCTGGAGAGCTTGGCTGAATGAGGTCCATATGGAATAGTTTCGAGTCCTCGGACTTGTTGCGTTCGATGTACAGTATATCTCACAGTACGAATTAGCTGCTGTTTTACGACAGGAGGCCCAAAATTCTCAACTCGATACTACATGCCCCGCGACCGTGGATGATAAGTATTTTTTAATTGGATAAAAATATGCAAGGAACCCGACGAAAAGACAGCGGTGTATTAGACCATAGATAGATGGAACAGGATGATCGATAATCTACTTGTAGACCGCGCAGTACACTAGGAAACACTACTCGAACGAAAAAAATCAATATCCAAAATGAACGTACGGTACCCACGTCAAAAGACCTTGCTCCGTATCACCGAGTGTCTCTCGAATACCCTGGATGGCATGATGTAGGGCGTGTGCAGCACCGCTGCTGTCTAGTCCCTGCTTTCCCGAAGCCTTTCCACTCTCCATAAGATGTCTGTAGAAACTCTCCGCCACCACAGGACCGTACTTATCCTTGATGGACCACATAGTCGCCACCACGCTTCGATAACCAGCCGCCAGCATCCCAGCTGCCAGGTGGACCGCTTCTTCTGATAGCTTTTCGGCGCCGGTGCTCGTCTGACACGCCGACAAGAATGCCAACTCGCGAATAGTAAATTTCTGCTTCATGATTTCCGAAAGCTCGAGTCGTCCGTCATGTAGGTAGAAGCCGCTTTTGAGAGGGTCCTTAAGATCCTGGGTCGCATGGCACGCGAGGTGGATCGACCCATGTGATTCCATCTCGAGTTTGACTCGGCTGAGCGAGGCGATTTCTCCCTCTAGACGAAGAGACTCGTCATTAGATGCTGCAATCGTTCTCCATATGCAATTCATTTCATTCGTGGTTTCTGGGATCGCAGAGCAGCCGGGGGTCTTCGGTTGGCTAATGATGAGGAGCTTTGACGAAGCGGATTGTACGCTGGCAGGTTCCTTGAGCTTCTCAATAAGCGAGCTGACAGTGGGTATATATGAGGAGATTGCAAAATCAGACAGGCATGAGCCTGGAGGAGATCGCCCAGTCGGACTATATATTCCTGCGGCATGGAGTGGAAGAAACGCGAGGGGACCAGTTGGACACCACCAGATTCGAGCTGGATTTAATGGGGCCGTAGACTTTGATATGTATCAATGAAATGAAATAATATGAATTGGGAAACACTCACAGGGTATGCAAGAGCATCCAGGATTGGCCTCACCACACGCACCCAGAGTGCTTTGAGAACAAAAGATATATCACTCTGCTTTGCGGCATCGGGACGCGGCGCTGGGCGTGTGGCACGATCAGCTTCCCGCATGCGAACCCCATGGGATGAAAGGAAAAGACGCAGACGCTCTCTCAGCTCAGACGCCTCCTTGTGGGTAAAATCAAGAGGTATGTGCATAGGGGCTCCGACACCGGAGATGATAGCCAGGGCGTCACAGCGGTCTTCGTGAACATTGACTAGGATCACGATGGCATTCGGTGGGAGGCGTGTGAGGAGGTCTGATGCCCGAGGTGCTCGAAGAAAATCATGGAACTTGGGAATGCGGCGAATCTCGTCAAGCAGCTCGCTGTATTGACGAGAAAGCTTGATGTGGAGGTGGGCTTCGTCTTGTAAGCTGATTTTTTGCGACAGCGAAGCATCTCCACTCAGGCCTTCCGGCCCACGACGAGATCCAGACACCTCCAACGCGCTTGAGATATCCGAGAATCGTTGGCCCAAGTTTTCATCGTGAGCACGCAGGTCGTCGAGGGGTGTGCGAAGTTGGTCTAGTTGACTCCAGACAAGGCAACGACCTTGTTCAAGCCATTCGAGAGCTTTCTCGACATCACCAAAGGAAAATGCGGCTGAAGCAGCGGATGTGGTTAAACTCGAGATGTCAATTAGATCTGTGTGACGCTGTTGGATTGTACGGTCCAAACCCGCAATTCGCGCAATAAGGTCAAGTACAACACCGTATGCTGTCAGGGTTTGTGGGAGACGGTGAGTGTTGGAGAGTTGTGCCCATTGTCGAGCAGCAATAAGGCGAATGGATGGAGGTCCGAATGTTGTCGCTGACTTTCGAAATGTTGATATGGTAGCAGACACGTCGGAAACGTCGCCAGTATGTTGGAAGCGACGCAGAAATGAACTTCCAAGGTTATTCAGAACTACTGACATGTCAGCATGGCCATTGGGGATGAGTTGAACTGCACGATGCTGCACCGATATGGCTTCTGAGACATCAGACACAATTCGAGTGTGTTCGAAGCGACGCAGGAGTGAATTTCCAAGGTTAATTAACCGGCGTGGCATTTCAGCATGGCCGTTGGGGGTGAGTTGAATTGCCCGCCGCTGGACTGAGATTGCCTCTGAGAGATCATAAGCATCGCCAGTGTGTTCAAAGCGACGCAGAAATGAAATTCCAAGATTATTCAGGGGGCCCGGCATGCCAACATGGCCATCGGGGGTGAGTTGAACTGCCCGCTGCTGGACTGAGATAGCTTCTAAGAGATCAGAAACATCGCCAGTGCGTTCAAAGCGAGACTCAAATAAATTTCCGATATTACTGAGCCAGGCTGGCATGTCAGCGTGGCCATTGGGGGTGAGTTGAACTGCCTGCTGCTGGACTGAAATGGCCTCGGAGAGATCAGAAATATCGCCAGTGTGTCTGAAGCGATAGTGAAGTGAGATTCCGAGATTACTGAGGAAGCTTGGCATGTCAGTGTGGCCATTGGGGGTGAGTTGAACTGCTCGCTGCTGGAATGAGATGGCCTCAGAGACATCAGAAACATCGTCAGTGTGTTCAAAACGACACTTAAGTGAGACTCCGAGATTACTGAGCCAGCCTGGCATGTCAGCGTGGCCATTGGGGGTAAGTTGAACGGCACGCCGCTGGACTGAAATGGCCTCTGTGACATCAGAAACATTGCCAGCGCGTTGGAAGCGACACCGAAACGAGATTCCCAGGGTATTCAGCCAGTAAGGTAGGTCAGTGTGGTCATTGGAGGTCATTTGAACTGCCCGCTGCATATGCGAGATGGCTTCTGAGATATCAGAAACATCGCCAGTGCGTTGGAAGCGACACAGAAATGAGATTCCGAGTTTACTGAACCTACCTGGCATGTCAGCGTGACCATTGGGAGTGATTTGAACTGCCCGCTGCTGGACTGAAATGGCGTTTGAGATATCAGGAACATTGCCAGTGCATTGGAAGCGACGCTCGAATGAATAACCGAGGGCATCTAGTCGATCTGGCATGTCAGCGTGCCCATTGGGGGTGAGTTGAACTGCCCGCTGCCGGATTGAGATTGCCTCTGATACATCAGAAACATCACCGTTGTATCGGAAGCGATCCTGCAATGATTTTCCGAGGAAACTCAGGAATATTGGTATCTTTGGGTGGCCATTGGGGGTGAGCTGAACTGCCCGCTGCTGGACTGAGATGGCCTCCGAGACGTCAGAAACATCGCCAGTGCGTTTGAAACGACACAGAAATGATTTTCCGAGGTTGTTCAGAAATATTGGCAGATTGGCGTTGTCATAGTGGGTGAGTTGCACTGCTCGCTGCTGGTCAGAGATAGCTTTCGAGATATCAGAAACATCATCAGTGTGTTCGAAGCGACTCAGAAATGCATTTCCGAGGTTATTCAGTGCTTCTGGCATGTAGGAATGGCCATTGGGGATGAGTTGGACTGCCCGTTGTTGTACAGAGATGGCCTCTGATATATCAGACAAATCGCCAGTGCGTTTGAAGCGAGCCTGAAGTGAGATTCCAAGGTTATTCAATAACGCTGGCATGGTGGCGTGGCTATCTGAAGTGAGCTGAATTGCTTGCTGTGTGACTGCAATAGCTTCCAGAATGTCGGGCAGGTTTTCCGTGCGCTCAAAGCGTCTGATCAAGTCGAATCCACGGCCCCCTAATTCCCAAGCTGCACGCGCATTCAACGATCATCTTCCTCAGGGTTCACAGTTTGAACCTACCTAAAGCTGACAATCCATTTTTTTCTCGTATATGTTCCTCTCGAGGAATTCCCGTAACTCGGAATGTCAACACGAGTGCTGGCGCACCCGCAGTACAAGTGAAGCTTTTCGTGATGCCTGAAATTTTGCCATATGGCAGTATGATCAGCGATGGTTTAGGCAATCCCATATGGCACCTACGGTCCTCCAACCCGGAAGCCAATTCGTCTCTGGTCAACGTCACAAACGCAAAGTCCGCGTATGCTTCAGATGTAGCCACAATCGTGAGGCTGTCTACACCTCTGTCTCTGAAACGTAGCTGCGGTCAAATCTTGCAAATTGAATTATGTACCATCACATTCTTACACTTCTGCCAGTGATGATTGCTTCCATATCTCTGACGACTCCTTTTCCAATGATAAGATCTTCCCTTCCTCAGTTGCAGACCCAAAAATGATGAGTTGGACCGAGTTGAGATCTGGAAATTTAGACATTTCCGTTGCACACCGAAGTTGGATATCTGATGAAAATAAATGTTTAAGTTATAAAACTATGAATGTCCGATTGCCTTAACTTACCCGTTATATAGAACTTGAGATTTGGATTTCGAAAGAGAACTTCACCGCCCTGTGCGATATACTCCCAGAAAGCCCTTCGTCTGATGCCACGCTACCGAGCGTAGCTCGGTTCTTCCTAATGAACGCAGTGCACTCGAGCGCCGATTCTAAATAGTTGTAGATGAGGGTAAGATAATTATGTGTATAACCTTCAACCATTGTGCGTACCAGTTGTACCTTCTCGACTATCGTGATCGACTTCCATAGCAATGTCTTCTTCCTCCTCATGAGTGACAAAAGACTCGACTATCTTCATATTGGATATGTCCTTTGGGGCTACTCGGGTGATGATATCTGAGTAACTCAATATCAGTTTTAGAGTATGTAACAAATTTAAAAAATAAATGTACCGTTATTACCGCCTGACGTTGGGTAGATTTTCCAGAATCAGGACTCGCTATAGCTTTGTAATGGATTATGAGTGAGTGTCGTCGAATGGTTGTTGCCAGGCCTTAGACTACTTATAAATATGCATGTGCAGGTGAAAGCAGTGCAGCCTTTATGCGTACCTCGTGTCGTCTTCATGTCAAATGCAATGCTTAATTATGTAGACAAATACCATGTACTGGTATATCATTTGAATAGTGGATAAGCTATACTCCGCACGTTTCAGGGGCCACACTTCATGCCACTCATTTCAGTCATCGAAATGGCGATGCTCTGCGTATCTTATAATTATACGGTGAGTGAGATCTCAAGACCAGTGCAATATTTTGGGGTGTGAACCACTAATATGGCGATTCCGGGCGTCAACGGTTTCTAGAATTACTCCACTGCCTTCAGGTATTGCATATACACTCTATATATTTGTCGACCGACTATCTATGTTATGGTTGTAAGCTCATGTTTTACTGCAGGCATGGAAGCGCACAGGTCCAGGCAATGTCGGTGTTTGCCGATAGGCGCAGGAACGGTTCCGAGATCGTGGCTCATCCATAAATTCGATCGCAAGACATTGAATACCTGTGCTGACAGATTATCCTGGTGACAAAATCGGTATTTAAATGATTCTGATCAATCTTATTTACTGTATTCTATTATCTTCAGGCAACGCATCACTTGTGAAGACACTGGAATCTTGCTTGTTGGTTGCAGCTGACAATGTAGATGCAGACATGTAGACGTAGACACCTCTAGCTACATCCAGAACGAATCTTCAGAACCCGTCAAGACTTCGTGTTCTAAAAGTCTATATGCCCAATTCTGTTCAATTGCAGTGCTGTGTCAATGTCCCTCTCCTCGCAACATACCATCACTGTCTTTCGCCTGTGCATTACTCCACTGCCTCCAGGTTCCAGAGTCATCGGGTGCCTCCTTGCGTGTGCCATTCAAGACATCTGGCATGCCTTCGACCAGCTGGTATCAATTGAACGACCAAGAGGACCTCCATGAGGCAACCATCATCCCGTGACACCGTCACGTGCGGACTTAACAGGGGCAGTCGCGTCCAGTCTGTCCAGTCTGTCCAGCCATCATAATATGGTTTTATTATCTAGCAGTATTATTCCCGCCTCCTAAATGGGCTGGCTGTGACATCAGCAAATTTCCTCAGATTTTCCCCATGCCGGTGCATTGGCATGAGGGTGTTGGAATATTTGATGTCAATACGAGCGTGCGCGATGTGCCGCGCATCGCGTTGATGTCTTTCCATGTGTCTCAATTAGTTTCCCGCCTGTCAGTTACCTTATGTCCTTTTGGTTCACTCCTTATTAGTAAGTATTTTCTCGTAAGTACAGTTTCCAGTACTTAAGTAGTTTACCCTGCATGTCGTTCCCCATCTGTTTGCCCCACGAGCTCACCGAGGTCAACTGGAATATACCTTTTTCTTGTGTTGATTCGTCGTCGGCCGCTTAGCTGATTTTAACAGAGGGCGTTGAGGCCGTCAGTACTATTGGACGGACTGTCTGCTGTGTTGGATCAGATCAGGTACATTTCTTCTTGTCTGCTGTCTTTGAAATTTGTGGCTAACGTGTCGTAGGTCAAGGTGGGAGAAAATAAACCATTGCGTCTGTACTCACCACCAGCATTGAGGCTGAGGTGATACACGTAATTTAGGAGGCCTAGGATGCCATAGTGGTGATATTCATGCTGGTGTTGACTCAGTTCAGCTTAACACTGATTTTGAGGAGCGTCTCTGGTGGAGAGACGCAGAGCGAGACGAACATGCTGAATGGTTCTACGCCAAGGCGAATTCGAACGATCCGTCACTTCTATGATAGGACTTGGAAAAATCGACTCATTCCGGGGGATGAGGACCCCACTTTTGAGGTGACTCTAAATTTAAACGTCCAACGTCGTCTCTGTGGGAATAAATCAAGGCATAACATATAGTAGCTGTAATGAAATTGTGCCGGCACCATTGACGACAATTATCTGGTTTCCTGGCTATGCTGTGAAAACTCATATGAAAGGTATTTATAGAGCGCTCTTGGAGCAGCAGGAAAATGCTTTTTCCCTTGCCGGTTCGGCTTGCATGTAGTAAAAGCATGAGCACGTTGGTGCTTAGTTGGGGTATATATTTATCTAAAGGCAGTGAAGGGGTCCTACAAAGTACTGGGTAAGATACATGATACTTTGTGCGCCTAGAATAGAGTCTCTGCATTCGATATGAGACTACACGAGGTGGACATGAGGTTCACCTTATCCATGCCGAGCATAAAGGCCGTTCAACATTTTGCACATGAATCCTTATACGGTTGGAGCTTTAATTGTTAGGTAGGTCTTCAGAAAAATCAGCGAACATATGTACGCAAGATACCAACGGTATTATAGATTGATCCTATATAAAATTTATGTTTTGCCGAAAAGTTCACTTATCAACTTGGTTTCCATACTATTATTCTCGTCGCGGGAGAGTTTCCAGTTGAATGATCCCAAAAGCGCTCTAATCTTGTGTGCAGTAGGGTTGTTCCAGTTGTCTATGCATCGCCTGATGGTATGAACATTTTATTTTGGGATAATTTCGCGTTTAATTCGTCTTTGCGGTCGTTGATCTTGTCCTCAAATACCGCAATACTATTCTTAAGTATCTCGAATGCTTTTGGTGCCATGGGACGAGGATGGGTTAAAAAATTGTTTTGTTCGCTTCCGGGGCCCCTCAGTGGCCTCAGCAGTGTATCATAGGGAAGACCAAGTCCAATATGGGGTACAGGACTGACCCTTAGGAATGCATGAAGCTCAGGAAAAGAGGCATGGGCGGCATAATTGAGTTCGGATTTCGATACATAAAGTACTTGATGTGCATACAGTCAGAGCCAGAGCAAAGTGTAAGTTTAGATATACATACACTATTCATTACATATATAAGATTTCTCCAGGAAGGTGGAGGTTGAGGCCCATGCGAAAAGAAACTAGGCTGTTCGGCCGCTAGAAGAGTGGAGAGAGGTAACGACGATGTGAGTCTTGGAAAACATTACGAAAGCAGGAACATGGCAAAGCGAGACCAGGAATGTAACATGGTATCAAAGCAAGGAAGTAATGTGAAAAGTTACGACGTAGGAAAGCAGGAAATGCAAGATGTCTTCGAGAGCACGCGGAGAAGAGAACGGGAGAGTTGTAAGAAAGGGTGATGATGTTGTATATGGATGAATGGATGCGAAGAATGTATGCAAAACCAAAAGCCCAAGAGGTCGAGTAGATCGTCTAGATGTGTGTAAATCGTAGTGTGAAGGC
>Ga0247742_10003150_pt1 | contig 10549 bp, 11 predicted proteins | sample UWRJL208509C2_FD_180944 | JGI IMG/M metagenome (GOLD analysis project Ga0247742, IMG submission 180944) | Plant litter microbial communities from Arlington Agricultural Research Station in Wisconsin, United States - UWRJ-L208-509C-2 | ecosystem: Environmental > Terrestrial > Plant litter >... | reverse complement strand
ATTTCTCACCTGAAAAGTTGCCATCCAACGGCGGCTTTTTCACCCAAACCCTTTCGTCCATGTTTTAGCTTTCTCATCTAATCTGTCTCCAGAATCATGTGACTAATGGTGTCGGCAACTACGAAGACACTGCTATGGCTTGCGGGTCTCGCGGGATATACCAGATAACCATCGAGTTGTACGGTGGACGGGAACCACATGGTACGAGCTTGACGTTGTGGAAATGCTCCGAATTACAGCTAACTAGGAATCGATGGAGACAAATTCTCTCGGACCTAGAATTTGATCTGCTTACTGTTGGAGCGGGCTTTCTCCTATTTACGGCGAAGCTTGCCTTCTACGGCCGTACCCTGCTCCAAAAACCTGTTTCTTTAGCTCCGAATATAAACACGATCAATTTTTAAGCTTGAAGGATTTTGTCTCTATCGATTCCTGGATAGCTGTAGTGTGCGTTCTCCGGACTACTTACCAGGAGTCCTCAGTTTCTATTCTATTTAAGTATGAGATTCTATAGATCCTGGTAGTATATCACCAATGCACTAGTCCCAAGACAGATGGGTCAAAACCGGTTGAGACACATCGTGGCACTCGCGCAAGACGACGAAACGATCACAACCTCTGAGCTTCATCACATCAAGGAAAGTGATTGATATGAATACCGAAATAGATTAACTGGCAAACAATCAGAGAAAATTAGTACGACAGAAACGGCGGAATCGAATAACTCAGTCCTGATGATTAGTAGTTCAATCGAGATAAGAATATGTGGTGTTGGGATGTACCACGGAAGCGCTCGCCATCTAATCGCTAGCAAAATCTTTGTGGATAATCACTGCTTCATCGACACACTTATATGTACTGTTTGTTGGGGTGATTCACGCGCAATGATATAAATTGGTATCACTCTACACGAAGTTGTTTCCAACAATGGCGAAAGGCGCAGGAGGGGCATTGCGACCGACACCTATCAACGCGAATAATTCATCCGCCCTAAGTTCACCCATCACCTGGGATGTCTGCACACCGGCATCGAAGTGCAACCCGCCAAAATTTGCAAGAACGTTTACGAGCCAGGCCTGTAGGGCTCCAATGCCACCGGGATTCAGACCAGGCCTGATAACGAACCATTCGGTGTCTGTAATGTATAATTTATCTTGATCAGATAAATATGCGGGACACAAACATCTTCTACTCACTACCGATCTGGACCAAACCCCGCCGGGCTAGAACACGGTTTTGAAGGTATCTGCCAATTCTAACACCAGGATTGTTGGTATTGGGTATAGCGTACACCGAATTACCGTCCACATTAAAGCAGGGTGTCTGGCTACAAGGGTATCAGATAAATTCAAGGTATGGTATATAGTACCTGCTCACTTGTAAGAAGGGTTGTGAGTGCTGTAGCGGTAGTTTGCAGGGAGTACTTCACCGTCTCCAAATTTAATGTAAAAATGAGGTCCAATAGCATCCTCGTGAGAAAATCAGACAGAACAGAGTTGCGTGGTGGCTGGTTCACTCACTACGACTCCGCCAGGGATCAATGCGGGATTAGGTGAGACGATAAAATAGCAGACCGGCGGATTTGCCATTTTGACTGTATAGGTTGTATTTTGATTGCTGATGGTGGTGAGGATAGGATGGCTAGGATGTGGGCTGATGCTGGGGGTTTATATACTCCAGAGTATAACAACCTCGTGCAATCGGAAGGTGGGGGGTCGGAATGGTACCTGCTGTCAATCTATAATGACAGGCTCAGGACCGTTATAACGATCGCATGTCACTTGCCGACAACGTTGAACGTACCCAACAATATATCAAAACTTACGTTCTTTCGATTATATGCTATGGCCGTTCAACTCCAACTTGGTGTTTCATCCATAATCCACATGGTTGCGACGCTTCAACTCCAGCTTCACAAAGAATTCTGAGCTTTTACAGGATTCATCTTGGTTACAACAGTGGCGGGTGCAAGGGCCATCGACAAGGCGTCGATTATTGAGCACACTAATCAAAAGGAAGCCTCATAATTAGCTACGAGTGATCAGGATGATATGACATTTATAGACAAACTATTTCCCTGGCTTTAACGTGATAGCTAATGAGGTATCGACACCAGACGTAGTCTTGTTGACCGCCTTGGGACGGTCGTTCCTAGTCGTTCTCTCCAAGAGAAGCTGGACCCCATGACAGCAGCGCCATATTGGAGGCGATAAGCAGCTACAGTAGACACTTTGTTTGCGCGCAGGGGTCAGCATCTGTGCCTTCATCTCGGTGTTCTCTGTCTCCGAGGGTGGGTGTCAAACCTAGTCATCTGCATGTGTGATGGCCTATACGATCTGTCGAGGTAAAGGCTACGAGAAATAGGGGACAAGTGAGATGGATGACGAGAACGGAGAATCCGAGAGTCCGAGAGCTCGAGGTTCAACGAAACCTGGGTGGAACGATATTGTGGAACTGGGAATTTGGATGATGATTCCTGTTGGTCCTCCATTGAGGTGACACGAGCATGTGACCGCGTCGTATCCGTGACTAGCAATCACTTGTCACGCGGTGCCCATGTCCGAACCACTTGCTCCAAAAGCTTTATGTAGACCTTTCTGCCTCCCCGAGAGTTTCCTCAAGCCATTGCGTAGATCTTGTTTTGAAAGAGCTACTCAGCTCATGACTGGATGACAATTTGGCATTGAATCATTCTATTCCGATGTCAGTGAGTCTTGGGACTTTTGGCCAATTTAAGCGTGGCAACCTCATCTGGCAGTAGACATAAACGATGTATGTCCATAGACATTCTGGGGATCCGATGATTATTAAGATATTAATCTATGTTATTGTAGCTTCGACGGCACATGTAGTATCAAATTATAACGAACTATAGGGTCTTTAAATCGGGGCAAGTGAGTTGTCTACTAATAGATATCCAGACATTTTGACCTCGAAACGTTGTTCAAGGGTTGTACTTATACTTCTTAAGCCCGACCTTTTCGACGAGGGCAGGGAAGATCCAGTAACACAAATGCAGGAGGACCATGCTACCTGGAAGGAACACCGTGCGTTCGGTATTGTCTGCAGCTTGGATGCACCGCTGAGCGACATACTCCTTCTTCAGACCGGTTTTGCCGGGGTCAGCCTCGCGCACGGGGCCAGCGTCGACGGCAGACGAGCGGAATTCACCCTCGATCGTGGACGGAATGATATTGCTGAACTTGATCTTGGGGTGCTCGATCGAGAGGGCTTGGTAGAGGACGAGGGAGGCACATTTTGTGGATGCGTAGATCGTACGCGTGGGTGCAGGAGCCAATGATGCAAGAGAGTTGATGAGGACGATGGAGGGTGCGATGGAAGTGTTGTTCAGAAGCGGAATCTAGTGGGCAGGGATGTCAGTGGTGAATCTCAAAAATCAGAATACAGACATACGAAGGTCACTGCTGCGACGAGCGGTCCAGTGTAGTTTCCCCGGATAGCAGCGGACGCGACATCGGACGCGCGTTGGATGCCTTCGGTAGTCGTTTGGGCCAAGATCAACCTGCCTTCTGCTTCTACGCCAGCAACTGAAAGTAGTGGCTGCAAAGCAGATACACCGGCTGCGACAATAAGCGTGTCCAAACCGCTCCATTCTATCAAACATTCAGCTTGTGAAAAGGGGCATTGCAGGGATACTACGCACTGGCTTCGATGATTTCTCGCACTCGGACCATGTCATCAGCATTGCTGAAGTCTCCAGGCACGGCCAGGATGTCAGTCTTCTGGGACTGCACACCTTTAAGGGCTTGCGCGTGGCGGCATTCCTGTTCAGCTTCGAGAATCTGGGCCTCTCGGCGACCAACGACGCAGACTCGCGCACCGCGCTCGGCATATCGTCGTGCCATCGAGCGCCCGACTCCGGTGGAAGCTCCCAAGATCAGTACTCGTTCGCCTTTCTCTGGGAGCGTGACAGTTCGGGGTGTTTTCTTCGACAAGAAATAATATACGATGAGGAGTAAGATAGATATTACGGCGAGGGGTGGTCCTGACAACCCTTCACGCATGATGGATATGGCGGCCATGGTATCGAAAGCCTTCTTTGGAGGTACCAACAACAGGAAATTGAATGTGCAGAATGGGTGTTCCTCAACTGCGGTTATATATTCTCTGGTTTTGAGTCTGGGTTTCGGCTACCTGACTTTTTGGCAACAGGTTTCAAGCCTCTGCTCCAGAAGAGCATACTCGCAACATGTGTCAGATTTTCGCTCCTTAGGACGACACGGCAAATACATCGCTTGAAGCTCACATAATTAACCTTTAGAAGTCGGCAGGCTAACATTTGGTCTCGAGGTTGTTCGGACTACGCTTGCGGTCCGGAGGGTCGGACGAAACGGCTACTTGTTCTCGGCTTGGCCTTTCGCTCGGACCACTGATTTTCTGAGATGTCCCTTCAAAGAGAAAATAGGGCTGGCCTCCTAATTACACGGTCAATGGAACTCCTCAAGCATGACAAGCCTGACATTCGGCAAGGTGAAACGTCTATTTTTATTTGCTACCACCAACAGCTGTGGAATATGTAGTGATAGTGACCAGCGCACGTCGACCACAATAGGCCGACTCTTCTGCTCCAGACCATTTGAGCGCCTGGATAGCTGAATAATTTAATCCGTGGAGCACGTTTTATCCGCGAAATCTACATTGCTCAATTTCGCGTATTTTGACTGGCTGTTGCTGGCCGTACAAAACGGCGCAACCACTGAGAAAATTCCCACCACGATGCGCCACACCATTTCCGTCGCCTGTTTGTATGACTAACATAAAACATGCAGAAGAAGAGTGTATCAGCTATGGAAATCACCCACAGGGGAATGTGCCAGTGAAAGGAATTCCAGTCACATTGAGAGAGTGCTATTGTTTAGAGACCTGCAAGCTTGTCACTGTGTCCACTTAACCAGTGTCCCCACAAAGGGTTTCAGTTATAAAAAGAGAAGCTAACATTTCTTAGGCGGTGGTGGCTGCATTTGACGCCTTCGGGTTGCTTATGTCAAGTAGTTCGGTATGTGTCAAATATCTTGACGCTCCGATTGTGACCTATTGAGTCAACCAGCTTCCACCATTCAGCGACTTAAGTAAATGAGGAGTATTATGTTGAATTATGACGCGCAAAAAGATTGACTGGGGCTTGAAGGTCTTTTATCAAATAATCGCATTGTAGAGCGATATGGTGGCTGTGCTAGGCGCTAGTGCAATCGTAAGTAATGCCGAGCTCATGTTCATCATAATCGCCATACATTGACGTCTTATTTCTATTCAATATAACACCGATAGCACGTATACACAAACAGTATTACTTCATACGGCATATCAACTTTATATGAGATAGATTCACCTCCACCGGGCTTATGTGGACAGGTGCGAAGTACGAAAATCAGGCGTTAAAAATGCGCACATAATTTTTTTTCTACTTGTAGAAACATGCTCTGAGTACTACAAAATGAACGAAGTAATCGTCTCACCTAGGAAGGACCTGTATTGTGCCATGTGTTGTATCGGCTCATCGCACCTGTCTCGCAGTCTGTGTTTCGTCGTTTGTATTTGGGCCAGCCAAAGCGAGTGAACGTCTGAAAAGTAAGATTGCATCCAAGAGACTATATAAAAAGGCTGCCGGATAAAATGGACCAGATGGTGCTCCATCGGTTATTATTAAATTTCTCGGGCCTTGATCGGGCAGTAAATTTGAGGCGCGCGTGCGCAGTCATCGGTTGCAACAAATAAAAATAGACACCTTATGACACTTCCATAATGCTGGAGTACCTGCAGAAATTACAAAGACGAAGGAAGACCTAGTTTTCATCTGGATTCCTCCTCGAAGGAAGGTTGAATTTCCTAAATCCAGGTGAGAGGTCAAGTCGAAAACAAGCGCTTGTGGCCGAGTCCTGAGATTGTCACGGTGCAGTTCAGAGCCCCCACTGGGATCGATTTGGCAGCGACCAAAATTTCTGAAAGCGATTGAGCCGACCCCAGGCGACGCATTTGACCTGTCAATCTAAGGAGTCGAAGTCCGAAACCTGTTGCGAATATGCTGCTCTGGAGCAGAGGTGTGAAACTTTGAAACTTGTGCGCAAAGCTAACGGCCAAAACCAGCTGAATACGTAGAGAAAGGTATAAAGACCCAGGGTTTTTACTCCCTCTGCAGTATTATTTTCCTACCATTTTTACCTCTAGAGAAGACTTCCAACAAAATGGCCGCCATATCTATCATGCGCGAAGGGTTGTCAGGACCACCTCTCGTCGTCATATCCCTTCTGCTCCTCATTGTATACTATTTCTTGTCGAAGAAAACGCCCCGAACTGTCACGCTCCCAGAGAAAGGCGAACGTGTCCTTATCTTGGGCGCCTCTACCGGAGTTGGACGGTCGATGGCGCGACGATATGCTGAACGCGGTGCGCGAGTCTGCGTCGTTGGTCGTCGAGAGGCCCAGATTCTCGAAGCGGAACAGGAATGTCGCCAGGCTCAAGCCCTTAAAGGTGTGCAGTCCCAAAAGACTGACATCCTGGCCGTGCCTGGTGACTTCAGCAATGCCGATGACATGGTCCGAGTGAGAGAGATCATTGAAGCCAGTGCGTCCCCAAACAATTTTTTCTCCTTTGCGATCTGACTGTTCGATAGAATGGAGCGGCTTGGACACCCTCATTGTTGCAGCTGGCGTATCTGCCTTACAGCCACTGCTGGCGGTCGCCGGCGTAGAAGCAGAAGGCAAATCGATCTTGGCCCAAACGACTACCGAAGGCATCCAGCGTGCATCCGATGCCGCGTCTTCCGCTATTCAGGGAAATTACACTGGACCGCTCGTCGCAGCAGTGACCTTCGTATGTCTGCATTCTGATTTTTGAGATTCACCACTGACATTCCTGCCCATGGCCACTAGATCCCACTTCTAAACAACACTTCCATCGCACCCTCCATCGTCCTCATCAACTCCCTTGCTTCGTTGGCTCCTGCACCCACGCGTACGATCTACGCATCCACAAAATGTGCATCCCTCGTCCTGTACCAGGCCCTCTCGATCGAGCACCCCAAGATCAAGTTCAGCAATATCATTCCGTCCACGATCGAGGGTGAATTCCGCTCGTCTGCCGTCGACGCTGGCCCCGTGCGCGAGGCTGACCCCGGGAAAACCGGCCTGAAGAAAGAGTACGTCGCCCGGCGGTGCATCCAGGCTGCAGACAACGCCGAGCGTACTGTCTTCCTTCCGGGTAGCATGGTTCTCCTTCATTCGTGTTACTGGATCTTCCCTACCCTCGTCGAAAGGGTCGGACTCAAAAAGTATAAGTACAACCCTTGAACAGCGTTTCAAGCTCTCAAAAATGACTGTATAGTCAAGTACTTGCCTCACTTTAGACACCATACACCGGATCGTTATAATTTTGGTACCGCGTAGCAGACCTAACAATTCTAAACACACATTAATATTCATCGGGTTTCCAGTCAATCTGGAACTTACATAGTGAGAACCGTCAGCCATTCCGAGTCTAAGCCTCTGTAGACCCCGCAAATGTTACATCATCTGAAGCTCTCGACTCAGATCCTCTGGTTTTCGACAGCTTTGACCATGCGTTGGTCTAGCCGAAACTAGTTTTCGATGGCTTGGGACCCTCTAACAAATACTAGGCGAGACACAGAACCAATACCTAGATAGGATCATGCGATTGCCAATAAAATGAGGGTGTCTGATGAGTCTAGATCATGTGAAGAGTTCCAACGAGGTATCCTCTACGCTGTAGGTCAGTGATGGGTCGATGTCGGCGATTCGAAAGGTCTCATTTGGCAAAACTGTGACCCGAAGATACCGTGTGCCCCAACGCTCAAAGGTTTTCATTGGGCAAGATTGTAGCTTCAGGCGTGAAACAAGGAAGAACGTGTTTGGCGGGAGACCTGACACCTGCACATCCAGTGCCACACATCGGGCACTGTATTTTGTGCACACAGTGGAATGCCAATCAACTGGTGGCACACGGAGGTCTGCGCTGTTCGCTGACAGATACTGTGCCACTCACGACAGTCAATTCGTTCGCGTTCAGCACCCTGTAAAACCAGGAGTGCCTCCACCTGCAGTTGATCCAGTAAGGCTTGTGTTCCAGGCTTGTATCTGCACATCTCAAGGCGGCAGACAGAAGTAGGGGGAATATATTTTGTGGTAAGAAAGGCCCCTGTTAACGCGTTAAACCATAAACACAAGAGGCGGGCATGGGCGCTTAATAGACGACGCGTACTTTCCCGCGCCTCATCTGACTGGGACCACGCTGTGACCTCTATTTAAATTTGCTCCGGAGCGTCCAAATGGTGTCCCCCGTCCGACCTTCGTTCACGCAGACTGTCTGCGGACTGATCTTCCAACAGATCAGATGTTCTGCCCAGCAAGGTGAGAAAATAAGGTTTGGAAGATCCGAATAGAGGAGGAAACAGTTCTAGTTGTTATTACCTTCAACAGCAATTGGTACATGAGACTTCATATCTTACAGTCAACCGGAACAAGAAGTAGCAACCCCCAAGACCATCAAGGCACATACTTCACCTTGACTCAACCGACCTCCCATCATACTACACGGTTTCCAAATAAAAATACTTGTATTAGAACAAAATGAAGGCTGCCCCAACCATGAGTCCTGTAAGTGGGGGTGCACAATTCCCTATAACGGCCTGTCCAGTCACACGCGGCGTCACGGCCGTGACACGGCCAGAAAGTTGAGACAAGCCTCTAGTTCTTTCGACATCCGTATTTTCACCTCGGAAAGCTCGTAGATATATATAATAAAGTAGTCTGAGCAATAATATGTATCCAAAAAAATTTAATGTGTCAAATAAATCTTGCAAAACCGTGATCACCTTGAAATCCCTGCCAAATTGGGTGTGATTCCTTGAAACCTCAATAATAATTCAACGGCTGCACCTACTGACCAGCTTCATAGACAAAAATTGATCTAAAAACAAATTTAAAGAACGTGATAAGAGCAGATTTTTAAAATTTGGTCTCCAACCATAAAATAACGTCGTCAGAGGGCCAGTTTCTATACCTTAGAGATAGAAAATAAAAAATCTACTCTTATCACTACCTTTAGATTTTTATATTAAACATTTTGTCTCTGCAAAACAAGTCGCGAATCTCAACGCTCGGTGACTTCTATAACACGCACTTTACAGTGCGTGCACAGCCACCATCGAATCAGGTGCGGGCCCCTCATTCGGGCCCCCTTCGAGTATCGTGGTGTCCTCAGAGACTAAATAGGTGCACATACTGCTTATTTTGTCTTTACAACTTATTTGGAGGCTGAGGACACCACGATACTCGAAGGGGGCCCGAATGAGGGGCCCGCACGCTCCTGGCCCGAGAGGACTAAATCCTCCGTCGGTGCAACTCTGGGTAAAACGGAGTGTGCGCTTGAGTTGATTCCCTTCTACATTTGATTGGTAAGACCATCGGGGCCAGCGGTGCAGTCGGTGAAAATCCTCCAGCACCAAGTAGGGAGCTACTAGAGGGTCCTCGTACCACATGTAGCGCTAGTAATGTTCTGTAGAGCATGAATACCTATTTGGGAGACGCAAGTCGTAGTCCGGGCATCTGTTGGACCAAACCCGCTGGCGACCAATAAGTGGTGGGCCTCGCAAGAGAACCCTTTAAGTTGGCTACACAGACGGATCCCTGATCAAACGCAACATGTTCACGCGTGCAGGGGCGGCAGCAGTTGGTTACCACAAGAGGAGCGAGGTTTTCCACCATCGGTTAGGTCTGGGGGGACAGGCAGAAAGTTTCGATGGCGAAATGGCAGGGTTAATGATTGCTGCGAAGAAAGCAGTCGAGTACACAAACGCCCACCCGCAAATCAACCGCATCTATATCTTCGCCGACTGCACCGCAGCAATAGCTGCAATCCACGAACCAAAACCTAGAGCAGCCCAACGCTACGCAGCCATCTTCCGCGAAAAGATCCTTGATCTCCTCGATCATCACCCCAACATTAAAGTCGAGCTTTCCTGGTGTCCTAGTCATTGCGGCATCAAGGGCAACGAACGATCAGACGAACTTGCAAAGCAAGCCACTAATCTGGCTTGAGACTCCCCGATCGGAGTAACTCGTACGAACGCCCTTCGCAGAAACAAGGCAGCACTCGTTAAATTGTGGAAACGGGAATGGCGCAAGACTCGCGACTATGGCCAATTTGCTGTCGCCAACCGCTTCCCTCCGTCACACCGACCATCCTTTCGTCTCACAAACTTCCACAAAAACCGCGAACTCTACGGACGTGTTATCCAATGCCGCACAGGTCACGCATATACAGGGGAGTTCCGACAACGATTCAAACTCGATGGCCCATATGATTGCCCATGCGGCGAACAACTTGAGACACGCGAACACATACTACGTGAATGCACACGATTTAGCGCCTACCACCACATCCTACAGGAAACCTCCCCCAACATCCTCTTATCGGATATACTGGGCACAAAAGAGGGAATTTCCGCCCTTGCCAAATTCCTCGAGTTGTCCAGCGCATTCTCGCGAGCAGGACAAGTACCCGAACCGCTGCC
>Ga0247742_10003149_pt1 | contig 10549 bp, 7 predicted proteins | sample UWRJL208509C2_FD_180944 | JGI IMG/M metagenome (GOLD analysis project Ga0247742, IMG submission 180944) | Plant litter microbial communities from Arlington Agricultural Research Station in Wisconsin, United States - UWRJ-L208-509C-2 | ecosystem: Environmental > Terrestrial > Plant litter >... | reverse complement strand
CTCGCATCAAAAGTGGCTGCGAGCAAATGTCCCACGTCTGAATGCGGATGGACCCGGTCACCTGCCGCGCGACCATGCGAACGGTGATCTGCATTTGGACCGGTGGGAATAATACGGATTCCCATCATAATCATAATACGTTCGTATTATGGTATCCGAACTGACTCTTAGCAAGGACGCAACAGAGTCATGTGATGCGTAATCAACAGAAGGCTCAGCGGTCCGGTAAACCCGCGATGTCATTTAAGTCCTTGAACAAGTTGTAATCAACACGCTTTTATAAACATCCAACACCCAAGTGTTACACCAAGTTGACGTCTGTCTACTCGCAAGTTCAAGCGCCTTCATGGCCAAGAAAATGAACTTGGATGTGGATGATCCCGGATTCGCCTCTCAGGTATGCAACTTCGATCTGACTTTTGCAATTCGTTTTTCCATGCTTATTATTGGACTCTAGTCCGAGTCTGATTACAATGAAGACCTATCTGTTTTCGAGGCATATCAATCCGAATCGGAGTCCGAGTATCCGTGCGACACAACTCTCATCGAAGAATATCAATCCGAGCTAGAATCCGGCAAGAACTGTTTTTACCCTCTGTGCGCAATAGCTGCTGACTGCTCGTCTTGTATATTCTTAGCACCCTTGACACAGTCAGACTCGAGTGAGAAAACCGATTCTACATTAGCAGAGACAACCCCATGTCCTTCGTCAAGAAAGCGAAAAGCGAGTCTGAACTCACCTGCCGACTCTGCCGACTCTCTGGCCCCGCCGTTTAAGAAGACCAAAACTAAGGATAAAGCTCTCGAATTTGGAGATTATGTTCTGGGCTCAGGAAAAGGGTTTTCTACCCCTGAATTCATTGTGAGCACATATGATGAAGGAATAATTGAACTATATTGAATAGCGTATGCAGGCACACTGTCCTACCATTCAACGTCTTATGGAGGAAAAGGGCATTTCACGTGGCGTTCGATATCAAATTGCTCGACTTCTATCGCTAGAAGAAATCCGATCGAAAGACATTACAAGCGACATCCTAGAAGAGCTTCGTGGTTGTAACAAAGACGCTGCACCTCGAGTTACACAGGCATTTTCCAAAACCTCACCTAACGCGAACGACAATTCCGTTTTCGATCAAGCATTTGCACAGGAAAAGGCGGCTAACGTAAGATTCTGGCCATCACCTCTATTCGTTGAACTTAACATGCAGTGAAATAGTCTCCATGGGAAGAACTGGATCGTGAAGAAGAAGCCTTGAACCGTGGCCCTTATGAAGGCTTGGGAAACAATCCAAAGTGTCCTGGATGGTATGGGGGAAAAGTCCAATTCCAAGGGAAACTAAAGGCTCTGGAAGGCCCCTCAAATGAGTACAAGATAACTCTCGATACTTGCTCCATCGGACCTTCTTCTCGGTTCACGAGACGTTTTGGATCCTGGTCTTTTCTACGCGTCAAGGTTCCCAAGAAAGTCTTCTTTGCCGGAAACGAAAATCTGATCGCTTACCTCAAACGTCCGTTTGTCATCTGGGGTCAGATTTATCGGGCATGCTATGCCAAAGACCAGAACGTTTTCTTCTATCAAACTAACGAGCTTTTTCCGACCGGACTCAACCCTGGAAGATTATCGCTTCTGGACTTTCTTGACTGGCACAACCCCCTGGAACCAAACTCTGACCAGGTAATGACCCTACGAATAGCATTGATGAAGAACCAAAGCTAATTCCTATTAACTCAAAGCTGATGACCAAATGGGCCGCTCGAACTCCCCTTGGTTTCTCGAATTCGGTGCCAGGTCCTACACTCTTGCAGAAGAATGTGCTCTTGGAGAAAGACATAGGTATGTGACGACAAGTCCGACGAACGATCTCACTAATCGTTGGACTTAGTGTCGAATTCCAAGAACCCCTCGGACATGACGGACGGCTGCGGGCTCAGTAATAAGAATGTTCACCGTTTCTTACTCAACATGCTGTCCCTCCCTGCCGTACCTACTGCATTTCAGTTTCGATTAGCCGGTTTCAAAGTCAGATATAACTCTCTTCCTGACAACCCTCTTTTCTAACGTACTTTCAAATTAGGGGATGTCCCTACTTCGCGAAGACGATCCAAGCGAGGAAGAAATGCAAGCATGGTTTCGACCAACCCAAACCAAAATCAAGTATCCTCCAAGTCTCCAACTAGATCCCGCCATGTTAACATTTGACATCCTGAGGACTTCTCATCTGACCTCACCTACCCGTCTATCTACTGAAGTGATCATTAATCTCGCCGAAAACGGTGTTCCCCATGATCCCTTCGTACGCCTTCTCAAAGACAGCATCCGCGACATAGTTACAGGTCTTACGACTTGGGATGGCCCAGACGCTATGTTCAACCTCTGGATCAACGTTGAGCGGGCAGGTGGGGTTTTAACTGGTCGGCGAGCTCGAGAAGCAATCGGTGAAGCCAGAGTTCGAGGTTACAGCAATCGCTCGCCAGACGATGTTGAGCTCGAAGAAGATGTGGATGAAGATGGCTTCGAACTTGAAGTGCCATCTGACAAAACGAATATTCATCGCTCAGTCGCTTGGTGGGCGGACCACATATCTGGATGCCCATCAGCTCTGGAGGAGACTGTGATGGTTCTTCTAGACGCTGGTTTCACGCCTCAGAACTCCCCAATCCTTAGAGAAAAACTGCAAAAGGTCGTGGACTCAAAGATTGAGAATCGAATGACAAAATACCGATTTGATCTTGGACAAAGCTGCCTTGCTTTCGCCGTCCCAGGTGACCAATGACTTCGCTTAAACCTGAACATTGACTGACGCAGACTGCCTGTAGATCCTTTCGGAGTATTGGGCCCCGATGAAGTTCAGATCAAAAGCTCAAAACGTAATCTCAAACTTGATGACGGACTGATGACAGACATTATTTTGGGAGACGTTCTAGTATGCTTGTATCCTCGAAGAGAAACCCGCCATTCTGAATCCTCTTCTAGATCACAAGAAATCCCTGCAAAATTCCCACCGACGTTCGTAAGGTCAGTCCACGTTGATTTAACGAAGGCACCGTCCACAACAGCTCATCATTACTTTCCTCATGTACCACAAGGTGAAGGCAGTGGATCATCCTGCTCTGCGAAATTATGTCGACGTCATCGTCTTCTCCGTGCAGGGAGCTCGCCGCTTGATTGACTTTCTTGCAGGAGGTTCGCTCATCTAGCTCATCTTACCCGTTTCGTTGACGAACTTACGAACCAGGTGACTATGACGGTGATACCTGCCAAGCAATATGGGATGCCCTACTTCTTCTCGGCTTCAAGAATGCCGATGAAAAATATGCCAGTGAACCTCGCGGCCTGGATGCTGCCTTCACCCGCGACAAGGAGAGTGGCGTAGCATTCTTGCATCGTACTCGAGACCTTTCAGAAGAGCTCAAAGTTCACGAAATGCAAAATTACCTTCTTGGTGGTCTTGTCGATACCTCGCTGGTTGGAAACTATTCCACCTTGCATACCAACGCGATGTATAAGTTAGGGTATGCTAACCCAAAGACCACAAAACTTGCAGCCAAGTAAGTGATTCACTACCGACAAATACAACAAGACTTACGTGGGCTAGGTTCTGCAGAGTGTTGGATGCTGCGAAGACTGGCTGGAGAATCAGACCGGACACGATTAAAGCAGATGGCCGCGACTACGGTCACCCTCTTGGACCCAAATGGAAGGCGAAAATCAAAGTCAACCCGAAAAAAGAAAAGGAGAAGGTCTTTGACGCGAGGATGAACTCGACTTTTCTCACTAGAGAAAACGGCTCCGCCTTTGTAAAAGGTGACTTCGTCATGGACACGCTCTTCGATGCTGCCGAGAAAGAAAAGTACCGGCTCAAGAAAGCGATGAAGAAGATTTTCGAACCGCTCCCAGCCGGATTAGACCCCGATCTCACAGCACCATGGGACAGCCTTGTGAAATGGGCGAAAATTGGCACCCCTGAAATCGTCCAGCTGAAGTCGAAAGACCTTGGCGCCATTAAAGCCCACGTTCAAGAGATATACTCTCGTAGCAAGGAAACACACGGAGATAATTTTACTAGATTACCCATCGAAGTTCGCCAGAACAAACTTCGCGCAATCTCTTTGGCATTTATCTCGGGTCCCAAGCTGGAAGATATTCCATCCATCCCGGACGAAGCCACTCTGGCCCGCGCTCGAGCTTCGTATGCCTACAAGTACGACGGCGAGCTGCATGCACATGACTATGGGTGGACTCGTTTTCCGTTCAATGTTGCCTTGCGAGAACTCTGTGCTATTAAGGCTGCCGCACAGGGTCCCTACAAGACCGTTCAGAACAGCTTCTATGAACGGTTCAAACTAGTCCAACGGCATCCATAGTGGCCGTAGGCAGTCACTAGCCAACCTTCTACCAACTTCTACCAATACCCCTCTCTAAGGCTCATTTTGTCATGGATATATCATTTGTAACCGCGTATCACTTTTTTTGCTGACTCTGGAACTGCGTTGTATTATGTAGCATCTCATCTTTTCGGGGTATACACCATGATTGGACCTTTCGCAACCCCTTACCTACTTGTCACTACCTCCCGCATCTGTACCATACCACATGCTATGTACCCTTAGATGTATCATATGTAACTCAGCTTCTTAAACCGTGCGAAGCGGCGATAGGTTATTCTCAGACCTAAGATTCAACATGGATGTTGATCACGCCATGAAGCCTCTTATTGCTTTCATCTGTCTTATGCCATAGAATGGGCAAACTTGCGTCGGAGTCAAGGCCCCCAGCCAGTGGTGCCATAATATTCTATGGAACCACACACAATCCCAGCAATCTCAAACCCGGCAGCATCGAAGAGATACCTTCCACTGGCTTTCAGGCTGGAAGTTTACCCATGGCTACGGCCCAAACTTCTGCACCGCTGACGGTTCCAGATGCAGTAAAACAACGAGCTTCTCAGCCCGAAGTGCGAAGTCGGGCTACTTCCACTGCTGTCCTACGTCTCATAAAGGATGCGGCGGAAGTCTTGGATACTCTACCATACGTCAAGATCGTCGCAGGTTTGGTTCGACAGATCATCACCATATCTGATGTAGGAGAAGAGTCGTATTGATACCCATTACATGATATTCACATTTTGAAGTTCTTCAGGAAATACAGGCGAACAAAGACAGGAGCAAAGAACTAGTCGATAAAGTTATAACATACTCCAGAGTTGTCTTCGATGGATTACTTCGACTCCAAAGGATCGACTCATCTCATGTCGATGAACTTGAAGAAGATTTGTTAGGCATATCAAGGTCGGCCTGGTCTCTTATCAAATGCGGGTCCCGTGCTTATTCATCTGTAGCGTCATGCGGGCAATATATGAGATCTTAGAGAGCTTGACCGGCTCTAAAACGACGGCACGACTTATTCGAATGATTCATCGCGAAGACATAGCCGCGAGAATTGCTGAGCAAGACAGAAGACTTGACGTGACCATTACAGCGTTCCAGGTGTGTTCTTCGTGAAGCCACTTGGAAGTGATTTCTGAATCCGAATTTGGTCATCAACCGTTTCCAGGTGAAGTCTGCGATTGTTCTCCGAGCTGGAGATGTCAATTTGAACGTAAGTGAGCTCTCAGTAGTTCCTGGGTGCTCTCCTGAATCTGTATGGCCCTTTAGACCAAGAAACCGTCGTTGGCCTTGACTATTCCACCCAAAATCAGAGTACGGGGCCTGAGGGCGAAACCCCAGATTCTTTTCGGGCGTATGGATGAGGTCAATGCCATCCTTCAGCTTCTCATGGATCGACCAAAGTATACGTGGATGCGAAACCCAGCACGAATATGCGTTCTTGGACCTGGAGGAATTGGGAAAACCACCTTGGCTCTATCCGTCATTCATCATGATTGGGTTGAAGAAACGTTCAAAGAGGACAGATATTTTGTATCATGCGAGGCTGCCACGTCTCCTAACCTACTTCTCGGCGAGATCGCCACCACCCTCAACATTGAGACGGATCACAAGGACGATAGTGCCGTCCTCGAACACGTTATCCTGAAACTCAAGGAAAGGGACTGCCTTTTGGTGTTAGATAACTTTGAGACCAGCTGGGATCCATTGGAAAACCAAGCGGAAGTGGAGGCCCTTTTGACGGAACTTGCTTCTGTCTCCCGGGTTAACCTCATTGTAACGATGCGGGGCTCTCAACAACCAGCTGGGACGATATGGGCGAAAGTCCTTCCACCACTCAAACCCATTGACATGGAATCAACCATATCTATCTTCGAAACCATCGCACAGAAAGTCGATCAGTTTTCTATCAAACTTCTCGAAGCTGTAGACTGCGTACCTTTGGCAGTCACCTTGATTGCCAACATGGCTGCCGTGGACGGAGAGTCCAGCGAGGCGCTATGGTCTCGCTGGGAAGATGAAAGAACCTCGATGTTTGGACACGTAGGCGGACAAGACAGGCTGAAGAGCGTGGACTACTCGGTACAATTATCGCTTAATAGTCCCCGTATGCAGCAGGACCCTGGGGCCCTCCTTCTCCTCAGTGCATTCTCTATACTACCGGACGGGGTATCAAAGGAAACGCTTCTTACTCTGGAACAGGGATTCCCGGGCGTCACATCACCCAAGAAGGCGATCTCCACACTTCGTCAAAATGCCCTCGTTTATGAGGACGCCACTATGACCATACGAATCCTCAGTCCTATTAGGCATTACATGCTCTTTCGGTACCCTCCCTCGGACAAGTCACGCAAGTTCGTACAAGATATATTCTTGAACCTCGCACTCCAAGGTCCCTCTTTTAATGACTTGAACATACGATTGCGGCTTCAGAAAGAGGTCGGAAATATCACGGCCGTACTTGTCAACTCCCTCGACAGAGCTAATTATAATGAAGTCCTAGAGGTCCTAACGGCTATCATCCACTTTTGTCATTATTCCTATATCTCTGGGAAGGGCTCTACACAAGCTATTGCCCGTGCTATAGAGCGGTTAGAGGCGCTCCGCAAAGAAACGGCGGAGAATTCTACTACATCTACCCCCAAAACTGAACAAAGTATTCAGAAGTCGTTTCGCCGTGTTCAGCTCCTACAATTTAAATTTGGGAAAAGCAGACCGCTGGCCACCACGCCACTTGGCACGAAGCCCGGGGTTGACCAAGCGCTAAAACTCCTAGCTGATGGCATAGGATGCTGGGGCCAGCTACTCAGCCGCCAGTCCCAGCTTGCCCTAGCAGAGGAGAAATTCCAGCGCGCAAAAGAACTCCATATCGAAGCAGGCGATATAATTGGACATGCGTACGACTTATTGAACATTGGTCTTGCTCTTTCTCGCAATAATGAATGCCTCGACGAGGCGCTCACGGCCTTCGAGGACGCAGCCCGTCTCCATGAAGAGATTAACGACAAGGCTGGGCAAGCCTATGATCTTATGGGAGCGGGGCATGCCCTACGCTCCTCTTTTCGCTACGAAGTTGCAATGGCCAAATTCCAAGACGCTGCCTCACTCTTCTCCAAGATCAACGATGAACCAGGCCAGGCTTCTGCACTTAACGGGATGGGACTCATCATGCAGACACTTGGTCGGTTCGCCGAAGCTGAAGTGTACCTGATAGATGCTTTGAAACTTTGTACCAACATGGGAGATGTCGTCGGTCAAGCAGAGAATTTGGCAGGCATCGCGGTTACGTACTTACTCAGATCTCGATTTTCCGAGGCCAAGACGACCATCGAAAAAGCCATCTCCATTCGAGCGCCAACTATTGAAGCAGACCACATACACATTCTCGGTCGTGTATATATAGCCAAAACTCAGTGGCATCAAGCCAAGGAGATTCTCACTCACTCGCTCGCGCTGCACACTGACGCAGGCGATAAACCCGGCAGAGCCAGCGATTTCACTTACCTTTCCATCATTTCCCTCAACCTCGGCGAACGGTGGAACTCACTGGACCAGAGTTACAGTGCCTACTACGCATGTCCCAAAGAAAGCCGCCTAGTCCTTGCTGATATCTATCTGCTTGGAGCGCAACTCTGCCTCAGAGATCTGCAATTCTGGCTAACGAAGACCCGGCTAAATGACGCATTAGAGATATTCGAAGAACTTGGTTGCTGTCTGGGAAAAGCACAATGCTTATACCAATGGGCCATATTTGATCTTCGCTGCGCTAGGTACAACGATGCGATGGAGAAACTTTCGAATGCATTGAACATCCACACTCAAGTGGAGAACGTCCAAGGCCAGGCAGATGACCTGAACAAGATTTGCGAGGTGTTTATGACGGATCCCTCCCGCATCGACCGCATACAAGAGGCGTTGAAGCTTGCTTCTGAAGCGTTGGCCCTTCATATAGAGATTGGCGATGAGGCAGGTCAAGGGGATGACTTGTACATCTTAGCAACTATTTTCTCTGTCCAAGGCAGATTGGAGGATGCAGAGCAGACCGCGAGGAAGGCTGTGGAAATGCACGAAGTCGGGTCATCAATTTATGGACGAGCGCGTTCCTTGGCAGCACTGAGCGATATTTTATGGCGAATACGACAGCGGACAATCCACATGAAGGACGGTAGTGACAAACGACCTCCCGAGTCTGGAAATGTGCCTACCGACGGCGCATTGGACAACGAGAATCCTCTGGATGTTCTCACAAATGCTATGAAGCTGTTCCACCAGTGTGAGGCTCGAGGCGAATTCTTTGAGTGCGCTCAACAGAAGAGGAGGATGAAGGGGATACCAGAGCTGGATCCTCTGCAAGTCAGCCTCCCAGATTGGGAATATGTGGACGATGATAAAGAGGCGGCTTCAAGCGACGACGATGTCGACGACAACGAAGTTGGGGGGGATGAAAGCACCGTTTTCGAGGACGAACTACCGAAAACGACGAGCTCAGTAGCTGACGAAGCGGCACTCCACAGTGATGGAAATTCTGACGACGATGAATTTCATGACGTCCAGGAAGAATTATCGATTGGTTGACAGAAAGGAGCAGGAGAATAAAATCAAATCCGATGTAGGAACCTTAAGAAGTCTTGCGTAACCTAAGTATAATTTCGACCCAACTGTGTACATACTTTACCCAAGTGATAAAGCATGTAACACCTCGAGTACGACAATAAATCAATACATTGACGATGCAATAGAGTGAGTAAGAAGACTACACTAATACCCAACGTTAACTACCTTGTTCTCGTAAGCATCCCAGTTGTGCAAGGCAGTTTCGGCTATGAAATGCGCCACATCCTTTCTCGAAACGACGTACCCGCCAAGCTCCTCTTCAGACACCCTGTAAGGTGCCTTCCCATCTCCAGATTGGCGCTTCTCTGCTTTGCAGTCCCCGTCGGTGAGAAAAGCTGGGCGGACTACAAGCACCTTCTTCAATGACCCATGAGCAGGGAGGCCGGCTTTGTTCATCCAATCAGGACCCATGATGTCTTCAGCTGGCTCCCCGTCCTCGGTTGGATCCCAAGGCCGCCCGCAGACATGCGACAATAGGCGTTCTGCCCCAAACTTATCTGCATGTGGAGATGCCAAGAGATGGGAGTAAACAGGTTTCATGAGTAGGGGCAATTTGGCATGCGAGCTGTGAGTGATGCCAATGGAAGAAATAACAATAATGCGGGGTTCTGGTGCCGATTTGGGAATCATAGATAGGGTAATGAGCAGACTTTGTGTTACGAGGTTGGGAGGGTGAATGAACGCTCCTTTCGTCAGGCTGAATTGAAGTTGGCCACCTACGAACATAAGGATTAGAATAGAGAAGTACATGGTGTAAGGAATAGTACCCACCAACTGTGAAGAGTAAGAGATCGACGGGACGGCCCTTCCCAGCTTCCTCCCATGCGCGCCGAAGGTCCGTTTCGACAAGTGCATCACCTTTAATGAGACGAGCATGGCCAGATTGCACATATTTCTGGATGGTCTCGTCTGCATCAAAATTCGCAGGTGACCGTAGAACAAACGAAACAGTCGCTCCTGCATCTGGAGCAGAAAGCAATACGTCAGCTATTTGTAGTGAGTTGAAGAAATCGAATGGCACACCTAACAGTCTAAGACAGGTGAAGTATCCAATATTGCGAGAGCCTCCCAGGCTAAGTACGTTGAGAGCCATTTGCTGCAGGTAGATATGATATGTCGTAGAAGATGATAGTCAAGTATATGTAGCAGGCAAGAATATAAAGTGTTGGAGAGAACTGGTGGAGACTGGCTGGCGACTTGGATTCTGTTGTGGCCATTTCGTCCTAATGTCTTCCTTTTATACAAGTTCATCCACGGACTCAGTACTCAAGACTTGGCCTGGAGGTATGTCGCGGATCGGATGCATACCACCTCGAGTAGTACTAGTGGCTGTCCTGGCACTGGACTGTGCCCTCTCTATCAATTGGGAATTGTCACTGCGGAGTGAAGCGGTTAGAGAGACACCGAACTCACTGAAATTGACAAGAAATTACGCTATCGCTATGACCAAATGTCATTTCAAATAAGAGGAGGCAGTGAACATGCCCAGTGTTGAATTGAGATAACAGTCGCGCTGCGGACACGTGCCTCCAGAGTCTCATGGGCG
>Ga0247742_10003148_pt1 | contig 10550 bp, 8 predicted proteins | sample UWRJL208509C2_FD_180944 | JGI IMG/M metagenome (GOLD analysis project Ga0247742, IMG submission 180944) | Plant litter microbial communities from Arlington Agricultural Research Station in Wisconsin, United States - UWRJ-L208-509C-2 | ecosystem: Environmental > Terrestrial > Plant litter >... | reverse complement strand
GGTGCCCGCCGACGATTCGGTGCGCGGCCGCGCGCCGGTGACAACGATCGTATCGCGATCATCGGCGCTGTCGCTCGCGATGCTGTCCGCAGCGGCGTTCGTGCCCTCGGCGGCGGCGGGCGCTGCCCACGCCGGTGTGCAATAGACGGCTGTGCTCATCAGCAGGCCAGCGAACAGGTTACGCGTCATCTCATTCCCCAAGCGATTCTCAGGGCGGCCAAGTGACGTATTTGAGAGCGATTATCAATAGCACTGATCGGAGTGTGCGATGAACGGCGCGCAGCGCCTCGCCAAAACGCCGTTGCCAATCGCGATGACACCGGTTTACCGTTATCCAAAATCCATAAAGGACGGAGAGTACGGACATGGCGCACACGCCTGAGGAGCATCCGGGCACGGCGATCGACCGCCGCACTCTGATCGGGGCCGCGGTCGCCGGCGCAACGCTCGCGCTGCTATCGCACACTGCCCGCGCGGCCGCAGCCGCGAAGCGAGTCGCCACGCCCGCCGGCATCTTCGTCGGCGAAGGCCAGACCGGCGGCGGCGTCGGCACCCCGGTCTGGAGCTTTCGCGGGATCCGCTACGCCACCGCCGAACGCTTCCGCGCGCCGCGCCCCTACGCCACCCCGGGCAAACTGCGCGACGTCACCGCCTACGGCCCGGTGTGCCCGCAGACCGGCAGCACCTACGCTCCGCAATCCGAAGACTGCCTGTACCTCAACGTCTGGACCGCCAACCCCGCGCCGCGTGCGAAACTGCCGGTGATGCTCTACATCCACGGCGGCGCCTATTCGGGCGGCAGCGTCACCGATCCGCTCAACGACGGCGCCACGCTCGCCGGTCGCGGCGACGTCGTCGTCGTCACCGTCAACCACCGGCTCAACGCGTTTGGCTATCTCTATCTCGCGCGGCTTGATCCGCGTTTTCCCGACAGCGGCAACGCCGGCCAGCTCGATCTAATCTGCGCGTTGCGCTGGGTCCGCGACAACATCGCCGCGTTCGGCGGCGATCCGGGGCGAGTCATGTTGTTCGGCCAGTCCGGTGGCGGCGCCAAGATCGCCACGCTCACTGGCATGCCCGCCGCCGCCGGCCTGTTCCACCGCGCCGCGACGATGAGTGGCCAGCAAGTGACCGCGCAAGGCCCGCTCCACGCGACCGAGCGCACGCGCGCGTTCCTCGATGCGGTCGGCGTCAAACCGGACGCGCTCCAGCCGCTGCTCGACATGCCCGCTGAAAGACTTGTCGAGGGGCTAAGCGCGCGCGATCCGGTGATGGCGGGCGCCGTCTCGTTCGCACCGGTGCTGGATATGACCTGGCTGGTGCGCCATCCGTTCTGGCCCGACGCCAACCCGATCGGCCGGTCGATCCCGATGATCCTCGGCAACACGCATGACGAGACACGCGGCTTCATCCCGCCTGAGACGACGAAGACGCTGAACTGGGACACACTGCCGGGCCGGCTTGCCCCCGAATTGCGGATCGACGTACTGCCCGAATGGGTCGTCGGTGAATATCGCAAGCACTTCCCCGATTGGTCGCCGAGCGACGTGTTCTACGCCGCCAGCACCGCCGGGCGAAGCTGGCGCGGGCAAGTGATCGAGGCCGAGGAGCGCGCCCGCGCCGGCGCGCCGGCCTGGGTCTATCAAGTCGATTTCACCTCGCGCACCGACCCACGGCGCGGCGCCTTCCACACGATCGACATTCCGCTCGTGTTCGGCACGCTCGGCGCGACCGGCTCGCAGACCGGCACCCGCCCGGACGCGCGCGCCGCCTCGTCCGCGATCCAGGAGAGTTTCGTCGCCTTCGCGCGCACCGGCGACCCCAACCATGCAGGAATGCCAACGTGGCCGCGCTACGACCTCACCACCCGCGCGACGATGATCTTCGACGCGGCCGGCCGAGTCGAGAACGACCCGCGCCGCTGGCAACGCGAGCTGTTCGCCCGCATCCCCTACATCCAGCCCGGCACCTGACCCGGCGCGACGATCGTCAGGCCGAGCGGAACCGCGCCTGCGTCAGTTCGACCGGGCGCCCCGGCACCAGCGCGATCCGCTGCGACACCCCATTGTACCGCACCGTCGCCGGCCCCGCCCGCGTGGCGACGATTGTCGCTGAGGCCAACACGCCGTCGCGCCACGCGATATCGAGCGTATAGCCGCCGCGCGCGCAAAGGCCGCGCACCGATCCGCTCGGCCATGCTTTCGGCAGCGCCGGCAGCAATTGGATCACCCCACCCTGGCTTTGCAGCAGCATCTCGGTCATGCCCGAGGTGCCGCCGAAATTGCCGTCGATCTGGAACGGCGGATGCGCGTCGAACAGATTGGGATAAGTGCGCTCCGGCCCGAGCAGGAAGCGCAGGATTTCGTGCGCATGGTCGCCGTCGCGCAGCCGCGCCCACAGGTTGATCCGCCACGCCGTCGCCCAGCCGGTCGCGCGGTCGCCGCGAATTTCGAGCGAGCGCTTCGCCGCCGCCGCCAGCGCGGGCGTGCGGTCGAGATCGATCTGGTCGCTCGGGAACAGGCCGTAGAGGTGCGAGACGTGGCGGTGGTGGATATCGTCCGCGCCCATGTCCCAGTCGAACGGCCATTCCTGCAACTGCCCGGCCGAGCCGATCTTGAGCGGCAGCAACTTGGCACGCGCCACCGCGATCTCCCCCGACAGCGCGGCATCGGTGCCGAGAATCTTCGCCGCCGCAATCGTCTGGTCGAACAGGTCGCGCAGGATCTCCATGTCCATCGTCGGCCCGAAGATCAGCGACGCGCCATGCCCATGCGGATTCTCGGGGGACAGCGAGGGGTTGGTGACGAGATGCCCGCTCGTCGGATCGGCTTGCAGCGTATCGAGGAAGAACAGGCACGCACCCCGCATCAGCGGATAGACCGAGGCGAGGAAAGCGGTGTCACGGTGGAAGTCGTAATGCTCCCACAGGTGCGTACACAGCCACGCACCACCCAGCGGCCATAGCCCGTAGGGCGCGCCGTCGATCGGCGCAGTCGCGCGCCACAAATCGGTATTATGATGCGCCACCCAGCCGCGCGCGCCGTACATCTCGCGCGCGGTGCGTCCGCCCGTCACCGCCAGGTCGCGCACCAGCCGCACCAGGGGCTCGACGCATTCGGGGAGATTGGTCGTCTCCGCCGGCCAATAGTTCATCTCGGTGTTGATGTTGATCGTGTACTTGCTGCCCCACGGCGGGTTGTTCGATTCGTTCCACAACCCCTGTAAATTGGCGGCCTGCCCGCCCGGCCGCGACGATGAGATCAGCAGGTAGCGGCCATAATGATAGTAAAGCGCGGCCAGCCCAGGATCGTCCTGAGTCACCGCCGCCGCGATGCGCTGGTCGGTCGGCAGCGCGCGCCCCGGGCTGGCGCCGAGGTCGATCGCGACGCGGCGGAACAGCTTGCGGTGGTCGGCGGCGGTATCGGCAGCGATGCGCGCGAAGCTGCGCCGGCTGGCGGCGGCGATCTGCGCGCGCGTGATCGCATCGGGATCGCCGCCGACATCGTCGAACCGGCGGTAGCTGGTCGCCATCGCGATCAGCACTGTCACCGAATCCGCATGCGATACCGTTATCGCCGCGCCGTCGCTCGCGATCGTACCGCCTTGCGTCAGCACGCGCACCCGCGCGGCGAAGCGCAGAGCGGCGGGAATACCCTCATCGGACTCATTGCGGCCCGCCAGGATGATCGTATCGCGCCCTTCGACCACGACCGACGAATCCTTCATCCCCGTGGTGAGCGCCAGCCGCAGCGAAACCTTGCCGGGTTTGTCCGCCGCGATACGCACCGCGATCACCTGATCGACCGCCGACGCCACCACCGTCCGCGTGAAGCGAACCCCGTCCTGCGTGAAGCGAGTTTCGGCCTCCGCCGCGTCGAGATCGAGCGAGCGGCGATAATCGCGCGCCTGAGCATCGGCGACGCCCAGCATCGTGATCGCCAGATCGCCGACCGATTTGTATTTGGTCTGCTTGAGCGGCGTCGCCATCACATGCGCCTGAGCGTACGCCTCGGCCTCGGCATAGCGGCCTGCGAAGATCAGCCGGCGCACTTCGGGCAGGCTGGCGCGCGCCTGCGGATTGACCGGATCATAAGGTCCGCCGCCCCACAACGTGCTCTCGTTGAGCTGGAGCCGCTCCGCGCCGATGCCGCCGAACACCATCGCGCCGATCCGCCCGTTGCCGACCGGCAGCGCCTCGGTCCACACAGCGGCTGGGCGCGTGTACCACAGCAAGGTTTCGCTCGCCGCTTGCGCCGGCGCGGCGACGGCGGCCGTTGGCAGTCCGGCGACAACCGCGCCAGCGCCACCCGATACCAGCGCAAGCGCGACCGCCTCGCGGCGCGTGACCGCTCCTGATTCGTCGATCATCCCGCTCCGCCTCGATTGTTTCAAACCGTTTGCCTTGGTGAAAACGCGTTTGCAAGCGATGCTCGCCGACATGTTTTGCGCTTGATAGCCTAAAAGATTGTCTCTAACTTTTAAATATGAAATCGAGTTATCGTATCACCGCAAGCGGCGCGAGAGCATGACGCGCATCACCGGCATCAGGACGCTCGACCTGCGCTTTCCGACGAGCGCGTCGCTCGACGGCTCGGACGCGATGAACCCCGATCCCGATTATTCCGCCGCTTATGTGATCCTCGACACCGACGTTCCGGGTCTTGCCGGCCACGGCCTCACCTTCACGATCGGCCGCGGCAACGAAGTGTGCGTCGCCGCGATCGCGGCGCTCCGCGATCTCGTCATCGGGCTCGATCTCGACTGGATCGCCGCCGATGCCGGGCGCTTCTGGCGGCACATCACTTCCGACAGCCAGTTGCGCTGGATCGGCCCCGACAAGGGCGCGATCCACCTCGCCACCGGGGCGGTGGTCAACGCGGTGTGGGATCTGTGGGCGAAGGCAGCGGGCAAGCCCTTGTGGCGGCTGGTCGCCGAGATGTCGCCCGAGGAGATCGTCCGCGCGGTCGATTTCCGCTACCTCACCGATTGCATCACCCCGGACGAGGCGCTCGCGCTGCTGCGGTCTCGCGAAGCCGGCAAGGCAGAGCGCATCGCCACGCTCGAAGCCGAGGGTTACCCCTGCTACACCACATCGGCGGGGTGGCTCGGCTATTCGGACGAGAAACTGCGGCGGCTCGCCGAGGAAGCGGTCGCGGCGGGCTTCAACCACCTCAAGCTCAAGGTCGGTGCCAATCTCGACGACGACATCCGCCGTCTCCGCATCGCCCGCGAGGCCATCGGCCCCGACCGCGCGCTGATGATCGACGCCAATCAGGTGTGGGACGTCAGTCAGGCGATCGGCTGGGTCAATGCGCTCGCCTTCGCGAAGCCGTGGTTCATCGAGGAGCCGACCAGCCCCGACGACGTACTCGGTCACGCCGCGATCCGGCGCGGCATCGGCGACGTCAAGATCGCGACCGGCGAGATGTGCCAGAACCGCATCCTCTTCAAACAGTTCATCATGGCCGGCGCGATCGACGTCGTTCAGATCGACGCCTGCCGCATCGGCGGCGTCAACGAGATTCTTGCGGTGCTGCTGATGGCCGCAAAATACGATCTGCCGGTTTGCCCCCATGCGGGCGGCGTGGGGCTGTGCGAATATGTCCAGCACCTCGCGATGATCGATTACATCGCGATCTCGGGTACGCGCGAGGGTCGCGTGATCGAATATGTCGACCATCTCCACGAACATTTCCTCGATCCCTGCACGATCCGCGACGCGGCGTACATGCCGCCGACGCGACCCGGCTTCTCGATCGAAATGAAGCCGGAGACGCTCGTGCGATACCGCTTCCAACCCGATACGACGGCGTAAAACGCCGCTGACCCAAGGACGAGAGGACCGAAGATGTTGGCAATGGAGGAACCCCCGATCGCGCGGGAACGCACGGCGACACGCGGCGGCTATGCCGCGGCGATCACGATCACCGTCTGCCTGTTCTTCCTGTGGGGCATGGCCAACAACCTCAACGACATCCTGATCGCTCAGTTCAAGAAGGCGTTCGTCCTCACCGATTTCGCGACCAGCTTTGTCCAGCAAGTCTTCTACCTCGGCTATTTCCTGTTCGCGATCCCCGCCTCGCTGCTGCTGCGCGCCCGCGGCTACAAGGCCGGCATCGTCACCGGGCTGGTGCTGTATGCGATCGGCGCGTTGCTGTTCTATCCGGCGGCGGCGTCGAGCCGATATGAACTGTTCCTGCTCGCGTTGTTCGTCATCGCCTCGGGCCTCGCCTTTCTGGAGACATCGGCCAATCCGCTGATGACCGAACTGGGCGATGCCAGAACCGCCGCGCGACGGCTCAACTGGGCGCAGGCCGCCAACCCGATCGGCGCGATCACCGGCATTCTCGTCGGCCGCAACTTCATCCTGTCGGGCATCCGCCATGACGAGGCGACGCTCGCCGGCATGTCGGCGGCACAGCGCATCGGCTATTACCGTGCCGAGGTGCAGGCGGTGCAGACGCCGTATCTCATCATCGCGCTTGTCGTGCTCACCTTCGCGGTCGCCGCTATCGTGGTGCGCTTCCCCGAAGGCGACCGCGAGGTGGCAAGTTCGGCCCCCCGCCCGCCCTTCACGGCGGTGTTCGGCAAGCCGTGGCTGCTGGCGGCGGCGTTCGCGCAATTCTGCTATGTCGGCGCGCAAGTCGGGCTGTGGAGCTTCACGATCCGCTATGCCGAAGCGAACGTGCCGAGCCTCGGTGAACGCGCCGCCGCTGACATGCTGTTCGCCTCGCTCGTTTTGTTCGCGATCGGCCGTTTCACCGGTACCGCGCTCATGGGCCGTGTGCGGCCCGCGATGCTGCTGCTGGCGTTCTCGATCGTCTCCTGCGCGCTGGCCGCAACCGCCGCTTTGGCGGGCGGACACATCGGCCTCTACGCACTGGTCGCGGCGAGCTTCTTCATGTCGATCCAGTTCCCGACCATCTTCGCGCTCGGCGTCGAAGATCTGGGGCCGCTGCGACGCGCTGGCGCATCGCTCATCATCATGGCGATCATCGGCGGCGCGGCGCTCACCGCACTGATGGGCTGGACTTCGGACCACAGCGGCATTTCGACCGCGATGCTCGTACCCGCCGTCGCCTTCGTCGCGATCGCCGCTTTCGCTTTCGGCGCACTGCGCCGCGCTCTCCCGTCCAACTCTGGTGATTGATTCATGCACGTCGTAACCTGCTGCGAACCCGGCACGCTCGTCCTCGAAACCCGCGAAACGCCGGTGCCCGCCCCCGGCGAAGTGCTGGTCCGCATCCGCCGCGTCGGCGTGTGCGGCACGGATTATCATATCTTCCGCGGCACCCAGCCCTATCTCAGCTATCCGCGCGTGATGGGGCATGAACTGGCCGGAGTGGTCGAATCAGCCGACGCGGCGAGCGGCTTCGCGCCCGGCACGCCGGTGTGCATCATGCCCTATCTGTTCTGCGGGCATTGCGTCGCCTGCACCAAGGGCAAGACCAATTGCTGCGTCAACATCCAGGTGCTCGGCGTCCACCGCGACGGCGGCCTCGCCGAGCTGCTCGCGATCGATCCGCGCTACCTGCTCGACGCGAGCGGGCTCACGCTCGATCAGGCGGCAATGGTCGAATTTCTAGCGATCGGCTACCACGCGGTTCGCCGTGGCGCGATCGAGGCGGGCGAGCGCGTGCTGGTTGTCGGCGCGGGACCGATCGGCATGGCGGTCGCCTTGTTCGCGGGCCTACAGGGTGCCGATGTCACCGTGCTCGACGGCAATGCCGGCCGCGCCGGTTTCTGCGTGGAGAAGCTCGGCGCACACGCCGCCGTAGCGCTGGATGCCGATACGCCGGCGCGGCTCGCCGACATCACCGGCGGCGCCTTCTTCGATGCGGTGTTCGACGCGACTGGCAACGCCAAGGCGATGGAAAAAGGCTTCGGCTATGTCGCGCATGGCGGCCGCTACGTGCTGGTGTCGATCGTCGCGGCCGACATCACCTTCAACGATCCCGAATTCCACAAGCGCGAGACCACCCTGCTCGGCAGCCGCAACGCCACGCTCGACGATTTCGCGGCGGTGATCGCGCTGATCCGCAAAGGCCGCGTGCCGACCGACGCAATGCACACGCACAGCGCCGCGCTCGCCGATCTGCCGGGTGTGATCGAGCAGTGGATGGCGCCGGACGCCGGTGTCATCAAGGCGATCGTCGAGGTCTGACTCACACTGCGCGGCTGAACCGCTGCGCGTCGGACTGGCGATAGACATCGAACGCCGCAGCGACGAGGCGGGCATACGCGCGGCCCGCCTCCGGCACCGTCACCCGCCAGCCTTCGACGCGCACCAGATCGTGCGCCGCAAGCTCGCCCAGCCCGGCAAGCGCGCCGTGCAGCGGCCCCAGGCAAGCGCCGTGCGCGCGGGCGAGATCCGACAGATCGACGCTCCCGTCGCACAGCAACCGCTCTATGATGTCACCGCGCAGCCGGTCGCCGGCGGACCGGACGATCCCGCGCGCACCGGCCAGACCGCCGTTGGCGGCGCGCAGCCGATACCGGCCGACATGCTTCTCGTTCTGCACGAGCAGCCCCGGATACTGGCTGATCGAGGACGCGCCGAGTCCGATGATCGCCTCGCCCGGTTCGTCGGTGAAACCCTGGAAATTGCGCCGCAGCCGGCCCTCACCCGCCGCCACCGCGAGGCTGTCGCCGGAGCGCGCGAAATGATCGAAGCCGATCGCTGCGTAGCCAGCGTCGGTCAGCAGGTCATGCGCCAGCGCGCTCTGTTCGAAGCGCGCGGCGGCGTCAGGGAGCAACGTGTCGTCGATCATGCGCTGGCGCGGCAACAGGCGCGGCATATGTGCATAGCCGAACATAGCGATCCGATCCGGCGCGAGGTCGAGCGCCAGCTCAAGCGTCTCGGTCAGATCGTCGGCGGTCTGGCCGGGCAGACCGTACATCAGGTCTAGGTTCACCGCCGAGATTCCCGCCGCACGCAAATCAGCGACAGCGCGCGCTACCGTCGCATACGGCTGCACGCGGTTGATGGTCTCCTGAATATGGCGCGCGAAGGTCTGCGCGCCCAGACTCACGCGAGTCACCCCCGCCACCGCCAGCGCATTGCAATACGCCCGATCGAGCGTGCGCGGGTCGAGTTCGGCGGCGATCTCCAGCCGCCCGGCGCAATCGAACCGCGCGCGCAGCAGGTCGGTCAACGCGATGAAGTCCGCGCTCGGCACCGCATTGGGGCTGCCGCCGCCGAAATGCACCGCGACCACGCGCCCGCGCAGCCGCGCAGCGACCGCGTCGATCTCCTGCGCCAGCGCGGCCAGATACGCGGTCATCCGCTCGGGCCGGCCGATCGCGCCGGTGTTGCAGCCGCAATACCAGCAGATTTCATGGCAATAGGGAATGTGGACGTAGAGAGACACTGGCGCACTGGGCGCGATCTCCGCCAGCGCCGCAGCCTGATCGGCGACGCCGACGCGGTCGTGAAACTCGGCCGCGGTGGGGTAACTGGTGTAGCGCGGTACGGACCGGCTCGCGAGGTCTGGGATGTATCGGTGCATGCCATCCTCGTCGCAGCGACCTACGCGACCATCCTTGATCCCGGTCAAATCCGGCGGCCCGGCGGTTTGCGCTGGATCAATGTTGCCGCCCCGCCCCGGTCCTAGCCCGGCCCCACCAACCAGATGGGGAACCAAGACATGCGTATCATCACCGCCCTAGCGCTCAGTGCCGCAGCCTGCGCCGCGATGCCCGCCCAGGCGCAGGAGAAGGGCGACGTGCTCATGCGAGTCCGCGCGATCATGGTGTCGCCCAATGAGAAGTCCGGCGGAGTTCAGCCGACCTTCCCCGGCGCCCGCGTTGGCGTGACCGACAGCTACGCGCCCGAACTCGATTTCACCTACATGCTGACCGATCACCTCGGCACCGAACTGATCCTCGCCACCACCAAGCATGACGTTCAGGGCCGCGCCGCGCTCGCCGGGATCGACAAGCTTGCCGGCACCTGGGTGCTGCCGCCGACGCTGACGCTGCAATATCACTTCGCGGCCCCGCACGCGAAGGTGCGGCCCTATGTCGGCGCGGGCGTGAACTACACGATCTTCTATTCGTCAAAGGCGAGCAGCGCGCTGAACGCCGCGATCGGCGATACCAAGGTCCATCTCAACGACAGCTTCGGCTACGCGCTTCAGGCCGGCGTCGATGTCAACATCACGCGCAAGGTCTTCGCCAATCTCGACGTCAAATATATCGACATCGACACAACGGCCCGGCTCCGCACCGGCGGCGCGGTCAACCGCGTGAAGGTCAGCATCGATCCTCTGGTGTTCGGCATCGGTCTCGGCTTCCGGCTGTGACCGGCTCGCGCACGGCTTTGACCCCGGTCAACGCCGTGCGCCGGCCTTTGATCGAAACGGCAGGCGAGGAGAGCCTGCATGCAAGACCCTGACACGTTTCCTGGGAGTCATGTCCCGTTCGCGCGCCGCTGGCACGTCATCGACGAGATCGACCTGATCGGCCTCGCCGCGGACCATGCCGCCACCGAACGATTGTGCGTGCGGCTCGAAGCCTGCGCAGACCAGCTTCCCGAGCGCCCTACACCC
>Ga0247742_10003146_pt1 | contig 10554 bp, 14 predicted proteins | sample UWRJL208509C2_FD_180944 | JGI IMG/M metagenome (GOLD analysis project Ga0247742, IMG submission 180944) | Plant litter microbial communities from Arlington Agricultural Research Station in Wisconsin, United States - UWRJ-L208-509C-2 | ecosystem: Environmental > Terrestrial > Plant litter >... | reverse complement strand
AGTACTCTCTATTTCCAATGAGGATCGCGAAAAGCTTTGTAAGGAACTGCATCAGGCAGAACATTTCTTTCGATGGCGAACAAACAGAGGTTATGTGGCTGTCCAAAAAAGACTGCTTTCTTTTATGAATAATGATGCCAAAACAAGATACGAGGAACTCCTTGTACTCTACCCTGCCCTTTATAATATGGTTCCAAAGCATTTAATTGCCGCTTATCTTGGGGTTTCCCGGGAGACCCTGAGCCGACTCTATAATTCCTCAAAATAACCCAAAAACAGAATGTGACCTACATCACCTAACGCCCTTGAATTTCCTGCCGTCCTTTGTACAATAAATTATAAACATTTAAAGTATATCAAAATGGAAAATCAAAATTTTAAAATTGCAGGTTCACAAAGTAATGTAGAATGGATCGGAAAAAAAGTAACCGGTGCTCACAACGGTACTATTGCTGTTAAAGAGGGATTCTTTACTTTTAATAATGGTAAACTCTCCGGTGGAAACGTTACTATTGACACTACTTCTATTATTATCCTCGATGTTACTGACCCGGCTACCAACACACAGTTTGCAGGTCACCTCGCATCAGACGACTTCTTCTCTATTGAAAAGTTTCCAACAGCTTCATTAGAAATCAAATCTGCTATACAGCAAAATGAAACCAGGTACCACATTGAAGGTAACCTGACCATAAAAGGGATTACACATCCTGTTGCATTTGACCTGGAAGTAAATACTATAGCAGACACAGTTGCTGCTTTCGGTAAAATACTAATCGACCGTACCAAATACGATATGAAATTCCGCTCCGGTAATTTCTTTACCAACCTGGGCGACACCCTAATTTACAATGAGTTTGAACTGAATGTAAAAATCATCGCAAAAGCTGTCTAACAACGGCTTTCGCTTAAAAAATTAACCATCATGCCATACGTAAAAATTGAATTAACCCGCGAAGGGGTTACAAGAGTCCAAAAACAGCAGTTAATAGCCGGCATCACCCAACTGATTACAGATGTATTGAATAAGGATCCGAATCTTACCCATGTCGTTATACAGGAAATAGATCTTGATGACTGGGGTTTTGGAGGCGAGCAGGTTTCGGTTCTCCGTGAAAAAGGGATAACTGCTGATAAAAAATAATTATTAAAAATTCACAACAATGAAAACAAAAACAGTAATAGTAACAGGAGCCTCGACAGGCATTGGAAAATCAATAGCTCAATTATTTTTAGATAAAGGCTATAATGTAGTGATTAACTCGGCCAATAGTAATAACCTTGAAATTACCAATACAGAATTGCGTAATAGTGAACGCGTGGCCATGGTACAGGGTGATATCAGCGATATAAATACAGGGAAGTTATTGATCGAAACTGCGGTAAAACGCTTTGGTGGAGTCGATATACTCATCAATAATGCCGGTATATTCGAACCCAAACCATTCCTGGACGTAGAAGAAAAAGATCTGGATCTCTTTTTAAATATCAACCTTAAAGGGACTTATTTTACCAGCCAGGCAGCTGTAAGACAAATGCTAAAACAAGGGGAAGGATCAATAATCAACATTGGTACTGTACTGGTAGACCATGCTATTGATGGTTTTCCTGCGAGTGCACCCATTTCAAGTAAAGGTGGGATCCATGCTTTAACCAGACAGTTGGCCGCCGAGTTTGGAAAAAACAACATCCGTGTCAATGCAATTGCACCCGGAATCATTAGAAGCCCGTTACAGGCTAAAACAGGCGTTTCAAATGCCGATAGTTTAGCCGGATTACATTTGCTCAACCGTATTGGGGAAACCCGGGATGTAGCTGAACTCGCTTTTTATCTTGCCGAAAGTAACTTTGTAACAGGAGAAATCATTAACTTAGATGGCGGGCACGTTGCCGGTCACAGCATTGGGTGATTAAAATAGTAATCTGTAGAAATTAAAATTATGAAAACTTTTAATGAAAACGCAAAGGTTATAACTGCAATCCTGCAGGATTATTTCAACGGCATTTATAAGGGAGATACTGATTTACTCAAAAGTATTTTTCATCCACACGCACTGGTATCCGGTGACATTAAAGGAGAGCTGTATTTCAAGACACTCGACGAATACCTGCAAGGTGTACAAAACCGTAAAAGTCCTTACGAATTAGGAGCAGCATTCAATATGGAAATCCTGTCACTGGAAATTATCAATGCCATAGCTGTTGCTAAAGTTCACATTCCTATATTTGAATACAATTATTATGACTTGCTCAGCCTCGCTGTTGTTGACGGAAAATGGGTTATAGTAAACAAATTACTAACACACGTAAATAGTTAAGTGATGTGGAATCAAACTAAAATAACAGAATTGCTGGGAATCCAATACCCTATCCTGCAGGGACCAATTGGAGGCTTTTCCACAGCCGAACTCCTCGCCTCAGTCTCTAATGCCGGTGGATTAGGCAGTCTTGGAGCATATACCTTATCCCCGCAAGAAATACTGGAAGCAGACAAGGCCATAAAGGCAAAAACGACAAAACCCTATAATATTAATTTATGGGTCAATGATGTAGATGAAGCACTGGCAAATTATTCGCCTGCTGCGCTGGAAAAGATAAAGCTACTTTTTAAGCCTTACTTTGATGAACTTGGGATTCCGTTGCCAGAACTATCGGCAAATATTCCTTCTAAATTTGAAAACCAACTGGAAGCACTGTTTACGATCCGTCCCGCTGTCTTTAGTTTCATTTTCGGCATTCCTTCAAAAGAAGTTCTTACAGAATCCCGCAGAATCGGAATAAAAACCATCGGTACCGCAACCACAATTGACGAAGCCTATGCATTGGAAGAAGCCCGTGTAGATGCCATTGTTGCATCAGGATTTGAAGCAGGTGGCCACCGGCCTTCGTTCCTCAGGCCAGCACAGGATTCACTGACAGGACTGTTTACGCTGATCCAGCAACTAAAATCCAAAATCAATACACCCATTATAGCAGCAGGCGGAATCGCCGATGCAAAGGGTATAGCCGCAGCGTTTACGCTGGGTGCCGATGCAGTACAGCTAGGTACCGCATTCCTTGCTACCGACGAATCAGGTGCCACTCCGCTCCATAAAAGTATGCTGTTTGCAGAGGGTTCAAAATACACAACCCTTTCCAAATCGCTGACTGGAAGAATGGGGAGGATGTTACCCAACACGATCTCAGACGGTATCAAATTTGAAACGGAAGTACTGCCTTTTCCGCTCCAGAGCCGATTACTTGCACCCCTAAAAGTAGCAGCTCTGGCACAGGGAAGAACAGATCTGATCAGCTTTTGGTCCGGACAAAATGCAACCTCATTAAAACATCATAAAGCCGGAGAATTAATGCAGGCATTAATTGCAGAAACAGAGAATCTGCTTGCAATATAAAAAACACAAAATAGTATAATTTTCAAAAAGGCAAAATCAATTGATTTTGCCTTTTTGCTATAATTTATACCCACGTCTACAAGTGTAGTATACTCTCTGCTCTAATTCATATAAGTAGTAACATCAAAATGCAAAAGAGGTACATGATTTTGGCAAGTATGTACAATTTAATTATTATTGCAAAAGATAACTTAGCCGACTAATCTAAAACCTATAATCATTGATGAAAAAAATTATTCTTTTTATAGCATTTCTAAGTGTTATACCATTTTATGGACAACAACATCGTGTCAGTTCAAAAGTACAGCAGTTAGTTGCCCATAATGCTATATTTATGCATTTTGCCCCCCTAACTGCTACAATAAATCCCGATGCAACAAAAACAGCAAAAATAGTCAACAACGCCAGTTTTGCCACACTCGATGCGGCTGTTATAAAACAGCTTATGGATACCAGGCCACAAAACATCGAACTTAGTATTCCCTATAATGGCAATACCATAACAGTACTTTTATACCGTGCTGATCTTTTTGCAAAAGGATTCCATGTGGATACCGACAAAAAACGTAATATCGCCTATCAGGAGGGTTTATATTACCGCGGTATTGTAAAAGATGATGTCAATTCACTGGTATCGTTTAGTTTTTTCAATAATGAAATGAACGGAATCGTATCCGCTTCTAATTTAAATAACCTTGTAGTAGGCAGGCTTAGAAAAGAAAAAAACAAAACAGATTATATACTTTATTCTGACGCTAACCTTAAAATACCTTATACTTTTAACTGCAATACAACTGATCCCAAGATCTCTGATGCAGTTAAAAAAGCTGCCGATCTTACTACAATGAATATCCATGAGGAGAAATGCGTAACGCTATACTTTGAACTGGATAATGAGCTGTATCTCCAAAACGGAGCCAGCGAAACCCTTACGGCAAACTGGCTGACATCAGCATTTAATAACGTGCAGACATTATATGATAATGATGGTATTACCGTATCACTACAATCATTTTTCATTTGGACTACACAGGATCCTTACACAGGGCCAACTTCAACCGATTATCTTATCCAGTTTGCAGAAGCTTACTCTGAGGAAGGTTTTGGTGCCAACTTAGGGCAATTATTAGGAATGGATCCGGGAGGATTGGGAGGACTTGCCTGGCTTGAAGGCTTTTGCAGTGCCGGCAATGCCTGTTATGTTGATGTTGACCTGGCTTTTGAGCAGGTACCGGTTTACTCATTTGATATCATCGCAATGACACATGAGCTGGGACACTTAATGGGGTCTGAACATACCCATGCCTGTGTATGGAATGGCAACAACACCCAAATAGATGGTTGTGGCACGTTAGCAGGCATAATTGAAGGATCCTGTGATGCAGGGCCACTGCCTCAAAATGGAGGAACAATTATGAGTTACTGCCATCTGCTTGATGTGGGTACAAATCTTGCAAATGGTTTTGGCCCTCAGCCCTCAGCCAGGATACATAATTACATCAATTCAACATCGTGCATTGGAACGGAATGCGCCGGCAATTGCCACAATACCATTAGCGCATTTTCTATAAACAACATCGACAGTACTTCAGCTACCGTCACCTGGCAGGATGAAGATGAAGGACCATGGGAGACTTCATTTCGGGAATTTAATTCAGGTTCCGACGACTGGCAGCTAACCTCAACACATACACTGACTATAGGAGAACTTATTCCGAATACGTACTATGTATTGGCAGTAAGGCCAGTTTGTCCGGAGGGAGTTTCTTTAAGCAAGGAAATTATATTTGCAACAACGGCAGACTGGTGCCAGGGACAGAAATTTACCGACGTGGGTGATAATCACTGGTATATTAATGATACTGCAATCTCAAGAACATTTACAACATCCGGTCCTGATCAAAAAATCAAAGTTGCCTTTACATCTTTTAACCTTGAGGACGGCTATGATTTTCTCAATGTATACGATGGCCCTAATAACAGCGCACCACAAATTGGACATCTTACAGGAACGGATTTGCCGGAGGATTTTATTTCCACCGCAACTGACGGATCACTTACTTTTGAATTTACTTCAGATGAAATCATTACTGCCGATGGCTGGGATGCCTGGATCAGTTGTGTAGCGGCCCCACTTACCGTAAATGACAATACGCTGCGTAATCTTTCGTATTTCCCTAATCCTACAAATGGCTCCATAAACATAACCGCAGGAGAAGAAATAAGCGAAATAAAGATCTATGATATCCGTGGGCAATTGTTGTTGAATAAAAAAGTAAATGCCGTCCAGACAACAATAGATATGGCTTCTTTTTCAGCCGGAGTTTATTTCTTTAGAGCCAGTAATGGTATAAAAGAATCCAATTTTAAAGTGATCGTCGGCAAATAATCGCTATTAAAACAAATAAAAAGGAAGAGGCTATTCACTATTTTGATAGCCTCTTCTTATATATAAATTCCTGAAATAAATCTATCAAATAATACTACTCCAACTTGCCTTTTTCCTACAAATTTTGATCAAATCAAAGTACGGCTTTGATACGGCTTTAGTACGGCTTTTACTAGGCTTTGCTACAAAGTAACCATTCCTACAAAAATAGCATGGTATTTTAATGGACAATAATCCTGAAATATTTTAAATATGACGTCTCAAAATTACTCTTTAACAATTTTAGTTGTTATTGATATTGTTAAATTCGATTAGGTGAAGAGTAAAGATATCGAGATAGCATCCTTTCATTCTATTGAAAAAAGATTAGACTATATTTGTATTACAATTAGTTAGTTCCAATTCCACGCAACCAAAATGAAAGTTCAGAACATTAAAATATTTAATTACCTATTGTTTTTAATAGCTGTTCCGCTGTTCTTGTTAAGTTGTAAAAAGACAAAAGTAATCTCCTCAGTGGATTACAATGAAAAAGCAAATGAGTTGATCCGGCAAGTAATCGCAGACAATCCCTGTGGATGTATCTTAGAAATACCTAAAGAATCAATGATTCAAATAAATGAAGAGGAAAATCCCATTCAAAATATTCGGGAAAACTTGATAAAAAAACTTAAATTAAGCAATGAATCTAGTCTTGACAGCTTGGATAAACTATATGTCCAAATGGAATTCTATTTATTACAAAACCAATTTTTGATAAATCTTATAAAACAGCTGCGGTAGATGTTCGCTATATGTTTACGTGTATTCCAGGTCCGGTAGAAATTTATACATTTAAAAATGAGAAGTGGGTTCTAAAATAGAAATAATCTAACAATTAAAAAACCATCCAAATGAATATCTTAATTACAATTTTACTCGTATTAGCAGGGATTATAGCCTTACTTTTAATTTTTGCTCTTTTCATTAGAAAGCAATACAATATTCATCGTGACATTATCATCGATGCTCCGCTACAAAAAGTTTTTAATTATCTAAGACAACTCAAAAACCAGGATAACTTCAACAAGTGGGTAATGACTGATCAGGTATTGCATATGCAAACCTGGTTACCGAGTCTCTATCCGATAATCAGACAAAAGTAACCTGGAATAATAAAAGTATAATGAAATATCCACTGAACATCATGTTATCAATGATCGAAAAAATGCTTGCGAAGGATGTGGATATAAGTTTGTTAACTTTGAAGGGGATTCTGGAAAAATAATAATAGTTCAAATCAAACTTAACAATTAAAAGCAAACCAAAGTATGAATCCAATTATTAAAAATATTTTAGCAGTCGTAGCTGGTATTATCATAGGTAGCATAGTGAATATGGGAATTATCATGATTAGCGGTTCCATTATTCCTCCGCCAGATGGTGCGGATGTTACTACTACGGAAGGTTTAAAAGCATCCATGCATTTATTCGAACCTAAGCATTTTATTTTTCCATTTTTAGCCCATGCTATCGGAACTTTTGTAGGTGCTTTTTTGGCTGCATTAATTGCTGCTAACCATAAAATAAAATTTGCTTTGGGTATTGGTGTCCTTTTCTTAGTGGGAGGAGTGGCCAGTATTTTTATGCTTCCTTCACCGACTTGGTTTACTGTTGTAGACTTGGTTGGAGCATATATTCCTATGGCTTATTTGGGAGGGAAATTTGGTATGCGTTCTGGTCGCTAAAACATTCGGCGGCCAGGACTTTTTAGTTATATCTGTTTTATACGTAAATTTGAAGCTTTCAACATAGCCATACCGCAATGATTAACACCACAGGACATACCTATTTTGCAATCAAAACAGAAAATGAAGCTACTGACTTAGAAACTTTTAATAACTATTTATCCATACAGCCAACGAAGTTCCAAAAAAAATTCGAAAGAGGAAAAGTCCCTGTTACTACAAGTTGGCAGCTATCTTCCGGTGATCTGACAAATCCCGATTATTTTGAAGAAATTGAAAAGCTTATTACTAAATTAAATAAGCACAAAACAGAACTTCTAAAGATAAAAAAGGAAAATCCTGAAATAGAATTTGTTTTAGAAGTTGTTATTTATTTAGGTGATGAAAGTCCTGGTCTAAATTTTAGCCAAGAAACTATAGCATTCATTAATGATATTGGTGGTACAATTGACTGTGATATTTATAATGCAACTCCACGAGCCTCCCGGATTACTCCACCGAGCGTGGAGAACTACTGGACGTAGCATGGAAGAGTTCGCTACGCTCGGTCCGATAATCGAATTTCAAGTAGGTGGGACGCTTTAGAATGTAACCTGTAAAATTATAATCATACGATTCTTACTCTAATCAAATTCATATATTTACAAATCAACATAGTATAAACATATTTACAGCTTATATTGCCTCATAGTTCGTTACAGAAATAAACAAAAAACGATCACTAAATGGATACTTACAAAGAGACATTTGAAACCTGGAATAAAGTAGCCCAATTGTATCAGGACAAGTTTATGGACCTGGATCTGTACAATGATACTTATGACCAATTTTGTGAACAGTTACCTACAATAAACTCCGCAATTTTAGAAATTGGTTGTGGACCGGGAAACATCACTAAATATTTACTGAATAAAAGACCTGATTTTAAAATCTGTGGGGTTGACATATCGCCCAATATGATAGCATTAACAAAAACAAATAACCCAAATGCCGATTTTAAAGTTATGGACAGTAGGGAAATTAATACCTTACAGGCTAAATTTGATGCTATTATTTGCGGATTTTGTTTACCTTATTTATCAGCAGCAGACGTTGAAAAAATGATAAAAGACAGCAACAATTTGTTAGAGGACAAAGGAGTGCTTTATCTGAGTTTTGTTGAAGGTGATAAAGGACCATCTTATCAAACGGGAAGTAGTGGAGACAGGACTTATTTTTATTATCACAAATTAGAGAATTTGACGAATGCGTTAAATGCTAATGATTTTGAAATTATAAATTTGGTGTGTAAAGATTATAATAAAAGTAACGAAACAGAAGTACATACTATTATCATAGCGAGGAAGAAAACGAATACCTGATAATAGCGGTTATTTCAATACTATCTAATAAACAAACCTAATTAGTTTGGCAGGACAGAATATAACAGGACAATCGATATAATTACTATCTTGTCACACGCAATAAAATTTATCCCATGAGTAAAGAGGTTCTTGTAGCATTTCTTCAAAATACAAATCTGGTTTCATTATCGACAGCCGAAGAAATTGCGGATCGGTTTCAAAGTAAGATCGTTTTAAAAAATCAGTCCCTACTTACAGAAGGCACAATATGTAATGAATATCTGTTCCTCGAAAAAGGATATATGCGTTCCTTTGCACAAGATACTGAAGGCAATGAGGTAACCACATGCCTTTATCCTCAGGGAAGGATGATCTTTGAGGTTTCTTCTTTTTTTAACCGCACAAGGTCTAAAGAAAACATACAGGCACTTACCGATTGCGTGTGCTGGTTTATCACTTATGAAGAACTCAATAACTTGTTTCATACTTTACCGGAATTCAGGGAATTTGGAAGATCAATACTTGTTAAAGGATATTCAGATCTGAAAACAAGAATGTTATCTATGATTACAGAAACCGCAGAAGAACGGTATACTTATTTATTAAAGACTGTTCCTGAGATCTTCCAGCATGTTCCTTTAAAAAACATTGCCTCTTACCTTGGGATAACAGATACGTCTTTAAGCAGGATCCGAAAAGAGCTCTCAAAAAAATAAGCATTGCTTACTTCTTGTCAAATGGCAAGAAGAAACAGCATTCATTTACATTCCTTTGTATTACAAATAAGTAACCAATGGAACAATTACCGCTTTACACCAAGATAATATTTATACTTACTACACTTTTAGCTTTTTTAATGTTGTACAAAGCCAGCAGCTACTCAAAAGCTATAATAGTAATAATGCTCTTATGGCTGGCAGTTCAATCTGTAATTAGCCTGACGGGCTTTTATACTGTTACTGATGTAATGCCACCAAGATTTACATTGTTGGTTTTACCTCCAATATTGCTGATAGCAGGTGTCTTTTTTACAAACAAAGGAAAAACGTTTATAGATACCTTGGACATAAAGGTTTTAACCTTGATCCATGTAGTAAGGATACCTGTAGAACTGACATTATATTTTCTATACCTCCATAAAGTAATACCTGAAATAATGACATTTGAAGGCCGAAATTTTGATATTCTTTCCGGACTAAGTGCCCCAGTAATTTATTATTTCGGATATATAAAAAATGTATTTGGTAAAAAAATAATGATAGCATGGAATATCGTTTGTCTCTTGCTTCTTTTAAATATTGTTACCACAGCCGTTTTATCTGCTCCTTTTCCTTTTCAGCAATTTGGATTCGACCAACCAAACATTGCTATCTTATATTTCCCGTTTATTTGGGTTCCTTGTTTCATTGTGCCTATCGTATTGTTTTCACATTTGGTAGTGATAAGGCGATTGATAAAGTCGGGTAACTGACATCAATTGAGATTATTTTGTCGCCTTCGTCAAAATTTCTATTCCATTTTATGCCATATTCAAGATAAAAATCAAGGAAGTTATTATAGATCCTACCATTTAATTACCAGATTAACATTTAAACTAATAATTCTCTTACAAAAGCATTCTTTTTTTTCTTAACTTGTTCCCCTTGTCCCTGATCCCAAATCAGGGACTCAATTATAGGATATTATAACCCAAAATACAATAC
>Ga0247742_10003145_pt1 | contig 10565 bp, 7 predicted proteins | sample UWRJL208509C2_FD_180944 | JGI IMG/M metagenome (GOLD analysis project Ga0247742, IMG submission 180944) | Plant litter microbial communities from Arlington Agricultural Research Station in Wisconsin, United States - UWRJ-L208-509C-2 | ecosystem: Environmental > Terrestrial > Plant litter >... | reverse complement strand
ACGATCATCGCGACAACCATGCCAACAACTGGCATCCGGGTCCGGGCGGGCATTGGGAACGTGGCCACCGTTACGACGGTCGCGTCATCGTGGTGAACGACTATCGTGAGCGTCACCTGCGCGAACCTCCACGCGGCTATCGCTGGCAGCGCGCCGACAACAACGACTTCCTGCTCGTTGCTGTCGCTACCGGTGTGATTGCGGACATCATTTCGCAGTAACGCCGTGATATCGGGCCGGGCCTTCGCTGTTGCGGGGGCCCGGCTTTTTTTGTGCAGGGCTCGAACCCTCAACGCAGCGATCGCGAACGAGGCCTTGTGTCGCATCGTGCCGCGGCTAACCGCTCGCCTCATCACCAGCCGGCCTCACTCGCCCGCTCACATCCCTGAGGGTTCGCCGGCGCAGCCGGCTCCTACCCAAGATCTGCATGGCACTGGTACGGGATCTACGTTGCGTGGCCCCAAGGGTGGCGCCCGCCGGCTCTTGCGCCGCACCGCACAACGCCTTCCGCCGCCTCCCCTGCCTATACTCGGGCCGAGCCCCCCTGGCGGGCTCTCACCATTCGGGGAGGCTTCGATGCTGCAACAGTACGGTTTATGGATCGCGCTGGCATGTGCGGTCGTTGCGATTCTGTACGGCGCGTTTTCGGTCAGATGGGTATTGGCCAAGTCGCCCGGCAACGAACGCATGCAGGAGATCGCCGCGGCCATTCAGGAAGGCGCGCGCGCATACCTCAACCGCCAGTACGCCACCATCGGTGTCGTCGGCATCGTCCTCCTGATCCTTATCGGTGTCTTCCTCGACTGGGGAACCGGCATCGGCTTCGCGCTGGGGGCGCTCCTCTCGGGGGCCACCGGCTACATCGGCATGAACGTATCGGTTCGTGCCAATGTTCGTACCGCAGAGGCCGCCCGGAGCGGCCTTTCTTCTGCCTTGGCGGTGGCTTTCCGCGGTGGTGCGGTCACCGGCATGCTGGTGGTCGGTCTGGCCTTGCTCGGCGTGGCCGGCTATTACGGCGTGCTCCTGCACCTGGGCTACGAACGCACCCACGCCCTGCACGCGCTGATCGGCCTGGCCTTCGGCTCGTCGCTGATCTCGATCTTCGCCCGCCTGGGCGGCGGCATCTTCACCAAGGGTGCGGACGTCGGCGCGGACCTGGTCGGCAAGGTCGAAGCGGGAATTCCCGAGGATGACCCGCGTAACCCGGCGGTGATCGCGGACAACGTGGGCGACAACGTCGGCGATTGCGCCGGCATGGCGGCCGACCTGTTCGAGACTTATGCGGTCACCCTGATCGCCACCATGTTGCTCGGTGGCGTGATGGCCACCGAAACCGGCCCCTCCGGCGTGCTGTTCCCGCTGGTGCTCGGCGGCGCATCGATCATCGCCTCGGTGATCGGCACGTTCTTCGTGAAGACCCGCGGCGGCAAGATCATGAATGCGCTGTACGCCGGCGTCTTCGTTTCCGCCCTGCTCGCGGCGATCGCCTTCTGGCCGATCACCCAGTCGATGATGGCCGACTCGGCCTATGGCGCGGGCCGCATCTACGGCTGCACGATCATCGGCCTGGTCCTCACCGGTGCGATGGTGGTGATCACCGAGTACTACACGGCGACGGAATACGGACCGGTCAGGCATGTGGCGCAATCGTCGACCACGGGCCACGCGACGAACATCATCGCCGGCCTCGGTGTCTCGATGAAGTCCACGGCCCTGCCGGTGCTCGCCGTCTGTGCGGCCATCTGGGGTGCCTTCGAGTTTGCCGGCCTGTATGGCATCGCCATCGCGGCGACGGCCATGCTCAGCATGACCGGCATGATCGTGGCGTTGGACGCTTACGGCCCGATCACCGACAACGCCGGCGGTATCGCCGAGATGGCGGATCTGCCGCCCGAAGTGCGTGGCGTGACCGATCCGCTCGATGCGGTCGGCAACACGACCAAGGCGGTGACCAAGGGTTATGCGATCGGCTCGGCCGGCCTCGCCGCGCTGGTGCTGTTCGCCGACTACACGCACAACCTCAACCAGCACTTCGGCGGGACCGAGATTCGCTTCGACCTGTCCAACCACTACGTGATCATCGGACTGCTGATCGGCGGACTGATCCCGTTCCTGTTCGCCGCCATGGCGATGGAAGCGGTGGGTCGCGCGGCGGGTGCGGTCGTGGAGGAGGTGCGGCGGCAGTTCCGCGAGATCGCCGGCATCATGGAAGGCACGACCAAGCCGGACTACTCCCGCGCGGTGGACATGCTCACTCGCTCGGCGATCCGCGAGATGCTGGTGCCTTCGCTGCTTCCGGTACTCGTGCCGGTGGTGGTGATCTTCGGTTTCAAGTGGCTTGGCGGCGCGGAAGCGGGCGCGCAGGCGCTTGGCGGCGTGCTGATCGGAACCATCGTCACCGGCCTGTTCGTGGCCATCTCGATGACCACCGGCGGCGGCGCGTGGGATAACGCGAAGAAGTACATCGAGGACGGCAACTTCGGCGGCAAGGGTTCCGATGCGCACAAGGCCGCCGTCACCGGCGATACCGTGGGCGATCCGTACAAGGATACGGCGGGGCCGGCGGTGAATCCGCTGATCAAGATCATCAACATCGTGGCGTTGTTGCTGGTTCCGTTTCTCTAAGAAATGTGGGAGCCGCTTCAGCGGCGATGCCTTTTGTGGGAGCTGCTTCAGCGGCGAATGGGTGCTCGCGGCACGGCCTCGCCCGCTGCCGCGGGGATCGCCGATGAATCGGCTCCCACAAGCCGATGAATCGGCTCCCACAAGCCGATGAATCGGCTCCTACCACAGCGCGGGGGCCGGTCGATGCGCGGGGCCGGGTAGCCCGGAAGTCATGGGCCGGACGGCCCTTCAGGTGAGCTAAGGTCCGGGTTCCGCTCAAGCCCGGAACTCCGAACCATGCATCGACGCTGGATTGCGCTCGTCATCGCCCTTACCTTCAGTGGCATGACCCAAGCCCACGACACCCCGCATACCGCCGCTCCCGCCGCCCAGGCCGGAGCCGATGACGAAAACCTCTGGCTGGACGACATCGACGGCGCCAAGCCGCTCGACTGGGTCAAGGCGCGTAACGCCGAGACCGTAAGCAAGTACGCCGAGAGCCAGGACTTCAAGACGCTGGACGCGCGTCTCCTCGAGATGCTGGATTCCGACGCGAAGATCCCGATGGTGTCCAAGATCGGCGACCACTTCTACAACTTCTGGCGCGACAAGCAGCATCCCAAGGGGCTGTGGCGCCGGACCACGCTGGCCGAGTACCGCAAGGACAAGCCGGCCTGGGACACCGTGATCGATCTGGACGCGCTGGCCGCCTCGGAGAAAGAGAACTGGGTCTGGCACGGTGCGCAGTGCCTGAAGCCGGACTATCGCCGCTGCCTGGTCTCGCTGTCGCGCGGTGGTGCGGATGCGGACGTGGTGCGTGAGTTCGACCTGTCGACCAAGGCTTTCATCAAGGACGGCTTCGCGCTGCCGGAAGCCAAGAGCCAGGTGGCGTGGATCGACGACGACCATATCTATGTCGCCACCGACTTCGGCCCCGGTTCGATGACCACGTCGAGCTATCCGCGCATCGTCAAGGAATGGAAGCGTGGGACGCCGCTCGCTTCCGCGCAGACAGTGTACGAGGGCAAGGACAACGACATGTCCATCTCGGCCTATCGCGATCGCACGCCGGGTTTCGAGCGCGATTTCGTCCAGCGCGCCCTGGAGTTCTACAACTCGGAGACCTTCCTGCGCGGCAAGGACGGCAAGCTGACCAAGATCGACGTGCCCAACGATGCCGAAACCGACGTCGAGCGCGAATGGCTTCTGGTCGAACCGCGCACGGCATGGACAGTGGGCGGCAAGACCTTCCCGTCCGGCTCGCTGGTGGCGACGAAGTTCGACGACTTCATGGCGGGCAAGCGCGAGTTCACCGTGCTGTTCACACCGGACGAGCACACCTCGCTGGCCGGCCATTCGTGGACGCGCCACCACCTCATCCTGACGGTGTCGCACGACGTGGTCAGCCAGATCAAGGTGCTGACGCCGGCCACTACCGGCGCGTGGAAGGAAGACACGCTGAGCGGCGCCCCGGCGCTTAGCAACATGCAGGCCGGCGGCATCGATCCTGACGATACCGATGAGTACTTCCTCACCGTATCGGGCTTCCTGCAGCCCACCACGCTGTATTACGGCACGCTTGGCCAGGGTGAGCGCGAGGCGATCAAGCACGCGCCGGCTTTCTTCGATGCCTCGAAGTTCGCGGTGAGCCAACACTTCGCTACCTCGAAGGACGGCACCAAGGTGCCCTACTTCGAGATCGCCCCGAAGGCGATGAAGACCGACGGCAACAATCCGACCCTGGTCTACGGCTACGGTGGTTTCGAGATCTCGCTGGAGCCGGCTTATGCAGCGGGTGCGGGTCGTGCCTGGCTGGAAAAGGGCGGCGTCTACGTCATCGCCAATATCCGCGGCGGTGGCGAATACGGTCCGCGCTGGCACCAGGCGGCGCTCAAGGCCAACCGTCCGCGTGCCTACGAGGACTTCGCAGCCGTCTCGCAGGACCTGATCGATCGCAAGATCACCAGCCCGAAGCATATGGGCATGATGGGTGGGAGCAACGGCGGCCTGCTCGCCGGCAACATGCTGACCCAGTACCCGCAGCTCTACGGTGCGGTCGTCAGCCAGGTGGCCCTGCTCGACATGAAACGCTACACGCACATGTCGGCCGGCGCCTCGTGGATGGCCGAATACGGTGACCCGGACAAGCCGGAGGAATGGAAGTACATCCAGACCTTCTCGCCGTACCAGAACCTGCACAAGGGCACGACGTATCCGCCGGTCCTGTTCACCACCTCCACCCGCGACGACCGCGTCGGCCCGGTGCACGCCCGCAAGATGGCCGCGCGCATGCAGGCCATGGGCTTCGACGCCAGCCTCTACGAGAACCTCGAAGGCGGTCACGGTGCGGCGGCGGACAACAAGCAGTCGGCCTTCATGAGCGCCCTGGCCTATACCTACCTCTGGGAACACCTGAAGTAAGGACATGTGGGAGCCGCTTCAGCGGCTCCCACAAAAAAGTCCGCTGAAACAAGGCGCTTTGCCGTGGCTGGGGCCGGGCGGTATCCTATTCGGCCGCTTTAACCCCTCGAATCACCAAGGAATCCCATGGGCCTGCACCTCGTTCCCGCCGGCAAGAATGTGCCGGACGAAATCAACGTCATCATCGAGATCCCCAAGGATGCCGAGCCCGTCAAGTACGAAGTAGACAAGGAAAGCGGCGCGATCTTCGTCGACCGCATCCTGTCGACGCCGATGCGCTACCCGTGCAACTACGGCTACGTGCCGGGCACCCTGGGCGGCGACGGCGACCCGCTCGACGCGCTGGTGATCCTGCCGCTGTCGCTGGTCCCGGGCTCGGTGATCCGTTGCCATCCGGTCGGCATGTTGAAGATGACCGACGAAGCCGGCGCCGACGAGAAGCTCGTCGTGGTTCCGGTGGACAAGGTGTTCGCCGGTTACGCGCACATCAAGGATATCGGCCAGGTGTCCGGCCACTGGCTGGAGCGCATCGGCCACTTCTTCGAGCACTACAAGGATCTCGAGAAGGGCAAGTGGGTCAAGATCGACGGTTGGGTCGGCGCGGATGAGGCCAAGGCCGAGATCGTTGCCGGCATGGGTCGTTACAAGGCCGATCACTAAGCGCCGCTCTTTGTAGGAGCCGATTTATCGGCGATTAGCCTCGCAGCTTCTCCGCTCCGTTGGCTTTTCGCCGATGAATCGGCTCCCACATTTACCTGATTAGCCGCGGCCCAGCAGGGTGCGCAGGTCGATGATCGCGGCGTTGGCGCGAGAAATGTAGTTCGCCATCACCAGCGAGTGGTTGGCGAAGAAGCCGAACGGCGATCCGTTGAGGACGACCGGGCTACCCAGCGATTTCTGCGATTCTTCCAACTCCCGGATCACCTGCTGCAGGCTCGCGTCGGCGTTCTTGCTGCGCAGGATCGGCGCGAAGTCATGGCGGATCGCCTTCAGCTGCTCGAGCAGGGCCCAGGTGTATCCACGCGCTTCGTAGAAGTTGTCGTCGATCTTGTTCCAGGGCGTCTTCACGTATACCGCCTTGGACTGGGCCGCCTTGCCGGCGACGTCGGCGTTGGGCGCCGCATCCACCTTGAGCTGGCCCACGCTTGCGGACAGGCGCTGCGACAGCGAACCGAGCCGTGCGGATACGGTCTGCAGGTAATCGGCAAGATTGTCCGCACGCGCATAGAAATGTGCGTTCGCATCCTCGCTGTCGCTCAGGCGCACGAGGTACTTCTCCAGATCGTCCGTGGCCTTGCCGTACTGCGATTCCGAACTGGGCAGCAGCCAGCGATCGTTCGGGCTGTTGAGCAGCGGATCGGCTTCACCCAGATCCTTGTCCTCGGTCGACTGTGTCTGCGAACGGCTGAAGCTGTTGCGCAGCGCCTGCGCGAGATCGCGCGACGCCACCAGCGAGCCGAATTCCCAGTTGGGGATGTTGTCCATGAACACGCCGGGCGGCAGCTTGTCGTTGCTCAGGTAACCGCCACGCTTGTCCAGCAGCGTCTGGACCGACTCGATCAGGGTGTAGGTGGTCACCGCACCGGTGGCCATCGGCCGGCCGATCTCCTTCATGTGCGCGGTGGTCACCGTGACCGGATCGAACTGTTCCGGCTCCTTGTCCCACCACCACATGGTGAGGAGCACCCACAGGATGAGCAGCGCGAGGACGACAGCCACGGTGAGGCTGATCGGGTTACGCCGGCGACGGGTGGGCGACGGTGAGGGAGCGGCGGTCGCGTTCATGCCTGTCCTTTGGTGGTGGAACACGGGGGTTAGCTTACCCCGCCTCTGCCGGGTCTACCTTTACGAATATTCTCGGTATGGCTGGTTACGCAAGGTGAAAGGGCACAAAGGCTCCATGTAGGAGCCGATTCATCGGCGAAGGGTGCTCGCGGCAGACTGGCCCGCTGCCGCGGGATCGCCGATGAATCGGCTCCTACACAGAGCGCGCGGACTCACGCTTTCGTGTAGACCTCGCTGCCCTGGGCGCGGAATTCGAGGGCCTTCTCTTCCATACCGGCCGACGCTTCCATCCCGGCGGCGTAGTCGCGCACATCCTGGGTAATCTTCATCGAGCAGAACTTCGGGCCGCACATCGAGCAGAAGTGCGCCGACTTGTGCGCATCTTTCGGCATGGTCTCGTCGTGGTATTCGCGCGCCTTGTCCGGATCCAGGCCGAGGTTGAACTGGTCGTCCCAGCGGAACTCGAAGCGTGCCTTGGACAGCGCGTTGTCGCGCACCTGCGCGCCGGGATGACCCTTGGCCAGGTCCGCCGCATGGGCGGCGATCTTGTACGCGATGATGCCGTCGCGCACGTCCTGGCGATTGGGCAGACCGAGATGTTCCTTGGGCGTGACGTAGCAGAGCATGGCCGTGCCGAACCAGCCGATCATCGCCGCGCCGATGGCGCTGGTGATGTGGTCGTAGCCGGGGGCGATATCCGTGGTCAGCGGTCCCAGCGTGTAGAACGGCGCCTCGTCGCACATCGCCAGCTGGCGATCCATGTTTTCCTTGATCAGGTGCATCGGCACATGGCCGGGTCCTTCGATCATGGTCTGCACATCGTGTTTCCAGGCAAGCTTGGTCAGCTCGCCGAGGGTGTCGAGTTCACCGAATTGCGCGGCGTCGTTGGCATCGGCGATGCAACCGGGGCGCAGGCCGTCGCCAAGACTGAAGGACACGTCGTACGCCTTCATGATCTCGCAGATGTCTTCGAAGTGGGTGTACAGGAAGTTCTCGCGGTGATGGGCGAGGCACCACTTGGCCATGATCGATCCGCCGCGCGAGACGATGCCGGTGACGCGCTTCGCGGTGAGCGGTACGAAACGCAGCAGCACGCCGGCGTGGATGGTGAAGTAGTCGACGCCCTGCTCCGCCTGCTCGATCAGCGTGTCGCGGAAGATGTCCCAGGTGAGGTCCTCGGCGACGCCGCCGACTTTCTCCAGCGCCTGGTAGATCGGTACGGTGCCGATGGGCACCGGCGCGTTACGGATGATCCACTCGCGTGTCTCGTGGATGTGCTTGCCGGTGGAGAGATCCATCACCGTGTCGCCGCCCCAGCGGATCGCCCAGACCAGCTTCTCCACTTCCTCGGCGATGCCCGAACTCACCGCGCTGTTGCCGATGTTCGCGTTGACCTTGGTGAGGAAGTTGCGGCCGATGATCATCGGCTCGACTTCGGGATGGTTGATGTTGGCGGGGATGATCGCGCGGCCTCGCGCTACTTCGTCGCGCACGAATTCGGCCGTGATGCGGTTCGGCAACGAGGCGCCGAAGGACTCGCCCGGGTGCTGCGCACGCAGCGCGCTGTCCGTGAGCGCGTCGAGACGCTGGTTCTCGCGGATGGCGATGTATTCCATCTCCGGCGTCACGATGCCGCGGCGGGCGTAGTGCATCTGCGTCACGTTGGCGCCGGCCTTAGCACGCAAGGGCATGCGCGGAGCCGCGAAGCGGATCGGGTCGAGGCGCGCATCGTCGGCGCGCGACCGGCCGAAGCGGGATGACAGGCCATCGAGGCGTTCGACGTCGCCGCGTTCGGTGATCCAGCCGGCACGCAGGGCAGGCAGGCCGCGGGCAAGGTCGACGGCGTGTTCCGGATCGGTATAAGGACCGGAGGTGTCGTAGACGACGATCGACGGATTGGTCTCGCCACCGAACAGGGTCGGCGTGGGCGCCTGGGCGATCTCTCGCATCGGCACGCGCAGGTCGGGGCGGCTGCCGGTCACGTGGATCTTGGTCGAGCCGGCGATCGGCTGGGTGACGGCTTCGGACAGCTCGCGCGCGGCGCGGGCAAGATCGGAGGGCATGGCGTTCATTGGCTTCTCGTTCCTTGCGGATAAGGGGAGAAGCGGACGGCGCCGCCACGGAAGCACGCGTGCGCGGACGCACGTTACCCGTGGACGAAGCTTCCTACGCCGGTACGGACCGGATCAGGTTCGAAGGGACTCTCTCAGCCCACGCAATTGCTTGGGCACCCCCGCTTCGAGGGGGATTCAACCACGAAGCGGGTATCCGACGCGAGCGCTCAGCAGTTCGGGCGCGGCTCGTAGGCGCGGATGAACATCTCGACGGCGGCCAGGGCATTGGCCTTGACCTCTTCGCCGAACTGCACGGCGCAGTCTTCGCAGCCGAACAGGCGGCGCAGCAGCAGATCGCCCTTGAGCAGGGCAAGGAACTGCGTGGTGGCACGCGAGGTGTCGGCGATTTCCAGCTGGCCGCGGGCCGTGGCGCCGTCGAGCAGGCGCTGCATCAGCTTGTGCATGCGTACCGGACCTTCTTCCCAGACCAGCCGGCCGAAGCGCGGGTTACCGCCGGCCTGGCAGTCCGAGAGGATGGCGCGGAAGGTACCGACCGACTCGACGTTGGTTTCCATCGCCGCGTGACGGCTGGCGATGTTGCTCAGGGTGACGCGGATGTCCGCTCCCGGGCTGAAGTCGAAGAGGTCATCCGGCAGGCGTTCCTGCACGTGGGCGCGGATCACCTCGCGGAAGAGGTTGTCCTTGTCGCCGAAATGGCTGTAGACGGTGAGCTTGGAGACGCCGGCGGAGGCCGCGACGGCGTCCATGCTGGTTCCCGCGAAGCCGCCCTGGGTAAAGAGTGCCTTGGCGGCATCGAGGATGGCCGCACGCTTCTCCATATCCTTCGGACGCCCGGGACCCTGCGTTTTCATTTTCGGGCTGGCGTTCATGGCTACACCTTCACAAACAAAAATTATGACTTTATTATACGCAGCGGTTCAGTTATTTCCAGCACGTCATGGTTGTCATTCATGAAGCCGGAAAAGGTAAGGGTCTGACCGCTCGTCTGCCTTAGAATAAGGTGGGGCCGGCGCAGGTCGATCCCATGGGCATCAGGGACTTGCGCCACTAGCTGTTCAGGCGCCAGCGAGTCACTGTAGGGCTGGGCATGACTTCCGTCAGTCCCGTCTGGTGACTTCCGGCACTTAGTAGGCATGGCGCGGGCACCTCAGCCTTAACACATTGGGAAAGCAGGCTCCGAACGCTTATCCTTTCCAACCTTTTTATAGCTTTTCGTACGGAATCCAACACCATGGCGATGAATTTCGAGCAGGCCCGGCAGAACATGGTCGAAAACCAGGTTCGCCCGTGGGAAGTCCTGGACTTTGACGTCCTCGAGACCCTGAAGGGGATTCGCCGCGAGGACTTCGTCGCAGCGGCCCACCGCAACGTGTCTTTCGCCGATCTCACCCTGCCCCTGGGCCATGGCGAAGTCATGATGAAGCCGGTGGTGGAAGGCCGCGTGCTGCAGGCGCTGGAGCTGAAGAAGACCGATACCGTACTGGAAATCGGCACCGGTTCGGGCTTCCTCACCGCCTGCCTGGCCCGTCTCTCCGCCCACGTGACCAGCATCGACATGCACGCCGACTTCGTCGAGGCCGCTCGCCAGCGCCTTGCCGCCACGTCGGTGACCAATGTCACGCTGGAAACCGCCGAGGCCGTCAACGGCTTCAACCCGACCGGCGTTTTCGACGCCGTCGT
>Ga0247742_10003144_pt1 | contig 10567 bp, 10 predicted proteins | sample UWRJL208509C2_FD_180944 | JGI IMG/M metagenome (GOLD analysis project Ga0247742, IMG submission 180944) | Plant litter microbial communities from Arlington Agricultural Research Station in Wisconsin, United States - UWRJ-L208-509C-2 | ecosystem: Environmental > Terrestrial > Plant litter >... | reverse complement strand
GCGTTCGTTTTACATAATTGTTATCTTCTGCCATAATGAAGGCTTTTTTATGTATCGCTATTTCAGGACGGGACAAAATTCCAAAATAAAAAAAGGCGATTTTTATTAAAAATCGCCTTTTTTTATTCCAAAATTCTAACAGTTAGTGATTCATTATACGCAATAGTACCACAAACAAAGTAACTGCCTACTGAACAATTGCCTACTACTTATTTCCTTTTTCAAAGTCAGCAATAAACTGAGCCAGTCCGATATCTGTAAGGGGATGTTTTAATAATCCAAGGATAGCTGATAATGGCCCGGTCATAACATCTGCGCCTATTTTAGCACAGTTTACAATATGCATTGTATGACGAACAGAAGCTGCAAGAATCTCGGTCTCATAACCGTAATTATCGTAGATTCCACGGATTTCTTCAATCAGGTTCAGGCCATCTGTAGAGATATCATCAAGACGCCCGATAAATGGAGATACATAACTTGCTCCTGCTTTTGCAGCCAATAATGCCTGGCCTGCAGAAAATACCAATGTCACATTCGTCTTAATTCCTTTTTCAGAGAAATATTTACAGGCTTTGATACCGTCTTTGGTCATAGGAAGTTTCACTACAATCTGCTCGTGCAAATCAGCAAGCTCTTCGCCTTCTTTTATCATACCATCATAATCGACCGCATTAACCTCAGCACTAACGTCACCATCTACTATATTACAGATATCTACATAGTGTTTTAAGATATTATTTTTCCCTGTGATACCTTCTTTAGCCATTAATGAAGGATTTGTAGTAACGCCATCAAGAACTCCTAATGCCTGCGCTTCTTTAATGTCATTTAGATTAGCCGTGTCGATAAAAAATTTCATGTTGTTTGTATTTAAATAGTTATAGTTTAATATTTAGAACCGCGAAGAAGTGTATTCAGACACCACTTCGCCAAAATTACAATTTATAATGGTTCATCAGCATCTTTTCATATACGCTATCCGGCAAAATCCGCTTTAGTACAATAGAAAATTTCTGCATAAATATACCCACTTTATAATGGATCCTGGGTTTCGGATTTTGAATAATATGATAAATAGCTTCAGCCATTTGTATAGGATTACTGCCTGAGTCTACATGGCTGTCCATTGTAGCAAGAGTATTCCCGTATGGAATTTCATAGTCAGAACCTTTTATTACAGGAGCGTGGTAGCGGCCCGCAGCAATATTAGTAGCAAAATCCCCGGGTGCAACATTTGTAATGTATATTCCGAATGATTTTACTTCCATACGCAATGCCTCTGTAATCAATTCTAATGCACCTTTGGACGCAGAATACACACTCCTGTAAGGAAGTCCCATATACGCAGCTATAGAAGTTATATTAATAATAAGACCTGCCTTTTGTAAACGCATTTGAGGGAGTACGGCTTTCATCACTTCTATAGGCCCAAAGAAATTGGTTTCAAAGTTATTTTTGATCTCAACTGTAGGTATTTCTTCGAGAGGACCGGTTATTCCTACCCCGGCATTATTAATCACCACATCTATCCTGCCGGTAATCAAAATCACATCAGCTACAGCTTTCCGGATCGAATCTACATTGCGTACATCAAGTGCCATCAAAGGAAAAATAGAGTTGCTTATTTTTGCAGGATTACGGCTCGTACCATAAACAACAAAACCTTTGTGGTGCAGGAATTCACCTATTGACTTTCCTATTCCGGATGAGGCCCCGGTTATCAGTACTACTTTCATTTAGATTATTTTTTAGGCTGCCAGAGTGGGCCTTATTTTAAATTATAAATTATTAATAATTGTAGCTATGTCCTGTCCAAACTGTATCATATAACCGTTATTATCATATATAGCAAACTCCCGCATTTGCCAGTCAAAGTTATCAATCTCATAACATATATTGACCTTATTTTTGAGTTTTTCCCATAATTTATCAACTTCATCCGTTTTAATATAGAAAGTACCAGTAAATTGGGGGTTATCAAATGGAGTGTGTTCATTAGGCTTTGCAATCATCAGTTCGCATTGACCATTATATAAAGATGCCCAGCCCCATTCTTCACTACTATTTCCAAGATTAAAATCGAGGTATTCTATGTAAAAGGTAATCGTTTCCTGAAGCTCAGAAGTCCATATCATCGGAATAATTGGATGGAAATTCACTGATAAATTTCTTAAAGTTAGAGAAGTCCAAAAATAAAAAAATCTTCCCAAAGGAAGACCAATTATTAAAATAAAAAAATGGCAAGCGACCTACATCGCACCGCTACAACCGCGTACCCTTGCTATGTTCCCATCCTGGGGGAGTCTGCAGGAGCTGGTCGTGTAGGACTTGCCGTTGCAAATATACAATCTTTTTGTATTTTCGCAAGAACAAACGAGCATATTCATTACTATTGTATATTGTATATTATTTAAAAACATTCATGAAAAATTATAACCTACTCGCAGTCATTTTATTAAACGCAGCTGTCATTAGCTGTAATGACACAAAAAAAAATAACTTTAGCTTCGATGATTCGAATTTTAACACCAAATTCACCGTCAAGGACAATGTTTCGCTACTAATTCGTAATCCGGATAACGTCGATATCGACAGCGTAGTGTATTATGCCAACGATAAAAAGCTCGGTTCAGCCAAAGATTTAAAAACGTTTACACTTACTCTGAAAGACCAGAAATTTGGCTACCAAAATTTAAAAGCGCTAATTTATACAGGTGGCGATACTACCGGAAAGGAAGTTACCGGACGTGTGGAACTTGTTCCGGACATACAACCGGGAGCTGTAAAATATACCGTAATCAATACTTTTCCTCATGATATCAGCTCCTTTACCGAAGGGCTTGAGTTTTTCAGAGATACTTTATTTGAAAATACCGGGCAGTATGGGAAATCAAGACTTTTAAAAACTGATTATAAAACAGGGAAAATACTTAAAAGCCTTGATATGGATGGTAAATATTTCGGAGAAGGTATTACTGTTATTAATAATAAGATTTACCAACTTACATGGAAAGAGAAAACCGGATTTATCTATAATGCAGATACATGGAAAGTCGAAAAGACATTTGCCTATGATAAAGATATTGAAGGGTGGGGAATGACCAATGATTGTAAATACATCTATGAATCTGACGGAACAGAGAAGATTTGGAAGATGGATCCTGAAACCCAAAAGATGCTGGATTATGTAAATGTATACTCAGGAGATTCCAAAATCAAGCAGCTTAACGAACTCGAATACGTAAACGGGAAGATCTATGCCAATATCTGGCAGAAAGACGCCATCGCTGTTGTAAACCCGGCAAACGGTGCCGTAGAAGGAATTCTCGATTTATCAGCTCTCAGGAAATCGCTGACGAGTCCGGAGGCCGAAGTTTTAAACGGTATTGCCTATAATTCCAAAACAAAAACATTCTTCGTTACCGGCAAAAATTGGGACAAGATGTTTGAAATCAAAATAACAGAATAAAGAATACTTTAAAATAATTCATAGATCCCGACAATTTTCAATTGCCGGGATTTTTTTATAAAATAAATTGTCATACTGAGATCTGGATTGTTTTTTAGTTATCTTTAAAACTATGAAAAACAAAATTAACATCTCCATTCCCCAGCCTTGCCATGAAAAGTGGCAATTGATGATTCTTTCAGAAAAAGGGAAATTTTGTACTTCATGTAAAAAAATGTTCATGATTTCACACAGTTATCAGACAAGGAAATTATATACATTTTTAACAAAGAAGAAAATTTATGCGGTAGGTTTAATGATTCTCAACTAAACCGTAATCTAATTATACTAAAAGAGAAAAACACAGTTTGGCTAACAGTTTATTCAATTTTTTTTAGTTTTATTGGCTTAGGTTCACAGCAACTGACAGCACAGACTATTAATAGTACGGAACAACACGAAATTGAATTACAGCATAAAAAAGATGTAAATAACAGTTCTGCTGAAATAGAAATAAATGGTATTATTTCGGATGAATCCGGTTCTTTACCTGGCGCTACTATCTTTAGTATTTCAACTAATAAAGGAACGCAATCTGACTTGGACGGTAAGTTTTCAATTAAAATTATACCCGGCACCTCTTTACTATTTTCTTATATAGGAATGGAAAACCAGGAAATACTTTATAATGAAAAAGGATTCTATACTATTGTAATGAATAGTAACGAGATATCTGCCGGTGTAATGGTAGTAAGTTATAAAACCAGCTTTATTAGACGCCTATTTAACCGTATATTTAAATAAGCACATGAAAAACAAAATTAACATCTCCATCCCGCAGCCCTGTCATGAAAATTGGCAATTAATGACTTCTTTAGAAAAAGGAAGGTTTTGTGCTGCCTGCAAAAAAAATGTCTACGATTTTACAAGATCTTCAGACAAGGAGATTGCTCAGGCTTTTAAAAAACAAGGAAACCTATGCGGGAGATTTAATGCTTCACAACTAAATCGTGATTTGGCTATTCCAAAAGAAAAGAACTCTATTTGGGTAACAGCAGCTTCTGTTATTTTTAGCTTTATTGGAATAGGATCACAACAAAGCTTAGCCCAAACCAATAATTCAATTGAACAGCACGAGGCACAACAACAAACAAAGGTTACAAATCCTGATTCAGGTGAAATTGAACTTAATGGCATTGTAGCAGATTCAATAGGTTCATTGCCTGGCACTACCATCACTGACATCTCAACTAACATGTCAGTACTAACTGATATTGACGGTAAGTTTTCAATTAAAACTCTACCGGGAACTACTCTACGATTTTCTTTTGTGGGAATGGAAACCAAAGAAATAAAGTATAACATTGGAGGAACTTATAATATACAACTCATTCCACAGTATAACCCCGATGAACTTGCACTTCTTGGAGCAATATATGTTAGGCCTAATTTTGTAACACGTATTTTTCGCAGTGTTGGTAGTATCTTCAAAAAGAAATCATAAACCATAACATTACAAATCAATATCTTACATTATTATAAACTCTTTAAATAAACAGAACATAAAATCTGAAACCTAAAAAAATAGTTAAATAACTAGTTTTATAGTTGTAAAACTATAAAACTAGTTGTATATTTGCATTAAATAAAAACATCATGCAAAATTTAACGAACAAAGAAGAAGAGATCATGCACATCTTATGGAAGCTTAAAAAAGCTTTCGTAAAAGATATCCTTGCAGAAATCACTACTGAAGCTCCCCATTACAATACTTTATCAACCATCGTAAGAAATCTGGAAGAAAAAGGATATGTAGCACATAATGCATACGGAAATACACATCAGTACTACCCTATTGTAGCTATTGAAGACTACCGAAAAAAATTCATGAGTACAGCTATTGAGAATTATTTCAACAGTTCGTATAAAAATATGGTTTCTTTTTTCGCCGAAGAAGAAAAGATTTCGGCCAAAGAACTACGCGAGATACTGGAGTTAATCGAAAAAAAATAAAAGACATGGAAGCATTGCTGTTCTATCTCATAAAATCGAGCGCACTGATGTCTGTATTTTTCCTTGTCTATCATTGGCTGCTCAGAAAAGAAACCTTTTTCAACATCAACCGAACCTTCCTGCTTTCAGGTTTGATCATATCTGTCACACTACCTCTATTCTTTATCAAAAAAATTGTGTTAGTTGACAATCCAAAAATCAGTGTGGCAGATATGATCGCCCAGGCGGCACAACAACCAGTACAGGAATTAGCAGTACAGCCGATACAACTGGCGGCTCCGGAACCTTTTGATTGGTTTCCTGTATTGTATACAGCTTATGCTATTATTGCTGGATTATTGCTCTTAAAGGTAATAACTAACCTGATCTCGCTATATAAGCTGATCCACAAACAACAGATAATAAAACAGGATCAGTTTGTGTTTATAGATCTAAATGAGGATGTTTCTCCATTTTCATTTTTCAAGTATATCGTTTACAATTCCAGTTTCTATACAAAAGAGGAATTGGAGAGTATCCTGAACCATGAAAAGGTGCACAGCAGGCAAAAGCATTCCCTCGATATTCTTATTACGCGATTATTCTGTATCGCATTCTGGTTTAATCCATTTGTATGGCTTTATAAAAAAGCCATTACACAAAACCTGGAATATATAGCCGACAATAAGGCTATCCAGGCAACCAATGATAAAAGAGCTTATCAAATCGCACTCTTAAAAGTTATCACAAATCAAAACCGCTTATCCATTACCAATAATTTTTATCAATCATTAATCAAAAAACGAATCGTTATGTTAAACACTAATCAATCTAAAAAGACCAACCTCTGGAAGTATGCATTTGTACTTCCACTCTTAGCCGCTTTCATGCTCTACTTCCAGGTGAAAGTGATTGCCCAGGAAAAACAGGCAGTAGTCAATGAACGTAAAGAAAATGTCAACCTTGTTGTGGTTACCATTCACAAGAACAGTACCGATTCTGAGATAAAAAAAGATGTGGCCGAACTTAAAAAAATTGGTGTGACACTAAAGGTATCTAAAGTAAAAAGGAACAACAATAATGAGATCACCGGTATTAAGGCAAGCTTTAAGGATAACGAAGGTAACAAAGGTGTATCTGAAGTAGATGGCACAGAGCCTATCAAGCCCATAATTTTTCACAAAAGCAATGAGAGTGTTGGTTTTGGTACACCTAATACCCCACGGATTATAACTATGAACAGCGTTCCTTCTGGAGCAACTACTGCCACAGGGTATTATTTTTCAAGTGAGGACAGCGAAGCACCAGAGCCACAAGAGGTTCCCGAAGTTCTGGAACTGTCGGACGTCCCTTCAATACCCAGCACTCCTGAAGTTCCTGAGGTTCCAAAAACCCACGGTATCCAATGGTACAGCAACGATAAAGATTCTATAAATATCAAAAGCACTGCTGCCTATATTATTAATGATAAAAAAATCACATTAAAAAGCCAAAAAGGGGAGCCAATTGTAATAATAAATGGACAATTAGCTGAAAATGATATATTATCACAATTGAATTCTGATCAGATCAAAAATCTCAATGTAATTAAAAATAGTGACGATCTTGTAAGAATATATGGCTCAAGTGCTAAAAATGGTGTAATTGCAATTACCACAAAAGATATCGTAACAGACAGTATAATAAACAAAGTGAAACTGGCAGTAAAAAGTTATAGAATCGAGACGAAAAAGGAAAAGGCCGAAAAATGGCCTAAACAATCTACGGCCTATCAAGGAGTTATATGGAGCAGTAGAAAAGAAAAGGAAGCCGCAAAAGCTGAACTCGAAAAAGCTAAGGCTGAATTAGCAAAAGCCAAAGCAGAACTCGAAAAAACAAAAGCAGAACTTAAAAAACAAAAACGATAATAAAATGCCAAAGGCCGTACAGATTGTATGGCCTTTTTATATTTTTGTATAAAAACAAACTGATGTTCAAAATACTAGCTAAAATAAATAAACTTATCCTTCCTAGTTTTACGAAACAGCAGCTTGACTTATCCAAGGCCAGCAAATGGCAATTGGCACTCATAGGCTGGCGGTTTTACGTAACTACAAGAGCCTTAGATAAATAAAATATGAGCTAAAATAAATTTGATTTTATTCTCATTTTGATTTGCATAACTACAAAAAAGCCTTATATTTGCACCCGCATTAAGGCCTCGTGGCGCAACTGAATAGCGCACTTGATTACGGCTCAAGAGGTTACTGGTTTGAATCCAGTCGAGGTCACAATATTTTTTAAACAATTAAAGCAGCAATCTAAAAATAAGATTGCTGCTTTTTTTTATTCTAATACAAGAAAGCTTTTTAGTATATAATTAGCCCGTTTTTGGAAAACTTAACATAAAAGCGATATGGATACAGTTTATTGAAATCACTTTACCGATAAATTGGATCTTTAATAGTAATTAAAAATCAATGGATAGTTATTTAGGAATATTAACTCTGACGCGCTTAATCGCAATGACTACCTATTTACCATTGGAGCTTTAAAGCAGGGCATGTTTGATAATAGTTACTGACCGGAATTGCCCAGCGAATCTACCACGTAATCAATTACCTATAAACGTTAAGAACATCTGAAAAATATTTACTACTTTTACCACTGTGAAAAGATGGATAGCATTAATATTGTCAATATATATCATTGCGCTTTCGGGTATCCCATGCGCCGATGGTCAGGCAGTCGTTGGTAAATCTCAGGTTTCTGTTAAGGCTGAATCCAACTCTCACAATGACCATGATGATGATTCTTGCTCCCCTTTTTGCGTCTGCAACTGCTGCCAAAGCCCGGGCTTTTTAAAAATGGCCGAATATGCTTCTTCAAAAGATATGATTCCGGCAATTATAGAAATACAATTACCACAGTACACCTCGACGTTATTCTCAAACTTTCAGAATACGATCTGGCAACCGCCAAAAATTAGCTAAATAACTTCCTGCGTTGCGGGTTCCGGAACAATTTTTATGGCTTCATGCCATAATTATCTTATTGTTATTTAACTAATATATCCTAATATTAAACAAATCATCCAGTTCTCTGTGAAGAACAAACTGATTGATGGCCTTATGGCTCTCGCACTCATTATTTGGATCACCCAACGCCATTCGGCACAATTCAAAATTTCCAATTTCGCGGATTTAAAAAAATTTAAAATGATAGATAAAAATATAAATTACACAGATAAAAACTGTGTAGCAAATAATCAGAAGTCAAAGAAAGACAACTGCTGCGCGCCAGATGAAGAAGAAACACATTCAGATGATGACGGCCACGATCACGCCGGTGAGGAACATCCTGGCTGGAAAGGGCACTGGCAGCTGTTGCTTGCCATAGCGATACTTTTTGCAATGCTGACTTTGGAATTTGGCTTTAAATACATTCCGGCATTTCCGGCAAACCTGATCATTTTTGGCATTGCTTATTTGTTAGCTGGGTACAATGTTTTGTATTTGTCCTGGGGTAAAGCCATCCGTTTTGATTTCTTCAATGAGTTTTTCCTGATGAGTGTTGCCACCTTAGGTGCGTTTGCAATCGGTTCCTATAGCGAAGGTGTTGCAGTGATGGCATTCTATTCCATTGGCGAATGGTTTCAGGACACAGCTGTAAACCGTGCCAAAAGAAGCATTAAGGCATTGCTGGACATACGACCTGATGAAGTATCGGTAATAAGAAACGGAACTACGGTCGTCGTGAATCCAAAAGAAGTAAAATTGGGTGAAATAATCCAGGTTAAACCCGGAGAAAAAGTCGCTTTAGATGGTGAAATGGTTTCCGAAAAAGCATCATTCAATACCGCAGCGCTTACCGGCGAAAGCACCCCAGATTCCAAGGCGAAAGGCGAAATGATTTATGCTGGGATGATCAACCTGAACACGGTCACTGAAATAAAAGTGACGTCATTGTTTCAGGACAGTAAGCTAAGCAAGATTCTCGAAATGATTCAGGATGCCACTGCACGCAAGTCACAAACACAGTTGTTCATCAGTAGGTTTGCCAAAATCTACACGCCGATTGTATTTGCATTGGCATTGACGGTTTGTCTTGTGCCCTATTTCTTTGTTGATCCATATGTTTTCAATGTGTGGTTTTACAGGGCATTGGTTTTCCTCGTCATAAGCTGCCCTTGCGCATTAGTAGTATCAATTCCGTTAGGCTATTTTGGAGGAATTGGTCTGGCATCCAGAAACGGAATATTATTCAAAGGTTCCAACTTCCTTGACGTAATGACCGGAATAAATGTTGTTGTGATGGATAAGACCGGAACGCTGACAGAAGGTGTCTTTAAGGTACAGGAAATCGTGACCAAAGACATTGAAGAAAAAGATTTGGTCAGCCTTGCCGCCGCAATCGAAAGCCAGTCCACGCACCCGATTGGATTAGCGGTTGTGGAGCACGCCGGGAAGGAATCTATTAAAAAATTAACTATTAAAGAAGTCGAAGAAATCTCAGGCCATGGCTTGAAGGGCAATATTGACGGTAAGGAAGTTTTGGCAGGAAATACAAAGCTAATGAAGAAATTTAGTATCGATTACCCTTCGAAAATCGATGCCATTGTCTATACGATTGTCGTAGTTGCAGTCGATAAAAAATATAAAGGCTACATTACTATTGCTGATACGATTAAGAACGATGCGCTACAGACAATAAAGGAACTCCATGCCTTAAAAATTCAAACCGTGATGCTCTCCGGCGACAAGCAAAGTGTTGTGGATGAAGTCGCCAAACAGTTAGGTATCGAGAATGCTTACGGGGATTTGCTTCCTGAAGGAAAAGTAGAAAAAGTCCAGACATTGAAGAACGAAGGAAAGCATATCGCTTTTGTAGGAGACGGTGTGAATGACGCTCCGGTCGTAGCTTTAGCGGATGCCGGAATTGCAATGGGTGGTTTAGGCAGCGATGCGACAATTGAAACCGCCGACATTGTTATTCAAAATGACCAACCTTCAAAAATTGTTACCGCTATCAAGGTCGGAAAACTGACCAAACAGGTTGTATGGCAGAATATTATCTTGGCAATGGTCGTGAAACTTATAGTATTAGGATTAGGTGCTGGTGGAATCGCAACCCTTTGGGAAGCGG
>Ga0247742_10003143_pt1 | contig 10567 bp, 11 predicted proteins | sample UWRJL208509C2_FD_180944 | JGI IMG/M metagenome (GOLD analysis project Ga0247742, IMG submission 180944) | Plant litter microbial communities from Arlington Agricultural Research Station in Wisconsin, United States - UWRJ-L208-509C-2 | ecosystem: Environmental > Terrestrial > Plant litter >... | reverse complement strand
CGTCATGCGGGTCGGTGACACGGCGCTCATTCCTTATCACCGTCCCGGAGATCCCGCGGTCGCCGACGCCATCCGCGGACTGGCTGGACGCTACGCGTCCATCCTGCTTGCCAACCACGGTCCCGTCGTGGCCGGCACGTCGCTCACCGCGGCCGTGAACGCGATCGAGGAGTTGGAAGAAACCGCCAAGCTTCATCTGCTCCTGCGCCATCTCGATCCGCGGGTGCTGTCGGCCGACCAGGTCGCCGATCTGGGCCGTACGTTCGGCACGCCCAGCCTGTCGGATGCGCGCGACCCTCACCAGCACTGACTCACGCGGCACGTTCCAGCCGGCCGCGCAGTAGTTCCGCCACGCGTTCCATGCCCAGGCGGGGGCTGGTGAGCACCGGCACGTCGAAACGGCTGTTCGGGCTGTCGACGACGCGACCCATCGATACCTGGGCAAGAACGATGAGATCGACATCGGCCGCGAGCTCGCGAAGATGGCGCTCCACAATCGCGTCGTGCTCCTCCGTCCGTCCCGCAAGCAACGCATCGAACGCACCCTCGCACAGGGTCCGCCTGACTTCCACGGACTTGCCCGCCTCGCGCGCCACGCGTTCGATCAGGCGTGCAGTTGGATCGAGGGTGGTCTGCACGGTGGCGGCGACGCCGATACGCGTCGCACTTGCGACCGCGCGCTCCGCCATCGCCTGATCCACCTTCAATACGGGTATCGAAAGGAGCGCGCGCACCGAATCCGCCGCCTCACCGACCGAGGAGCAGGCGTTGAGGATCAGGGTTGCGCCCATCTCCTGGCCGATCATCATGTACTGGGCGAGCCGACGGGTAACCGCCGGCGTGACATGGCCGGCGGCCATCGTGTCCTTGAGCAGGCTGTCGTCGACCAGGTTGACGATACGCACTCCCGGCAGCAATTCGGGCCCGAGCGAACTCAGGGGCTGTACCGTGACCGGACCGGTGTGGACAATGACGAGGGTAGTCTGAGCGGGCATGGTGGCATCCTCCGGTGGGTCAGGCCTTCACGTAACGGCGCCAGTTGTGCGCCTCCTGGAAACCGAGCACTTCACGTGTCTTGCGGTTGGAGAGCAGCGTTTCGTACTCGCCGAGCTCACCCTTGACCGGCACGTTCGGGAAATAGCGGCGTAGCAGCTCGGCGGTCGGCAGGTCCGATGAGGCATCGTTGTTGGCCGCGTTGAAGATCTGGAAACCCAGGCCATCCTTACGAATGCCGAGATCGACGATCTGGCCCAGGTCCCGCGCGTCGATGTAACTCCAGGCGATACGTTTGCGGAAGTCAGGCTTGGCGAAGAATCCCGGGAATCCCGCGTATTCATGCGGCTCGATGACGTTACCGATACGGATCGCGTAGATATCCATGCCCGTACGGCCGGCGAACGCCTGCGCGGTCTTCTCGTTACAGATTTTCGACAACGCGTAACTGTCGCGTGGATCGACCGGGTACTCCTCATCGAGGGGGAAGTACTCCGGGTCACGCGGCGTGTGGTTGAACACCATGCCGTAGGTCGTCTCGCTCGAGGCGATGATCACCTTGCGAATGCCGAGCTTCGCCGCGGCTTCGATAACATTGTAGGTACCCATCACATTGACGCGGTAAACCTCGTTGTCCGGCACGATCATGATGCGTGGGATCGCCGCGAAGTGAACGATGGCATCGATCGGCTCCGGTGCCAGGTTCGGATCGAACTCGTGAAGGCCCGTGTAGCTCGACAACGCGTTGAACACCTGCCCCGAGTCCGTGATGTCGGTCATGAGGGTTCGGACAGCAGGATTGTCGAGCGGCTTCGTGTCGAGATTGAGCACACGGTAGCCTTGGTCCACCAGGTACTGGACGACATGGCGACCGGCTTTGCCGCTACCGCCGGTAAAAATCACGCGCTTCATGGAAACTCCTCGGGGATGGGGAAATCAGAACTTGTACTGGTCGATATTTTCGGCGGTGAAGATCAGCGGCTCGCTGAAGATGATCACCTTGTCCTTAACGGTGTAGTTGCCGAGGCCGGGAACGGAGAACGTATCGTTCGGCTTGAGCGCGTCATTGGCGGCAAGGCGAGCCACGTGCATCACCAGCTGGCCTTCCTTCACTTCATCCCACAACGGACTCGCCTTGATGATGCCGGCCTTGATGTACTGGCGGATGGCATCAGGATTGCTGCAACCGGTCACGAACACCTTGCCGGTGCGCCCCAGTTTCTGCACCGCCGCCGCCGCGCCGACTTCGGAGGCGCCATCGGGCGCGATGATCGCGGCGACGTTCGGATGCGCCTGCAGGATATTGAGTCCGGCGGTCAACGACTTCGATGGATCGGACTGGCCGTACTCCGTCGTGACGATTTTCATTTTCGGATAGGCAGTCTTCATATACGCCGTGAGCGCACTGATCCATTCGTTCTGGATCGTGGCGTCCTTGGTCGAGGAGAGAATCGCCACCTCCGAATCCGCGGGGATGTACTTCGCGACGGAATCGACTAGTGCCTTGCCGAACGCCGGGTACTCGGTATTCTGGATGAAGAAATCGCGTGCGTCCGGTGCGACGTCGCTGTCGTAGGAAACTACCTTGATCCCCTGTTTCATTGCGCGCTTCAGCGCCGGTGCGAGCTGGGTCGGATTATTCGAGGTGGTCGTAATGACATCGAACTTCCGCGCGATAAGGCTGTTGAAGACGTCGACCTGGCCCTGTGCCGATGCGGTGACCGGACCGGTGTAGAGGAAATCGATGTTCAACGTTTTCGCCGCGGCTTCGGCGCCCTGCTGGTTGGCCTTGAACACGGACAGGCCGACGAGCTTCGGTACCATCGCCACCTTGATCCGTTTGGAGGTGTCGACGGTCTGGGCTGAGACGGTGGAAGCGATCGCCAGGGTGACGGCGGCGGCAAGCACGAGCATGCGACGGGCGTTGATCATGACTCCCTCCTGCGGATGGATGACGACGCTCAAGATGCGTCGTGTCGGGTGATGTCGGTTCCCGCAACAGCGGGTCGGCGGACGAAGGCGAGTAGGCGTCGGCCGAAGCCACCGGCCCGGGTACTGAAGAGGTTACGCGCGGCGATCGAGCCGATCAGGATCGCGCCGGTGAGCATGGAGGTCACCATGTCCGAGAAACCGGCGATGAGCATGCCTTGACGAAGCAGGCCCAGAAGAAGCACGGCGACGATGACGCCACCCATGCTGCCTTCGCCGCCAAAGATGCTGACTCCTCCGAGCACGACCATCGCGATGGTCGTGAGCAGAAGCACGTCACCCATGTCGGCACGCGCGGCACTGTAATAAGCCGACAGCACCAGACCGGCAAGCGCCGCCATCATGCCGCTGATGACGTACGCCGCGGCTAGCACGCGGGGCACCCGAATGCCCGAATACCGTGCCGCTTCGCTGTTGTAGCCCACGGTGACCAGCTTGCGTCCGAACGCGCTGCGCCCGACCAGTAACCAGAACAGCATGGCCAGAGGGAGGAACAGCAGCAGCTGGTAGGGAAACTGGAAGCGGCCCAGGCTGAGGGCACCTGAGCCCAGGGTGTTGAACGCATCGGGGAAACCCGACGGCGGGGCATCGCCGGCGACGGCTACCGCGGCACTGGTGTAGATGAAGCTCGTCGCCAGCGTGGCAATCAGCGGTTCGACCCGCAAGAAGACGATCACCGCGGCGTTGATGCCCCCGAGAACGCCACCCGCGGCCAGGCCGATCAGGCTGGCCACCCAGATGTTCAATCCCATCGTTGCCCACAGCTGCGCAGCCATGACGGCGGCGAGACTGGCGGTGGCGCCCACCGACAGGTCGATGCCGCCAGTGAAGATCACCAGGGAGAGTCCCAGCGCGACGATGCCGAATGGCAGGAAGTTGCTCGTCATGCTGAGGAAGCCGGAGATATCGTCGAAGAACCCCGGTACCCCGAGGCCGAAGCCCGTCGTCACGATGACGAGCAGAATCACGAGTGACCGTTCCCAGGCGCTCATGCCCGCGATCCCCGACGACGACCGATGCCCGCCTGGACAGCGGCGAGGATCATCAGACCCTCGCCTGCCGAATACCAGATCGGAGGCACGTGCAGGAAGACCAGGGCGGTCAGTACCACGGACAGGAACAGGCTTCCGAGCACCGTACCGATGAGGTTGCCGCGACCACCGGCAATCGCGGTGCCGCCGATCAGCGACACGGCGATGGATTGCAGTTCGATGTGATCGCCGGTGCCGGCGGTCACCGTGGCGGAACCCGTATAGCAGAGGAACATGAGTCCAGCGAAGGCAGCGAGCGTACCCGACAACGCGTAGACCCTGATGCGTACCCAGGTCACGGGTAGCCCTGCGGCATAGGCGGCGGACGCGTTGTTGCCGACAGCCAGGACGGCTCGTCCGAATGCCGTGTGGCGGAGCACGTACCAGCACAGGGCGAGGACGACGAGGAGCACGAGGACGGGCGTCGGCACGGGAACGACACCGAACAGGTGGCCGTTGCCGAAGGCCGCAAAGGTCGACGGCACGGCGTCCACCTGGGTTCCATCGGAATAGAGAAAGGTCAGCCCGCTGTAGAGGCTATACGTTCCAAGCGTCACGACGATGGGCGGGATGTCCAGGGTCGCGACAAGAAGGCCGTTGATCGTACCGAGGACCAGTCCGATCGAGAGGGCCAGCGGCAACGCGACGGCGAGGGAAAGCCCATGCGTCTGCGCAAGCAGTCCGCAGACCATCGCCGCCAGACCAAGGATCGGCGCGACGGAGAGGTCGATGCCACGCATCGCGATCACCAAGGTCTGGCCCAGTGCCACGAGCGAGAGCACCACGGAGTTGAGCAACATGAAGCGCAGGTTCTGCGCGCCGACAAAATCGTGGTTGAGCAGGCCGACCATCACGGTCAAACCCAGCGTCACGGCGACGAGCATCAACTCACGTGTCATGGCGAAGCGCGGTGCGACGACCGGGCGACGCGAAGGCATGGCAATGGCACTCACGTCGCGTCCTCCACGTTCGCACGGCCAAGATAGGACGCGCTGACCGCCGCGGCGGTGATGCCTTCACCGGTCAGCTCCGCGACCAACTCGCCTTCGTAGAGGGAAAGCACGCGATCACACAGGCGCACCAGTTCTTCGGTTTCCGAGGAAATCACCAGCACGGCCATGCCGTCACGCGCCATGGCTTCGATCAGTTCGTAGATTTCTTCCTTCGATCCCACGTCGACGCCCCGGGTCGGCTCATCGAGGATGGCGACCTTCGGTCCCGTGGCAATCCACTTGCTGAAGACGACTTTCTGCTGGTTGCCACCCGATAACTCCCGCAGCGGTTGATCGAGACCGGCGCAACGCACCCGGAAATCACGCACCGCCGTCGCACCCAGGCGCGTCTCGTCGGCTCCGCTGAGGAGACCTGCGGATTGACGCACGCGCTCGAGCAGCCCCGAGGTCACGTTCTGCGCAATCGTCATCGCGAGGACCGCACCGTGACGTGCGCGGTCTTCCGGCACATACACCAGTCCCTTTCGGATCAAGTCATGGCACGGCTTGCCGGTCACCACCTCGCCGGCGAGGCGGACCCGGCCGGCCGTCGGACGGCGTACACCGAAGATCGTTTCGGCGATTTCCGTGCGCCCTGCGCCGACCAGGCCGGCCAGTCCGAGGATTTCACCGCGACGTAGCTGGAAGCCGATCCGGCGAAAGGAGGGCTCACTGGCGAGTTCTTCCACCTCGAGCACGGTTTGCCCGGTGGCATAGCTGGTTTCGCGCCTAGGTAAGTCGCGCAGCGTCCGCCCGACCATCGTCGAAAGCAGGCGGGCGCGGTCGAAACTGCCACGCTCCGCGCTGTCGACCAGGCGGCCGTCGCGAAGAACGGCGACATCGTCACTGATCTCCAGCACTTCCTCGGTGCGGTGGCTGATGAAACTCAGCGTGCAGCCGTCGGCCGCGAGACGGCGCATGATCGTGAACAGGTTGTCCACCTCGTGCGAGGTGAGCGGCGACGTCGGCTCGTCGAAAAGGATGATGCGGCAGTCGTGCAGCAGCGCCTTGGCGCATTCCACCAACTGGAGCTGCGCAATGCTGAGCGTCTTCGCGCAACGGTCGATGTCGATATCCAGGTCGAGCATGTGTAAGACCGCCTGCGCGCGGCGTCGCACATCCTTCCAGTCGACATGACGGAAGATCGCACCGGTCATGGGAAGGCGACCGAGAAACATCGTCTCCGCCACGGTCAGCTCAGGCAGCAGCATCGGCTCCTGCGGCACCAGGTGGATGCCGTGGGCGTGCGCGGCGTGGGGCGAACTCAGTCGAAGCGGTTCGCCGTTGAGCGTGAGTTCACCGGCGGTGGGCTGCAACTGACCGGCGAGGATGCGGAACATGGTGGACTTGCCGGCGCCGTTCTCGCCCATCAGCGTCAGGATGCGTCCGGGACGAAGTTCAAGGTCGATGCCGCGCAGTACGTCCACGGGGCCGAATTGCTTGACGATGCCGCGGGCGCCGAGCACGGCTTGCGCGGTGACGTCGCGGGGAACGGACAACTGGATCACGACACCTCCGGCCAACGCGTGAGAATGCGGGGTACCACGTGGGCCGGACTATAGGCTCGTCAGGATGGTAGCGCAATCATTTCATCGCTTTGATGTAAAAGGTTTTAATGATGCGGCGCACAAGAATAGGCGGATAAGTGAGGGCTGGCCGGGCGCGGGCGTTTGCATCATCATCCCGCTTCGATCAGGGTGTTAGCGCGAACATCGAAGGAGTCGATCAACCCATGAGTCCCGCCAAAATTCCCGCCGAGCGCACGGTGACACTGAAAGACGTGGCCGAGCATGCGGGCGTTTCGCCGATGACGGTGTCGCGCGCGCTGAACAAGCCGGAGACGGTCTCGGATGCGCTGCGTGCGCGCATCGATGCTGCCGTGGATGCACTGGGTTATGTACAGAACCTCGTCGCCGGCGCCCTGGCGTCGGCGGGCTCGAACGTCATTCCCGTCATCGTGCCCTCCCTGTCGAATACCGTGTTCGTCGAGATCGTCGCCGGCATCCAGGAAGTCGCGCAGGCCGCCGGCTTTCAACTCATGCTGGGAAACACCGAATACGACCTCGAACGCGAATACACCGCGGTTTCCACCTTTCTTGGCTGGTCGCCACCGGGCATGATCATCGCCGGCATGCGCCACCTCGACCGTACGCGCAACCTGCTCAAGCGCTGGGGCAAGCCCGTCGTTGAGACGATGGAGTTCGGTGCGCAGCCGATCGACATGAACGTCGGGCTATCGCACTTCAAGGCCGGCGAGGCGATGGCCAGGCATCTCGTCGAGCGCGGTTATCGACAGATCGTCTTCGTTGGCTGCCGGATCGACGCCGACTATCGCGCCGCGCAGCGCTACAAAGGCATGGACCGCGTGCTGGCAAGGCACGGCCTGGCAAGGCGCGATCCGATCTTGTACACCGAGCCGAGCAATCCCGAGCGCGGGGGCGACGCGCTGATGGAGATACTGGGCATCAAGCCGAAGGTCGACGCGATCTTCTTCGCCAATGACGATCTCGCCGTCGGCGCCATCCTGCGCGCGCAGCGCGAAGGCATCGCCATTCCTAAACGCATCGCCATCGCCGGCTTCAACGGGCTGCCTTTTGCGAGCCTGGTCACGCCCGCACTGACGACCATCATGTCGCCTCGTCACGAGATCGGCCGGATCGCCGCGCAGCAGTTGATCGAACGGATTTCGGGGCGCACCCCGGCCCGGCGGCGCGTCGACGTGTCATTCGAGCTGCAGGTGCGGGAGAGCACCTGACGCGCCAGCGCAGGGTCGCCTCAGCGCGAAATGATGTGCGCGAACCACTCCCAGCCGCGCAGCTTGGCGGTGATGAGTTTGACGCAGGTCAGCATCGGAACAGCGAGCAAGGCGCCGGGAATGCCCCAGATCCAGCCCCAGACCAGCAACCAGAGCAGGATGGCGACGGGGCTCAGGCGCGAACGGCGACCCTGGAGCATCGGCGTAAGCAGGTTGCCCTCGATCGCCGTGATGCCGGCGAAGGTCGCCGCCGGCAGGAGCGCCGGGCCGAGTTCCTGGAAGTGCAGCACGCCGACGATCGACAGAATCGTCGTCGTGGTAATCGCCCCGACATACGGAATGAAGTTGGCGATCGCGGCGACCGAACCCCACAGCAGCGGATCCGGCACACCGTAGAGATAAAGCATGCCCGCCGTGACCAGTCCCAGCGTGGCGTTAATCGCCGCAGTCAGCAGCAGGTAACTCGACACTTCCGTCTGGATGCTGCGCACGATACTCACGGTGTGCCGCTTGTACGCGAATGTCGGTGATATCTCGACGGCTCGCCGGAGGATCTCATCGCCGTAGACGAGGAAGAAGAACACAAGCAACGCCACGGTCAGCACGCTGGCCAGCACCTTCGGCGCACCGGCGACGATGTCCCAGGCAGTGAAGTTGAAGTCGTTTGTCGCCTGTGGCGCGTTACGCGCGACCGTCCCGCCGACCAGTGTCTGCGTGGCCCGGCTGGCAGCCTCGATCTGCTGCGTCATCGGCTTGATCTTCGGCGCGAAGGTACGCATCGCCGCCGGCGCCTCGTGGAACCAGTTCAATGCGGGGGTCGACAACGTCGCCACGGCGGAGACCAGGCCCAGTCCGAGCAGCAACATGACGGTGACAGCGGCGAACCAGCGTGGCAGGCGAATACGCGCCGCGGCCACCACGATCGGATTCAACGCCAGGCCTATGAAGGCGGCGAGCACCAAAGGAACGAGCAGGGATTTACCGATTGCCACCGTGTAGACGGTGGCGAGCAGAATCATGCCGGTCAGCGAGATACGTATGGCACGCAGGTGACGCGAGATGCGTCGTGTGCTGCGGCTGCTGCCGGGCTTGCGCCGGGACCGCGCGACGGCGAGCGACGACACCGCGACTCCGGGTCCCGCCTCGGATGGCAGCGGCGCAGGCAGGGGGCTGGGGAAGTCGCTCACGCGACCTCGTCAGCCACATCGGCCGTGGCATCCGCCGCGCCACCCGCCAAGTCGCCGAGGAAACTTCCCGCCGCCATCGAGATGACTTTGCTGATGATGTCGGCCGTGCCCCCCGCAACCAGGCCACTCACACCGGGAACGGCGAGAGGATTGACCTTGATGCTGCTCAGGAGCACACCGGAGCCGGCGGCGATGCCCAGGACGGTGAGCGGGTATTCGTAGCCGCGCGCTATCAGCGCCGCCGCCGGTGCGACGGTCGCTTCACGCGCCAAAGCTACTTCGGCCCGTGCCTTGGTCACTTTCGCCAAGCTGTTGAAGATGCCCATCGATCAGTCCTCCGCCCTTAGCTCGCCCTCGGCCTTGCCCTGGGTCGCCGCTTCCCGGGCAAGGATAGCCAGTTCAGCCCGCGACGCCGGAAGGGTAAGCCAGTGCATCGCCCGACGGAACACCAGGATCGCCACGATGAGCAGGACCAATTGAATACCGGCAAGCGCGGCGAGCGCCCATGCCCACGACCCGAACCATTGCGCCAGCCCCCAGCCGGCGAGCGCCAATAGCGTGAACCCCAATGCCACGGCGAAGACGATCGCAGCCAGGCCCATGAACAGCATCAGCGTGATGCCGCTGCGCGCCAGACCTAACTCCGCCAGGATCAACCGAGTCTGCGCACCAAACAGCTGCTTCAGTCCCAGGCCCAGCTTGCGTACGTCATCGAACCAGGCAGGCATTTTCACGCCGGACGCCTTGGGCGTCTCCGCACCACGCTCTGGTTCGTCCACTGCACTCTGCCCCGAGGGACCGTCTTCCAACATGCGTCTAGCCCCCGGGGAGATGTGGATCAGCTACGCAGGATGCGACCGGCGAGCCAGCCGGCAGCGATCGCCAGCGCGATGGACTGTACGGGCTTCTCGCGAACGTAGTCGCGCGCGGTGTCGAGCCAGTCGTTCGCGGTGTCGACCGCTTCGCCATACGCTTCCTTGCCGCGAAGCTTGGCCTCTTCCGCTTTCTCGGCCGCCCGCGTCGCGCCATAGGCAGCCTTGTCCGTCGCATGGTGCAGCGAGGACTCCACCTTGTCCGCCGCGCGATCCACGACGTCCTTCGTACGGTCGACGGCCTCGGAGGTGGCCTGCTTCACTCGCTCGGCGCTGGCGTCGATACGTTCGGCAGCCGTGACAGTGTTCGCGGCGGCGGTCGCGGCGTTGGCGACATGGTCGGCGGGCTTGTTCATAACGAAGTTCTCCGGAAGCGGGATGGGACAAGTTAAGACAGGATGAGTGAGGTAAAGGTCATCGTTGCCACGGTGTCGCAGGCAGTGCAATGGCGCGGCCGCACTATCGCGCGACCACGCGCAAACCGGGACGGAGGCGGTGGCGTCCGTCGCCGGGTGACCCCTTGCGGCGACAAGGACACCGCGCCAGCCCATGGGGACTAGACGCTACGGCCGCGGAAGAACGAAATGATGGCCAGGATCAGGAAGATGACGAAGAGGATCTTCGCGATGCCGGCGGCCGTGCCCGCTATACCGCCGAAACCGAAAACCGCGGCAATGATCGCGATGACGAGAAAGACGAGGGCATAGTGCAGCATGGTCGGGTACTCCAGTGAAGGGATGGCGCGGTA
>Ga0247742_10003142_pt1 | contig 10574 bp, 10 predicted proteins | sample UWRJL208509C2_FD_180944 | JGI IMG/M metagenome (GOLD analysis project Ga0247742, IMG submission 180944) | Plant litter microbial communities from Arlington Agricultural Research Station in Wisconsin, United States - UWRJ-L208-509C-2 | ecosystem: Environmental > Terrestrial > Plant litter >... | reverse complement strand
TCTATGTAGGCTTACGTAATGGTTTCCAGATTCAGGTCCGCCATTTTCAGCGGCCAGCTGGCGACACTCACCATCGGTAAATTCAGGAAAACATCGAGATGAGCGAATACTCCCTCTTCACCTCCGAGTCCGTGTCCGAAGGGCACCCAGACAAAATCGCCGACCAGATTTCCGATGCGGTGCTGGACGCCATCATTGCTGAAGACAAATTCGCCCGCGTAGCGTGCGAAACACTGGTGAAAACCGGTGTGGCGATCATCGCTGGCGAAGTGACCACGTCGGCCTGGGTCGACCTGGAAGAAATCGTACGTAACGTCATTCTGGACATCGGCTACAACAGCTCCGATGTCGGCTTCGACGGCGCGACCTGCGGCGTGATGAACATCATCGGCAAGCAGTCCCCTGACATCAACCAGGGTGTTGACCGTGCCAAGCCTGAAGATCAGGGCGCCGGCGACCAGGGCCTGATGTTCGGCTACGCCAGCAACGAAACCGACGTGCTGATGCCAGCACCGATCACCTTCTCGCACCAGCTGGTGCAACGTCAGGCTGAAGCCCGTAAATCCGGCCTGCTGCCTTGGCTGCGCCCGGACGCCAAGTCGCAAGTGACTTGCCGTTACGAAGGCGGCAAGGTGGTTGGTATCGACGCTGTTGTACTGTCGACCCAGCACAACCCTGAAGTGTCCTACAACGACCTGCGCGAAGGCGTGATGGAGCTGATCGTCAAGCACGTGCTGCCTGCCGAACTGCTGACCAAAGACACCCAGTTCCACATCAACCCGACTGGCCAGTTCATCATCGGTGGCCCAGTGGGCGACTGCGGCCTGACCGGCCGCAAGATCATCGTCGACAGCTACGGCGGCATGGCCCGTCACGGCGGTGGCGCGTTCTCCGGCAAGGATCCATCGAAGGTTGACCGTTCGGCCGCTTACGCGGGTCGTTACGTGGCCAAGAACATCGTCGCCGCCGGCCTGGCCGAGCGTTGCGAGATCCAGGTTTCCTACGCGATCGGTGTGGCTCAGCCTACCTCGATCTCGTTGAACACCTTCGGCACTGGCAAGATCAGCGACGACAAGATCGTCAAACTGGTTCGCGAAGTGTTCGACCTGCGTCCATACGCGATCACCAAAATGCTCGACCTGCTGCACCCGATGTACCAGGAAACCGCAGCCTACGGCCACTTCGGTCGCACGCCGCAAACCAAGACCGTGGGCGACGACACCTTCACCACGTTCACCTGGGAAAAAACCGACCGCGCCGACGCCTTGCGCGCTGCTGCCGGCCTGTAATTTTCCTGCGGTACCGAAAGCCCCGCCCTGTGCGGGGCTTTTTATTGGCCGCGTGTCACGGATCGGATTAACACCGCATAGCCTGTGGGAGCGGGCTTGCCCGCGATGAGGCCAGTCCAGCCACCGGAAATACCCAGCAAAACACCCTCCCACCACGCTTCCCATTGCTGACCTACGCTGCAAAAGGTCTACCCGAGCAAGGACGCTCACGATGCTCCGCTACCTGTGCCTGCTGCTGTTCTTCACCTGCCTGTCCAGCCACGCCAACGACTGCCCCGATTGGTCCGCCGACCGCGCTTCCACCGAAGTCATCCACCTGCAACAGCAGATCGACCAATGGGATGACAGCTACCACCGCGAAGGCCGCGCCCTGGTGGCGGATGAACTCTACGACCAGTCGCGCCAACGCCTGGCCCAGTGGCGTGAGTGCTTCAACCTGGAAAACCGTGCCAGTCCTTTGCGCAGCGCGAGCGGCCCGGTGCCGCACCCGATTCCGCATACGGGCCTGGACAAGCTGACCGACGCCCGCGCCGTGGAAGCCTGGCTGAGCACTCGCCACGATGTCTGGGTCCAACCGAAAATCGATGGTGTGGCGGTGACGCTGGTCTACAGCAACGGCCAACTCGCCCAAGCCATCAGTCGCGGTGACGGCGTGAATGGCCATGACTGGACCGCATCGGCGCGCAAGATAACTGCAATCCCGCAACACCTCACGCGAACCGAAAACCTGGTGGTGCAAGGTGAACTCTATTGGCGCCTGAGCGACCACGTGCAAGCCACGGCGGGCAGCGTCAACGCCCGTGCCACGGTGGCCGGCCTGATGGCCCGGCATGATTTGACGAGCGAGCAGGCGCAAGACATCGGCCTGTTTGTCTGGGACTGGCCCGAGGGCCCGCCCGATCTGGCCGAACGCATCGCTGGGCTGGAACAGTTGGGCTTTATGCCGACCAGCGTTTTCAGCCACAAAGTTTCTCGATTCTCTGACGCTGAACGCTGGCGTGACCATTGGTATCGCTCACCCTTGCCGTTTGCCAGCGACGGCATCGTCCTGCGCCAGGCCACCCGACCACCGGCCGAGCGCTGGCAAGCCAAGGCGCCCTATTGGGCCGTCGCCTGGAAATACCCGTTCGCCCAGGCCTTGGCCGACGTGCGCCGCGTGCACTTCAAAGTCGGCCGCACCGGACGCATCACACCCGTACTGGAACTGCAACCGGTGACCCTCGACGATCGACAAATCAAACGCGTCAGCGTGAGTTCACTCAAGCGCTGGCAAACCCTGGACATTCGTCCGGGTGATCAGGTCGCCATCAGCCTGGCAGGCCTGACCATCCCGCGCCTGGACGGCGTGGTGCTGCGCAGCCCAGAGCGCCCGGAGCTGTCGGTCCCGCAAGCGGCGGATTTTCATTCGCTGAGTTGTTTCCAGCCGACGCCAGGCTGCGAAAGCCAGTTTCTCGCGCGCCTGACCTGGCTCAGCGGCAAGCAGGGACTGGCGTTGAAGCACGTCGGCCCAGGCACTTGGGAGAAACTTCTCGCAACAGGTCGCCTGAACGGGCTTCTGGATTGGTTAACACTCGGTCAGCAAGAGCTTGCTACCATTGATGGTTTCGGCGAACGCAGCAGCACGCGCCTGTCGAACAGCTTCAACGACGCGCGACGACAACCCTTCGCGCGCTGGCTCAAAGCTTTGGGTTTGCCGCCGAGCGGCGAGGCCAATCTCGGTAACTCGTGGTCGGCCCTGGCGCAGCGAGAAGCCGCCGACTGGCAAGCCGAGCCGGGGATCGGCCCAGGGCGATCCCTGCAACTGAGCGCTTTTTTTCGCGCCCCCGAGGTCCTGGCAATGAGTGAAGAATTACGTGCGGCTGGCATCGACGGTTTTTAACCCTCGTCGTCCACCGCCGCCTGGAACCCCAAGCGGGCGATGCGCTCCAACAGCCCATTGCCCCTCGATTTGCTGACCCTTTTTCCATGGAGCTTTTATGAAACGTCTCGCACCGCTCGCCCTGCTGACCCTTTTCAGCGTGATGGCCGGCCCCCTGATGGCCGGTGAAGAAGCCCCGGGACTGACCGGTTGCGCCGCCAAGAAGCAGGGCATCGTCAACCAGATCGAACTGGCCAAGGCGCATGGCAATGCCGACCAACAGGCCGGCCTGGAAAAAGCCCTGAGCGAAGTCACCGATCATTGCACCGATGCCTCCTTGAAAAAGGAACGCGAGAACAAGGTGCTCGATGCCAAGCATGAAGTCAGCAGGCGTCAGGCCGATCTCGACAAAGCCATGAAAAAAGGCGACGCGGAGAAAATCAACAAACGCAAAGACAAGCTGGCCGAATCCCGCAAGGAACTGCAGGACGCACTGGATGAGCTGGATAAGTAAGCTAACCGCCGTCAGCAGCCACCTGGCGGCGCGTTAATGATCCCGAAACTGCTTATGACACTCGCTGCACGCGTCTTCGACTTTCTGCACCGCCGGCGCCAGGTTGCTGGCCTTGTACGGCTGGACCTGGCTGGCAATCACCAATTCACCGGTGGCGGCTTCCAGGGTGCGGGCCATTTCCTGGAAACGCGCCTGTTGCTGCCAGACATTATCCTTGGCGCTGGTGTGATCTTCCTCGCGCACCTGCGGGAAATGTTTCCACGGTTCATGGGACAGGGCATCGAGCTTGGCCGCCCCTTCGGCAAACTTTGGGCCGTCGAACGGAATGCGCCCGCGCAGCATGCCGCCCAGGTCTTCACCGGTCTTGAGCATTTGCTTGAAGATCGCCTTGCGTTGACCCAGCGGCGAATTCGGGTCGACACCGCCGCAAGCAGACAAGGTCAGGCAGGCCAGCAATACAACTGAAAGTCTTTTGAAAGTCATGGTGGCTTCAGGTCACGGGAAACGGCGGCCAGTATCCTCGGCTCACCGATAAAGACCAATAGCCCTATTAACAATACGGGTTGCGCCGGCTTACGAAGTGCCGGAGCGACTCACCAAGGAAACGCCCATGAACACCCGTTTCAAAGCCTGGCAACGCGGCCTCGCGTGGTCGCTGCCCATGCTGGCGCTATTGGCCGGTTGCAACGGCGGCAGCCCGGAAAAGCCGCAACCCCATGCCATCGCCACCTACACCAGCGCCACGTGGGACTCACTGCCGGCGGTGTCCGACAACGACTTGCTCGCCGGTTTTGCTTCCTGGCGCAGCGCCTGCACCCGACTCAAGGCCGACCCGGTATGGGGCGGCACCTGCGCGGCCTCCGCCAACGTTCCCGCCAGCGCGGCCGACGTGCGCAACTTCCTTAAACAGAACCTCGACGTGTATGGCCTGCGCTCGGCCAACAACAGCGCGAATGGCTTGATCACCGGGTATTACGAGCCGGTTTACCCAGGCAGCCTGACCCAGACTGCTGTCGCCAATATCCCGGTGTACGGCGTGCCGGAAGACATGATCATCGTCGCCCTCGACAGCCTCTACCCCGAACTGAAAGGCAAACGCCTGCGAGGCCGCCTCGAAGGTCGCGTACTCAAACCGTATGACGACGCAGCGACCATCGAAGCCAAGGGCGTCAAGGCGCCCGTCATCGCCTGGCTGACCGATCCAATGAACCTGCAGTTCCTGCAAATCCAGGGCTCGGGGCGGATTCAGATTGCCGACGGCCGCCAGTTGCGTATCGCTTATGCCGATCAGAATGGTCACCCTTATCGCCCCATCGGCCGCTGGCTGGTGGATCAGGGCGAGCTCAAAAAAGAAGACGTGACCATGGGCGCCATCAGCACGTGGGCCAAGGCCAACCCGACGCGGATTCCGGAACTGCTGGGCAGCAACCCGAGCTATGTCTTCTTCACTCGCAACCCGGACAGCAATGAAGGCCCTCGCGGTTCGCTGAACGTGCCGTTGACCGCTGGCTACAGTGCGGCGGTGGATCGCAAGGTGATTCCGCTGGGCAGCTTGCTCTGGCTGTCGACGACACGCCCCGATGGCAGCGCACTGGTGCGTCCGGTAGCTGCTCAGGACACGGGTGGCGCCATCACCGGCGAAGTTCGCGCCGACCTGTTCTGGGGCACCGGCGAAGCCGCCGGACAATTGGCGGGGGACATGAAACAGCAAGGGCAGATCTGGATGACTTGGCCCAAAGGCGTGGCGTTGCCTCAGGTGCCGCAGGTGACGGACCCGGTCAAGGCCAACCCTTGAGATCGCTTTCGCGAGCAGGCTCGCTCCCACAGGGCAATACATTCCAACGTGGGAGCGAGTCTGCTCGCGAAGAGGTCAGACAGACACAAAAAAGAACGCGGCGATAATGCCCATCCCGATCGTCCACATCAGCGTCCGCAGCAAGGCCCAATCCGCCAGGTAGCAAATGATGTAGAGCAGACGACTGGTGATGAACAACACCGCCAGCACATTGACCGTGACCAACTGCGCATTGCCCACCAGGTGCGCGACGATGACTGCCGCAGCGAACGCCGGAGTGACTTCAAAGCCATTCAACTGGGCCGCATGGGCGCGCTTGGCCACGCCTTGCAATGAATCAAGGTAACCGCGCGGGTCGTGATTCTGTTGCAGGCCGAACTTGCCGCCGCTGAACTTGGCGACGCTCGTGCACAGGTACGGCAGGAAGATCGCGATCAAGATGCACCACAGAGCCACCGTCATAACGCAGTCCCTTCTTCAAATGATTGAACGTCGGTTTCCATCCTGGGCGGTCAAAACTTCATCACCAGAATACCCAGCAGCACCAACCCACAAGCTAAGAGCCGTGGTCGACCGAAAGGTTCTTTCAGATAACGCATGCCGAACAGCACCACCAGGATCACGCTGATTTCGCGCAGCGCCGCCGCTTCGGCAATCGAGCCCAGTTGCATGGCCCACAACACCAAAGCGTAGCTGAACAACACGCAGAACCCGACTGCCAGGCCAAGCCGCCATTGCTCACGCCAGAACAACCTGAACGCCGGACGCTTGCGCACCCACGCCAGCAATGGAAACGGCCAGGCACTGATGAGCGTCACCCACGCCAGGTAGTCCAGCGGGTGCGACCAGCGCCGCAGCGCCTGGCCGTCGATAAAGGTATAGCAACCGATGCACAGACCGATCAGCGCCACCACCGGCAGCATCGACCACGGCAGCCGCGCGCCGCCCCCGCCCTGCCACAGCAAACAGAGCATGCCGAACGGAATCAGCAAGATGCCGAATATCTGCTGGTGCGTGAGTACTTCGCCGGCAAAGATCAACGTCAGCGCCAGCACAACCAACGGCGACAAGCCGCGCATTAGCGGATAGACCAGCCCCAGGTCGCCGACCCGATAAGCCTGGATCAGCAAATAGCGATACAGCAGTTCGAACGCCGCCGACGCCAGGATCCACGGCCAGAGTTCCAACGGCGGCAACGCCACGAACGGCAACAGCACGGCGGCGAACAACAGCGCCACGCTGTCCATGCAGGCCACCACCAACAAACGTTCCGCGCTGAACTTGATCAGCGTATTCCACGCGGCGTGCAACATCGCCGCCACCAACACCAAAACCGTCGCGAGCACACCGCCCTCCTTGTTTTGCCCTGAACCGGAAAGGGCAGAATTGATTCGCCATATGTCAGCAGCTGTTTATACTGCAAGCGACCACGCCGCACTCGGTTGCGCACAGACTAATTCCAATAATTCCTGCTGATACCCAAACGCTTCGAGCACGGGTGCCGGCCTGCGTACGCCTGATCACAGCGTCAAGACTACCGACAGAGACCTTGCGCATGCCTCTCGCTTTGCTTGCACTGGCTGTTGCCGCTTTTGGCATCGGCACCACTGAATTCGTGATCATGGGCTTGCTGCCTGACGTCGCCCGCGACCTTGCCGTGAGCATTCCCCACGCCGGTTTGCTGATTACCGGTTACGCCCTGGGCGTGGTGTTCGGTGCGCCGATCCTGGCCATCGGCACCGCGAACATGCCGCGCAAGGCCACATTGCTGGGCATGACCCTGATGTTCATTCTCGGCAACGTGCTCTGCGCCCTTGCGCCGAATTACGCCACGCTGATGGCCGCGCGAGTGGTCACGGCGCTGTGCCATGGCGCGTTTTTCGGCATCGGGTCGGTGGTCGCCGCCGGCCTGGTGGCGCCGAACAAGCGCGCCCAGGCGATCGCGATGATGTTCACCGGCCTGACCTTGGCCAACGTGCTCGGCGTGCCACTGGGCACTGCGCTTGGCCAGTACGCCGGTTGGCGTTCGACGTTCTGGGCGGTGTCGGTGATCGGCGTGATTGCCGCGCTCGCCCAATGGCTGTGGCTGCCCAAGCACATCGCCATGGACAAGGCCAACCTGGCCAGCGAGTTCAAGGTACTGGGTAAAGTCAACGTGCTGCTGGCCCTGGGCATGAGCGTGTTGTCGTCGATCAGCCTGTTCTCGGTGTTCACCTACATTGCGCCGATCCTGCAAGACATCACCGGCGTCAGCCCCCACGGCGTAACCATCATGCTGTTGCTGTTTGGCGTCGGGCTCACCGCCGGCAGCATGCTCGGCGGGCGCCTGGCTGATCGCCGTTTGTTGCCGTCATTGGTGGGCATGGCCCTGGCGGTGGTGGTGGTGCTGGCGGCGTTTACCCAGACCAGCCATTCGGCGATTCCGGCGGCGATCACCTTGGTGTTGTGGGGGATTTTCGCCTTCGCCCTGTGCCCGATCCTGCAGCTGTTGATCATCGACCAGGCGCACGAAGCGCCGAACCTCGGTTCGACCCTGAACCAGAGCGCGTTCAACCTGGGCAACGCCGCCGGCGCCTGGATTGGCGGGCTGGTGGTGGCCAGCGGCGCCGACCTGGCGGATTTGCCCTGGACCGGCGCGCTGGTCAGCTGCGTGACCGTGCTGACGGCGTTGCTGTTCATCTACCTGCAACGCCGTGGCACGGCAGCGGTCAACGTCAACGGCTGATTACGCCTTGTCCTGCCGGGAATCAACGGGGTCGGGCTGATTCCCGCTCTGCTTCGGCGGCCCGCTCTCACTGCGAATCTGCGCATGGCTGAGCAACGCAAAGATGAAGCTGCCGCCGATGATGTTCCCGGCCAGGGTCGGCCCGGCGAACACCAGCCAGAAATCTTTCCACGGCAATTCGCCGGCAAACACCAGGTACGACACTTCCGCCGAACCGACCACGATGTGCGTGAAATCGCCCAGCGCCATCAGGTAGGTGATGAGGATGATGATCCACATCTTGGCGCTCTCCATCGATGGGATCATCCAGACCATGGTGGCAATCATCCACCCGGAGACGATGCCCTTGGCAAACATCTGGCTGGGCTCGTTTTCCATGATCTTGCGGCCAATGTCGAGGAAGGCCAGGTCGGTCTTGCTGTCGAAAATCGGCAATTCGAGCATGACGTAGGCCACCAGCAAAGTGCCGCAGAGATTGCCGAACAGCACCACCGACCACAGCCGGATGAGCCGGCCGAAATTCTTCAGGGTTGGCTTGCTCATGATCGGCAGGACGGCGGTCAGGGTGTTCTCGGTGAACAGTTGCTGGCGGGCGAGGATCACCGCGAGGAAACCGGCGCAGTAGCCGAAACTGGCGATGACCTTGAAGGCCTCGCCCTCCGGCAGGCGGGAGTTGAGCAATCCCATGGCCATCAGCGACAGGCCCATCGTCAGCCCCGCTGCGAGTGCCGACCACCACAGCGCCGCGACACTGCGCTCCAATTCCTGATCGCCCTGGGTGCGGATGATCTCGTGCAACACCGCCGCGCGGGGCGGCTGGTTTTTGTCGACGTCGTGCTGTTCCTGCGGCGACAGATCGGGGGTCTTGCCGTCTTTCTGGGTGTCCATGGAGTTCGAACCGGTGGCGTGTGTGTAGGTACGACACGCGCGGTTCGGCGCTGTTCACTGCCCGCCCCTATTACTGTAGGAGCGAGCCTGCTCGCGAAGGCGGTGTGCCAGGCATTGATGCGCTGACTGAAAAGACGCCTTCGCGAGCAGGCTCGCTCCTACAGGGGCGGCGGGTTGCAATGTGGGAGCGGGCCTGCTCGCGAAGGGCTCGCCACCGAGGTCACTCGTCGACGCTGTCTTCCTTGAACTGATCCTTGACGTACTTGATCTCGGTCCGGCCGTGGGGAGCGGGCAAGCCGTCTTCGCCGAGGTTGACGAACACCACTTTCTCGACCGTCAGGATGCTTTTGCGGGTGATTTTGTTACGCACTTCGCAGCGCAGGGTGATGGAGGTGCGACCGAACTCGGTGGCAGTGATACCCAGTTCGATGATGTCGCCCTGGCGCGAGGCGCTGACGAAGTTGATTTCGGAAATGTATTTGGTCACCACGCGCTGATTGCCCAACTGGACGATGGCGTAGATCGCCGCTTCTTCGTCGATCCAGCGCAACAGGCTGCCGCCAAACAGGGTGCCGTTGGGGTTGAGGTCTTCGGGTTTTACCCATTTGCGGGTGTGGAAATTCATGGGGGGCTCCGGGCGTAAGGTGCTTGGGCGATAGGTTATGCCCCCCCAGCTTCAAGTTTTAAGCGACAAGCTGCAAGCAAAAGCAGATCGCCATTACGTGCCGCTTGTAGCTTGTCACTTGCCACTAGCCGGACAAAGAAAGCTATAATCGCCACCGTTTCAAAACGGTCATCATCACTTGGTACCGTTTTCCCGCCACCTGTCCGAGGGGCGCTGCAGCAGGTTCGACCTGTCAGGCTCGGATGGGGCGTTGACTGGCCAGACCTGGCCGGACACTAAACGCACAACGGCGCCCATTCGCATACATTACGAATGGAGGCTCTTCATGAGCGCTGTTATCACGCCTGCAGATTTTAACGATTACAAAGTCGCCGACATGTCCCTGGCTGCCTGGGGCCGTCGCGAAACCATCATCGCCGAATCCGAAATGCCAGCCCTGATGGGTCTGCGTCGCAAGTACTCCGGCGAACAGCCGTTGAAAGGCGCGAAGATCCTCGGCTGCATCCACATGACCATCCAGACTGCCGTACTGATCGAAACCCTGGTTGCCCTGGGCGCCGAAGTTCGCTGGTCGTCCTGCAACATTTTCTCGACTCAGGACCAGGCCGCTGCCGCTATCGCCGCTGCCGGTATCCCGGTTTTCGCCTGGAAAGGCGAGACTGAAGAAGAGTACGAGTGGTGCCTGGAGCAAACCATCCTCAAAGATGGCGCGCCTTGGGATGCCAACATGATCCTCGACGACGGCGGCGACCTGACCGAGCTGCTGCACAAGAAGTACCCGCAGATTCTGGATCGCGTCCACGGCGTGACCGAAGAAACCACCACCGGCGTGCACCGCCTGCTGGACATGCTGGCCAAGGGCGAGCTGAAGATCCCGGCC
>Ga0247742_10003141_pt1 | contig 10575 bp, 9 predicted proteins | sample UWRJL208509C2_FD_180944 | JGI IMG/M metagenome (GOLD analysis project Ga0247742, IMG submission 180944) | Plant litter microbial communities from Arlington Agricultural Research Station in Wisconsin, United States - UWRJ-L208-509C-2 | ecosystem: Environmental > Terrestrial > Plant litter >... | reverse complement strand
AAGGTCAGTGATGTAACTGTCATTACGAATGCAGTCATGGATGCCGACACACTGTACGTTCTATCATCTTACGGCAGTTGGTGCTGAATAGCGGACGTAAGGTAGGCGTCACTAGGAACCGGCCCCCTTATATAAGCAATTATGTAAGCGCCAAGAGCGGCCAAATCTGCGGTTTGAAAATTTCGAAAAGTTTTGCTGGGTTGGGGGGCCGGGCGCTCAAACTTTCATTATGCCTTCTCAGACTCGGGATACTTTTTTACATACTCCTCTTTAAGCTGCCGTAGCACATCTGGGGGAAGTGTGCGGTGACCATGGTACTTCCGGTTTGCCCAAGCCGCCAGCGGTCCTGATGCACCTTGCGCGTACGCATCAACAAAGCGTGCTGCTCGATTCGCATAGCTTGAAATAAGGTATTGTTAGTTTAAAATAAATTGAGCACGATAAGCTGGACCTTACCGTCTGATTTGGATGAGAGGAACATCGTCAAGACTCATCTTGATGTTGGCTTCCATCTCTTTCATGTCATTAGTCTTCGGGGTGGATCGATAATGTAGTTTGGCAGCACCCCAGTATTGCTCGATGAAATTGAGTTCACAGTGATATTTTGGGTAGAAGTCACATATATGACCGCGTGAGGTGATTAGCTCCTCCAAATGGGATTTTTGGCCCACAAAATCGGGTTGCGTAAACAATAGGCGCCGACAGCAGCAGTCAGTTTTCCCAGCTTCGCACTTGAAACCTTCACATTGGGCATTGATACCCTTTTCTGGCCATAAACCGCGCTCTCGGATAATAAGTTCCATCCCTTTGAACCATCCGGGCATAGTTGCGTGATCATCATCGAAATAGAAGTCTTGGAATGTGTTCTGAGGACCAAATGTCGACGTTCTCATTTTTGGACCGTCCTTGTGGTGTCTCCATGTTTCATGCGGATTCTTGGTCATTTTACGAGCAGACAGAGCATCAGGTGCGCGCTTCTGATGACTTGGCGCATTGTCAAACAAAAATAGACCTTGCGCAAAACCATTCGTCTTGCCCTCGAAGATATCAATCGCATTGTCAACTTGGGCTAAAAGATCGTCCCCAGAGAACCAGCCGTCTCGATTCTTCCCTGCCTTGAAGAATATTCTTGCCTCGCTGCAGGTGAGAGAAAGTTAATCTTATCTGACAGATCTGACATCGTGGAGATAGAACTCACTTCTCGCCATCTTTTAATCGTCCCCATTCCACAGTCAAAAAATCGGATGCCATAACTGACTGTCCTTCCCCCTTCTTCTCTGCCACCGCCGTCTCCGAGGAGTGGACCCATTTCGTCTTTCTCCGATCGTTCTCGTAGAATGTCGACTCGTCATGTGTAACAAGAATGAGGCGAAAGCGCACACCAGGCACTGAAAAGCCTGCTGTTGGTCTTGAGATTTCATTGCCGTCGTTATCGTAGATGACAAAACGCTTTTCATACTCCTTCCAGCGCTTGGCAAAGGCTTTCCGATACTCAACAACATCTTCCCGTTCGTGGCCATCGATGTACATCCCATTTCGCTTTTTCGTATACCGCCAACTAAGTTTCTTCAGCCACCTTTGTGCAGTGCGCAAACTGATACCACGCGGTTTCCCCATCTTGGCAAGACGCGCCTGTATTTCTGGAGTTGCAACAAAGTCGACAACATCCTGAGCACGGATGTAGCCCTTTTTGCTAATCTCAGTGAGGTGCAGTTGGATTTCGTGTGCCAAATCTTCATCTTCAAGCACTGACGAATGATAGGTACCATATCGGTGCAATGGGAGTTTTCCTGATGAAAGGTATCGCCGAATCCAGGTGCGTAGATTCCTGGCATGATGCACACCATGCCCAGAGGCCTTCGACACAAGCAGAGAGCACTCTCGCCACGAGTACGACAGACTTGGGTCAAGGTAAAGATTGAGGGTACCAACCATTCCCAAAATTCGTGCACGGAAGAACACATCGATCTTCTTATCATGGCTCTTGACAGTGAGGCTCGCCCGAGCGCGTCGAAGAGCAGGGAAGTCTTTGTATGATAGCCCGTTAAGTAAGTTATCAGTTGCGTTCTCTGGAAGGGCATCTTGCTGACGTTTGGCAGCTTTCATTTCTTGCAGAAGGTCCTCGACCTTCTCTCTTGCAGATTTTGCTGGCGTGAAAGTTGGAGGTGGTGTCTGGGATGTGGATGCTGCAGCTTGGCTGTTGTCGTCCGAGTCTGAATCTGAGTTGATCTCAATAAGCTATCAATTCACGATGTAAAGTTAGGTGTTGTTCTCTGATGGCGAGTTAATGTGGCACTCACCTCGTCCTCAGGAAAAAGTTGACGCAAATGGGCTTTGGCTTCATCTCCGTGGTGTGTGTCATTCACAACCTCAATAGGTTCATCGTCTGTCAGCTCCTCAGCACTCTCGTTGTCCGAGAGAGTGATTGTTGGTGGCGCTGGTGTGTTTGTGGACTTGGGTTGCTTTGAAAAAAAGCTGCTGATGAACTTTTGCCCTGTGCTTTCCAATTTTCTTCGCTTTGCCGCATGTCGTCGCTTCGTACGTGGTGCATTTCCAGTGTATTGTCGTTTTCGATTTGGCTTCTCACTTCTTGCCTCAGCTTCTAGCTTCACGGCAGCAAGTTGTGCTTCCCCAAGCACACACATGAATTCTGCAATGGCAGACTCTGACGCAGTAGACTCCTCGTCAGAACCTTCGTCTTCGTCATCCAATTCACTTTCAGACCCAAGGTCCTCTTCGAGAATGAAGAAACCCTCCTCAAGGAGGTCATCATGATGATGCTGGTTTTGGGTGGAGGAAGGCTCGAAATCTGTGTTTTCTTGGTCTGTTACGTCCTCTATCTGTGGTTGGAGATGTTTTCTTGCAATTTTCAGGTTCTCGACGCGTGCTGCTGCTGCCTTAGACTGTCGGCCCATCGTTTCGGTGGTGATTTTGTGGTTTTTTCGTCTTTCAGGGGGCACATTAGCCTGTAAGGTATGATCATGTGATACATTACATAAGCGGCCAAATATGTCGAGGTCGATTTTGCTCCCCCCTCGGTTTTCGATGTCAGGATTGTCAAAATGACATTTCCAGTCTTTTTGTTGTTCGTGAAAATTTTGGCCGGAATTTTGATTTTATTTCAAATTTTATTTCAGGGAACTGTAGTTCGAGACTATAGAAATGTATCCTATAAGTCAGAATTGAGGTAAATGCTCTGTGGTGGAAGCTTTTGAGCTCGTCGTCGACGATGATCTGTGCTTATGTAAGAGGGGCCGGTTCCTGGTGACGCCTACCTTATCGTAAGTTGTAGCAACGTATTCATAGGTCTTTCTGATGGAGTATTTAGGCCGAATTCGACGTCCCAAAGACCTTCTGAAAAGAGAGATTCTGTGCGGTGTAGAAGAGCGTCGGTTCGGTCCACGACTTTTGGCAATAGCGACGGACCCGTGGCCCCGTGGCCCTTGTATGGGGGTGTTTGTGCAGGGTGAGGTCCACAAGTAGGAGGGACCACCCGGGTCCCGCCGAGGTCCCTTCGCTCTCCGCCTTCTCGTTGTCCGTGTACCCCAGGTACCTCTCGAGTACATCGCGCACGATCAGAGACCACCGTCTACATTGCCGGTAAGCTCAGTAGCCCCTAACTACCCCGCATCGACCTATCATGACATCCAAATAGACTTTTGGGCTGAACACGTTGTTCGTTCCCCGACACCTAGGGGGCTCAGCGCAGAGCGCTAACGTGAACAGCATATGGACTCGTACATGCCGTCGCTACCGCCGAACACCCTGCCTCCAACTCGCAATGGGCATCAGCATGCTCAGCAAGTATCTCCAGAAGAGGTGGGGTGCTCACCCCATCGATAGCACGTCTTTTCCTAAATTTGTGTTGCAGGAGATGCAGAGGCAGCTGGACGAGTTCAATCGGTCGGTCACGATCGTCATATGGTACAAGGTAGGACATCGTCTCGCCATATGCATCGGGAGAATCCTCGCGTTATCCCGACCCATTAAGGACCTCGAGACTTGGCTTGTCCCAGTTTCTCTCGTAACAAAATCCTAACTGAACCCCCATACATTTTTAGGCGCACATTGAACCGATACGGCTGCATCAAAATCTATCCACATTTCCATACTTCCAACTTAAGGGGTTCGACCATCTCATCCGGGACCTAGGTCTGTCGAGTTCGTCATACCTTGACACATACATTCCTGCCTCTCGGCAGTGGGAGCAACACACCATCAGTACTGTGCGCTTAGTGGAAACACAACAGCGGGTCCTATATAAACTGCGCCACAGCTTGATCGAAGGTCTATCCGAGGCCGAATGCCTTTGTCTCCGCGAAGAGCTTCATATCCAGTCCCGTGGCTCCTCAACCGTATCGTCGTCTTCAACAAGCTCTGGCTCAACTCCTTCTCTTCCATCTCCTCCAAAAGCTCAAGTATCTTCCACGTCGATCAATGACACAAATCACACCGACGGCAAACCACCTCTCAAGCGCTCAGCACCTTCGGATGTCCAAGACTCTGGAAGCAATACCAAAATTCATGTCTCGAATGGCTATTACATGGCGCACTCGACCACCTCCAACATGGTGTCCAGCCCCGTGACAGGAACCTCGACTGCGGATGCAGCGTCTTCCAACGTCAACAGCAGTCAGTCGGATAACCAGGGTCAAGACAACAGCGTGTACATGTACCAAAACCCTGTATACTACAACAACGACACCAGCTCGAATCAATCCTCAAACGACGCATCTGGCATCAACAGCCTTCCACATTACCTCTTGGCCCCTCCAGCACCTGCCCCTCCCATACCTTACCACCCTCATCCCCCACTCAAGCGCTGGCCCAACGACTACACCGTATCCGAGCTCTCCACCGGCTTTCATGCCATGGACCTCCTCATCGCCCACTCCGCCTCCGGCGCTGGGATGACTCAACGACAAGCCTTCGAGCGCGTATTTGGCAGCCGATATGTTAAATCCACCGTCTGCCGTCACCGGGCCGTGTGGCGCAAGGCACACCCCTCGCTTAGGGAACAGTTCGAAGCGATGGGCTCAGACGATCGTGCATGCTGGGGCGAGTTCGTCAGGCGCGTTGAGGGACGACCGCCAGGTAAAGGTGCTGGTGGCGATATGCTGTCGCCGTCGCCGAGCGCGACGATGGGGTATCATGATGGCCAGAGTGGTGGAGAAGACGATGATGTGCATGCAGATAGTGTATTGGGGTCGTTGCAAACCCAAGGTACGCCTTCTTTCTTGGTTTCCTTCGATGATCTTTGAGACTCATGCTACCTTCTAGTACCCTCTGGGTCAAACAACGGCAACACCCTCCAGAATACCAGTATGTCACCCAAAGTTCCCCTGGAACGAAACTAAGCGTATTTAGATCTGGTGTACGACCCCTCGAGAAATCACCTGCCCAACGGAAGTCATTCCGGATGATCTGCGGTTGCAAGCCACCCGATCCCTATAGAAGTATAATCTCTCCTCTATTTAGATACCTCTTTCTCGATACCCTATCCAGAATCTCTCACTGTACTACCGATCGCCCGACATAGATGGAGCCTTGATGTATGCTATGCCTTGTATATTCACACCCATTGCTAAGCAAGTATTCAGTTAATGTCTTTGAGTTCAGAGGACACTTCTCGAGCCCCGACCTCCGAGTTGAGTGCAGTGATTGCGGCTAAGTCGGTGGCAATTCTCGATGATATGCGGTACAATGACTAAAATAAACGTTGACGGATTCGTGAGCGATACTTGGCTGCGCGGTCGCGTAATGGCCGATGATATGTGGTACAATGACCCAAATAAACATATCATTGATAATTGTCTTAGCCGCCTCAGAAGCAATCTCAATCTGTAAACCGAAGGCATGTTTAGATAGGTGCCGAAGTCGATCTGTATACGTATTCTTCAAAATAAAATTGTTAGATCGGCCATCACGCGACCGCGCAGTCAGATATCGCTCATCGATCCGTTAACGTACTGCCACAACTTAAACCAAATGAACGTTAACAGACCCAACACCCAGCTGCGTGGTCGCAATGGCCGATCTAACAGTTTCTTCGAAGAACGACCGATTTCGGCACCTTTCTTGGGAGATTGCCCTTTAGTTTAGCCTCCCGATGGTATTGCAACGACCAAATCAAGCAATCAATGGATCCATGAGCAATACCCTGTTCGGCGGGTCGCGTAATATTTTGAGCGAACAGACTTTGGAAATGGCCGTGTAGACTGTCTTTGAAAGCATGCAAGTACATCGTCACTAGTACTGGTTGGTGTTCCTAAATCCCGATTTCATATAAATGTGCTCATCTTTTCTCGCCCTGACGTAACGTACAGTGATACACTCCTTCCCAATGGACACGACAGTACGACATGACATGGTCCATCAAGCACCTCATTCGCAGCAAGATGAACTAGCATTTCAGCCTAGCAGTTTCACCCACAGATTGTCCTTAATCACGCAGAATTCACCACGGTAGGTGGCTTTCGATTTTGATGTCGTTGTGTCCCGAGTTCATGAATACATATCTTTCAAAGCCTACATTCGACGCTCATCTTTGACAATGCTTTGTGCACCTTCTACTTTGGCGTGCGCGTCCTCAACCTTTACGATTTATACTCCAAGATCTACATATGTTCCACGGGTTCTGAACATAATGGATCAGAAGAGGCTCCAATCGATGCATCCAAATGGACAAACATAAGCGCTTCCTCTGTCTCAGCAAATTATGCACAATGGGAAAAGACATTGTTGAGATTGAAGCGTGTGTGGAAATTTGTTCTCGTCATGTCTATCCCGCTGTTACTGTCAGTATTTAAATCATGGGTGAATATAAGATCGTTTAACTGACATTTAAATAGGCTCCATATTACCTTCCTGCAGATTGATACTGTATTCGACGACATATACGCCCGGACCTTTGCAGCAATGGCCATTCTGCTGGCAGGTAGTGCAGGGTTCTCCGCCGTCATACTCATCACAAATGACCAGACATTCAATTCATCTGGTATGCGGAGGCGTTGGACACGTTCCTCTCGAATTCCGAAGGATCTTATGTCTATAGACTTCTGGGCATGCCTCGCACTGCCTCTTTCTTGTGTCATCTGGTCAGTAAATATTCGTCGCGGGCAAACACATTCTAATGTCATTGAAATAGGGCCGTCCTTCTATCTTTATTGATGGTTTTCTCCCTGTTCTGGAGCATACCTAGAAATGTCACCGGGCTAGACCCAGATTGTATTTTTAGCGATCGGATTGACCTGGTCTTTAGCAACTGCCTCACATTTGTGACGGTCTTTATTCTTCTCGTCCACTTCTGTCGCTTATTTATATTGATAAAAAGCAGGAACTGATACCTTTTCTCATTAATATGGAGCATCGGCCCCAGGAGGCTGCTATCCCTTGAGCACATATTACCCGCGATTTAAGCGCCCGTTGTACACGTGTATTTCCCCCCTTCCCATTTATATCCATTTTTGATCCCGCCTCGTCAAGTCGACATCTCGGCACCTTCCAAAACGGGGTTATAATTATAAAGTATGTCGGTATGGTCATGCACGTCTGATACTTTCAGGATGTGCATAGCATCCACTCATATTGCATTTGCTCCATGGATACCAACGCAGTAACATTCATTCATCCTATTGTGTGTGTGCCAATTAAACCAACAAGGAGAAGGTAACTCGCAGTAAAAGCGGCGTTTTCCGCACTGTCGTCCTCGAAGCTAAAATAGAGGGATTGTATACGGAATCAAAGCCTTCGGGACCTTCTGGATTGACGAGGCGATATCCTGGCAAGCCAACGAATCTGAAATCCAAATTTCAAATTTAGCGCATAGAATTGATTGGAATCCAAGGGATGATCGATGATCCCCGACGGCGTAAAACCTGAGGGAAATCCCGTGCGCTAAATCATGGTTCTGATAGTGTGGAGGAGTTACGCTTACAAATACATTTTTTACTTTAAGGAAGCAAAAGCTCTCGCCTAATGCTTCAACAGAACTCGGACATCTCATAGGGCATATCTTGTGAGGGCACTGAACACGACAAGTCCCGTCATTTTCAATTGCCATGAATATGAACCCACTCTTGCTTGATCATAATAACTTATTGGCTGGTGTGGGCGGTACACATATCAGCGCTCGCAAGTGGCCCTAAGATTCGAGATAGTCTCCTCGGTGGCATTAAAAAAATCTCTTGGCGCTAGTGGAACACAGTAAAAGGCTACAAAGAGCTTGCTCAGCCGCTATACGGTATACTTTACTTGGATGCGAGGGTCTCTCACGACGGAATCTGGGTTCTATTTTACATACTCCATTCATAGGCTCAAGACATAAATGACATTTGATTCAATCTGTTAGATAGCACTGCAGACTCAGTATCTCCATACACAGATTCCTGTGTTTCTCCACCGGTCCTGGGGTTTGCATACCTTCGGCTTGAGCCGAGAGCTTGTCATAAGAGCGCCTCCATTTTCACTCAGTACCAATGGTGGGAACTCAGCGTTTGCACGACCATTATCATTCAAGGCGGCATAGTATCAAGCATTTAAATTGATGATCATTGGCGTTTAGGAATTAGTCGAATCGATAAAACATGTGTTTCAAATATCGCAAACGTATAAATCACTGGCGTCTACAGGACTAAAAGGAGACTACCTCCCTCGGATCGGATAATCCTAGGAAACACGTGCAGTGTATAAACGTGAAGAGCGGAGGGCAGGACATATCTCCTATCTTAATCTGGTCTACGGATGCATCTCGGAGCGCCCCAGGGTCAGCATACGAGCACAGCAACGAGGTGTCTTTACAAGCGAGTTGCCCAATGCAGCATCGACGCCTAATACACATTGGTTTTTCCGAAGTCCATTTCAACGGACAAAAACTTGGGGTTTCTGCCGCACGCCTGTGCACTTGTACTACCGTAAGTTATAAAGGTCCAGTCTTCCTTCAATATCTTCCCCGACCGCAAATTGAGATATTATGGACAATATCCCCATGGAAAGGGTATTCATTCGAGACTCAGGAGGAGAGAACAACCCTTCGCAAGTTGAGAGGTTTTTTGTTCAGCGAAGCACTGCTCACGAGAGCGACGCAACGCTGCACGACAGCCATAGTTTAGCTTGCAGCTTTTATAGGTCAGTGGTTCATATTTTACTCTTTGACTCTGTAATCTCACGAGGCATAGATTTATTTTTCGAGTGCAATGGATCGCCCTCATTTTCGATTATGTTCTGTGCATATTTTATCATGGAGTGCGACTCATGAACTTCTACGATTTATACTTCAAGTTGTATCACTTCTCACCACAACCGGGAGAGATGGGTATAGGGCAATCATTGATATCTCGCAATAGCTGGGCCTACATCAGCGCTGCGTTGGCATCATCCAGCCATGCTCAATGGAGGTTGACCTTGGTTAGATTGAGGTTGGTGTGGAAGCTTGTCCTTGCCATGTCGATCTTGCTTCTACCGTGAGTGATTGATATTGGAAGGCTCTCATTAGTAAACTCAATCTTATCCCCACAGAACATCCATATCCCTCCTCCAGATTGATCGTGTACTCAATAACCCTTACATCCGAACCATTACGGCCATGACCTTCGTGTTTGTTGCGTCGTCTGGTCAGTCAGAATGTTAATCGTTTCACAACCTATCCGTGATCTAAATTCATAAGCACAGGGCAGTAGTGCTGTCATTAGTAACAGTTTTATCCATAATTTGGAACAAGCCACAGAACGAGAGGGAGACGGCCGATAGTGACCCGTCAGGCAAGCGTATTGGTCTCGCATTTACATACAGCCTCACCGCTTTAACAGTGTTCATTGTCATCGTTCATTTCTATAGACTATTCAAGTTTATCTGTGATAAGAATCGATTCTAATTCTGTGTTGTACTATCAAACGCCTCCTTCGATACCCTACTATGTAGTACTTGCTTTGTCATATTAGCGCCCGTAGCTGTCTAATCACCTTGGGCGTCCCCGGTTCGGCAATCATCGAGCCGGAATGCGTTACACGTCACACAACATCACAGAGCTCGATGTGTCACGAAAATCGTCCGCAACCAAGGCGAAAGTTCAGAGCAAATCGGCAGCCTTCTTTCCCTCGAACTTCCATCTCGAGGCATGGATATCTGTGCAGACGACCCCAACCATTTCCTGCTGGTTTTTCCCGACTTTTTTGGCGCAATTTCTCGACCAAGGTTTCACACTTTCTACCCTACTCGAAAAATGATAGCGCCTCGTAGAATCCTGGAGGACGAGGAGCAAATGGGTGGGAAATTGTGGGATGAGGAATGGGGAGGATGGGGGCATGGTTGACTCGTGGGGCAAACATGGCCAAATACACCGCCACCTGGCGGACAATGCATTTTCGCTCAGAGTCTCCGTCACCTTCACAGATACTGGCGACGACGACGACGACGACGACGACCCGAAGCTCCTTGAAGTCAGCGACGAGCACGACATAGGCGTACTGCGATAGCCGCCCGAGAAGTGGTCGAGGCCACTCCCTTGATGCACGAACCTGACTCACCAAATACGGCCCAGTCTCCCTTTTTCCCAGAGCCACTACACACCTCAGCCCC
>Ga0247742_10003140_pt1 | contig 10575 bp, 11 predicted proteins | sample UWRJL208509C2_FD_180944 | JGI IMG/M metagenome (GOLD analysis project Ga0247742, IMG submission 180944) | Plant litter microbial communities from Arlington Agricultural Research Station in Wisconsin, United States - UWRJ-L208-509C-2 | ecosystem: Environmental > Terrestrial > Plant litter >... | reverse complement strand
GGCGCTGGCACTCCCCGTGGCCGCCCAGACCGCCACGGACCCGAAGCTGACGCCGCTGCCGCCTCCGCCGGGACTCAACGATCCGGGCGTCAAGGCAGGCGAGCCGGACCGCTCCGGGCAGAAGCCGATCCCGCGCCCGGTCACCTACGATGAGGCTCAGGACGGCCGCACCACGCCCGCGACGTCGGACGCCCAGGGCGCGCCACGCTCGCCGGTCGCCTTGCCCTCCATGCAGGACAACGGCAGCCATGCGCCCGCACAGGACATTCCCCAGGTGACGATCCGCCAGCAGGGCGACGACCAGGTCCAGGAATTCCGCTCGGGCGGCAAGCTGACCATGATCGTGGTGACGCCGAAGAACGGCGTGCCGCAGACCTACATGGCCGATCCCGAAGGCAAGCTGCACGATCCCAAGAACGGTCCCGTCGATCCGGTCTACTACAAGGTTTACGAGTGGGGTGCGGCGCCCAAGCCCGTCGACTCCAACTGATCGGCTCTCAGCCGTCCAGTTCGGGGTAATGACGGAAGATGCCGGTCGTGTTGAACGGTATCCGCCGCTCCGACGACAGGTAAGCCGAGATATTCGGTCGGTCCGCCACGCGCCTTTGCAGGTCGCGGAGCAGGGGTAGCTTCTGCTTCGCCATCGCCTTGGGAAACGCGTAGTCCAGGCCGGACATCACCTGGAATAGTGAAAGGTCGACATAAGAGTGCTCGCGTAGCGGGAACCTGCCGCCGCCGCGTTCGATGGCCTTCTCGAAGTAATCCAGGAACTTGGGGATGCGGTTTTCCCGGAAGTCCTTCGAGCGTTTTTTCGCCTCGGCCTTCTGGTCTTCGTAGTACAACTCCGAGGCCACCGGATGGTGTGTGTCGTGCACTTCGGCCACGAGGTCGGTGATCGTCAGTTCGAGCTGGTGCGCATGCAACCGCTTCGCCTCGCCCTCGGGGACCAGCCCGTGACGTGGGCCGAGGTACTGCAGGATGTTCGCCACCTGTGCGATGACCAACCGGCCGGACGTGAGGAAGGGCGGCGCGTAGGGAACGGCGCCTGCGTGTTCACCGGCGAGGAACGGCGTCATGACGTCGTCGCCCTCGATGCGCGCGACATCCGTGTACTCGGCGCCCACGTCTTCCAGGCATAGCCGGACGAATTCGCCGCGCCCCTGCAAACCCGTCCAGTAGTACAGCTTGTAGCTCATCGCATGCCTCCCTCGTCGAAGGCCGCGATCATGCGGCGGTATCGTTCAAGCCAGCGTGAGCGCGACGTCGCGAAAGGTATTCCACACGGTCTGCGCGGGCGGCGAAAGCGACCGCGCGCGCCGCCGTAGCAGCGTCACCTCGCGGACCACCTCGGGCGAGACGTTCACGGCGACCAGGCCAGGCCGCAAGGCATCCAGGGACAGCGCCGGCGTAACCGTGACGCCAAGCCCTGCCTCGACCATCCGGAAGGCGGTATGGGGATGGCCCACTTCGAGCGCCACGTGCATCGGGATATCCCGTGAGGCGAAGGCGGCGTCGATCAGTCGGCGCGAGCCCGAGGCATAGTCGAGAAGGATCAGCGGTTCGTGCCCGAGGCGCGCCCAGCCGACGTGGTGTTGGGCCGCGAAAGGGTGATCGGCACGGCAGACCACGCGAAACGGATCACGCAGGATCGTTTCGGTGTCGAACTCTTCCGGCGTGGCCGGCTCCACGGTGAGCCCGAAATCCACTTCGCCGCCGCGCACGGCGTCCAGCACCTGCGCCTGGCTCTGGTCGCGCAGGATGATCTCGATGGCTGGGTGGTCGATCGCGCAGCGCGCGATGCACGGGGGCACGAGACCGGCCGATAGCGTCGGGACAGCGGCCAGGCGTACGCGGCCGCGCAGGGGGTCGGACTGCGTGCGTACGTGCGTCAGGACGCCGTCAAGCTCGTCGAGCACGCGGGCGGCGGCCTGCTCGAGGTAACGGCCGGCCTCGGTCGGCACGACCTCGCGCGTGCTGCGGTCGAAGAGGCGTACGTCCAGTTCGGCCTCGAGGTCCGCGATCAGGCGGCTGACCGCGGGCTGGGTGAGGTGCAACGCCTCCGCGGCACGGCGGAAATGCCGGTGATGGGCCACGGCGAGGAAGGCGCGAAGCTGGCGCATCGAGACATTCATGTGATTAATGTATCACCGGATCAGATAAAACGATTTGTCTTATCAGTCGTATCGGCATGAAATAGCGTCATCCCCTTCTCCTGCCGGTTACGCCCATGCGCCGCTTCCTTCCCGACGGATTCACTCTTTCGCTGATTGGCACCGTGCTGCTGGCGAGCTTTCTTCCCTGCCGCGGCGCGACGGCCCAGGTCTTCGGTGGGCTGACTGACGTCGCCATCGCCCTGCTGTTCTTCCTGCACGGCGCCAAGCTGTCCCGCGAAGCCGTGGTGGCAGGCATGACTCATTGGCGGCTGCACCTGACCGTGCTGGCGAGCACGTTCCTCTTGTTCCCCTTGCTGGGGCTGCTGCTCAAGCCCGTGCTCTCGCCCCTGGTGTCCCCTGATCTGTATCTGGGCATCCTGTTCCTGTGCACCCTGCCGTCGACGGTGCAGTCGTCGATCGCGTTCACCTCGATGGCGCGGGGCAATGTGCCGGCCGCCATCGTGTCGGCGTCCGCGTCGAGCATGCTCGGCATCTTCATCACGCCTTTGCTGGTCGGCGTGATGATCGCGGGCTCCGGTCAGGGCGGACTGTCATGGCATGCGATCGGGGCGATCGTGCTGCAGTTGTTCGTGCCTTTCGTGGCCGGCCAGGTGGCGCAGCGCTGGATCGGCGGTTGGGTGCGCAAGCACGCCGTGCTGCTGACCTTCGTCGATCGCGGATCGATCCTGCTGGTGGTCTATACGGCCTTCAGTGCGGCGGTGCTGCAAGGCCTGTGGAAGCAGTTGCCGCTGCCGGTGCTGGGCGGACTGGTCGTCGTCAACGTGGTGCTGTTGGCCTGCGCCCTGCTGGCCACGCGCTACGGTGCGCGCGCGCTTGGCTTCGCCCGCGAGGACGAAATCACCATCGTGTTCTGTGGCTCGAAGAAGAGCCTGGCCTCGGGCGTGCCGATGGCGAAGGTGCTGTTCGCCGGGCATCCGCTGGGACTGATCGTCCTACCGATCATGCTGTTCCATCAGATCCAGCTGATGACGTGCGCGGTGCTGGCGCGCAGGTATGCGCTGCGAGGAATCGCCGCTGAAGCGGCTCCCACCACGGTTGCTTCGTAGGTGGGACGGCTTTTGTGGGAGCCGATTCATCGGCGATGCTTTTCGCGAGCACCCTTCGCCGCTGAAGCGGCTCCCACAGACAAGCGTCAGTGGCGGAAGTGGCGGACGCCGGTGAAGACCATCGCCATATCGTGCTCATCCGCGGCGGCGATCACTTCGTTGTCGCGCATCGAACCACCCGGCTGGATCACGGCGCGAATGCCGGCCGCCGCAGCGGCATCGATGCCGTCGCGGAACGGGAAGAACGCATCCGATGCCATCGCACTGCCCGGCACCACGAGGCCGGCTTCCTCGGCCTTGAGACCGGCGATCTTCGCGCTGACCACGCGGCTCATCTGGCCGGCACCGATACCGACGGTGCGGTTGTCACGGGCATAGACGATGGCGTTGGACTTGACCATCTTGGCGACACGCCAGGCGAACAGGAGATCGTCGAGTTCGGCGGGCGTCGGCTGACGCTTGCTGACGACCTTGAGCTCGTCGCGCTGCACCTGGCGATCGTCCGCGGTCTGCACCAGCAGGCCGGAGCCGACGCGCTTGATGTCGTGCGTGTTGCGACCGTCGCCCAGCGGAATCTCGAGTACGCGCACGTTGGCCTTCTTCGTCGCCTCCTCGACGGCGCCGGCATCGACGGCCGGCGCAATCAACACTTCGACGAACTGGCGCTTGAGGATCACCTTCGCCGTTTCCGCGTCGAGCGGGCGGTTGAAAGCGATGATGCCGCCGAAGGCCGAGGTGGGGTCGGTGGCATACGCCAGCTCATAGGCCGCGAGGGGATCGGCGGCGACGGCGACGCCGCAGGGATTGGCATGCTTGACGATGACGCAGGCCGGCGCATCGAACTGGCGCACGCATTCCCAGGCCGCATCGGCATCGGCGATGTTGTTGAAGGAGAGTTCCTTGCCCTGCAGCTGACGGAAGGTCGCCAGCGTGCCCGGCGCCGGATACAGGTCACGGTAGAACGCGCCAGCCTGGTGCGGGTTTTCACCGTAGCGCAGATCCATCACCTTCACGAAACGGCCGTTGGACTGTTCCGGAAATTCGGCGTGCGAGGCGACGGCCGTGTGCGTCTCGTCCAGCGTGACGCCCGAGAGATAGTCGCTGATCGCCGCGTCATAGTTGGAGACGCGATTGAACGCGGCAACCGAGAGCGTGAAGCGCGTCGCGCGCGAAAGACCGCCCTTGGCTTCGATCTCGGCGAGCGCGTCGTCGTACTGTGCCGGATCGGTGAGGACGGCGACATCGTTCCAGTTCTTCGCCGCCGCGCGGAGCATCGCCGGGCCGCCGATGTCGATGTTCTCGATCGCGTTCTCCAGCGTGCACGTCGGATCGGCCACGGTGCGTTCGAACGGATAGAGGTTCAGCACGAGAAGATCGATCGGGACGATGCCGTGTTCGGCCATCACCGCGTCGTCGGTGCCACGACGGCCGAGCAGGCCACCATGCACACGCGGATGCAGCGTCTTCACGCGGCCATCCATGATCTCCGGGAAGCCGGTGAGATCGCCGACGTCGCGCACCGGGATGCCGGCATCGCGCAGTGCTTTCGCGGAGCCGCCCGTGGAGAGGATGTCGACGTTGGCCGCGACGAGGCGTCGGGCGAGTTCGGTCAGGCCCTGCTTGTCGGAAACGCTGACGAGCGCGCGGCGGACGGAAACGAGATCGGGCGTGGGCATGGGCACTTCCGGGGAGGAAAGCGCTCCATTATAGCGGCCCTTTAGGAAATGCCGTGGGCGGCCAGCTTCTTGCGCAGGGTGGCACGGTTGATGCCGAGGGCAACGGCGGCGCGGCTCTGGTTGCCTTCGTGGAAAGCGAGCACTTCACGCAGCAGGGGGCCTTCGACTTCACGGATCACCAGGGCATGGAGACCTTCGCCGCCTTCCGTATCGCCGATATCCGCCAGGTAACGACGGACGGTGCGGCTGACGCATTCGCTGAGGGCACTCTGCATGGAGGTCTCGTTGGCGGCCTCACCGGCAGTCAGTCTCACAGCGTTCAAGGCATTCCCCTCTCGCAGGCCGGGACGCGAGTTCCCGGTCAGTTCTTTTAATGTGGCTGCTTGGATTGCGACACGGCCACCCCTTGGAAGGGGGTCGATCGTCGCGAAGGGAATCGAGTGTACTCGTCCCGGGAGGGGATGTGCAGGCTTGTAAAAAGAAATTTTTTCGAACGGTCAGTCGAAGCTGAATGCGAAGGCGACGGCTCGCTGGCCCGGGTCTTGCACCTCGAACACCATCGCCGTGGTGCCCCCGCCATCCAGCCCGCGCGCACGCACGCGGGGGTCACCGACATAGTCGGCCGGTTCGAAGCGGCGCATGGCCAGACGCTGGCCATTGGCATCCGAAAGCACGATGGTGACGACGGGATAAGGCTGCGCGAACGACGCATCGTTTCGTACGCTCGCGGTGATCAGCAGGCCGTCGCGTACGGCCGGATGTTGCTCGACGTCGCGAGCGAGCAAGCGCAGGCGTGTCGGCTCCGCCACCAGGGGCAGGCGACAGCCGACGACGGAGCAGCCCGCTTGCAATGCCGGGCCGATGGTCGGGTCGGCGATCAGCGAGTCGCGCTTGGCCCAGGCGAGCTGGGCGCCCAGTCCAAGCATCAGTGTCAGGCAGACAGTCACCCAGATGGCGCTCTGCCAGGAGCGTCGACGTGTCTTGGCAAACTTGGGGGTGAAGGTCAGCTGGGAGAAATCCTCAGTAGACACCTCGTCGTGCGACGGCTCGCCGCCGACGTCATCAGGCATGTGCGGCACCGGGCGCGGCCGGAAGACGGCCACCTCGGCGAGGGGTGGTTCCTGGTCGAGTGCCCGTTCCGGCAGGCGCGTGAAGGGCTCCGGTGGCAGCTGTGCGGCAAGCGTGCCAAGGGCGTTGAAGACACTCTCGCAGTGCCCGCAGCGCACGCAGCCGCACGCCGGCACCAGAAGCTCGGCTTCCAGTTTGTAGACCGTGAGGCACTCGGGACACTGCGTATACATCGTTCGATCATAACGTGCGTGACCGGTAGAATCGTCTATCCGCTCACCGAATGGCCGTCCCGATGCCCTGGCTCGAACTCTCCCTCACCATCCGCGCCGCCGAGCAGCCGCGGGTCGAGACCGCCCTTGAAGACCTGGGCGCGCTGTCCATCACACTGCAGGACGCCGACGCTGAGACGCCTGACGAAGAGGCCATCTTCGAGCCGGGCGTGGGTGAACTTCCGTTGTGGAACCAGATCGTCCTGAACGCGCTGTTCGACGCCGACGCCGACAAGCGCGGGCTCACGGCCGCCATCGCCGACGACCTGCCCTTCATCGAGCCAGCGCAGATCACCTGGCGTGTGGTCGACGACCAGGACTGGACGCGCGCCTGGATGGATCAGTTCAAGCCGATGCCGTTCGGCCGTCGCCTCTGGGTCTACCCGTGGAACATCGAGCCACCGGTGGAGGGTGACATCGTCGTCGTCCGCCTCGACCCCGGCCTGGCCTTCGGCACGGGCACGCACCCGACGACCGCGATGTGCCTGGAGTGGCTGGATGGCCAGCAGATGGCCAACAAGCTGGTCCTCGACTACGGCTGCGGTTCCGGCATCCTCGCGATCGCCGCACTGAAGTTGGGCGCCGCCCGCGCCGTCGGCATCGACAACGATCCGCAAGCACTGATTTCCTCGCACGACAATGCCGAGCGTAACGGCGTGCATGCGGACCTGGCCGTCTATCTGCCGGGCGAGGCGCCGACCGAGCTCGCCGATGTGCTTGTCGCGAATATTCTCGCGGGGCCGCTGGGTGAGCTGGCTCCGATCTTCGCGGCCGCCGTGAAGCCGGGTGCACCGTTTGCGCTGTCGGGCATCCTTCACGGGCAGCACGAGGAATTGCTGGTGCGCTACGCGGAGTGGTTCGAGGATCTCGAAGTGCGCACCCTGGAAGACTGGGTGCGGATCAGTGGGCGTCGGAAGGCTTAGAGGCAACAGCCGCTTCGTGAGATCGGACCGCCGGCCTGAAGAGATTCCAGGCCTCGCTCGCTCGATGAGATGCTGAGGGTTCGCGCGCGAGCGTGCTCCTACGACAAAAAAAACCCCGCTGGGGAGCGGGGTTCTTTTGTCAGACTTGGGGCGGGGTTTCTTTTTGTTCTGCCATGCGCTTTTCCAGATAGTGGATGTTCTGTCCACCCTGCTGGAAACCGACGTCGGCCATGATGCGTTGCTGCAGCGGAATGTTGCACTTCACGCCTTCGATCACCGTCTCGTTCAACGCCATGCGCATGCGCGCGATAGCGGTGGCGCGATCGGGACCGTGCACGATGATCTTGCCGATCATGGAGTCGTAGTTCGGCGGGATGCGGTAGCCGTCGTAGAGATGGGTGTCGACGCGTACGCCCGGGCCACCCGGCGCTTCGAAACGCTTCACCGTGCCGGGGCTCGGCATGAAGGTGTCGGGATCCTCGGCATTCACCCGGCACTCGATGGCGTGACCGGTGAACACGATGTCTTCCTGGCGGATCGACAGCTTCTCGCCGCCGGCGATCAGCAACTGCTCGCGAACGAGATCGATGCCGGTCACCAGTTCGGTCACCGGATGTTCCACCTGGATACGGGTGTTCATCTCGATGAAGTAGAACCGGCCGCCCTCGAACAGGAACTCGAAGGTGCCCGCACCGCGATAACCGATGCGCAGGCAGGCGTCGACGCAGACCTTGCCGATCTGCGCGCGCATTTCCGGCGTGATGCCCGGTGCCGGTGCTTCCTCGACCACCTTCTGGTGGCGGCGCTGCATGGAGCAGTCGCGTTCACCGAGGTGGATGGCGTTGCCCTGGCCGTCGGCGAGCACCTGGATCTCCACGTGGCGCGGATTCTCCAGGAACTTCTCCATGTAGACCTGATCGTTGCTGAAAGCGGCCTTGGCTTCCTGCTTGGTCATGACGATGGAGTTGGCGAGGTGGGCCTCGGTGCGCACGACGCGCATGCCGCGACCGCCGCCACCGCCGGACGCCTTGATGATGACCGGGTAGCCGATCTCACGGGCGATGCGGATGTTTTCGTCGGTGTCGTCGCCCAGCGGGCCGCCCGAGCCGGGCACGCACGGTACGCCGGCCGCCTTCATGGCGCGGATGGCTTCGACCTTGTCACCCATCAGGCGGATCACATCGGCGGTGGGGCCGATGAAGATGAAGCCCGAGGTCTCGACCTGTTCGGCGAAGTTCGCGTTTTCGGAGAGGAAGCCGTAGCCCGGATGGATGGCCTGGGCGTCGGTGATCTCCGCCGCGGCGATGATCCGGGGAATGTTGAGGTAGCTGTCGGCCGACGGACCCGGGCCGATGCATACGGATTCGTCGGCCAGGCCGACGTGCTTGAGGTTGCGATCCACGGTGGAGTGCACCGCGACCGTCTTGATGCCGAGCGCGTGGCACGCGCGCAGCACCCGCAGCGCGATTTCGCCGCGGTTGGCGATGACTACCTTCTCGAGCATGGTGTCAGGCCTCAGGCGATGACGAACATGGGTTCGTCGAATTCGACCGGCTGGCCGTTCTCGACCAGGACAGCGACGACGGTACCCGAGACGTCGGCCTCGATCTGGTTGAACATCTTCATCGCTTCGATGATGCCCAGCGTTTCACCGGCCTTGACCTGCTTGCCGACCGTGGCGAACGCCGGGGCGCCCGGCGTCGACGAGGCGTAGAAGGTGCCGACCATCGGTGCCTTGGTCACGTGGCCCGCCGGGAGGCCGGTTTCGACCGGCGCAGCGGCGGCAGCGGGCGCAGCCGCCAACGGAGCGGCGGCGACCGGGGCGGCCTGCTGCATCGGTGCAGCGTACATCTGTGGCGCGGCGGTGCCCTTGGGCACGCGCGACAGGCGGACGACTTCTTCGCCTTCCTTGATTTCCAGCTCGGCGAGGTTCGATTCCTCGAGCAGGTCGATGAGTTTCTTGATCTTGCGCAGGTCCATGGGACAAACCTTCTGGTGGAATGGAATTCAGGCCGCGGGCACCGCGAGGCGGAGCAGGGTGGCTTCGAGCGCCAGGCGGTAGCTGTCACCGCCAAAGCCGCAGATCACGCCGGTGGCCAGGTCGGACAGATACGAGTGATGGCGGAACGCCTCACGCGCATGCGGATTGGACAGGTGGATCTCGATGAACGGGATCGACACGCCGGCAAGGGCGTCGCGGATGGCGATGGACGTGTGAGTGAACGCAGCCGGGTTGATCAGGATCCAGGCGACGCCTTCGTCGCGTGCCTGATGGATCCGGGCGATCAACTCGTGCTCGGCGTTGGACTGGAACCAGCTCAGTTCGTGGCCGGCCGCCTGGGCGCGGGCCTGCAGCGAAACATTGATGTCGGAGAGGGTCTCATGCCCGTAGACCGACGGTTCGCGCACGCCGAGCAGATTGAGGTTGGGTCCGTGCAGGACGAGGATCCTGGCCACTGTTCACCTGTGCCTTGTATCCGGGGTTCCGGAACGCCGCGCAGTGTGCGCCTGTCCCCCGGACTTGTCCAGTTCGGTGAAGATCGCCGTAGATCGCTGGAGATCGTGACTTTCCACACTGCGGCGTATGGTAGACCCTCAGCGCATTCGCCCCGAACAACGTTACGAGGGCATAGGCGGGGTGGGAGCCGATTCATCGGCGAATGGTGAATACACCCGCGGCGCAGCCGCGACCTTGAGGGTGCTTGCCTCGGTCCCCACCGGAGGAAGAGATCGCCGATGAATCGGCTCCTACCGAGTAGGGCCGGTAGGCCTCAGCCCGCCGGAAACAGCTTCTTCCAGCCCTCGATACCCAGCTCATCCAGCGTCGCCATGTTCGCTTCGAAAATCGTCGAGGCCTCGGGGAAGGCGGCCACGGCCTTGTCGATGCTGTCCTCGCGAAGGAGGTGCAGGGTCGGGTAGGGCGAACGATTGGTGTAGTTCGTGATGTCGTCGGGGCCGGTGCCCTCGAACTGGAAGTCGGGGTGGAAGCTGGCCACCTGGATCTCGCCATCGAGCCCGAGATCCTCCACGGCCAGATCGGCCACTTCCAGGAACTCGTTGAAGTCTTCGAAATCGCCCAGCACGCCGGGGTGGATAAGCAGCGTGGTATCGGTCACCTCAGGACTCACGTCGCGCAGGTGTTCGAGTTCCCGCTTGAGATCGTCGAGCAGTTCCAGCGGCTGGGTGGCGGCGCTGACCACGTAACGGATCTGGCCTTTCTTGTGCACCGCCTTGGCGAACGGGCACAGGTTGAGGCCGATTACGGCCTTCTCCAACCATGCCTGGCTGCGTGCGATTGCTTCGTCGGGGGTCGGCAGACCATCCATGGGGGTGTCCTTCATCGTGCTGGGGCGAGCCATTCGTCGAGTTCGGGCCCGGTGAAGGTGCCCACTTTGCGGCGCAGGATACGCCCGTCT
>Ga0247742_10003139_pt1 | contig 10577 bp, 11 predicted proteins | sample UWRJL208509C2_FD_180944 | JGI IMG/M metagenome (GOLD analysis project Ga0247742, IMG submission 180944) | Plant litter microbial communities from Arlington Agricultural Research Station in Wisconsin, United States - UWRJ-L208-509C-2 | ecosystem: Environmental > Terrestrial > Plant litter >... | reverse complement strand
CTGGTATTAAAGCACGGAATAGTTGGCCATAGATATTTCGAATAAGTATATGGGCTTGCTATGCAGTCCAAGAGCTAACGACTGAGTCAGTACATTATTATATCTGACGCCGTTGTTTTTACTGATGAACGAGGCAAAATTAAACGTGTTTTATACCGTTCCGAGTCAAGAACACTTGAAAACATTCAATGTGGTCGCCTCGTGGTTGGATACCCAAAACACATGGCCTGCCTTTTTAGGTTCTTTCACATTGATTGTCGTCGTCTGAGAGCAGCAGAAAATGATAATTTCTTTTCTATGAGAACTCTGGTAAAAATTTAATATTTTCAACCTGAGTCCCGATACCTCAGTACACATGTCAAGTATATAAACCGATCTATTACTCCTCGAAAGAGGTCAGAACGGTACCCAATATTTAATGTATTTTGCTTCGAATCCGGCCACGGTTTTCCACCTGACCCTTGCCTCTTGTGAAAGCAGTTATGGCCTCTCGGACCGAACCGGATATTTGGTTTGGCCTGGGCAGCCAAAGTGTGCCTGGTTCAACTCTTGTCTATGATGACTATGTGCTCGCGTCCTCCAATCCCTGCTGGAGTCTGACGATCTGAGATGGAGATCTTCACCAAGGCCTGACTCTCTTCGGTCATCAGCTGGATCTACGATCGATGCGCGGATTGTCGACCAGCTCTCTCTTTGTCGTCCATAACTTGAACGCGAAAATTGAATCCCAGATCTGCGTCTACTCTGCGACATTTCCTCCCTTCTTCCACAAACGTGATTGCTAGACAGGCTCGACAAGTCCAGCTTCAACTTCATCGGCATCGCATATGGGTAGAAGTCATTCTCTCCCCTCATCAATGCCATTTCGATGAATTGTCCTTCTTCAACTAGTACCCCTGAACATTCTCTTCGATCCTCCAACAAAATCTTAGGCCTTAGGTTCCACCGGTCCATATCGACGCCCACGCCATGCTGAATTTATTTCATGATTGGGTTAAATTTGGGTCATTTGAATCTGTCCATAACCAAGGCCAAAGGTGCGTTCATATCTTCTCGTCCTTACTTCCACTCTCCCTTTGGGATTACTTTCGTTTGGTTTACCTACTCCCATCCCACATTCGCACCAATGCTTACAAGTATACCTATCCGCCGCGGGGCCAACTGGTCCCATATATTCGTCGCATATATCTGTAATTCTTCAGAAAGTGTGAGATGGGACCTAGATGGAGGTTGGTTGACGGATGGGTATTCGTGATTTGTTGCACTGTATCTGTTGGGAATGCAATCGGGCACGCCTCGGCATGCTCGAATATTCGATAAAATGGACATTATTAATGTAATTACTAATACATATTCTTGTAGTATAAAGCCCGTAGATACACGATACGGAAATACAATCTACTCTACTGGGTTCCACTGCGCGAGATTCCAACAGTATCCATCCATCGGTCAATCAGATTATAATTATATTTACCTTCCCCTCCCATTATCAATATGCCTCCATCACACTTACTGTCACCCTTCTTAGGTCCACCGTTACCCAACCTGCTGCATCCAACGGAGAATCCGCCTATCGCCCCCCTGGATTTCACTGCCCGGCTCCCATGCAGCATTAACGACCCCACCTATATCAGTTTAAATCATCGAAGGACCAAATCCAACTCCGAATGTACGCCCCACATTCGTATTTTCCTTCCATTCAATTCCCTTCCGCATAGCCATGATCTTTCTTTTGATTTCGGTTCTTCTTCTCATCCCAACTTCAGGATCAACGCCAACGCCTCCGATTTACCCATCCGCCAGCACATTCAGTCCCACGTACTCATTGCCTGTGGCTCATCAGATAATGCTTCATGGGACTTACCTTTTCGCATGTTTTCTGTTGGGAATGCACTCAGGCACGCCTCGGAATGCTCGAATTTTCGGTAAAATGGACATTATTAATATAATTCCTAATACATATTCTTGTAATATGAAAGCCGTAGATACACGATACGGTAATATAATCTACTCTACTAAATTCCACTTTCTGCTCGGTGGATGGGTATCCCATTCAAGACAAGGCGATGATTTTTGGCTTCATCCACCACTGCTGTCAGGATTCAACCCTCTTCTTCTTTAGGTATTGTCTTTGGCTTTTAAGCTGCAGTCAGGACGTTAAATAGAAATTACGTGAAAATTAGAGATCTCATTGCGGCTCGATTTATGTTGGACAAGCGGTCTGAGCTATATTAGATTTACTGTCATCTGCGATCGTTTGGTCGGTGTGTGAGGCTAGCGTTTTCTCCTCCACTGTATATTGCTCTGCCATACCATCCCCCCACCGTATCCTCCCCCACTGTATCCTCCTACAACGTAGTCTCCTCCGCCATATTCTCCTCCACCATATCCTCCACCATATACAACTCCACCATATGGACCGCCGCCATATACCCCTCCACCATATGGACTGCCGCCATATACTCCTCCACCATAATATGGACTGCCGCCATATACTCCTCCACCATAATATGGACCTCCACCATATGGACCTCCAAAGTATCCCCCTGCGCTGTATCCTCCACCGCCACCGCCACCGCCACCGCCTCCACCACCCCCACAACTTCCTGGATTTCCTGGATTTCCAGGAGCAGGAGGGCACCCGCATGGAGCACCATTGGCGCCATCAGCACCATCATTAGCGTCGTATCCATCCTGTCCACCTCCGCCGCCACCTCCTCCACCTCCGCCCCTACCACCACACCCAGGGATGCCTGCTCGACCCCCATTGCCTGGCTGTCCGCTCATGATATAAAGATTAGAAATGACTTGATGGTGGGTGCAAACCTAAGTGATAGAAGAACGTGTTATATCCCCTTTATTTATACCCTATCGATTCATGAAAGCGAAAACAACAATAGCGTCTTGTAGTTGCCTTCTGTACGAATCTTTCTCGGCATGATTTAGAGCAGTACACATGCACTGCACAGAGGCGTTCAGTCTCCGGCCACAATAATAAGTGACCTGCTGCAGATGCACCCACGGTATAAATATCCACCAATTGCATGTCCGAGTCAGCGCTTAGATAACAAGCGTTCGGGAGAAGACCCCAGCTTCGAGTGAGACTGTATCTAAATCTTGGTCATCCCCCCTGTTTGAGCTCCCAATCGATGGAATTTAAGCGTCTAATAGAAAATAACATGTCTGTGCTTTGTTCTGGGGCAATGCTCCTGAAATACCACACTACTTCGTTGAAGCAAAGCGGACAATAGGCACTGATAACTCATATTACCCCTCTTTTCGGCTTCAGGAACCCCTGTATGAGAAGCCAATACACTGTGCCTTTTTACATTATGGGATTCACCAATATAATACACAGGTGAGAGGAGCCAGTATGGCCCGGGCATGCTAGTAGCGGAAGACCTTTATAACTCACTCCATTCATTCACCTACACTCATTCTCCAAGGTCCAAACACGGTTTCCTGGGGCAATTCATTTACTAACACCCTATTGGGGAATAAGCACCTGGTAGGCATCGACCTCGGACAATGTAGCCATTCATTTATACCTATGCTTTACAACATGCATCATATCTGTCCTTTTTTGTGTAGATTGGTGTCTTTGCCGCTCTTTCCGATGATAATGATGTTTGATTCTTTGTTTCTCGCGACAATAGAATCACCGGCGTGAAATGCGGGTGCGCCTTCTTGTGCGACACCTTTGCCTTTTACTTCCACCTCGCGCCTCACTCGTTGCCGTACAGTCTCTGTCGACGGCCCGGCTTCACACTCCACTTTTTTCTTCCCACCCACTCACACCATCACTCATTTCTTTCATGGCATCAACGACAGTCGGGAGAGAGGGACCGATGTCTTGGGGGTTCATCCGCCTGCATGCCATCAGCCTCTCGCCCTGGAAAGTGGACGGCTGGTTAAACACCAAAATCGTCCTCTTTCTACACTCCGACGTACACTACCGCAATCGTTTACTGAGTTTACAAGTGCACAAAAACATCACAAGAGTTTCCTTTTCGGGAGGCTGTTTCAAAGGTGGGCTCCAGCCTCCAGTCCGTTCCAGAATTTGTTTTTGCTATCAGTCGGCTGCATCAACCTAGAATGCTACGTGAATTCAATCATAGTCATTTATGATACCAAAGGTTCTGATAAGCTGGCTGCCAGATAAAAATAGCTCAAATGCCATTATCATCAGAAAGGGCTGGTCCAGACTCGATCCCTCTTATTGTATCCCATTAAATGAAGGAAGAAGTGTGTGTGCAAAAGAAGAGTTCTTGGCCCTCACCCTTCTGTCTTCGGGAGAGGATGGGTTCTGCATCTGACTCGCACACCACATAATTTGTAAAATCGGCTATCTACCGGCCATATGTCGAACACCGGGAGGCCACAATGAAAACCCACTAGATGCCAAAACTACAGCTGAGAAATCTGAGATGTCGACCACGGGTGCACAGCATAAAGGGCATGTATACTTGTAATATGCCGATTATCGACTTGTGTCATGAATCGGGGGTTGCTCTGGTCTAAGCAAGCTATGGTTTGCACTATATTAATTCACGCAATTTCCTCTGAGCACGTCCTGCGCATTTACTGAATACGTTTGAACTCTGTTTTTTTTAGCATACAGAAACCTCGTGGACTATTCGAGGACAAATCCGATGTGGTGTTGAAGCAGGGATCTTCCATATGGCGATAACAGCAATTAATAAACGAATCACATGTAGGGAGTGCTCTATCAATTCACTAACTTGCAAATATGGAACATATCTGCGCTACCCATACACCAAGCGATGACCAACTCGTAGTAGTACATGGAGGAAAGAGGAATATAGAGAAATCCGCATACTGTGTATATATGTATATATATCCCAAGTCGATGAAAGTTGGACGGTGATGCTGCTTATCCGACCGAGGAGAGAATTTCAACCGACTCGAGCTCGATAAAAAGTTGTAGTCGATATTTCTGAGCAATGAGTAAAGAGGTCCCAATCGGCGAAAGAGCCTGAAAGAAATTTATGACAACGAGTCAAGAAATTGGAATAATGACACAATCAGCCGAGAAGTCCTTTTTTAGAGAGAGAAAACAGTCGTTCTTTCATCACAATTCGCTGGTACACGGAGGAAAAAATTGCTTTCAGTTGAATTTGTTATTATTTTGTAGGGTGGGTAGATACCTTGAGAGAAACAAATTTGGGGACCTGTAGATCTGAGGCTGTGAACAGTGCATAGGTGAAAGGTCCATTGTCTACTGACATGTGGTGAGACGCCGAGGACACGTTACGAATGTCATCGAATCAACTGCAATGGCATAAGATATCCCGTGGATACTGGTGTTGACAGAATCTCGTTGGTGGAAGTGCACGCATATTGGGGATAATCGATAAAATATAAAATACAAGGGGAAGTTGACGGTCTGGTTTAACCAGTTGGAGCTGAATACACACAAACCAAGGGAATCAATATTAACAATGTCCGTATCATGGTTGGTTGAAAAGAGAAAGCCGAAGGGAAAAGATGAAAGTAAGAACCATACGATGTTTTCAAGTCCTCTGCCTCTTCCATCGCCTGTTGTTGGAATCTCGCGCAGTGGAACCCAGTAGAGTAGATTATATTTCTGTATCATGTATCTACGGCTTTTATACTACAAGGATATGTATTAGTAATTACATTAATAACGTTCATTTTATCGAAGATTCGAGTATCCAGAGGTGTGCCCGATGCATTCCCAACATGCTCCCTCATTTGAAATTTATCTATTGCAAAGAAAAAATGTTGTGACAAAAGTGCATAAAATCTCAGGCTTTAATAATTATGGATTCGTGAGTGTCTGGCATTCGGAGCCGAACCGACAACCAATCACACTCATAGCAACAAGACACCAATCGGGCAATCTCTTCGTCTTCTACTTCCACTCTGGCCAGCATGGCTTCACTCCAGTCGCCGATTCTACCTTTCGATGTGTTGACCGAAATCATTCGGCATTCTGATCTTGAAACCGACGTCCCAACCCTCAGCGCACTGTCCATGACATGTCGCGCCACAATCGAACCGTCGCAAAGAAAGCTATTCAATACAATCGAGATCCTCGTGATCCCCCGTTATTGCGACGAAACGCAGCCCATATATTCAACATTGAACGACATTTTCAACTCCTCGCCTCATCTTGTGACCTATGTCAATCATCTCACTGTCAAATTTGAGACACCATACCCGGACACATCCTGCATTGTCCCAGCCCTCGAAAAATTATCTCTGGTACAAAGCCTGCGAATCAAGAATCCCAGCTGGATTGATTCTCCGGAAGAGAGTCCACAATTGAGTGAAATTATCAGTGCAATCCTCCGTCATCCTTCGCTTCGGCGACTAGATCTTGAGGATTGCGGGTTACTGCAGTCAATCGTCTGGCAGTTGCCAGCCCTTACAACTATTGATATCGCAGGGTGGAAGATCAAGGATCTCGATATCAATCACGCTCTCCCTAATCTTACAAGGCGCCTGGCCATGTTATGGGATGGGAACTGGATTCCCGCAGCACACTGAGATCATACTACCTCGTTTTACTCATCTTAAAGTTACACAGTACGGCGGTACATATTTCCCAATCATCAATACAGATATTCATAATGATTTAACCACAATTATATCTAGATATCAGCGTAGATTAACATTTCATGGGGTTATCTAGGGAAATCATCAACAGCCCAGAAACTCTATCAACTCTCGAGACCCTCACCATTTTCTTCATCTTCCACGGTTTCACGCCTCCTGTTGGAATTGCTGAAGAGCTCATGGATCTTTCCTTATCTAATGGAAATGCTCTAGAGAGGATTCGATTCTACCTCCAGTGCGACTCTAGGCTGATGAGCGGGGCGAGCCATCTTGGGTACCTCGAGAGCCTCAACTTGAACCATGTTCACCGTATACATAAAAGTGAACTGTACATTATTTATATATCGCACTGTATGTGTGTCGGGCTAAAGGTTGGTGTGACTTCCTCCTGTTATGATGATGGAAGTTGGTAATTCTGAACAGATAATTTCATCGTCGAATGGTGCGAGTTAATACAGTGACTTTTGCATGGCTATGTAGTGTATTGAGGTAGTTGAGAAACAGAAGGACTGATAGTCTCTCGTACACAAGTTGGTGCGAAAGGCGGCGCGAGTACAGAGGCGGTCGTCTGCCGTAGGCGTGAGAGTGAATCCGAAAATAGGTGGTGAAACGGGGTGAGGAAGTGAATGGCAAGGAGGGTCGGATCGTCGTTGAAACGGGTGGAGCGGATGCATTCGAAAAGGGAGAAAGCGCGTCAGGGAGGCGTCAAGGCTTGGCTTCAAATCGTGCGCTCGAGGTGCGTTCGTTGAGTTCTCGTCGTAAGAACTTGGTTGAACTTCTTAGTTTGTCGTGCTTCGTGCTGGTGAGTGAAGGTCGTGGAATTCACTGAGGCTACCCTATGATACAATGTGTTTTTTATACCGACTCGTAGCCAGTTTTTAAGGGTATAAAATATCACAGGATAGATATTGTAGAAACAGATCATGTGATAGAATCAGTCGAACGATCATAGAAAATCGAAATAAAAAGATATGAGCCCGGAAACCAATGCGGATCGCTTCATAAATAAGGGAAAAAGATAGATATTAATGTAAAACCAGTCTATCGAGAGGGTCTGGGCTCGTAAGGGCTACTGGTTGTGAGGCTGTCGGCGAATCCGTGCGTGATTTTGATGCGTGTACCCGAATTGGGGTGCTGGGCGCTAATTGTGTTCGCGTTCGAGCTGATTTCCGTGCGTGGGCAGGTAGAGTACCTTACAGCTAAACGAAAATTTGATTTTGGAAACATGACCAGGCGCAAACTTGATAACTATCAGGTATCCGGAATACGAAGGCAAATAAGAGGTGCTTGAAGGCATTTTCTTCGTTGATATTGAGGTGGTACCTGGATCAAAGTCTGCCTCGCGTATTATATAGTCACGCCCAATAAGAGCTAGTCGGAATAGAGACTGAGAAATCGGGCGACGACCCGGCTTGTGTGCACCAAGTCCAATCCGAGCCAGCATTGCCGGAACGTATGGATCGAGGGGTATAGGCCTCCAATGCTGGAGATCCGAAGATCTGAATCTGGAGTATGGCGAAAGCAGAGTGAAATGAGTTTCCGGACTGACAGGTATGTGTCCAAGGTGCAATGTACGACCCTGACGGGGCGAGTATCTTTATCTACACGGAAGATGAAGACTGGGTTAGGCATGTCAATTTTTAGGGTGTGGATACAAGAATGGCCTACAGTGTACCCTTTTCTGAATCGTTGACCTGGTTGAAGGTAATCGGTCGGCAACCGTGTGATGCTGTTGCGATTATCAGCTGCAGGTTCATACCAAATAAATAATATTCTTACTCGTAGAGATTGCCTCGGCTATGGTAATTTCTGAGAAAGTCTTGAATGTTTCTAATTCACCTGCTACCAACGAGACGGCGAGCCTCCAGGGATTGTGAGTTCAGGCGCCGACTCTCCATAACGTGTGGCCGCTTGACAACCAAATGAGACCGATAATGGCCAGATAATTTTATGTCCGTGTCCATTGGTGACGTGTTCTGTGACTTACGGTTGCATTGACATTTGAAGATATAAGTTCCCACCTTCAGATTGTCGACTGTAAGGTGCCCTTACTTGCTGAGCACAGAAACATGGGCTCATCAACGTTCATTACGCACGCACTCGTCTCCTTGGTAGTATCATTTTTATTTTATTATTCATGATTTACGTAGTTTATGATTCCAGTCTCTGACTCAATTTTCTGCCCCCCATACCATTTTATCTACCATAAAAACTTCATGTACACTACATTTTCAGTAGTGGAATTGATCCCCCCACTTACCAGTCGCCGTCGTCGCCCCGTTTCGTCCAGTTCATCCCAGTTTAGTCCAATCCGCCAGTCATCTTCGAGTCCTGCTTACAAGTAGCAGTCCAGTCAGTTCACGCTCACGAGAAGCGTCCCTAGTTCACGTTCCGCTCACGAGAAGCAACCTACGTACATGTTCACGTTCACGCCATTCCGATTTCCGCAGATTTTCGCGAACCACAGCCCTTCCCTCGCGTACTCAGTATGCATTGAACACCTCTGAGAATTGGGGTGCCAAAGCAGGGCGAGGCGCGTAACTTGTTGCATACCTCTACCATTAAGCAAATCCGCGTATTTTTCTGGCACACGTTTGTTCTATTGCATAATTTATATCGTTTCTTTTATTTTTCGCGCCTCTTGGTATCAATTTTTGTTCGTCTTGTATACGATTATAAAAATTCGTGACATACCTGTTGAGGTGCATAGCGTGCGGTCCATTTAGTGTACAACCCTACTACCCGTAATATATAGCAGGAAAGCAAATTATTATTGCTCGAGCAGTCTTCACTAGGATACTCAGAAGGTACGCCACAGTCATCACCTCAGTCTACTTGACAAACGATATGCCCAACCCAGTTTTCATCTTCCGTATAAACGAAAATAGATGCCCCATCAGGACCGTAAATCGCACCTTGGACTACGTATCCCTTGGCCTCAATAGACCGTAATGCAGCGATAAAGGATGGTAAAAGCATCGCCGCTTTATTTGGACCATCGTTCATTTGCCTGTATTTTGTCCGCGCAACGTTGGAGATATAGATGCTCGGTGGGTCCCTTTTAGAGATAGTGGATGTCTATAAATGAATTAATCGTGAAGAAATCGTTTAGCGCCGTATATCAGATGCTTACATGGTCAGCCATTTGCGAGAGTGTTTCTCTACGACTGAGAGATTGAGATTAGGCCAAGGAGGTATCTGAAGAACCCAGTCTTCAGTCTCACTCTATGCTCATATTGAGTCTGAAATTTCACCTTAACTTGTGAGGAGGGTGGTTTGCTCTTCGACCCTTGGTAGACAGCCATGTTGAGATCTTGAAAAAGCTTCGATAAAACTCGCCAAACTCGGCGTAGGTGGACATTCCTCTCTTGGACCATTCGTTTGCAAGAGCTTTGAGTTCGAAGATACGGTACTTGCTTTCAACGACGGCGTGAACTGAGCTCTGAGCTCCTCGAGAGCTGGACGAGACAAGGCTTGACTGAACTGGACGACAACAATTGGTGGCGGATGAGACGTGACAACGTGAGCTGAGCTCCTCAAGAGCTGGACTTGACTTGGACTAAAATGGGTGATGATTGAATGATGGACGAATCTTCGTCGTGCTGTGAAGTTGTCGTGTTGGATTTAAGGGGTTCACAGGGGCTTCTGGTCGATTAATAATTCGGAAAAGGTGAAATTCGGGATCTGTTCAGGACCACCCCTCGCGGTGGGCTCCAGTTGTAGAAAGACCTGACGGTCTGAGAATCGAACGAATGATTCTCGGGGTGTGTGTTGTGCGAAGGGCGGTGCAAGTATCCCAGCGGTCGTCTGAGATAGGAACTGAACGAAATCCGTGTAACGGTAGGGGCGGAAGGTTGAGATGCGGGTTGTGAACTGGGATGCTCTTCGTGAGCCGTAAACTGAGCGTGCGTGAACTGAACGTAGGCGTGAACGTAGGCGTGCGTGAACTGGGGTGCTTCTCTTGAGCAGGGCTT
>Ga0247742_10003138_pt1 | contig 10577 bp, 14 predicted proteins | sample UWRJL208509C2_FD_180944 | JGI IMG/M metagenome (GOLD analysis project Ga0247742, IMG submission 180944) | Plant litter microbial communities from Arlington Agricultural Research Station in Wisconsin, United States - UWRJ-L208-509C-2 | ecosystem: Environmental > Terrestrial > Plant litter >... | reverse complement strand
GAGCCGATTGTCCACAGTATCTCGGTATTTGGATTGATTACGGGGAGGAACATTTTGTTCGCTGAGTATGAGGGCAGCGGCGGCGACGGGGAGTCTGAGAAAGCCTTCCGCGACGCATGACATCATTTTCGACTACACTGTGAGATAAGTTAGTTAGATTCATGTCGAGAGATAAAATGAACGATGTACGCACATAGCTTCCCTCGAAGGCCAGATGAATATACCCCGGAGGGTCACAGAGAATTGGTCGGCACCCTTCTAAACTTGAATATAGAGTCTTCAACGGACCTGATTGTCGACCTAGCCCATGAGCGTCGACATTGACAGTCGGTACCATCGAGTTCCGTGTGCACCAAGCACGAATCGTTCAAAGTCGTTGTATGCGGTCAAGGGCTGGTGTCATTGTGTCCTGAGAATGACCATGTCCGGGTGCTCATCGAGAGGTATGCGTGGGTTTCGTCAATCAAAGATTTCCGAGTTGCGAAGTGGGTACGCCGTACACTGTAGATGTAGATAATTGGCTTTGAGCTTGAGACATCGTCTTGAAAGAGGAATGACCACTTACGCCGCCAAAAGCACCCTCGGCCTCGAACGTTCCGTTGGTACGAACAACAGCAAACTTGTCTGTGTTGGGTCAGATAGTGCAGTCGCGTCAGGCCCAGTTCCGACTTGGCGATCTTTCGAGTCTTCACGTGTGATACGCATCGGTGGATATCCTCGATTCCCTGTGCTTGTTAGCGCCACTGCAAAGCGGGCGACCAAAGCTGACCGTGACAGCTGCCGGTTTCGACGGATTAACATAGAACCCATAACATCGGTTGTGTAGGAATTATGGGACGAAAGTGGTTACAGAGGAGATGGCTGTGGATTGGCTGTTCGACGTTCCAACCTCAAGCAGGACTGGCGTTGGTCCAGATGGATGGGGATGAGGACCTCAACAAGGGTGAGTCCGAACTTGAAGAAGTGGAGCCAGAACCTGACGCAGCTCTGGAGTGTTCAGACGGCGTCTACCTGCGATGTGCTGCCAGTGGCAATAGCTTGAGCGGCATACAGACAGATGAGGACAAGAATATGAGTGGGTCCAAAGTTGAAGAAGTTGGACCCGGACCTGACGGAGCTCTGAGTTTCCAAAAAAAAAATCCAAACAGCGTCTACCTGCGATGTACTGGCAGCAGCCTGAGCCGCATCATCGAGTTTGGTATTGGTACACCATTCGATCGTAGCTAGTGCCGATCCAACCGTCTGATTGCAGTGGCGGAGGAGGCACAGGGGTGTTGGATGTTGACGCTGCTGCCAGTGTTGGAGCTGGCATTGACGTTGGGGCATGGCTTGAGGGAAGCTGCGTAGGGAACGAGGTGTGGGTTGGACGTCTGACGTCTAAACTTCAAGCGAGGATGTGTGCCGGGTGGTCGTGTGTGGGGTGTTAAATATTGAAGCATAAGTTGATGTTGGGACAGACGCCTGGGGCTGGGGCACGGAGGCTCCGAGGACCAAACAGCGGGGATTGATCCGTTTGAGGCTGGTGACAAGGACACAAGAGGGTGTCCAGAGAGGCAGCTCAGGAGACTCCAACAGCGACCATGTACAGCCAAGACCGGAGGTGACATGCTCAGGCCGGCTCGCCGATAAGAATTGGGTGAGCTCGGCGCAGAGCCAGCAGAATGGCCCGTATCTGGGGTGGAAAGGGAAAGTCAGCGTCCATTTAGATGCGAGAGAAGAAGATATCGCCCGATGACGGAGGAAGGAAGACAAGAGAAATGGACGAACCTCCTAAAAGTCCAATCCGAGGCCACATTCATATCCATCTCATAAGTTCCTACTCCACTTCTTCGTCTTCTCCTCGTCTCTTTCCCTCATGCCGCCTTGCGTTTTGCCCCCCTTCTTCCGCTCCGCCTCGACATCCATCCACCCGACAGAACCCGGATGATCGTCCTCGTACTTGCTTCAGCGAGGCTTCATTCTAGTGAGCAAACCTGGACATTGTATCAACATCAATGACTTGTAAAAGCGAAAAGTAGACAAAATACGCACCGAGAAGATAAGCTAAGATATCTTCGCCGTCGCTATCCTGCAGCCTCAGCATTGGGGTTCGAACGTTCCATGTCAATCCTCAGGCCTCAGGTGTCGTAGCTAGCAAGTGAATAGTACCTGGACACTTTAGTGGTAAGGTCTTACCCTGGTTGAGTTTGAACGTTGAGTGTGAATTTTGAAAGTCCGGTTTTCTCAGGAATGCGCGTGCGTTATGTAAGGGCACGTGAGGTCTAGACCTTCGGTTCTTCTTATCCAGGTTGAGAACGTTGAGATTTTGCAACTCCGCAACTCCGACCTGCTGGAGTCTGTGGAGAGCAGCCAAAATGACAAATGTGAATCAATATGGGCCATGTCGATTTCACGTTGAGGGATTGCGTTTACTTTTGAGAATCAATGTATATGTCATGGGATTAGTTTCACCCGGAGAAGAGAGGAATGCAGGCGCATTCTTCTCTCCCCCCGGTGTTGTTAGGTGACTTAGGTTCACGATGTTCTCAGTTTGTAATATACACCGCTGATCCTCACAGCCATTTATCACAGGAGTGGATTGTTCAGGCGGTGTGACTTGAGGGTTGGGTTGTGAATTTTAGGTGTGGTTGTGGGTTTGAGTGTCCAGGTCTGCCCGTAGGGCTATTGGTATAGTCCGAACCACAAATTTTCTTTTCACAGGTCCATCGGTCCGGAACTCCGTTCGTACTTCTTTGGTCTGATCGCACTCTCATTATCGTCATATACTTATATCAGATCGACTGACATCTGTTATCATTTGGTCGAAGGAGACTACATCATCGTCATGATCACCTAATACTTGTTCTCGAGTTTTGGTCGAAAAGCCACACCGGGTTTGATTCAAGCTTAGAATTGACTATGCTTTGCATACCTAGTTTCTACCTACTGGCAGCCGTGAGTGAGTTGGACCTTGCCGGGATGGCATCAGAAATGTAAATCGACATCGCCTGCCAGTGATATACAGTCGAACCCCTCATAACCCATACCCATCGGCGGATGGCCCAGGCTATGGGTTATGAGGGGATATGGCCTTCCGGAGGTAAGTATGCTAAAAATAGATATACGAAACCACAAACAAATTTGCGGACCATAGAGCACGGATGCGCGCTGGAATATGTGCTGGGCATTGTGGATTATAACCATAGTAAAATTTTAATGACTAAATTCAATACGAGCACTAGTCAAAGGGTCAAATAGTTGCTCAATTAGCGCGCCACACTGATGGCTAACTTGTGAACCAATTATCTAACCCAAAGGTTACGATATTGTGCTCAATATAGTGGCCAAAACCTATGAGTTTTTCTTGCAGAGGGGTACGGTTCATGGGGTTATTGCGGACCTATGGGTTTTTCTATCGAAATACCTGCTCACCGAGTTGGTGGACCGGAAAAGGTATGGGGTATAAGGGGTTATGGGTTATGAGGGGTTCGGGGCAATGGCTTTCTGCTCTTTCGTGAGTTGACGGTGTGTAAGACCGCCATCAATTAAAAGACTTACCGATCTCTGTCATGACTCATGAGCGCCTCCACATCAGAAGCATTCATGTCGATGGTTACGGGCATCGACATCTGTTTGAGCCTTGTGTAGTGAACCAGGTTGGGCAGTCCGAGGTTGATAGTTTCTTCACCCTCAACTGACATCCGAGTGGGCAGGTTATACATCGAGGTGGGTCGCTGAGGTGGGTCGCCCAGGGGTATATGTGACACGAGTGCTACCATGACAAGACCGTTTTTATCCGGATCCGAACTGAGAACAACGGCGGGATGCCGTCCAATTGCGCTCTGACAGTATCCCAACTATTAGCAATGCAGCTCCATCAAATAGGTGAAGCACCTACCATCACCATAGGACGCGGCTCAAAGTATTTCGGCTTCACGAGCACCACGGTTCCTGAGCGTGTATTTGACGGGGACATGTTCGTTGTGTTCATTATTCTGACGCTATTCAGCTGGCCTAGCATGACAGCGTGGCTATCAGGGGTGAGTGGAACTGCTCGCTGCTGAACTGAGGTAGCCTTTGAGAGATCAGAAACATTGCCAGTGCGTTCGTAGTGACTGTGGAATGAGTTTCCGAGGCTATTCGGCTGGCCTAGCATGTCGGCGTGGCCATCGAGGGTGAGCTGAACTTTCGGCTGCTGGACTGAGATGGCCTGTGAGAGATCAGAAACATGGCCAGTGCGTTGGAAGAGACCGTGAAATGGATGTCCAAGGTTATTCAGCTGTCCTGGAATGCTATCATAGAGTTGGGCTGCCTGCTGCTGGGCAGAGATGTCCTTTGAGATATCGGAGACATCTTCCTTGCATTCAGGGCGTCCCAGATATGAGTTTCCAAGGTTATTGAGGTGTCCCGGTATGTCAGCATCGTCATCGGGGATGAGTTGAATTGCTCGTTGATGGGCTAAGATGACCCCAGAGATGTTAGAGACCTCGCCAGTGCGTTCAAAGAGACACGAAAATGAAATTCCATGGTTGTTCAGCCTTGCTGGCATACCAAGATAACGATCTGGGGTGAGCTGAACCGCTCGCTGCTGGACTGAGTTGGCCTCTAAGATGTCAGAGACACCGCTTGTGCGTTCAAAGTGAGTCAGTAATAAATTTGTAAGACGATTCGACCACATTGGCGTGCCAGGGTGGCCATCTGGGGTGAGTTGAACTGCTTGCTGATGGCAGCGGGCTGAGATAGCTTCAGAGACATCAGAGGCTTCGCCTGTGCATTCAAAGCGGTATGTAATTGAATCTCCAAGGTTATTCAGCCATGCTGACGTGTTACAGTGGCCACCATGGGTAAGCCGAATTGTCACTCGTTGATGGGTTGAGTTGGCTTCCGAGACGTCAGAGACATCGCCTATGTGTTCAAAGCGACAAATAAATGAACTTCCGAGGTGATTCTGCCACCTTGGCATATCAGCGCGGCCATTGGAGATGAGTTGAACTGCTAGCTGCTGAGTTGAGATGGCCTCGGAAATATGTATGAGATCGGTTCGTCCAAAGCGGTGCGAAAATGAATTTCCTACGTTGCTCAGCCGACGCCTATAGGCATCGACGTCGCCTAACAGATGCTCCCTGTCACTGGCAGCAACCTCCATAGGTAGGACCTCATGAACGCCGACATTGTCGTCACTTTTAGGTGTTCGTAGACCTCCGGACTCGTTACTGTCATGCGTAGGCGACGTAGGTGTATGGCCAGTCATTGCGTCAATTCTACTCTCCACGTCATGCAGAAATGAATCAAGGTAGAGTAAGAATTGTTGCTGATCCTGCTTGAGTGCCCAGTGGAGGTTTCCTTGTACCCGGTTTCGGGTGAAATCTGTGTTCACCTGCATCTTACCCATTAGTCAACTGCGAAAACAGGAACCCTTCCACCCACATCGAAGATGGTAAAGGTGGTCATCAATCCGGTTTCCGCAGTCCGAATTACTTGTTCAAACTGATCTTCATTGAACAAATGCTCCGCGGGTGCTTCATCCCATAGCTTCATTATGGCATCCCGAACGGCGGTGCAAGTACTAGTTCGCAGAGATGCCCATGTCAGCCGAAGATTATGAAGTAAGCATAACATTGATTGCGTACATCTCCAGAAGCTTCAAATCACTAGTAAGTGGCATTGTCGAATCTGCCTCTATTCGCGAGCACACCTTCATCATCAATTGGGCACAAAGGTCTACGAGAGAGACACATCTTTCCTTGTAGGTGCCGACTTTCGGTACCATATTGTGGGCAGTGTTTAGAGCCACAAGTGCCAGACCCAGAGTTAAGACGTTGGCAGCGGGACTAGACGAGGTAACGGAGGAAGATGGAAGTGGGTGAAAGTAGGCAACACCTTTCCGATTTTAGTACCTGAGTGGATGTAAAATGTGTAGCATACCTGATTCATTGAGATGGACTTCGTTCTCAGAGAGAACACTTTTGATAAAATCTGATACGTTTGTGCCTTTTATTGTCGGTGTATATTTTGAGTACCATTCAACCCCAGGTGTTGCAGCTACTTTGGCTCCAGGAAATCGGAGAAGGTAATCGTTGAGGTACATTGACAGCGATGGCGTTTCCTAATATGTACTCTGGTCAGAAGAATCACGAGGAACGTAAGGTCGAGGCATACCGAAATTGCATATGACACTGCTACAATCTCAAGCGAGTCCTGCGTCGGCTCAGCTAGCGCCTTCGTCTCTTTGTTGTTACTAGTAGGATTAAAGGTGGAGCGTAGAACGTGTGATAGAGCTGAGCCAAACGTTCGTGATGAACGTAGGTTTGTTGGATTCGACTGCTTGCTCCCTGGGGTCGGGGTTCCATGAGACTCCATTCGTATCTCGACTCCATTTGGTTCTCTTAATCCAGACCAAGCGCTTTCTAAAAGTTTGATGGTAAGGTAACGGATGAAAAGGCACTGGTTCGGATAGGATGCTCTTTGAGACGGGCCAACACGAGGTGAGTCGGCTGTACCGGAATGCTCCCAGATATATGATCGCCCGAGATTACCAGAAGATTCTGCGGCTCGCTTGAACTGCAGTCGGGATGATGTCGACGAGTTGGAAAACGTAGCAATTCCCCATGAAGTAGTTTTGTCGCAGCCTATAACCAAGCAGAGATCACCGTTTTTTAACCGACGCCCCATGTCCGGCCCGTTCGCATATTGATACCAGCTTTCAGCATAAATGCCAATGTGTTCATAAAACCTATCCAGATTGTTGAGATTGCTTTGAAATGTGGCATCAGGCATGGCTAGAATTGCCCCTTCAGACGCCGACGATTCAAATTCAAACACCCTGTATCCTGAAATAAGTGATTGATGCAAGGTTCAATGGCTGAATCATACCCGTTGATGCTGCCGCTCTGAACTCGCTTAATCGATGAACTCGCCAGAAAACTTCCAGCTCCAAATATCTCAATAGTCCTAATATCACGGGGTCGGAGGGGTGGATCGAGAGGCTGAAAGTCGCGAGGACGATCACAGTTAATCGGGTGTTCTGCTGGCTTGTTGATGTTAAAAAAGAAATCGAATGACCCAGAAGGCTCCACAATGCCAACATCTCCAATAGAGACACCCTTTTCTCGGTATTCAGGTGGGAGATTCAGGTCTGGTTCTGGAATCCAAAGAGCAGGACCACGACCTTTCGTCGAGAGATGTTCCGTATAGATGATATGGCTTGGCGAAGAGTCTAAATGTGTAATCTTTTAAAAAGATAAGACACCCTGTACAGTCAATCCGGCAGATAATGCCACGACGCACCTCTTGCCGAATATCAGAGGATCCAGTTGCCCTCTGATTGGTCTAATTCGCGATACCAAGTGAGATAAAACGCAGCAAGTCGAGTATCTGACAAACCTCATCGTTTCTAAAAACTGCGACTGGGTCGTGCCCTGATGTGCCATAAGGGAGTGTCTTCAAGCTACGATCATGTGGAAATTACGCACCAGGGGCATACACAACAACACTTGCGTGTGCTTGTGGGCCCTCTTGAGCAGTGAATGATCCACCGTTTATGGTATTACCAGAGCTTGAGCGAAACATCGAAAGGCACGACTAAAATATATAATACAAATGAGGACGCTTCGGCCTCATGTATAAATTCGCGCTCACCTTGGACCACCTTACGCGACTGTCCGACCTGAGCGGGTTGTAGTCGCCGTGTGCAATGACAACTAGAATGTCGTCTTTGTCGGTCTAAATAATAAAAGAGTTGTCACGAAATATGGAGGTAGCGGTCGGAAATCGATGTGGAGTGAGAATCAAAGTTTGGAACAACAGTGCTAGCTATTTGAGCAACGATAATTAAGTTGGCTGCGGCATGAGGCAGATATAAGTTGAATTCAAATGTGCACAGAAGACATGACATCTATGAATTTGCACAGAAGGCATGGCAGCTATGAAGGGCACAGGAACGCAGGCACTGCGGTAACCTTAAGTAGATCTATTGGTATACTTGCATTCCTTGAGGCACAGGGATCGGACACAAGGGGAGCTTGAGAAACCACCATAGGCTAATCGGCGCCGATAAGTTTAGAGGAGGAATGGTTTGGCTCTTGTTGCAGATGTGGGCGACTCTGGCGAGCGAGGCGTCGGGGACCAGAACAGATCTGATTTCAAATCCAGGCGGTTCTGAGTTATTTAGACGGATAAGGGGCACTAAGAACGTCCACATACTGAAATCGGAGGACGTTTGCACAGCCTGTCCCATGCCTATCCCACCGCTACTCGGATTTCATTTACGATATGACTGCAATACTAACGCTCATGGCAGCAAAAGAGCGCCGGCGAGGGCATTTTCTATTTAATCGCTCTGTACAGAAGAAGGGGTTAGTTTGTGTGGGGAAGGGAAGACAAGGGGGGAGGGGAAAATTGAGAAAGACCAAAAGCACGTACTTGTCCTCAGAGAGTTGAGGGCCTAATCCGCAGCGTGACCTGGGAGGGGAACACAGAGGTCGCGGAATGTTGCGTGCCAGTCTCCATTTAATTTGGATCATTTCACAGAATATCAGAAGAATAATGAAGAGGATGATTTAAAAACCATATCCGCCCGGACGAATATCCCATATTGCTATTCCACCAGTGTGCGTAACACGAAGCGATGGATTGTAGCATTGCCCACCGTACATGAATACTAATTCGTCACGAAAGGTCGAGAATGCTTCAGATGGTGCAGATTTGATAGAAACACCTCCTAACACCTCCTTCCCTGTGGTATTTCCCATCGCTACATGGAGATGATACCACTCATAACCAGATTGCGAACACCGTGAACCCGAACACGAACACGAACGTGAAAACGCTACAGGCGTAGGAGAAGCTGCATCGGTGTGTGTAGTGACGAGAGCTTCTATGCGGATGAGAACAGCCTTTTGCTGCTTTTGCTGAGTGGGAGATCGATAGGTCCGGTTAGGAGGCGGTGACGAGTGGAGAAGTGTATAGATGAGGATGTGGTTGCGTCTGAACCAATACGCGTTGGACCAATGTTGGATCCGGCGGCTGTCTTGATCTGCATTGTTGTGCTGGCCCGCCTCGAGTGGGTGCAACCGGAATGCGCAGGCGACTGCATAGGCCTATGACCCAACCCAACCTCTGGGAGCTCGCATAGGCAACTGCATTGTGATATGCTGTGTCATGCTCACTCAGCTCCTCGAGCTGATCGTCCAAACTATCCCAGCGTTTCTGGCGAATTGCGGGATGGGCAGTATGTTTCGCCGAGCACAAGGGCAGCGACGATGGCGAAGAGTCCGAGAAAGCCTGAGCCGAGGCGTTAGCGCCATTTTCAATCGCTCTTTGGGAAGAGTTAGGTCGAGTTGAGAGAAAGGAAGGGAAAGATGTACCCACTTTGCTTCACTCGAGGGCCTTGTATGCCTCACAGGCTCAAGGAAGATGTTGGTGTGCAGCTTGACGCCAAGGCCGCAGAAAATTTCGTGCCTAGAAAGGGGAGAAAAAAAAGCTTAGTAGATGTTTGCGGTAAAGAGGGAGAAGGGAAGGTGACACAAAAGGAACGACGAGAACACAAAATAAATGTCAAGACGATGACAGACCGCAGTCTTTTAACTCTCCTCGAAGAGAGTTACGAACCCACAACTGTTTCTCCATCGCGAAGGCGCATCATCCATCCCAAATCCATCCAAGACCACATCGGTCCGCCATTCCTCATTGAAATTTCCTTCCCTTGCTGCATGGATGTCGTTCTCATTGCGCTTTGCCATTCGTTTACTCAGTGAAGCCGCAACGACCGAGCACCAAATCCATCATGAACGAACCACCAGATCATAACCACAACGAACGACCGAGACCACCACAACCACGAGAAACGTGCCAACCAGATACACCTCGGCGCTCATCCACCCAACGAATCTGCCTCTATCAACGACTCACTGTCTAGTCTATTCCTGGAATCTCTTCAAAATCGGTGTCGCGAGTATCTAGAGGATCGGGGGTGTTCAGTTAGCAAACACTGAACAGTCAGAAGTAGGTCGACTACGCACTCAGATAGTAAGCGTGACTTTATCGGCGGTTGCTATCCTTTAAAAACTGAGTCTAGAGTCCTCGACGGACCTGGGTGTCGGTCTGGCCTGTATGCGTCCACGTCGACGGTCGGTAACCTCGAGCTGTGCATACACTAAGCACAAATCGTTCAGACTTGTTGTATGCTCGGCTGGGAGTCAGCGTGGCCACTGTTTCATGAGAGATGGTCGTGTCCGGGTGTCCATCTGGAAGCCTTCGTTGGTCGTCGGCTGCGATCACAGTTTTCCGAGCTTCAAGGTGGGTACGCCGTACACTGTAAAGTAGATAATCCGCTTTGAGCTTGAGACGTTTGGAGAGAGGAATGTCCACTTACCATCTAAAACATCACCAGCACGAGTGTTCCGTTGACATGAATGCTTGACTCCTGAGTATGAGCATCACCGCCAGCGTGTTGGGCAAACGCGTCCCAGATGGTTCCGAATTGGAGATCTTTCGAGTCTTCACGTATGTTCGTATCGGTGATTCCGAGTCGGTGTCCTCGATTCCTTATGCTGGCCTATAGGACGAAAGCTGGTGGTTCTAAAAGCCCAACAAGGCGG